>Ga0081538_10002393_pt1 | contig 18408 bp, 17 predicted proteins | sample TabmetS5T2R1_FD_71022 | JGI IMG/M metagenome (GOLD analysis project Ga0081538, IMG submission 71022) | Tabebuia heterophylla rhizosphere microbial communities from the University of Puerto Rico - S5T2R1 | ecosystem: Host-associated > Plants > Roots > Rhizosphere ... | reverse complement strand
CGTTGCCGCCGGAGCGCGCGATGTTGATGGAGCGCCCGAGCCCCGCCGACCCGATCACGAGCTCGGCCGTGACGGTGAGGATCAGGGACACCGCCGAGGCGATTCGCAGGCCAGTCGTGATATACGGGATGGCGCTCGGCAGCGTCACCCTGAACAGCCGCTGGACTCGCGAGAAGCCGAACGAGCGCGCCGTGTCGGTAGCCACCGGATCGACGTCCTGCACGCCGTAGAGAGTGGCCACCAGCAGCTGCCAGAAGGAGGCGAACGCGGCGAGGAAGACCTTGCTCTGGAGCCCCGTTCCGTAGATCAGGATGGCCAGCGGGATGAGCGCCACCGACGGGATCGGGCGTAGAAACTCGATCACCCCGCGCATCGCTCGGTAGAGCAACCTGCTGGACCCGATCACGATGCCGATCGGTATCGCGAGCGCCGCCGCGATGCCGAGCCCGAGCGCCCAGCCCTGGAGCGTGTTGCCGACCGCCTCCCAGAAGCTCGCGTCTCCGAGCTGCTCGGCGAGGGTGGACAGCGTCTCGCTGATCGGCGGAAAGTGGTCGCGCGGCAGGACTCCGATGCGAGGCAGCACGTCGAACAGGACGAGCACGCCGGCGACGCTGGCCAACGGCAGCAGCCAGTCCGGAACGCGGAGCGACGGGGGACGGACAGCAACGCGTCTCGCGACCGAGGCCACTAGTGCACCGACACCTTCTCGCGCCACCCTGCGGCGTACGAGGTCCGGGCGACCTCGGAATAGGGGCATGGTCCGACGACTGCGCGCAGCTCGGTCTGCACGTGGCGCTCGACAACGGGCTTGGCCGACCCGCCGCCCTCTTCGCCCCAGACGAGCGTTACCTCGGTTCCGAGCTCAATGTCGACGTCGACGACGGCCAGCGACAGCTGCGCGCGCTCGTTGTAGCTGTAGCCGGAGAACGTCGACAGGCCGACGACTTCCCCGTCGTGCAGCACCTTGTCGTACGGCCACGTCGCGTAGTTGGAGAGAGGCAGGTCGATGTACTTGACGGCATCACCCTTGCGGAACAGGGTGCCCATCGCACGGGCGACGTCGTCGCCGTTCCAGGCCAGCGTCACCTTCCTCCGCCCGGGCTCGTCGGCGATCTCCTCCAGCGCCTCGCGCCCGATGAAGTCGTGGTCGAACTTCACGAAGGGCCAGTAGCCCAAGTCGTGAGGCGTCAGGTAGTAGTCCTCGATGTCATCGGAGTAGAAGCTGCCTCCGAGTGAGCCGGTCCCCTCGTAGCCCTTCGCCGGAAGCCACCGTCTGTACGCCTCCAGCTCCTCACCGGTGAAGACCGCCGGGAGCGGGCTGGGTATCCAACCCGATTCGAGCGTGTTCGTGGCGTAGACCCTCGAGCCGACCCGACGCAGGCCGAACTCGTCGCCCGCCTCAACGAGAGCTGCCCTCACCTCCTCGCCTTCCTCCCAGGGACCGAAGAGCTCCAGCCCGGAAGTACCGGACATCCCGTGGTGCAGGGCGCGCACCGTTCGCCCGGCGATGACCAGCTCACCGAGGTTGAAGAACTTGATCTCCGGCAGGGGACCGTCGGTGACCTTCTCCAGCAGCTTCATCGCCGTCGGCCCCTGAAGCTGGTACCTGTACAGCTCTCGCCGGCCGGTCGGATTGACGGCGGTTCGCTCGTCTCTCTTCAGCTCGACGTCGTATCCGTCCGTCTCCGCGTGGTACTGCACCCAGTTGTGGGCGGACGGCCGGCCGACCAGCCTCAGCCTGTTCTCGTCCAGGAAGAACAGGATTCCGTCGCCGATCACGTATCCGTCGGGATTGCAAGCGACGAACTGCTTGGCCTTGTTCGGCTCAAAGCTCTCGAACGAGTTCACGCCCAGTGCTGAGAGCAGCCTGATCGCGTCCGGCCCTTCGATCGAGAGGTCCGTCATATGGTGGGACTGATCGAAGAGGGCGCACGTCTCCCGCCACGCGCGCTGCTCGTCGCGCCAGTTCGAGAACTCGCTGGGGACCGCCGGGTAGACGTACGGCCCGATCTGCGAGTTGCGCGCGAGGTCGGCGGGGCTCCCGGCCGACTGCTGCAGGTCCTCCAGGCTTTGGTAATTCATTTCGTTGCCGCCTCCTTGAACGAGCGGTGCTGCCTCTCTCCTTCCCAGTTCCACGTCTCAATGAGCTGGTTGAAGGTGTAGTAGTGCAATCCGGCGATCCCCAGCTCGGGGTCGTCCAGGTGAGGTGCCAGCTCGTGATAGACGCGGTCGGGCGTGATACTCGACGGCCCCAGGAGCTTCCGCAGACCGCGCTGCTTGCGCAGGAACGCGATTGAAGGGCCCACGCCGATGCGCATGGACATTTCAAGCAGCCGGCGGCGATCCACCACACCCGGCAAGCCCACGAGCACCGGCAGCCCAACGCCGCGCTCACGGGTCCGAGCGATCCAGGCACGAACTGCCTCGCCGTCGAAGCACAGCTGAGTCGTGATGTAGGCGGCGAGCGGGCTCTTCTGCTCCAGCACCTCGGCGAGCGTTTCCGAATCGATCAGGGGATGCCCCTCGGGGTAGCCGGCGATCCCGATCTCCGCCGGTCGCTGCGGGTGCTCGTGGATGAGCGGCAGCAGATCCACCGCGGACGACCACCGGCCGTGCGGGGGCGTTGCGTCGCCGCCGATCAAGAACATGTCGTCCACTCCTGCCTCGGCCAGCTCCCCCAGAAGCTGGTCGAGGTGCGAGCGAGCGCGGATCATCCGAGCCGCCACGTGCACGGCGACCGTGTGGCCAAGCGCGGTCAGGCGCCGTGCCACCGCCACACTCTCGTCGGGTCCGTGCCGCGGGCTGCACGTGACGGTCAGCCGCTCGGGCTGATGGAGCCGCCCCGCCAGCGCCACGCTACGTTCGAGCGGGAGAACCTCAAACTGCGAGATCACCTGACCACCTACTCACGGATCAGCTCGTCGAGGTCGGGCTGCTCCTCGATCAGCCCGTACTTCTCGCTCAGCTCGGACAGCTTCTCGATCGTCGGCTCGTTCAGGTCGGTGCGCCAGACGGGCAGCTTGATCTGCTCGGCCGCTTCGGGCGGAATCTCCGTGTAGTCGAGCAGCACCTGGCGGACCTCGTCCGGATGCGACTGCGCGTATGTCAGCGACTTGCTCATCGCCTCCACGAACCGGTCCACAACCTCGGGGTTCTGCTCCGCGTACTGGGTCGAGGTGAAGTAGGTCGCCACGGTGAGGTCCGGCGCAGTCCTGACGTAGAAGGGGGCGATGCCGCGAGCCGCGCCGGCTTTGCCCTGGCTCACGAACGGCTCGACGACGCAGGCGGCGTCCACGCGGCCGGCCTCGAGCGCGGCGTTCATGTCGGGGAAGGGCACCTCGGTGAACTTGAGCGTGTCCACGGCCACGCCGTCCTTCTCGAGCGAGGCCTTGATGGTCACCTCGCAGATGTTCTCGAGCGTGTTGACCGCGATCGTCTTCCCCTCGAGATCCTTCGGCTGCTTGATCGGCCCGTCCTTGAGCACGAGCAGGTCGGCCCAGGCCTCCTTCTCCGTCTTGCCCCCGAGGACGCCCTGGCTGATGATCTGGACCGGAAGGTCCTCCGACGCGGCGATAAGAAGCGAGATCGTGTTTGAGAACCCGATCTGGAAGTCGCCGCTCAACACCGCGGGCGTGATCGCGGCCCCGCCTTCGGCGAGCTGCGGCTTGATCGTGAGCTGCTGCTCCTTGAAGAAGCCCTTGTCGATCCCGAGGTAGAGCGGCGCCACGTCGGCGATCGGGATCACGCCGACATTCAGGGTCGCGGGCCCGCCGCCGCCCCCGCCGCCGTCGTCGTCGTCGCCGCAAGCCGCCGCCCCCGCAGCGCAGGCAAGCGCCGCCAGGAGCGCCGCCACTCGCAACCCCACTCCACCTCGCATGGACCCTCCTCCGAAATCGGACTCAACGGGCCTATACCCAAAGTCAGACAATTTGATCTTCTAGTCGCCCACCGACCTTCTCGAGGCCCACGTAGTTCTCCGCCAGCGCAGTGGCAGCCGCGCGCGAGGAGCAGACGTAGGCGAGCTGGGCGCGCTGCAGGCTGGCATGGAACCCGTCCCGGTCGCCGGGCATGCGGTGGAACATCGAGGTCATCCACCAGGCGAAGTGCTGCGCCGTCCAGACCCGCAGCAGACACGCGTCGGAGTACTCCTCCAGCAGCGTGGCGTCGCCGCTGGAGAACCAGCGCACGAGCGCGTCGGCCAACACCCGCACGTCGGCCACCGCCAGGTTCAGGCCCTTCGCTCCCGTGGCGGGCACGATGTGAACCGCGTCGCCGGCCATGAACAAGCGGCCGTACTGCATCGGCTCGGTCACGAAGCTGCGCATCGGGGTCACGCCCTTCTCGAGGATCGGCCCCTCCTTGAGCGACCAGCCATCGCGCGCGAAGCGCGTCTGGAGCTCATCCCAGATCCGCTCGTCGGGCCAGCGCTCGATGTCCTCCTCGGGGTCGCACTGGAGGTAGAGCCGTGTGATCTCCGGCGAGCGCATGCTGTGGAGCGCGAAGCCGCGGTCGTGGTGGCAGTAGATGAGCTCGTCGCTCGAGGGCTCCACCCGGGCCAGGACCCCGAGCCATCCGAACGGATAGACGTGCTCGCGGACTGTGAGCGCGCCGGCCGGCACGGCATCGCGGCAGACGCCGTGGAAGCCGTCACAGCCCGCGATCACGTCGCAGCGGAGCTCGTGCGCCTCGCCGCCGTGCCGAAATCGCAGCGCGGGACTGTCCGTGTCGATCCCGACGGGCCGCACGTCCTCGACCTCGAACAGGAGCGGCGCCCCCGCCTCGAGCCGTGCCGCGATCAGGTCCTTGACCACCTCCTGCTGGCCGTAGATGGTGATCCCCCGGCCACCCGTGAGCTCGTCGAAGGGGATCCGGTGGCCCTCGCCGCCGAAGCGGAGCTCGACCCCGTGGTGCACGAGGCCTTCGCGCTGGAGGCGCTCGCCAACGCCGATCTCGCTCAGGAGGTCGACCGTGCCCTGCTCGAGCACGCCCGCCCGGACGCGGCCCTCGACATACTCCCGGTCGCGAGCCTCCACGATCACGGAGTCGATGCCGTGGAGCTGCAGGAGCTGACCGAGCACCAGGCCCGCGGGACCGGCGCCGACGATGCCGACCTGGGTGCGTGTGACATCCACTGCGGTCATGCCAAATCGTCTTATTTATTCCCGACCGGGGTAGTCCCTAGCCGTCGAGACAGCAGCGGTCGAAACCCCCGACGTCGCGAGCCGGCCGCTCGGCCGGCGCGAGCGGCGATCGCTCGTTGCGGGGACCGGCCTGATCGTCGCGACCGTGATGCCGGGATTCCTGACGGCCAGCCTGGCGCCGCGCATCCGGACCGAGTTCGCCTTCGGCGACGCGACGTTGGGCCTGGCCGTGGGGCTCTTCTACGTCGTCTCGGCGGCGGGCTCGGTCCCCGCGGGGCACCTCGTCGACCGGGTGGGACCGGCGCGGGGCGTACGGCTGGCCGCGGTGCTGACAGCCGTGTCGTGCTTCGCCGTGGCGGGGCTGGCGGGGTCGGCGGCGAGCCTGACGGCACTGCTGCTGATCGGCGGTGTCGGCAACGCGCTCGGCGGGCCGTCCGTAAGTGCGCTGCTGAAACGCGCGGTGGCGGTCCAGCGCCAGGGGCTCGCGTTCGGCGCGCAGCAGGCGGGCGCCCCGCTCGGCGCGCTGCTCGCGGGCCTGGCCCTGCCCGTCGTGGCGATACCGCTCGGCTGGGAATGGGCCTTCGTCGCGGCAGCCGTGCTTTCGCTGCTCTCGGTGGCCATCGCGCCGGGAGCGGGCGCAACCGCCGCTCCCCACGCGGAAGGCGGACGGCGCCCTCGCGGTTTTACGTCCGTCCACGCGCTGGGGGTCGCGGCGGTGCTGGCGAGCGCGGCCGGCGTCGGCTTCGTCTCGTTCCTGGTCACCTACTCGGTGGAGAACGGCATGAGCGAAGGCGCGGCGGGGCTGCTGCTGGCCGGGGTAAGCCTGATCGCCACAGCCAGCCGGATCTCGGTGGGCGTCTTCGCCGATCGCGCCGGACAGGAGCCGCTGCGGCTGGTGGCGACGATGATAGCCGCGAGCGTGGCCGGCTATCTGCTGCTGATCGCCGGCGAGCCGGGCGTGATCGCCGCGGCGGCGCTGCTCGCAGGAGGCCTGGGCTGGGCGTGGCCGGGAGGCCTCACACTGGCGGTCGTGCAACGCAGCCCGCAGGCACCAGGCTGGGCGGTCGGTGTGTTGATGACCGGCCTGTTCGTAGGCGGGGTGAGCGGACCGCTGCTCACCGGCTTCCTGGCCGAACACGATCTATTCGTGGCCGCCTGGGTCGCCTGCGCCTGCCTGGCGCTGCTCGCCGCCGCAACGATCGTGGAGACGCTGCACCGAGAGGGCCGAGCGGGCGGGCGGAGGTGGCGGCGGACCTGAATCCAGGCGCCGAAACCGGCGGCCAGGCCTCCGCACCGTCAAACAACGGTTCGTCGAGGTTGGTCAGCCGGACTTCCTCGGGGTGCCCGATCCCCTCACCCGATGTCACACCATCACCGTATCGGCCACGCTGTCGAGCGCACCGCGTCGGCCGCCCCAACCGCAGCCGGTTGCCTCCTCGCCTGTCGTTCGCGTAGTCGAGACCGCGACGGTGGTCGGTCGCCGACCTGCGGATCTACCGCTAGTCCGCTACGAGGATCGGGCCGGGCGGCGTCCGAGCGGGCTTCTGTCGCAGGTTTACGAATGTGACATGTTGGCGACAACGTTGTCAGGGGCCGGTGAGGTCGGCCGACGGCTCACGAGGAGGAGCGCCCGAATAGCCAGGCGGTCGCCGAGACCGACGATGAACGACGTCGCACAAGCAGCCGGCGTCAGCCTGAAGACCGTCTCCCGCGTGGTGAATGGGGAGTCAGGGGTGGGGGCAGCGACGGCGGAGCGCGTTACCGAGGCCATCACTGCGCTCGGCTTCCGGCGCAACGACCTCGCCCGCAGCCTGCGCCGAGCGCACGCGTCGGCGACGCTCGGGCTGATCATCGAGGACCTGGCCAACCCGTTCTACTCAACGATCGCCCGTGCGGTCGAGGAGGTAGCGAGGCGGCGAGGCTTCATCGTGATCACCGCGAGCTCAGAGGAGAGCGGGGAGCGCGAGCGTGAGCTGATGGCCACGCTCCTCAGCCGGCGCGTCGACGGGCTCTTGGTCGTGCCGGCGGCGCGCGACCACGGCTACCTGCGCCCCGAGCTGGCGATGGGAGTACGGGTGGTCTTCCTCGATCGCCCGCCCGGCGGCCTCGAGGCCGATACGGTGCTGCTCGACAACGCAGGGGGCGCGCGGGCGGGGGTCGAGCATCTGCTCGCGCAGGGTCACCGGCGCATCGGGCTGATCGGCGACCCACCCGAGCTCTACACGCTCGCCGAGCGGGTCAAGGGCTACCGCGCCGCGCTCGCGGCCCGAGGCGTGGAGTTCGACGAGACGCTCCTGCGGCTTGGGGCGCACGACGTTGCACAGGCCGAGTTGTCGGCTCGGTCACTGCTGCAACTACCCGATCCGCCCACCGCGATCTTCGCGGCAAACAACCGTGTGAGCGTGGGAGCGCTGCGGGCCCTGAAGGCTGTGGGCGCACGGGTGGCGCTCGTGGGCTTCGACGACTTCGAGCTCGCCGACATGCTGCCGGTTCCCGTCACCGTGGTGCGCCACGACCCCGCCGAGCTGGGCCGGCGGGCGGCGGAGCTCCTGTTCGCTCGGCTCGACGGCGACGGCGGGGCGCCCCAGACGGTGGTCCTCCAAACCGAACTTGTGGTGCGCGGTTCCGGGGAGGTGCCCAGATGAGGCCGCTCCCACTGTCACCGAACCCGGTGCCTCGCTTCTATCGCGGCGGGAACCGGATCGCGGCGCTGCGGGGCCTCCGCGACGGGGACGACCGGGCACCGGAGGACTGGGTCGGATCCGTCACGACTGCTTTCGGCTCTGCCGGTGTGGGCCTCAGTCGCCTGGAGGATGGGCGAACGCTGCTGGAGGCCATCGCCTCGGATGCCGAGGCTTTTCTCGGGCCAGATCACGTCGCGGGACGGGATCCGGCGCTGCTCGTGAAGCTGCTCGACGCCAACGAGCGGCTACCCGTCCACTTCCATCCCGATCGCGGCTTCGCTCGCCGGCACCTCGACACCCCGTTTGGAAAGAGCGAGGGCTGGGTTGTCGCGGCCGCCGAGGGCGCCGACGCCGTCGTCTTCCTCGGCTTGCGGGAGGGGGTCGAGCTCGAGACGCTGGCGGACTGGGTCGAGCGACAGGACACCGCCGCGCTCCTCGCGGCGCTGAACCGGATCCCGACTGAGCCGGGCGACACCTTCTTCGTGCCGGCGGGAACGCTTCATGCGATCGGCGAGGGCCTCCTTATCGTCGAGCTGCAGGAGCCGAGTGACCTGTCCGTGCTGCTCGAATGGGACGGCTTCGAGATCGACGGCCCGGCCGACGGCCACCTCGGCCTCGGATTCGGCACCGCGCTGCGCGCGGCGGAGCGCGAGCGGCTGGGTCCGGACCGGCTCGGGAGCCTGAGGACTAGCCGCGTCGACGACGGCCGGCCCGGGGTTGAACGGCTGTTCCCGGCGGAGGCGGACGCCTTCTTCCGCGCCGAGCGGATCCGGCCGGCCCCGTCGAGCCCGCTGTCGCGGGAGTTCTCGATCCTGGTGGTGCTGGAAGGTGCGGGGCGACTCGAAACCGAGGCCGGTGAGCTGTCCTTGGGACGGGGCGCCACGGTGCTCGTGCCCTGGGCGGCCGGGGACGGCACACTAGAGGGAGAGCTTCAGGTTCTTCGATGTCTGCCGCCGGAGGCCGGGCTCTGATGGCCGAGCCGCTGCTGGGCATTCGGGCTGCCTTCGGCGCCTTCGAGCGGCCGCCCGTCGAGCAGGCCGCAGCGCGGGGTGCGCCGCTGTTCGCCGGCTGGGCGGGCGGCATCTTCGGAGGGCGCGACGAGCTGCCCATGCCCGAATCAACCCGGATCGAGGCCGTCACGTGACCCCTGAAGCAGCATCTCCCGCCCAGGAGGCAGGGCCGCTGCTCGAGGCGCGTGGCGTCGAGAAGCACTTCGGCCGGGTGCGCGCGCTGCGCGGCGCCGACTTCGACGTTCGCCCGGCCGAGGTGGTCGCCCTTGTCGGCGACAACGGCGCGGGCAAGAGCACGCTGGTCAAGATCCTGTCCGGGATCCATCACGCCGACGCCGGCGAGATCCGCTTCGCCGGCGAGCGGGTGACGGTGGCCTCGCCCGACGCCGCTCGCGAGCTGGGCATCGAGACCGTCTACCAGGACCTGGCGCTCGCCCCCGACCTCGACCCGGCGGCCAACCTCTACCTCGGGCGGGAGCTCGTCCGCTCCGGCCCGCTGGGCTGGCTCGGCGTCCTCGACAAGAAGGGGATGCGCCGCGGAACCGAAGAGGCGTTCGCCACCCTCGGGGTTGGGCTCCAGAACACCGCCGCCCCGACGGCGACCCTGTCGGGCGGCCAGCGCCAGGGGGTCGCTGTCAGCCGAGCCGTCACCTGGGCCAGCAGGGTCGTCTTCATGGACGAGCCGACGGCGGCTCTCGGCGTCGTCCAGACCCGAAAGGTCCTGGACCTCATCCGACGCGTGCGCGACTCCGGCCTGTCAGTGGTCCTAATCAGCCACAACATGCCCGAGGTCTTTGAGGTCGCCGACCGGATCCAGGTCCTGCGCCTGGGCGAGCGCGTGGCGAGCTTCAGGGCGGCGGATGTGTCGATGGAGGACGTCGTGGGTGCGATGACCGGCGCGCTCCGCGCCGACGGCAACGGTCGGGACCGTTTCGGCAGGGGCACGCGCGAGGACGAGGAGCGATGAAGCCCGCGGACGAGGTCTCGGCCCGGGCTGCCGAGGCGGCGGCCCCGACCGAGCTCCGCGACGAGGACGTCCAGGAGGAGCAAAGTTGGCTGCAGCGCCTCGCAGGCTCGAACATATGGATCTTCCTGATCCTCGGCGGGATCTGCCTGATCTTCGCGCTGCTGAGTTTCGACTCGTTCGCGTCCAGCACGAACCTCCGGAATATCGCCGTGGACGCGTCCGTGCTGCTCGTCCTGGCCGTTGGCAGCACCTTCGTCATCGTGACCGCCGGCATCGACCTATCGGTGGGCTCCGTGCTCGTCTTCTCGGGCGTCGTATCCGCGAAGCTGATGGAGGCCGTGGGCGGCGAGAGCACGGGCGTAATCCTGCTCGGCCTCGGCGCGGCACTCGGGTCCGGTCTCGCGTGGGGGCTCTTCAACGGCGTCATCATCGCCAAGCTCAAGGTCCCAGCGCTGATCGTGACGCTCGGCTCCTTTGGCGCGGCGCTCGGCTTCGCGCAGCTGATCACCGACGGGGTCGACGTCCGCGAGGTGCCGTTTCCATTGGTCGAGTCGGTCGGCACCGGGCAGCTGTTCGGCGAGATCCCCTACCTCGTGGTGATCGCGGTGGGCGTGGCCCTCGTGTTCGGTGTCGTGCTGGCGCTGACGCGCTTCGGTCGCCACACCTACGCCGTCGGGTCCAACGAGGAGGCGGCGCGCCGCGCGGGGATCCACGTAGACCGCCACCTGATCAAGGTCTACGCGCTCGCCGGCACGCTGTCCGGACTGGCGGGCTTCATGTCGCTGGCCCGGTTCGCCACGACCACGATCGGGGGCCACTCGACCGACAACCTTCAGGCGATCGCCGCCGTCGTGATCGGCGGTACGAGCTTGTTCGGCGGCATCGGCAGCGTGCTCGGCACGGTGGCAGGCGTGTTCATCCCGGCCGTGCTCGAGAACGGCTTCGTGATCCTCGGGGTCCAACCGTTCTGGCAGGAGGTGGCGGTTGGGGGCGTGCTGATCCTCGCCGTCTACCTCGACCAGCTCAGGCGTCGCGCCCGCTATCGCGAGTAGAGAGGAGGCCGCTCAAGGCAAACGCCGTTGTTGTCAACCAACCGCAGAAGAGAGGCACAAGTTGAGGAGAAGCACGGTCGCCCTGGCGTCCTGCCTCGCCCTCCTGGCTCTCGTCGTCGCGAGCTGTGGTGACGACGACGGGGACGGCGGGGGCGGAGGCGAGAGCGCCGAGGGCAAGAAAATCACCCTCGTACAGGGAGTCAAGGGTGACGAGTTCTACATCACGATGGGCTGCGGCGCCCAGGAGGCGGCGCGCAAGGCGGGCGTGGACCTGGACATCACGGGGCCGGACGAGTTCGCCGCCGATGCCCAGATCCCAGTATTGAACGCGGTCGCGGCCAAGAGCCCGGACGCCATCCTGATCGCGCCCACCGACACCAAGGCCTTGTTCGCACCCGTCCAACAGGCGGCCGAGACGGGCGCCAAGATCATCTTCGTCGACACGACGCTGGAGAATCCCGACGTGGGCGAGTCGCAGATCGCCTCCGACAACCTGCTCGGCGGCCGGCTGGCCGGCGAGGAGCTGATCGAGCTCATCGGTGGCGAGGGGAAGGTCATGGTCGAGAACGTGAACCCGGGCATCTCGACGACCGACCAGCGCCAGCAGGGCTTCGAGGAGGCCATCAAGAAGGACCCGGATGTCGAGTACCTCGGCACCCAGTTCCACGACGACGATCCGGCCAAGGCCGCGTCGCAGGTCAAGGCGCAGCTGGCGAAGGACCCGGACCTCAAGGGGATCTTCGCGACCAACCTATTCGGGTCGGAGGGCGCGGCCAACGGCCTCCGCGAGGCCGGCAAGCTGGGGGACGTAAAGCTCGTCGGCTTCGACGCCGGGCCTGCCCAGGTCGAGCAGCTGGAGGAGGGTCTCGTGCAGGGGCTCATCGCCCAGAAGCCGGCCGACATCGGCCGTCAGGGCATCGAGCAGGCCGTCAACGCCATCGAGGGTAGGCCGGTGAAGGAGAAGATCACCACCGGCTACGTCACCATCGAGCGCGATCAACTGGACAATCCGAAGATCCAGGACGCCCTGTACAAGCCCAGCTGCTGAGTTCACCCGGTCGCTCGGACCGACGGCGCCCGAACGGCGCCGTCGGTCCGGTCTGCCCGAAGGCGTGACATGTGCTGATCGCCGGCCCCAACCTCACCATCGACCGCACGATCGCGCTCCGGGAGCTGCGGCCCGGTGAAGTCCTGCCGCCGCGTTTTGGAATCGGGTGTCCGGGTATCGACCTGACAACGTTGTCATAGCCTTGGTTTGGGAGGAGAGACCATGAGCTATCCGACCGGCATCGTCCCGACGCCCCTGTCGCGACGTGCCTTCCTCGGTGGCGTGGCCGCTGGCGGAGCCGCGTTCGCGGCCGGCCGGCTGCCCGTCGCGATCGCGGCGCCTGCGGTGACGCAGCCGCGTCTCGCGGAGGACGTGCGCGCCGAGTTCCTGCGTACCTACGAGGCCTACCTGGAGCTCGCCTTCCCGCACGACGAGCTGCGCCCGGTGTCCGGAACCGGCAGCGACTTCTTCGTGCCCGGCCACCCGTTCTTGCTCACCACCGTGGAGTCGCTCGACACCCTCTACGTGATGGAGGCGGACCGCGAGCTGCGAGACGGCGTGCGCGAGTGCCGCCAGCGCCTCGACTTCGACGTAGACGGGTTTGTCCAGGTCTTTGAGGTGGTCATCCGGATGGTCGGCGGGCTGCTCTCGGGGCATCTCGCCACCGGAGATCCCTCCCTGCTTCGGCTCTGCCGCGACCTGACAGACCGCTTACTCCCCGCTTTCGAGAAGTCGCCTACGGGTGCGCCCTATCGCTTCGTCAACCTGCGCACCGGCGAGGTGCGCGGTAGCGAGAACTTCTTGGCGGAGATTGGCACCAATATCACCGAGTTCGGCACCCTCTCAAGGCTCACCGGTGACGGCCGTTACTACGCTGCGTCCAAGCGGGCGCTCGGCGCCGTTTTCGACAGGCGCTCGCCGCTCGATCTCGTCGGAACGACCCTGAACGTCGAGACCGGTGCCTGGACCGACCGCGATTCCACCATCAACCCGCCGGTGGACTCGTACTACGAGTATCTGTGGGACGGCTGGGACCTCTTCGGCGACGCCGACCTGCTGGCCTGGTACCGCACGCACACAGAGGCCATCCTCCGTCGCCAGGCAATCGAGATCGACGGCCGGCTCTGGTTCAACACCGTCGACTACGAGACCGGAGTCGAGACCTCGCGTGAGCAGTCCGAGCTCGCGTCCTTCTACGCCGGCCTCCTGGGCCAGTCGGGCTACCGACGTGAGGGCAGGCGCTACCTGCGCTCCTGGGGCGCCGCCCTGCGGCGCTTCCCGATCCTGCCAGAGGGCCTCGACCCCGAGACCTTCGCGGCAACCCAGGTCGGCAACCAGCTGCGCCCCGAATACGTCGACTCGGCCTTCAACCTATGGCTGACCGACCAGCAGGGCCGCTGGATCGACCTCGCGGCGGACTACTACGAGCGGATGAAGCGCACGAGCCGGGTGGAGAACGGCTACACGATCCTGACGGACGTGACGACGGTTCCGCCGCAACAGGGCGACCTGACCTCCGGCTACTGGTACTCCGAGAACATGAAGTACTACTGGCTGATGTTCGCCCGCGCTCGCCGTTTCGACTACCGAAACAACTACCTCAGCACCGAGGGCAACATCTTCCGCGGCCTGCGCTGAGCGAGGTCGGTACCGACGTCATGCACGGCAGTCTCGTGGACTTCGACGCCTAAGCCGGACTGATTTGACCTCCCGCGAGAGCGGGCCCGCGATGGCGGCGAGATCGGCGTCGACCAGCTCCTCGCCGGCGACCCCGGGTTGGCCAGTGGCCTCCGCCCCCCATCGCTCCTCGGTTAGCGCTGTTGGACGAGGGTGATCTCGTTACCCTCGGGATCGGTCGTACTGGCGATGAGCACCTTGTCGGACGTGGTGTCATCCAGTGCTCCGACCTCGAGGCCTCGCTCTCGCATGGCGGCGAGCTCGTGCTCGAGCTCGTCGAGGTCGAGTGTCAGCAGCGAGCGGCCGGCCCGATCGGAGCTTGCTACGAGCTGGACTACGCCGCCGGCGGGGATGTGCCACTCGGCGAGGCCTTCCATTGGTAGCGCGTCGGGGGGTCGACCGAAAAGCCGCTCGTACCAGGGCACGGCGGCATCGACATCAGCGACGGCAACACCCGCGAGAACGTGGTTGACGGACATTGGCGAGCTCCTTCGTCGGCTTGGATCTTCAAATCACGAGACGGGGCGGGCGCGTCGAACTAATCGGCTGGGCGTGCGTCATGAGCGCTTGGCCGCGTAGTTGTCTAGTCCGCGCTCGAGCTGGGCGAATGCCTGGGTGGCCTGGGCGCGCAGCTCGCGGGCGGTCCGCGAGGCGGGGGCACCGGCCAGCGCCCGCTCGCGGGAGTAGTGGATCAGGGCCCGGTGGACGCCGAGCAGCGCGTTGGCGACCGCGCGCGGCTCGACGTCGCGGGGAGCCGACCCTGTTTCGTCGGCGATCAGGACGGTGAGGGCGTCGGCGTAGCGGTCGAAGACCTGCCGCTCGCGCGCGAGCAGGGCGGGGCTCTCGGTGATGACGCGCGCGACGGTCTGAAGCTGTCTCGTCGCGTCGGCGTCCCCGCCGCGCGCCTTCAAGTCGAACACGCCGCGCGGTTGGAGCAGGAAGTCCCGGAACGCTGCCAGGACGGCCTGGCCCGGCTCGCGCGTGCGGAGGGCCTCCAGAAGCTCCTCCTCGAAAGCCTCCAACTGGCTGTAGAAGAGGTCCTCCTTGGTCGGGAAGTAGTTGAAGACGGTCTTCTCGGCGACGTCGGCCGCGCGGGCGACCTCGGCCACGGTCACCCCATCGAATCCGCGCTCGGCGAACAGGCGCCGAGCGCTGTCGGCGATCAGCTGCCGCGTCTGCTGCTTCTTGCGCTCACGGAGCCCGGGTTGCGTGTTCATCACGAGCTATGCTACAGTCTCAGAAAGTTTCTAGCAACTATAATTATCTAGTAGGAGTAACGAGATGAATTCCAGCCGGGCAGAGACAGCGAGTGTCGCCGATCGGGCCGACGGCGCGGCGGTGGCTATGCCCTTCGCGGCGGTCGTGCTCGCGATGCTGCCGGCGGTGCTGGATCAGACGATCCTGGCCACCGCGCTGCCGGTGATCGCCAGCGACGTCGGCGGCCTCAGCGACATCTCCTGGGTCGTCACTGCGTATGTCGTCGCCGCCGCGGCGACCACGCCGCTCTGGGGAAAGCTCGGCGATCGGCGCGGGCGAAAGCACTTGCTCGAGGTGTCGCTGGTCGTGTTCGTGGTCTCGTCGGCGCTGTGCGGAGCGGCGCAAGACATCACTCAGCTGGTCGTCCTGCGGCTGGTGCAGGGTGCGGCGGCGGGTGGGCTGATGGCGCTGGCGATGGCCGCCGTCGGCGATCTCGTCGCACCGCGCGAGCGCGGCCGCTACCAGGGCTACATCGCCGCGACGTTCGCGGTCGCGACGGTCGTCGGGCCGCTGCTCGGCGGACTGCTCGTCGAGATCGCGAGTTGGCGCTGGGTCTTCTTCGTCAACCTGCCGGTCGGCGTCGCCGCGCTTGTTGGGCTGAGCCTGCGGCTGCCGGCGCCCGAGGTCCAGCGTCCCGAGAGCCCACTGGACGGGCTGGGTGCCGCCCTGCTCGCTGGCGCGACCGGCGCGCTGATGCTGACCTGCATCTGGGGCGGCGATCGCTACGCCTGGGATTCGGCTCCGATCCTCGCGCTGATCGGCGCGACGATCGTCCTGTCCGGCGCCCTCGTCGCAGTCGAGCGGCGCGCGCGCGACCCGATCGTCCCGCTCCATCTGCTTCGCACCCGGACGGTGGCCGTGGCCAGCGCGGCGCTCTTCCTCGCCATCGCGGCGCTGTTCTCGATCACCGTCTTCGTGCCGCTGTTCCTGCAGACGACGACGGGCGCCACTCCCACCGAGGCCGGGCTGCTCCTGGTCCCGGCCATGCTGGGGATCACCGTCTCGACGACGCTGTCGGGAAGGAGCATCGCCCGCACCGGCCGCTACAAGCGCTTCCCGGTCGCGGGGCTGACGATGATGACCGCGGCGCTCGCCTTACTGGCCGCCCTCGCCGGGCAGCCCTCCCGGGTCGCCACCGGCGTCGCCCTGGTGCTGTTCGGGCTCGGCTTCGGGATGGTCACGCAGGTCCTGATCACGGCGGTCCAGAACAGCGTCGACCGGCGCGAGCTCGGGATCGCCACCGCCACCACCGGTTTCTTCCGCGCCTTGGGCGGAGCCGCCGGCGCCGCGGTGCTCGGGGCCGTGTTCGCCGCCCAGGCCGGCACCCGGGTCTCCGGCGGAACTGCGCCCGGGCTCGACGGAGCGCTCCGAAGCGACGTGATCGCCGGCGTCCAGGCCGTGTTCCTGGTCGCGGCACCGATTGCGGCGGTGGCACTTATCACCGTGCTCTTCCTCCGGGAGGTGCCGTTGCAAGGCCGCGCCGGAACGCAGGGCGCGAACCGGCACGGCGACGCGGCCCGCGCGGACGGTCCCGATGAAGGGGTGCGCGTCGCCGCAGGTACCGCGCGCTGATCGGGAGACGATCGCTGGCTCTGGACCGCGGTCCATCGGGCTCTGTTCTGGCGGATAGTGGCGGCGACGCCGGTACCGATGTGGCCGAATCTCGACTGCCGGGGCATTGTTCACCTTTTAGTGAACGATTCCTTCAAGGCAATCGCTCATCCGATTCGGCGCGGCATCGTCGAACCCTGAGCCACGAACGGAGGCTTAGTCATATCGGCGAACGCGCCCAGGGTTCTCCTTCGAAGCGAGCAGAGCCACGATGTGGTGGCGGTGATCGAGATCCTGTCGCCCGGCGGAACGGACCGCCGGGGTCGGCTGGGTGGCCATGAGCCGGTACTCGCTTGGTGGAAGGGCGACCCTCGAGCAGCTCGCCGACCTGCCTGCGCGGATCCTGGTGACGATCGGCGACGACGCCGACCCGAACGAGCTCGGCCCGCTGCCGGCGAACGTCCATGTCAAGCGCTGGGTCGCTCAAGACGCGGAGGATGCTTGACGGGCCCGACCCCCAGGCCTTCGGCGCCCTGCCGGAGGCGAGCGACGCGGTGCTGCGCGATGCCAGCTATCGCCGCGCGGCACGTGGCCTCGCCCGGGCGATCGACGCGCTGGCCCCGGTCGACGCCCGGCGGAGCTCTTGGGAGCGATCGCCCGTGGAACTAACGCCAGCCCGCGCACGTCTGCGAGAGGAGGGCAACCAGCGGAGGCCTTGTCGAGCATCGACTCGACCTCAGCCGTGCCCGACGCGGCGCCCGCTAGGCCGCCTGGCGGGCGACCGTTTGGCCGGTCTCGTCGAGCGTGGCGGTGGCCTCGTCGGGGATGACGATCACCGGTCGGCCGGTGAGTCCCGGCAGGCGCGTCGCCAGCGAGCCCGGTGGCATGAAGCGGTCGCCGTCCGCATGGTGGGCCGCAATCACGATCAGACGCGCCTGCTCGCGGTCGACGGTCGCCTGGATGGTGACGGCGGGCGGATCCGCCACCGCATGGGTGGGCACGATCAGAAGCCTTTCGCCTATGCGGTCGGCCAGCTCCCTGGCGAAGCGGGCTACCTTGCACGACTGCGAGGAGCTGTCCAAGGCGGCGACGATCGCCGAGCGCTCACCCGGCGCCTCGTCGAAGCGCCCTGGAGTGCCTCCAGAGGCTGTCTCGGTAACGATCATTACCGGGCACGGCGCTCGCTGAGCAAGTGCCTGGGAAACGCTTCCCAGAAGGGCCGAGGCGAGCGGGCCGCGACCCCGACACCCCGCGACGATCAGGGCCGCCGAGGTTTCGCTTGCGATCTCGCTCAAGCGCGTCGCGGCCGCGCCGAGCTCGACCCGCTCCTCGGCCTCGACGCCGCCCGGCAGCGCGCGGCGCGCACGCCGGAGCACGACGCGGCCCCGCCTCATGGCGCGGTGTCGGGCTCGCTCCCTTTCCCTGACCGAGTGGAACAGCGGCGGGTCGTTGCGCACATGAGCGAGCACGACGCTTGCTCCTAGAGCAGCCGCGAGCTCGCCACCCGCCCACGCGACGCGCTCGGCGCTAGCCGGCTCGATTGCCAAAACGATCTTGGGAACCACGGTCCATCCTTTCCACGCTTTCGCCCGAGCTTGGCAGCGCGAGCGCGGCGCACCCATGGGGTGAAACGTGCATCTTCGGCCTGAAATGCGTGCTTGTACCCATGGCCGTCGCCACCATCCTTGGCGATCCTGGGCCTCTATGGCCGCCGCGCACGCCAGGAGCCTCCAACCCAGATCGGAAGGTCGGCCTCCCGCCGTGGCCGACCGGGGTGCCTTCTGCTGGACTGTGGCGCATAGCCATGAGAGCGCCGACCCGTTGAGTCGAACTCCAGCTGCCGCACGCTCGTCACTCGATACGCCGGCCGCGCCTGTGCGCGACGTCGGCGAGCAGCATGCTCGCTCGGCGCCGCGCCGGAGGCGGTCTCTGTCGTTGCTGTGGTTGGTCTTTCTCGCCAATGCGCTGGTGCTTGCCATCGCGCTGTTGTTGCTGACGTTCAGTCCGATCACGATCGATGC
>Ga0081538_10002392_pt1 | contig 18416 bp, 19 predicted proteins | sample TabmetS5T2R1_FD_71022 | JGI IMG/M metagenome (GOLD analysis project Ga0081538, IMG submission 71022) | Tabebuia heterophylla rhizosphere microbial communities from the University of Puerto Rico - S5T2R1 | ecosystem: Host-associated > Plants > Roots > Rhizosphere ... | reverse complement strand
TCAGCTCGTGCATTCGCGTTCGTCGCGCGCCGGCTGTTCGCGGAGCCAATCGCGCTCGTTTTCGTGACGCGCGAGCCCATCGGACCGCTCGGCGGGCTGCCTGAGCTCGTCCTGAACGGGGTGGATGACCACGATGCACGCCTATTGCTCGCCTCAGGAATCCCGGGACCCGTGGACGAGCGGGTACGCGAGACGATCATCGCCGAGACTCGTGGGAACCCCCTCGCGCTCCTGGAGCTTCCCCGCGCCCTGACGCCGGCGGAGCTTGCGGGAGGATTCGCGCTCCCGGGCGCACCGCTGACGGATCGCATCGAGCAGACCTTCCTCCGGCGGTTTCAGTCGCTCCCGGCTCCTTCGCGGCGGCTACTGCTGACGGCGGCGGCGGAGCCCCTCGGCGACGTCCCGCTACTCTGGCGCGCTGCCGCTCGACTCGGGGTCGGACCCGATGCAACCTCGCCGGCCGAGGCTGCCGGGCTGATCGAGCTCGGCGCTCGCGTCCGGTTCCGCCATCCGCTGGTGCGCTCGGCGATCTATCGGGGGGCGTCGGCGCCAGACCGGCGAGAGGTACACCGCGCGCTGGCCCACGCGACCGATCCGGAGGCCGATCCCGATCGCGCGGCGTGGCATCTCGCCCACGCTGCGGCCGGACTCGATGAGGCTGTCGCCGGCGAGCTGGAGCGCTCGGCTGACCGGGCGCAGCGGCGCGGCGGCGTCGCCGCCATGGCCGCCTTCCTGGAGCGAGCGGCCGAGCTGACTCCCGATCCCGGACGCCGAGGCGAGCGAGCGCTCGCTGCAGCCCAAGCCAAGCTGGACGCGGGCGCGCCGGACGCGGCGCAGGCGCTGCTCGCGACGGCGGAGCTTACGCCGCTCGGCGAGCTCCAGCATGCGTGGAAGCAGCGGCTGCGAGCGCAGATCGCCTTTGCCCTCAGGCGCGGCAGCGACGCGCCCGCATTGCTGCTCGATGCCGCCAAACGCCTCGTTCCCCTCAACCCCGGCTTGGCGCGTGAGACGTGCCTCGAGGCACTTGCCGCCGCGATCTTCGCCGGTCGCCTCGGCAGCGATCGGGACGTCCTGCGGGCCGTGCGCGACACACCCCCGGCGCAGCCCCCGGCAGCGCCCGACCTGCTCCTGAACGGCCTAGCGACGCTGATCACGCAGGGGTACGCGGCAGCCGTGGCTCCGCTGCGGGCCGCGCTCGAGGCCTTCCGACAGGACGACGGGCACACTCCGGCCAACGACCGCTGGCTCTGGCTGGCGTGCCGCGTCGCCGCGGATCTCTGGGAGCACGAGATCTGGGAGGACCTGGCCACCAGCGGCGTGCGCCGCGCGCGCGAGGCAGGCGCGCTCAGCGTCTTCCCGATGTCGGCCAGCTACCGCGCCGGCGCGCACATCCACGCGGGAGAGTACGACGAGGCCTCGGCGCTGCTGGAGGAAGCCTATGCGGTCGCCCAGGCGACCCACACCGCGCTCCTGGTGCAGGCCAGGCAAATGGTCGCAGCGTGGCGTGGCAACGAAGCCAAAGCGCTGGAGCTGATCGAAGCGGGCCGCCCGGACGCGACCGCCAGAGGCCAAGGCATGGCGCTGAGCATGATCGAGTGCGCGAACGCGCTGCTCTTCAACGGCCTCAGTCGCTACGACGAGGCGCTCCCCCCAGCCCAGCGGGCGTGCACGCAGGACGACCTTTCCCTCTACGCCCTCGCGCTGGTCGAGCTCATCGAGGCGGCCGTGCGTTGCAACAGACGAGAACTCGCGGCCACGGCTCTCGAGCGCCTCAGCGAACGAACACGAGCGAGCGGCACCGAGTGGGCCCTTGGGATCGAAGCCCGCTCGCGCGCGCTGCTGACCGACAGTCCCTCGGCCGAAGCCCTCTACCAAGAGGCGGTCGCGCGGCTGGCCCGGGGCCGCCTCGCCCCTCACCTGGCCCGCGCCCAGCTCGTGTATGGCGAATGGCTGCGTCGCGAGAACCGACGTCTGGACGCGCGCGAGCATCTTCTAGCCGCTTACGACACGTTCAGCCGCATCGGAGCCGAGGGGTTCGCGAAGCGAGCCCGTCGCGAGCTGTCGGCCACAGGCGAAACCGCGCGCAGGCGCACCGTCGAGACGCGCGACGCGCTCACTCCCCAGGAGGCCCAGATCGCTCGCCTCGCCCGAGACGGTCTCTCCAACCCCGAGATCGGCGCGCAGCTCTTCATCAGCCCGCGAACGGTGCAGTACCACCTGCACAAGGTCTTCCAGAAGCTCGACATCACCTCGCGCAACCAGCTCGGCCGCCTTCCTGAGGGCCGTCTCAGCTCGCGTAGCCGTCCCCTCGCACCGCAAGGCGCGACGTCATAACGGCCGTCCTGCAGACCCGCCACGACTGGTTCTCGCAGAGAGCTCGGCGGCGGTTTGCCGCCCTCCGTGCAACCGCCCCAGCTCGGCGTAGGCGTCTTGGCTGTTCGGGCCGGCCAATTCGGCTAACACGAGTCAGTCGAGCAAGCGCGCCGCGACTAGCGCCCGCGCTGGCGCCCCGGCGGATGTGAGGGCGTCGCCGCCGCGGGATCCTCGCTCATGACAGATGCACGGAATCCGAACCGGAACCCCTTCCCGCCCGCGAGCGTGTCGCAACACTTGAACCGTCTCGCCACAGGCCGCATCGTCGATCGCCGCAAGGGGACGAGCGCCATCTACTGGAGTAGCGATCCCACCGTCATCGAGCTGTGCGATCTCGCGTGCTGCCTGCTCAGCGGTCCGGCCAGCGCGCGAGGGCCGCTGTGACGTTCCCGATCGTCGCCGCCGCGGCGCCGTTCGCGCCCGTCGACCAGGAGTATCTGTTCGAGGCGCGTCAGATGCAGGCGCTTTCGTTCGCTGTGCACATCCCGATCGTCTGCTTCGGCATCGCGTTTCCGGCCTTCGTGCTCATGCTCGAGGGGTTCTGGCTACGTACCGGCGATCCGCTCTATCGGACGATCGCTAAACGGTGGTCGAAGGTGATGCTCGCACTCTTCGCGGTCGGCGTTGTCACGGGGACGATCTTGAGCTTCGAGCTCGGCCTTCTGTGGCCGAACTTCATGGCCGCGTTCGGCGAGGTGTTCGGGCTCGGCTTCACGCTCGAGGCGTTCTCGTTCTTCGTCGAGGCGATCTTCATCGCCATCTACGTCTACGGCTGGGACCGCCTCTCGCCGCGAGCGCACTTCCTGAGCGGGATCCCGGTTCTACTTGCTGGCTTCACCGGATCGCTGATGGTCCTCACCGTCAACGCCTGGATGAACAACCCGGGCGGCTTCGCGCTCGAAGGCGGTCGCGTCACCGACGTCCGACCGCTGGAGGCGCTGTTCGGCAACGAGTACCTCTGGCACGAGCTGATCCACATGTACCTCGCCGGATACATCGTCGCCGGCTTCCTGACCGCATCCGTCTACGCCTGGGGCTGGCTCAAGGGCCGCCGCGGACGCTACGAGCGAGTCGCCTTGATCGTGCCGCTCACGGTCGCGGCGCTCGCCGCCCCCGTGCAGATCGTCGTCGGCGACTGGGCCGCCCGCTCCGTCGCGGGCGAGCAGCCGACCAAACTCGCCGCCTTCGAGGGACTCTACGAGACCGAGGCGGGCGCGCCCGTCCACCTCGGCGGCTGGTACGACGGCGACGAGATCCGCTACGGGATCCCGCTCCCGCGCCTGCTTTCGCTGCTCGCGTTCCACGACCCGAACGCGCGCGTCGCCGGCCTGGAGGAGGTGCCAGCCGATGAGCGTCCGCCGGTCAACGTCGTCCGCGTCGCCTTCCAGACGATGGTCGGGATCGGCTTCCTGCTCGCCGCGATCGGCGCCGTCTACCTGCTCGTCTGGCTGCGGCGAAAGCAACTGCCCCGCTCGGCGTGGTTTTACCGTGCCGTCGTTGCCGCCGGACCGTTGTCGGTGGTCGCCCTGATTGCGGGTTGGGTCACGACCGAGGTCGGACGGCAGCCCTGGGTCGTGTACGGCCACATGCGCACCGAGGCAGCCGTCACCGGCGCGAGCGGCATCCCCGTCGGCTACGCCAGCCTTGTCCTCGTCTACGCGGGCCTGCTCGCCGCGACCGTCTGGATCCTGCGCCGGCTCGCGCGTGCCCCGGTCGACGTCCAGCCGGGGCCGGCCGGCGTCGCGCCGCTCGTAGCCGGCGCCGCCCGTCCGCAGGCTGGGGAGCGGGAATGACGGTCGCCGAGGCGCCGCTCCTACTGATGCTCGTCGGCCTCGCCGCCTACGCCGTCCTCGGCGGCGCCGACTTCGGCGCCGCCTTCTGGCAGCTCGGCGCCCGCGGCGAGCGCGGCGCGGCCCTGCGCGAGCACGCCTACCGGGCGATGGGCCCGGTCTGGGAAGCGAACCACGTTTGGCTCGTGTTCGTGCTCGTCATCTGCTGGACCGCCTACCCGGAGGCCTTCGCCTCCATTTTCTCGACCCTGACCGTGCCGCTCTTCGTCGCCGCGCTCGGGATAATCCTCCGCGGCACCGCCTACGCCGTCCACGCCGGCACCGCCCGCGAGATCGAGCGGCGGATGATCGACGCCGTCTTCTCGCTCTCGTCGATCCTGACCCCGTTCGCGCTCGGCACCGCCGTCGGCGCGATCGCTTCCGGCCGCGTCCCTGTCGGGAATGCCCGCGGCGACCTCGTCACCAGCTGGCTCAACCCCAGCTCGCTCGCGATCGGAGTGCTCGCCGTCGCCACCGGCGCCTACATCGCCGCCGTCTACCTCGCCGGCGACGCCCGCCGCGCCGGCGACCGGGAGCTGACCGCCGCCTTCCGTCTGCGCGCGCTTGCAGCCGGCATCGGCACCGGCGGGATCGCGTTCGCGGCGCTGATCGTTGTCGCCCTCGACGCCGGGCGCGTCGGCGAGCGGCTGCTGGAATGGCCAGCTCTCGCCACCGTCGCGGCCTCCGGCGCCGCCGGCGTCCTCACGCTCGCGCTCGTCCGCCGCTCGCGGTTCGAGGCAGCGCGCTACTGCGCCTCGGGCGCGGTTGCGTCCGTCGTCGCCGGCTGGGCGCTCGCGCAGCGTCCCCAGCTGCTCCCAGGGCTGACCGTCGCGGAAGCCGCCGCCGGCCGCCCAACGCTGATCGCCACTGTCGTCGGCGTCGCCCTCGGCGGACTCGTGCTCATCCCCTCGCTCGCGATCCTCTTCGGCCTCGTCCTCCGCGGCCGCTTCGACCCCGAAACTGCCACAGAAACGCTTGCTCCGCGGCTGCGCCCCTCGCCGGCGCGCCGCGTCTCGCTCCTCGGCGTTGCCATCGCTCTCGGCGCCGTCGGACTTCTGCTCGTCCTCATCTTCGACGGGGGCGCACTCCTCATCGCCGGAGTCATCGCGCTCCTCGGCTTCGTCGCCCTCGCTTCGCTTGCGATCGTCTCCGCTCGGACCGCGACCGGTTGCCGAACGAAATGGTGAAGACCATGCTTTGCACGGTGGCCCGCCGGCGGCGCTGCGTCACCTCAAGCGGAACCGGACTCCTCGAGCCGCAGCACGAATTCCTCGATTTCGCCTGAACGTGCTTCAGCGAAGCCTCGTTCAGTGGCGACGTGGCGAAAGCCGCACTTCTCGAGGACGCGGTGCGACGCGACGTTGTCGTGGGCAACGCGTGCGTGGAGCGGGCGCGACCGATCAACAGTCAAGAACGCGTTGAGGGCGCTGGTCGCGATCCCCTTGCCCCAGTAGGACCGGCCGATCCAATACGTGACCTCGCGCTCATCCGGGTCGCCCCACGACCCAATCGATCCGGCGACTTCGCCGTCGACGACGATGACTCGGGCAATCACGGTCTCGTCGGCTCGTAGCCGAGACCAGCGGCGCTCAAATGCGTCCCGGTCCATGTGATCGGGTGCCGTGAAGGCAGCCATGTGCGCGGCAACCGGATCCGCCCACTGCTCGAACAGCACGGCGAGATCCTCGTCCCGCATCTCCCGCAACGCGCATCGCATCAGTCGAATCCTCCCCGATCGGGGCGGATCGTGACGAGGTGTCGAAGTACGGCCGCATCTCGATGCTGCCATGTGTAATCCACGGATCGACCGTCGCTCTCCCGTCCTGACTTCCCTGCCGCAAACCCAGTTTCGCCTGGCCAGAGCGGGATTCAGACAACCAAGAATGAACTGTTACAACTCCCTCCACCTCCGACTGCAAGGCACACGGGGCTCGCCGGCAAGCCCCGGGTCGTGCCCCATAATCGGCTGCCGCAGGCCAGAACCGACGTAAATGGGAGGAGCGAAATGCGGCTGTTGTTGTCGACGTACGGGTCGTGCCGGGACGCCGAACCGGTGGCGCGACTCGCACTGGAGTTGCGGGCACTCGGCGCGGAGGGATGTGATGCGCTGGTCGCTACCCGCATGGTGCCGGCCGGAGTGAGGCGATGACCGGCCATGCGGTGGTGATCGCCGGAGGGGGGCCGACAGGGCTCATGTTGGCAGGCGAGCTGGCGCTGGCGGGGGTCGACGTCGCCATCGTGGAGCGGCGCGCCAGCCAGGATCTCCCCGGCTCGCGCGCAGGCGGTCTGCACGCCCGGACGATCGAAGTTCTCGATCAGCGTGGAATCGCCGATCGGTTCCTCTCGCAGGGGCAAGTGGCCCAAGTCGCAGGTTTCGCGTGGATCCCGTTGGACATCAGCGACTTTCCCACCCGGCATCCCTACGGGCTCGGGCTGCGGCAGAACCACATCGAGCGCCTCCTGGCCGAGTGGGTCGGCGAGCTTGAGGTGCCGATCTATCGCGAACGTGAAGTGACGGGGTTCGCGCAGAACGACACAGGCGTCGACGTCGAGCTGTCCGACGGCCCGTCGCTGCGGGCGGAGTACCTCGTCGGCTGCGACGGAGGACGGAGCGTCGTCCGGAAAGCGGCCGGCATCGACTTCCCGGGATGGGTCGCGACGACCAGCAACCTCATAGCCGAGGTGGAGATGGCCGAGGAGCCGGAGTTGGGCACCCGCCGCGACGCCCTCGGTATCCATGCCCTCGGCAGGGTGGAGTACGAGATCCGCGACGGCGAGGTGGTGTACATGGACCGGGGGCCGGTTGGGGTCATGGTGACCGAACAGGCCGTCGGGCGCACCAGCGAGCCCACCCTGCGCGATCTCAGCGAGGCGCTCATCGCCGTCTACGGGACCGATTTCGGGATCCACAGCCCCACCTGGGTCTCCAGGTTCACCGATGCGGCTCGGCAGGCAGCTTCCTACCGCAAGGAACGGGTGCTGCTGGCCGGCGACGCCGCACACGTGCATTACCCCGCGGGCGGACAGGGCCTCAACGTCGGCGTGCAGGATGCGGTGAATCTGGGCTGGAAGCTCGCCTTGGTGGTCAAGAAGACGTCGCCCGAAAGCCTCCTCGATACCTACCATGCCGAGCGGCACCCGGTCGCTGCCCGCGTGCTGCGCAGCGCGATGGCGCAAGTCGCGCTTCTCCGCACCGATGACCGCACGGACGCCTTGCGCGACTACGTCTCGGAGCTCCTCAGCATGGACGAGCCCCGCCGACGATTGGCCGCGGAGATGTCTGGTCTCGGCATTCATTACGACCTCGGCGAGGGACACTCGCTGCTCGGACGCCGCATGCCCGATCTCGACCTGGTCACCGCCAACGGCCCGCTGCGGGTCTTCACCCTGCTGCACGATGCCCGGCCGGTGCTCCTAAACCTCGGTGAGCCCGGCGGCTTCGACATCACTCCATGGGCAGATCGGGTTCAGTTGATCGACGCCAAATACGTTGGTACGTGGGAGCTTCCGGTGCTCGGGACGGTCACTGCCCCCACCGCTGTGTTGATTCGGCCTGACGGCTATGTCGCCTGGGTGGGAGACGGAACCCAGCTGGGGCTCGCCGACGCGCTAACCACGTGGTTCGGATCACCCAGTGCGGCGTAGCTATCGGCTTGGGTACCGGCAGCGATACGGCCGGCTCTCGCGAGACGAGCGTTGGGATCGAGGGTAAGGAGGGGGTCGACCGTTCGAGTCCGTCAGTGGGCTCTGCAAAAGCGCCGCAAACCGCCCTTTTCCTCAGCGAGAACTTGCACGATCTCCAGCGTGCGGTGAGTATGGAGCCGTTTATGGAGCTTTCAGGTCGAGAAGTGCGACGTCGCGCGAACGCGCGCCGACGCTCCATGCGCTCTTCCGCCACTACTAGCGAGTCGGCTGGCGTCTCGGCGGATTCGAGCGGTCGGCGGCGGCGCGATCCTTGCTTCGCGACAAACCCGACTGCAATCCGCAGCCACACAGCGCCCGCGCCGACGATCGTCAGGCCGACAGAGGAGGACGAGATGAGCACGACCGTTTCCCGGAAGCCGAGCGCCCAGCAGGAGCTCGAGCAGGTCGAGCGTGCGAATGCGACCACGGGCGAGTCCGGCATGGCGTCAATTTCCGAGCGGGAGAACCGGGAGATCGAGGCGGCCAACGCCTCCGGCGCCACTCCGGTCGTCTTCATCCACGGACTCTGGCTGCTCCCGAGCAGTTGGGCCAACTGGGCGGACTTCTTCAAGCAGGCCGGCTACGCGCCGCTGACGCCGGACTGGCCAGACGATCCGCAAACGGTCGAAGGGGCCCGCGCGGAGCCGGAGGTCCTCGCCAACAAGACCCTCAAGCAGGTCGCCGATCACACCACCGAGATCATCAACGCCTTGGACAAGAAACCAGCGGTCATGGGGCACTCGACCGGGGGCTTGCTGGCGCAGATGCTCGCAGGCCGGGGCCTCTCGGCGGCCACCGTGGCGATCGATCCCGGGATCTTCCGCGGCGTTCTGCCTCTGCCCGTCTCCACGCTCAAGGGGGTAGGCCCGTTGCTGGTCAACCCGCTCAACCGCCGCCGAGCGATCACGCTCACGTTCGACCAGTTCAAGTACGCCTGGGCGAACGCGCTGGACGAAAAGGAGGCGAAGGAGCTCTACGACACGTACCACGTCGCCGGCTCCGGCATCTCTCTCGCGCAGATGGGCAACGCGAACCTCAACCCGTGGACGGAGGCGAAGGTGAACACGAAGAACCCCGACCGCGGTCCCCTGCTGATCATCGAGGGCGAGAAGGACCACACGGTGCCGTGGGCGATCGCCCACGCCGCCTACAAGCGGCAGCGCCGGAACCCCGGCGTGACGGAGATCGTCAGGATCCCCAACCGCGGCCACGCGCTCACAATCGACCACGGCTGGCGCGAGATCGCCCAGACGGCGCTCGACTTCGTCAAGCGGTTCGCCTAAGCGGTTACTGCGCGGCCCCGACGTCCCGATTCCGTTGTCCATTTCGGCGGTGGCCCCGCTTCTCGGTATCCACCGAACGTCCACGAACCTCCACCGCGGGCGCGTTGGATGGAGCCATGCTGATGTCTTGACGGCGCCCGACGCAACGTCCCCGCGGCTGCAGCGGCCGCCTACTGAGGAGGCCCGATGAGCAAGCTCAAGTGTCACATCTCGATCTCGCTGGACGGTTTCGTCGCCGGCCCGAACCAGAGCGAGAAGAACCCGCTCGGCGAGGGCGGCGAGCGGCTCCACGACTGGCTGGTTCAACTCGCCGCCTGGCGCCAATCCCACGGCAAGCAAGGGGGCGAGGTGAACGAGAGCACAGGGATATTCGAGGAATCGCTCGAGAACATCGGCGCCGGCGTGATGGGCCGGAACATGTTCGGCCCTGTCGGCGGTGGTCCCTGGGGCGACGAGCAGTGGACGGGCTGGTGGGGCGACAACCCGCCCTACCACTACCCGGTGTTCATCGTCACTCACTACCCGCGTGAACCCGCGGAGATGGAGGGAGGGACCACGTTCCACTTCGTCACCGACGGAATCGAGTCCGCGCGCGAACAGGCGAGGAAGGCCGCCGGCGGCAAAGACGTCATGCTTTGGGGAGGCGGCCACATTGTTCAGCAGTACCTGGCGGCGGGACTGCTGGACGAGCTCGAGCTGCACGTTGTTCCAGTGCTGCTCGGCGACGGCGCTCGCCTCCTCGACAACCTCGGGGACGCGGAGGTGCAGCTCGAGCAGGTCCGGGCCGTCGGGGCGCCCGGCGTCACTCACCTCAAGTACCGGGTGGTGGCATGAACCGCGTCGCGGCCACCTAACCGCGCGCCTCGTCCCGCCCCGCTCCGTGTTGGACCGTCGACGGCCCGCCTCGTATCGCGGAGTCAGTCCGCCGCCGGCTGGAAGATCTCGATCGGGTTTCCGGAAGGGTCGTCGACGAGGATCTGTCGACCGCCGGGTCCGCTCACGATGTCGTTGCGAAAGGTGACGCCCGCGCCTCGGAGGCGATGGACCTCGGCGTCGATATCACCAACGACAAAGTGGATCCGATTCCAGCCTCCAGGCTCGGGCTTGCGACCGTCAGGCATCGGGCGCCCAGCCGAGCTCTTCGGGCCTGCGAGCAGCAGTCGCAAGTTACCCTTCCTTACCTCGGCAAACGCAGGCGAGGCGTTGTGGCCTCGTTCGAAGCCGAAGTGCTTGGTGTAGAAGTCGATTGCTCGGTCGACGTCGTCGACCATGTACCTGACGCTGACTGTTCCGTCGGTCATCGCACGTGACCTCCTTGGGGTCGCGAGCTCCTCGCGTCCGACGGGCCCAGCGGAGAGCCGTGGGGGCGCGGGTCGCTCACCGCGGCAGTGGCTCCCGATCTACGCATAGCCGCCGCGACTCGTGGACAACGATTGTCACTACCCTGTCGCGGGTTGCCTGATGGCCGTCATGGGCTGTGACGGGCAGCAAGCCCATCCGTTCTGGATTCCTCGATCGCTGACTCAGCAAACGTAGGGACGTGCGCTCGGCGCCCTTGGCGCCGCCGCGACCACCGCGATCACACATGCGGACGACGTGCGCGGCGCGCCCGGGCGCGTCTACGCCGCCCAGCGAAAGCCGGTGGCCTCGGGGCGCGGTGCCAGTGGGCTGGCCGGCAGACCGCCCGGCGGGTCGTCCTCGTTGTAGGCGCTCGGAGCCACGTCGTTGGGCGCATCGGCGTGGAACAAGGCGGCGAGCAGCTCGATCTGCCCGCGGCCCACGCCCAGCTCGCCCATACCACCGCCATACATCGGTCGCCGCTCCCGCGCGCAGCGTCCGTAGACGTCGAACAGCCCGCGCAGGCTACCGATGCGCGACGGCTTGACGTTCACGATGCGCGCGGCCAGCGGCGTCGCGCCTATGTCGTCGGCGTCGCGGATCGGCGCATCGTAGGACACGCGCTCCAGGTGATCACCGAGGCGCTGGTCGATCTCGGGCAGATCGTGCGGGTCCTCCAGATAAGCGTCCGGGAACGCGGCGAGCACCTGGTCGTATAGCGCGGCCAGCGCCTCCGGATCCTCGACCTCGAAGCCGTACTGACCCTTGAAGTCGATCGTGTCGACCGCACCCGTGGCCGCGACCTCTTCGACGAGCGCCGGCGCCCAGGTCGCCTCCGCGTCGAGCTTGAAGCGGACATCCGGGGAGCGGGCGAGGCGCCGGCGCACGGGCTCGATCGAAGGCTCTTTGCCGAGGCCGAGCGAGTTGACGAACCGCACCGGCTGGGGCGTCAGCCCGAGCACGTCGTGCAGTGAGCGCCCGGCCTGGCGCAGCGCGAGATCGAGCGCCGCGGACTCGAACGCCCAGTTGCGAAAGCGCCGCGCTCCGTCCCAGTCCGGAGGCTCCGGCCACAGCTCGAGCGCGGCGAGGTGCTCGCAGAAGCTCGCCAGCGTCCACTCGCCCTCGAGCGGCAGCGAGGCCCGAGTCTCGTGCAGCGCGGTGCCGTCCTCGTGGAACACCGAGACATCCTCGCCTAGCCCGTCGGTGCCGGTGCCGACGAGCCGGACCTGTGTGGTCACGCGCTCGAACTCGTACGCGAACGTCGCGTGAAGGCGGTCGTACTCGCACCCCTCGACGACAAGCGCCAACCCTGCGAGCCGCGGCCACAACGATTCGCCGTTCATCGTTCCGCTATGTCGCGTGCTTCAGGTCGCATACTGCGGGCGCCCCGCGGGCCGGTAGACCTGGATCGTCATACCGCTCCGGGTCGCTCGCGATTCGACCAGTTCGAGCGCCCAGTCCCGGCCGGTGTCGGGGAACAGCCGCGTGCCCTGACCCACGACCACGGGACAGGTGAACAGGTTCATCTCGTCGACGAGGTCGTTGTCCAGCAGCCACCGGGTCAGGGCGCCGCTCCCGTGCACCTGCAGCTCGCGGCCCGGTTTCGCTTTCAGCTCGCCGACGGCGGCCGCGACGTCGCCGGAGAGGACAGTCGTGTCCGCCCACGGCGGGTCGGTGAGCGTGGTCGATGCCACGTACTTGGACATCGTGTTCAACGCCACTGAGATCGGGTTGTTGCCCTGATTTGACCCCCAGGAGCCGGTTCCCCAGGAGCGGGCAAAGATCCCGTAGGTCCGGCGCCCGAACAGGAACGCGTCGGCGCGCTGGTAGATCTCGTCCATGACCGTCATGGCTTCGGTGTCGAAGTGCGGCATGGCCCAGCCGCCGCGCTCGAATCCGCCGCTGCGGTTCTCCTCCGGCCCGCCGGGCCCCTGCATCACTCCGTCAACCGAGATCTGCGTGGTGGTCGTCAGCTTCATGGTCGCGGTTCCTTTCTCGTTGCCCGCTCGCGCGAGGCGTCGAACTCGGCCTCCAGGGTCATCGTGCGCGATTGCGCGTCCTTGCGGATAGCGGTGACAGTCATCGGTCTGCCTCCTTTTGCGGGTCGTCGATGAGCCGGCTCATGCGCTCCACGCGCTGGCGCCACAGCTCCTCGTATTGGTCGAGCAGGCGCCGGGCCACGCGCAGCGCCGTCAGGTTGGTGCGGACGACCTTGCGCCGCCCCACCCGATGCTTGCTCACGAGGCCGGCCCGCTCGAGGACGGCGACGTGCTTCTGCACCGCCGCGAAGCTCATCGGGTAGTGCCCGGCCAGCTCGGCCACTCCCTCCTCCCCGTCGATCGCGCGGCGCACGATGTCCCGCCGGGTGGCGTCACCCAGGGCGGCGAAGATGCGGTCGTGGTCGAGGGCGATCTGCATCCATACAACCATACGGTTGTACTTTATGGGCGTCAAATGTTTCTGTGCATCGCGACGCGCGTAGTCGAGCAGACAAAGAAGCATCGAGCCTTTGTGGAGCCCAGCGGTTGCAGGCGTCGCACCCGGGTAGCTCGAGCGCGGCGAGACTCGCCGCCGCGTTCGCACTGGTCGCGACCTAGCTCGGCCGCGCGAACCGAGGATCTAGCTCCGCTCGCGCATCAGCGCGCCCAGGTCGCCCACCGGCCCCAGGTGCCGCAGCTTGTCCGGGTTGACGATCGCGCTCACGCCCTGGATCTGGCCCTCTGCGACATCGAGGACCATCACGCTGATCAGCCTGCCCTCGCGGTCGAGGAAGACCGCACCCGGCTGCCCGTTCACATCCGCGCGGCACCAGGTGAGGCCGAAGCTGGCACCGGTGCGCAGCCCTGCCGTCAGCGCGCGCGCCACGCTGGCGCGGCCGTAGAGCGCGCGAGCGGCGGCCGGCGCCTTGCCGCCGCCGTCGGCGCGGAACACCACGTCGTGGGCCAGCAGCTCCTCGAGCCCTTCGAGATCGCCTTCCTCGACGGCCGCGAAGAAGCGGGTCGCGAGCTCCTCCCGCTGCTCCCGCGAGGCCTCGAACCGGGGGCGCCCCTCCTCCACGTGGCGGCGGGCCCGTGTGGCGAGCTGGCGGGCGTTCTGCTCGCTCGTCCCGACGATCTCCGCGATCCGGTCGTAGGGCTCGTCGAACACCTCTCGGAGCAGAAACGCAGCGCGCTGCTCGGGCGACAGGCTCTCGAGCAGGACGAGGAAAGCGAGCGACAGCGAGTCCGCCATCTCGGCCTTGCGGGCGGGATCGTCGTCGGCGCTCGCTACGAGCGGCTCCGGGAGCCACTCGCCCACGTACGTCTCGCGCCGGACCCGCGCCGAGCGGAGGTGGTCGAGCGAGAGCCGCGAGACCACCGTGGACAAATAGGCGCGCGGCGACTCGATCCGCTCGCCGCCCTCGCGCGCTCGGTGGAGGCGGAGGAATCCCTCCTGCACCACGTCCTCAGCCTCGCTCACGCTGCCGAGCATCCGGTAGGCGATGGCGAAGGCCGGCCGGCGGAGATCGTCGAACTCCTCCTCGGTCATCGCTCAGCCGAGTCCCTGCGCGAAGCCCTGCCGCCAGCTCGCATAGCGTGGCTGCCAGCCGAGCCCGCGCTTCGCCTTCTCGTTCGAGGCACCCCGCACCTCGGTCATCATGACGGTTGCCATCTCACCCCCCGCCAGCCGCGCCAGCCAGCGTGGGATGTGTCTCGGTGGCTTGGCGCCCAGTGCGCTCGCCAGCACCGGCAGCCATTCCCGCACGGGGGCCGGGTCGTCGTCGACGACGTTGTAGATGCCCGGCCGGCCCTGTTCGACCGAGGCGACGGTCGCCGCCGCGGCGTCTTCGATGTGGACGTGCGACCAGACGCCACCACCGTTCCCGACGATTGGGAATCGACGCTTGCGGATCGGCGCCGCCATAACGGCATCCGGGGCCAGGCTGAACCCGGTCCCCGGACCGTAGAAGGCGCCGTAACGCAGCGCGAGACCCTCGCCCCACTCGATCGTCGTCACGGCTTGCTCCAGATGGACGATCGCCGCAAGCCCGGGACGCATGGCCGCCGGCGGGTCGGGGTCGAGGGGATCGGCCTCGGTTTGCAGTGGCCCGCCCGTCCGGCCGAACCCGAGAACCGCAACGCTCTGCGCGACGAAGCGCCGCGCCCCCACAGCGCGCCCGGACGCCAGGAGATGGTCCGTCCCCTCGGTACGCAGCCGGTTGGTCATGATCGACGCGGCGGAACGTTCTGGGTGCCGAATGAAGCGGATGCTCAATTTCCCGGACAACGCCGTGAGCTGGTGCACGATCACCTCGGGCTCGGCGGACGCCACCGCCTGGGCGAGCGCGTCGGGGTCGAGAGCGTCGGCCACGACTGGGCGCGCTCCCAGGCTGCGCAGCAGGTCCTGCTTTGATGCGCTCCTGGTCATCCCGACCACCTCGTGGCCTCGCGCAACGAGCTGCGGGACGAGCTGTCTGCCGAGAGCGCCTGTGGCACCGGCTACGAAGACCTTCACGACTCACTCTCTCCCTTTATCTACCTCTCAGACGAGAGAGAGGCGTCGCCTGTGACAATGCTCAGCGCTTGCTGCTCAGCTTGCACGGAGCATCGCTGGAGCCTCACCAGTGGCGGCCAGTCGCCGACCCGCAACCCGCTGACGAAGACCGTCAGGTCTCCGCAGCCGTGTCCTAGTCCTGCGACTCCGCCAGTTCGCGAAGCCGCGCCTCGCTCTCCTCGTCCGCCGGCAGGAACGTCTCGATCGCGACGTTCGCGGCGGTGACCTCGAGCGGCGCTCCGAGGGTGGCGATGATCGTGAAGAGGCGGACGTCGCCGAGACGGGTCTGCAGGTCCAGGGAGACCACAGGCTGGGTGGCCGGGGCGTCGGGCAGCTCGGGCGGGAGGTACGACTCGATCTCGTCGAGGAGCGTGCCGAGGGCCATGTCCGCGTTGTCGCGGCCCTTACGTCGGAGCTGATGGATGAGCGGGGCGTTGCAGGCCGCGGTCATCGAGGAGATCCGCGGCAGGCCGCCCGGATGCACCGCGAGGCGGAGCATGTTGATCGGCGGCTCCAGCAGCGCCGGATCAACCCCCTCCCAGAGCAGGGAGGCGGCCGGATTGGCCTCGATCAGGTTCCAAAGGCCGTCTACGATCAAGGCCGGATTTGGCTGGTGGGCATCGAGCAGCCGCCGAAGCGACTCGCGCAGCGGCTGCATCACCTCCCCGTCGTAGGGCAGCTCCAGGTAGGGCGGCGCGAAGCCGCCGGCGAGCAGGAGCCGATTGCGCTCCGCGATCGGCAGGTCGAGCCGCTGGGCAAGATGGATGAGCAGCTGCCGGCTTGGGCGCGAGCGGCCGGTCTCGACGAAGCTGAGATGCTTGGTCGACAGCTTCGCGTCCAGCGCGAGCTCGAGCTGGCTCAGCCGTCGGCGTGTCCGCCAGAAGCGGATCAGCTCGCCGACGGAAAGAGGCTCCTGCTCGGTTGCGACGCTCACTCGGCCCAAAGGTAGCTCTCGTTCTATCCGACGCGATTACCCCGCAGGTAAGAGCCGCCGCGCTTTACACACGAGGTAATCGACCTGGGGCAGCTGCCTGGGCAGGGTGTAGGCGAACCACGACAACCGCGAGGTGAATGAAATGAGTGACCCTCTTCTCGACGGAGCTTCGACGCCACATCCTGATACCGCCGAAGTGATCAAAAGGTTCAACGACGCCTTTCTGCAACGCGATCCCGCGAAGCTCGTCGACCTCGTCGCCGAAGACTGCGTGATGGAGAGCGCACAACCGGCGCCGAACGGCGCCCACTACGAGGGCTACGACGCCTGCCTCCACTTCTGGCAGGAGTTGATCGCCGACCCCAAGGGCTCGTTCCAGCCAGAGGACGTCGTCGTGTCAGGCGACCGGGCAACGATCCGCTGGCGCTACCGCTTCGGCGAGGGCGAAGAGAACTCGGTGCGCGGCGTCAACCTCATGCACGTCCGCGACGGCAAGATCGTGGAGGCACTCGGATACGTGAAAGCTGGCCTGCGACCCTGAGTGGCTCCTCACCCGCCGCCCGCCGTCACATCAGCCGGCGGCTTGCCGCGCCGAGACCTACGACCGCATCGTGGCCGCGTCGATGGACGCTGGCCTACGTCGAAAAGGCGCCCGCCTTTCGACGGGCGACGGTCTTCTTGTGGCAGCGAGGGCACTCCGGCTCGGGCTGCTCCGCCAAGTCGCTGGTCTCGTGCCAGCCCGGCGGCAGCTTGCTCACGTGCACCGCGCCGTGCTGCGTGTGAATGCGGCCGCAACGACACACGTACCGGGCTACGACGTACGGAGACACATAGTGCGTGCAGCCGTAGTACACCGACATGGCGTCTGGATTATGCCTCTTTCGTTGCACTGCTACACCTCCTCGCATGGGGCGCGGTGCCGCTGGACTGGGCCGCCCGACGCACTGGGTCATTTCCCGCCGGCCGTCTTCGCTCGGACGACTTTGCTCGTACGCCGCAGTCTCGTTCTCGTCCTCAAGGACGTCGAGAGCGCGCGGATTCTCGGAGGCGCCAAAGGAGACGATGAGAACGAGGCGGTTCGACCTTCGCCCATCTCTGACGCCCTGGGGAATGATGCTGGGGTTCGTGAGCTTCCCCAACGGCAGGGAGCGGGACCAGCTGTGGTGGTCTTCGGTAAACCCCGCTGCTTGAACGAGACCAAGGAGAAATCGTGCCGGAGGATCTTTTTCGACCGTCGCCGGACGGAGCACACCACTACGCCTACGTCGTCGAGAACATCGAGGCGACCGTTGAGCGCTTGGCGGAGCAGCTCGGAGCCGGGCCGTTCTTCCTCGTCGAAAACGTACCGCTCGAAAACATCACCTCGAGGGGTGAGCCGGCAGAGTTCGTCCATCACTCGGCGTTCGGCTACTGCGGCGGCGGCCCGATCGAGCTGATGGAGATAGTCCGCCTCGTTCCGGAGCGGATCGAGGGCCGCTTCTCAGGCGCCCGACCGGGGGTTCATCATGTCGCCTGGGCGGTACCGCCGGCATCAGTAGAGGACCTTCGAGGCGAACTCGAGGGCCGCGGGCTACCGGAGTACCTCAGCGCCCAGCTCGGCGAACTCGACATCACCTTCCACGACGCGTCCGCCTCGTTGGGCCACGACATCGAGATCCACGTCGACAGCCAGGGACTGCGCGACTTTTTCCAGATGGTGCGCGAGGGCGCCGAGGGCTGGGACGGGTCGGAACCGCTTCGTCCCGCCGCCACCTGACTCGGAGATCGAACTCGCTGCAGGCCGGCCGTACGCACACGACAGCTGTTCCTAGGCACCGACCTTCATAGAATGGGCGCGGACTGGGGTGTCAGCGTTGCCGAATCGGAAAGCCATCAACCTGACGCGGGCGCAGATCCTTGCGTTCCGGCGGGACGTCGGCGCACTCGACGAACGGCTTCCGCCCGGCGCTCGGTCGCTCCGGCGTGCGGCGTGGGCGGGCCTGCAGGACAGCATGCCGCGTGCTGCGCTCCTTTCGATCCACGCGCGCGTCGAGCGGGCGCACCCGTCGATCTGGGAGCACCCGTCGCTCGTGCAGGTGTGGGGGCCGCGCTACAGCACGTACGTCGTTCCGGCGCGCGATCGCGCGGTCTTCACGCTCGGCAGGCTGCCGCACGACGCGCGCGGACGGCAGCGCGCGGAGGACGTCGCCGCGCGCTTGCACGCGGTCCTCGACGGCCGGCGGATCACCGACCGCGAGGTGGGGCAAGGGAACAGGGTGCGGTACGCCGCTCCGACCGGCACCGTGCTGATCCGCTGGGAGGGCGCGCGAGCGCCGCTCGTCTGGACGGTGCCGCGACCGGACGTAGATCCGCGCGACGCCTGTCGCGAGCTCGCGCGGCGGTACCTGCACGTCTTCGGCCCTGCCACGCCCGCGTCGTTCGCCAGCTGGGCGGGCATCGCTG
>Ga0081538_10002391_pt1 | contig 18418 bp, 23 predicted proteins | sample TabmetS5T2R1_FD_71022 | JGI IMG/M metagenome (GOLD analysis project Ga0081538, IMG submission 71022) | Tabebuia heterophylla rhizosphere microbial communities from the University of Puerto Rico - S5T2R1 | ecosystem: Host-associated > Plants > Roots > Rhizosphere ... | reverse complement strand
GTCGGGGAGCAAGCAGGAGTTGCGTTCCTTGGCCGAGCGGGTCGGCGCCGTCGCCTGATGGCAGCCGGATCGGTCCAGCGCCATGGCGTGCTGTATCTCATCGTCTGCGGCGCCCCGCCAGCCGGTGACGCCGGCCGCCTGGTGGAGCTGGCCCAAGCCGAAGGCTGGGAGGTGTGTCTGATCGCCACCCCCAGCGGCCGCAGCTTCATCGACCAAGCGGCCCTCGAAGCCGCCACCGGCCATCCGGTCCGCTCGGAGTACAAGCAGCCAGAGGAGCCGGATGTGCTGCCGCCGCCGGACGCCATCGTGGTCGCGCCGGCGACCTTCAACACGATCAACAAGTGGGCGGCCGGGATCAGCGACACCCTCGTCCTCGGGCTGTTGACCGAGGCCATCGGCAAGCGCCTTCCCGTTGTCGCGCTGCCGTTCATCAATGCCGCCCAAGCCCAGCATCCGGCCTTCCAAGCCAGCATCGACCGGCTCCGGGCCGCCGGCGTGCAGCTCCTGTACGGCCCCGATGTGCTAGAACTCCACGAGCCAGGCACCGGCAGCCAACGGGTCGGACTGTTCCCGTGGCGGTTGACGCTAGAGGCCCTTAGAGGACATTCCGGAACCTCGGGTGAGGCAATGGGCCGGGCTGGGTGATGCGATGATCCCGGCTCATGACCACTCTGGCCGACAAGCTCCTACCCGATGGGCTGTGGAAGCGTCTCCAGCCGCTGCTGCCCTCGCCGCCCTCCCGGGCGCGCGGGGGCGCGCCCCGCACCGTGCCCGACCGCGCCTGCATGGCCGCGATCGTCTTCATGGCCCGCACCTCCACCCCTTGGGCGTTGCTGCCGGTGGGCGAGTTCGGCTGCGGCAGCGTGACCACCTGCTGGCGGCGCTTCAGTGAGTGGGCCCGCGGCGGGGTGTTCGAGCAACTCCAGGCTGTGCTGCTGGACGAGCTAGGCGCGGCCGGCCGCGTCGACCTGAACCGCATCAGCGTCGACTCCTTCAGCCTGCGGGCGGTCAAAGGGGGACCTAACCGGCGCAAACCCGGTCGATCGCGGCAAGGCCGGGTCCAAGCTGCACGTGGCCGGCGACGCGGGTGGGCTGCCGATCTCGGTGGTGCTCAGCGCCGCCAACGCCAACGACGCCACCATGCTGGAGGCGGTGGTGGACGACATCCCGCCGATCCGTATGCCTAGCGGGCGGCGGCGCCGCCGGCCCGGCACGGTCCACGCCGATAAGGCCTACGACCATCGCCGCTGCCGCACCTACCTTCGTCGGCGTGGCATCCGCCCACGGATCGCCCGGCGCATGATCGAGTCGTCGGCGCGGCTTGGCCGCCACCGCTGGACGATCGAGCGCACCGGGGCATGGCTGGGCGGCTTCAGGCGGCTGCGGATCCGCTATGAGCACTCCTCCGAGCGGTTCTACGCGCTGGTGTTGCTGGCTTGTGCGGTCATCTGCTTCAACACGCTCCAGCGGCCACCCTGGTAATCATTGGGATCTCCCGTTCGTGTGGTTGGCAAGGTCAGCTCTCTGGTGCCCTGGAGCCAGCACCGACCGGGTGGGGCCGGTCGCTACCGTCACGGTCACAACCGCAGGCAACCCAGCGCCGGCCTATGGCGTGAGTGAGCTGGAGATCGCAAGCATCGCCAACCGGGAGAGCGGTGGACGCGAGCGAGGATTTCGACGGCTTCTACGCGGCGGTCTTCGCCCGTCTGGTCGGCCAGCTGGCGGTGGTGACCGGCGACCCGTACGAGGCCGAGGACGTGGTGCAGGAGGCGATGGCGCGGGCGGCGTCGCGGTGGGCGCGGGTGCGTGGCTACCACGCGCCCGAGGCGTGGGTGCGTCGGGTGGCGTTCAACCTGGCGGTCAGCGGCCACCGCCGCACCCGCCGGCGGCTGGCCGCGCTGCTGCGGCTGGGGCCACCGCCGCCGGTCCCGCCGGTCTCGGTGGAGGCGCTGGCGCTGGCCGACGCCCTCCAGCAGCTGACGCTGGCCCACCGGCAGGTGCTGGTCCTGTACTACCTGGCCGACCTGCCGGTCGAGCAGGTCGCCCACGAGCTGCGGGTGCCGGTCGGCACGGTGAAGGCCCGGCTGGCGCGGGCGCGGGGTGCGCTGGCCGCCCGGCTGGCCGATCCGGTACAGAAAGGCAAGCACCGATGAATGACCTGCGTGACCGCCTCCAGGAGCTGGCCGACGGCTACGCCCGCACCACCAGCCCCCCCGGACCGGCGGCTGCCCGCCGCCGTGGCCACAGCCGCCGCCGCCGGACCGTTGCGGGGGTCGTGGTTGCCGGTCTGCTGGTGGTGGCGGTGGTGGCAGGCAGCGTCGGGCTGCTGCCGGCGCTGAAGCTGCCGCGGCCAGCTGCACCCGTGGGACCTCGGCCCACGCCGGCCCCGGTCCAGGTGCCCCGGTCCACGGCCTGGTTCCAGGCGACCTACCTGCCCGATGGGCTGCGGCTGATCCACCACAGCGAGGACCCGGCGCACCGTGAGGCTGCCATCCCGGGCGCGCAGTCGTTTCGCCGGGTCAAGGGCGACGGCGAGTTCACCGTCAGTGTCCATCCCGACCTGCAGCGGTTGGAGGTCGCCCGTGAGCTGCGTACCTACCCAACCGTGCGGGTTGTGGCGGTCCGCGGCCACCAGGGGTTGCTGTTCCCACGTCGACCGGGCAACTACTCCAACGGGCTCATCTGGGAGGAACGCCCCGGCGTGGTGCTGCAGGTGCTCGGCTCCGGCCTGGCGGACCAGATGCTGCTGGATGTCGCCGCGGGCCTGCAGGTCACGCAGACGCCTGCGGGAGGGGTCGCCATCATCGTCGGCCCGCGTCCCCCGGGCTGGATTCGGGTTGGGCTTGGGGTTGGGCGGGGACTCAGCCCGCCGACCACGGGTGACTTCTCGACCGTGCTGCCCCGCAGCCACCAGCAGCTCTTCGACCAAGCTCCTGGGAACATCAATGTGCCGCTGGTGGTCACCGAGACCCGCGGCCAATACGGGCCGCTGCGGTCGGCTGACAAGCCCCAACTCCCCAAGACCAGCCGACAGCAGGTCAGGGTGCACGGCTACCCAGCGTTGCTCGACCACGATCCGGCCAACCACTTCCTCAAGGTCACCTGGCGTGAGCCCGGCGGGATCGAGCTGGAGGTGCTGGTCAAGGAGAAGCTCGGCCGACGCAAGCTCCTCGCCATTGCCGAAGGCCTCCAACAGCCCTAACGCGGCCAGCTTCAACAGAACCCGGTCGCCCCCTCCCCCCTCTGCGCGTCCAGGACCAAGAGGTTTTCCGTCCGCAGCGGACGAAAAAGGCAAGGAGTTTCGCGCTCCTTGCCACCCCTAATTTATAGCGCACCGGGGGGCTTGCGGCAAGACCCGGGTCGTGCTGCACAATCTCCGACCGAGGCCAAAACCTGATCAGGGGTTTACGAGTACGTGTGCTTTTTTGTCGACGCCTGGGCCTCGCGGGACGTCGAACCGCCGGTGGCGCGGCCGGACGGCGCGGAGCAGCTGGCCGACATTCCATCTCGTTGAATGGGGGAGTTCATGATTGACGTGATCGTGGCCGGCGGCGGACCGACCGGCGTGATGCTGGCCAGCGAGTTGCGGCTGCACGGCGTGCACGCGCCGGTACTGGAGAAGGAGGCGGAGCCGACCAGGATCGTCCGCGCGCTCGGCCTGCACGCGCGCAGCATCGAGGTGATGGACCAGCGCGGTCTGCTGGAGCGGTTCCTTGCGCTCGGCACGCAGTACCCGCTCGGTGGGTTCTTCGCCGGCATCCCCAAGCCGGCGCCGGAGCGGCTGGACACCGCGCATCCGTATGTGCTGGGCATCCCGCAGACCACCACCGAGCGGCTGCTGATCGAGCACGCCACCCAGCTCGGCGTCGAGATCCGGCGCGGCTGCGAACTGGTCGGGCTGCGCCAGGACGACCACGGGGTGACCGTCGAGCTGGCCGACGGCAGCGAGCTGCGCTCGCGCTACCTCGTCGGCTGCGACGGTGGCCGCAGCACGGTGCGCAAGCTGCTCGGCGTCGGCTTCCCCGGCGAGCCCACCAGGCGCGAGTGGCTGCTGGGCGAGGTGGAGCTGACCGCGCCGCCGGAGACGGTGGCCGCCGTGATCGCCGAGGTCTACAAGACCCACAAGGGGTTCGGCGCCGTGCCCCTCGGGGACGGGGTGTACCGCCTGGGCGCGCCCGCCGAGGGGGTGGCCGAGGACCCCACGGTCCCGCCGACCCTGGACGAGCTGAAGCAGCAGGTGCGCAAGCTCGCCGGCACCGACTTCGGCGCGCACTCGCCGCGCTGGCTGTCCCGCTTCGGCGACGCCACCCGCCTGGCCGAGCGCTACCGGGTCGGCCGGGTGCTGCTGGCCGGCGACGCGGCACACATCCACCCGCCGACCGGTGGGCAGGGCCTCAACCTCGGCATCCAGGACGCGTTCAACCTCGGCTGGAAACTGGCCGCCGAGGTCAACGGCTGGGCGCCAGCGGGGCTGCTGGACAGCTACCACAGCGAACGGCACCCGGTGGCCGCCGACGTGTTGAACACCACCCGCGCGCAGACCGAGCTGCTGTCCGCCGAGCCGGGGCCCCAGGCAGTGCGCCGGCTGGTATCGGAACTGATGGACTTCGAGGAGGTGAACCGGTACCTGATCGAGAAGATCGCCGCGATCGGGATCCGCTACGACTTCGGCGAGGGCCACGACCTGCTCGGCCGGCGCCTGCGGGACGTGGGGCTGAAGCGCGGGCGCCTCTACGGGCTGATGCACGGCGGCCGCGGGCTGCTGCTGGACCAGACCGGCCGGCTCTCGGTCGCGGGCTGGGCGGACCGGGTCGACCACGTCGTCGACGTCAGCGAGGAACTGGACGTGCCCGCCGTGCTGCTGCGCCCGGACGGCCACGTGGCCTGGGTCGGCGAAGACCAGCAGGCGCTGCTCAGCCAGCTGCCCACGTGGTTCGGCGCGCCCGTCAACTGAACTCGGGTTGTGGCCCCTCGGCGAAGATGGTCACGATCAGGGCCGGGTCCTGGTCCTGCCACGCGCGGATGTGCACCAGGGCGGACGGTGGCTCACCGTCCGCCCTGGTCAGCGTTGTGCGGTCAGATGTCGTAGATGTGATGCTCTCTGATCGGGAGCTGGACCGCTGCCCGTCAAACCGCCGCTGACCTGCGCGTTGAGGTTTCAGCGTTTGCCATCGTCTGTCGTCGCTCTTCGACCTCGGACGGCCTGGCGACGGCCTGGCCGAGCGGTCGCGGAGTGCGCCGCGCGTCCGACCACAGTCGTCGTTGCCATGAGGTCGCCGAGGCGGGAAGATCGACCGTCGCTGGCGAGCAGCCGATGAGAGGGGGCCGCGGTGCCGCTGTATCTCACGAAGTTCAGCATGACATCCGAGGCGTGGGCCAAGCTGATCAAGGAGCCAGAGGATCGCCGGGAAGCGGTCGGGCGTCTGCTGGAGGCCGCCGGGGGCAAGCTCCATGGGTACTGGTACGCCCTTGGCGACCACGACGGCTATGCCCTGGGCGAGGCGCCGGACAACACCGCGGTGGTGAGCGCGCTGGTGACCGTGGCCGGCAGCGGCGCGTTTAGCTCGCTGTCGACGACGGTGCTGGTGACGGTCGAGGAGATGCTGGATGCGCTCGGCAGGGCGCAGCGCATCGCCTACCGTCCCCCAGGCGGCTGAACCGGCCTAATTCTGCTTCGGCCTGGATCGGGTGTCTGGCCGTCTGGATTGCCCACGGCGGTCCAAGGAGTCGTTGGGGCGGGAGACTCGAACTCCGCCCCCACCTCCCGCCGTTGACCTGCGGTTTCTAGCAACCCGTCGTGCCCGCTGGTGCCCGCTGCGCTCCCCTGGCCGCCGGTCGGGCGTGTACCCAGCGTGGACCGCAGGCTGCGGGAGGCGAAGACGGCCCGTTAGCGATGCTGCTGCCCGGTCAATCTCAGCCCTGCTTCTCAACCTCGCGCCAGAAGACGTCGACCCGGGCGTTGAACTCGTCCGCAGCCTCGACGAAGGGCCGATGGCCTTCCTCGGGCAGGACCTCAAAGCGAGCGCCCGGGATCCCATTGGCCACGACGCGGCCGAGGTACGGTGCGGCGGCTCTGTCGAGGCCACCGGCCAGCACCAGCGTTGGTGCGCTGATCTCCGAGAGGCGGTCGGCAGTGTCGTGGGCGATGAAGGTATCGAGCCAGCGCTGCAAGGCCTCGGTGGACATCTTGTGCGGGAACGCGATCGCCCCCTGGATGACCTGCTCCACTAGGCCGTTGGCGTGCGCCCGCGGGGTGTATACCCACAGGAAAAACGCTTCCAGGAAGGCGCGCTCGCTGGGCACGACCTCCGGTAGCCAGCGAAAGAAGCTGAGCGTGGAACGCAGATAGGCGTCGGGGCGAGCCCAGGTGCCGACCAGGACGAGGCTGCGGACCAGCTCGCCATGGCGCAGCGCCAGCTCCTGGGCGATGGCACTCCCTCCCGATTGACTGACGACGTGAGCGGTCGGGACCGCAAGTGCCCGCAGTAGGCCGGCGACGTGGTCAGCCATGTCGGCCACCGTGAACGGCTCCTGCAGCATGGGCGACCGCCCGACCCCGGGGCTGTCAAAGGCGGTGACCCGGTAGCGGTCCTGCAGCCCGTCCAGCTGGAACTGCCAGGCCTCCACCGGATCGCCCAGCCCGGCGATGATCAGCACATCCGGCCCTTGTCCGCGGCGCTCCACCCAGAGATCGACGCTTCCCGCCCGCACCAGTTCGCCCATGGTGACTCCCCCCTCTAGGGCAAAAAGGAGCTGAAGGGCTGAACGTATGCCGGCCGGTGGTAGCGGTCAATGCGGACCGAATGTCGTTACCGGCCGAGGACGGCCGCCCACAGGCTGGCATTGAGGGGAGTGAAGGGTCGTAACGACCTGGCCCGCACGGGCCGATCCGTTGACTTAAGAGCGCCAGGAGGCCGATCCCACGACCTGCGGCGCGGTCACATACGGCCGTCTACCAGGTCATTGACTTGCCGTGACGATCCGTTGTTGACCCGTGGACGCTGGTGATCCGTGCCCCAGATGCCCTCAGGCCTGCGCGATCACCTCGTAGGTCTCCACGCCGGTGAAGGTCAGCCCGCCGACGCCACCCGCTTGTTGCCGCAGCTGGGCGGCGACCTCATCGGTCTGGCGAACGTGTTCCTCGCTGTCGTACACCACCACGGCAAGGAACTTGCCGGTCGCCCGGTCCGCCAACCAATACCCACCCTGAAAGCCGGGCAGCTCGCGCGCTCGCGGGATGATGGTCTGATTAAGGTTCGCGATGCCCTCATCGATTCGGGCTGGATCGCCGTCTCCAAGGTCACTCGGGCAAACTTCGGCATCTGCTGCTCCTTTCGGGCCCGCGTGGTGATCGCCGGACGCTCCGCCAGGGTCATCTGGCGGCGGTTGCGTCACCCCACGACCGGGAGGCGGGGATCGGGGTGCTCGCCGCGCCCAGCAGCCGCCCGGATGAACGCCAGGTCGTCGCCCTCCAGATCGGCGGGACGCCCGGGGACGGCCCGCCGGGCCAGGACTTCGTCCAGGACCTCGGCCGCCATCGTGGTGGTCGTTGGCATCGACAGCGGGGGCGCCCCCAACGCGTCGGTCAGGTCCATGCCGTGGACCTGCGTCTCCACCAGGCGTGTCGCCACGAACTCGTCCAGCCGCATCGGCCCGAAGAAGCCCGGCCCGATGGTATCGGGGGGCGTGGTCCTGATCGCCTCCAGGGCTTGGGTGAACGTCTCCCCAACCTTGTCAACGATCGTAGCCGGCGTGTGCCCCTGGGCGTGGTCGACGATGTACTGGTAGATGACCGGGGAGACCTTGCTGCGGTCGGAGACCGAGATGTAGAAGCTGGCCCGATCCACCACCGGCTGGGCCGACTGCGGCTCGGCGACCAGGTCCATGGTCAGGCCCATGAAGACGTCGAAGTGGGCGGCCAGTTGCAGCACGGTCCACGGTGGCTTGCCCGGCTCGGGCGGCTGCAGCAGCGTCGGCCGCTCAAAGTCCTGCGGCGTGAGACCCGACAGCGTGTTCTGCAGCGCCGGGAGGCCCTCCTCGGCGAGCGCCTCCACCATCTCCTCGTAGGTGCGCGCTCTCGTGCCCGTAACCATGCTCCACCTCCTGGGGAGTCCGCCGCCCGCCAGGCGCTCTTGGCCCTTCTCCCTCGGAACCAATGGTGACCGCCGCTGTCGGTGGCGCTCCTCTGGCCGCCGGCTGGGCGTGCACCAGCGTGGAAGGGCCTCGGCGCAGCTGCAGCGGCTAGGAGAAGAACTCGTCGTAGGTGTACTGGTCCTCGATGTACTGCCACACCTCGATGACCTTGCCGTCACCGATGTGGGCCACCAGGACCTCTCGATCCTCCAGGGTCCGGCCCTGGCGCTGGCCCGTGGCCAGGTGCAGGCCGACCGTGTGCTCGTCGTCGGCGACGACGTCGTGCAGCTCCGCCCGGAAGGTACCGGCCGTCAGCTCCATCGTCCGGCCGAAGAACCCAAGGACCGCGTCGACGCCGCGGTGCTCGCCGGCCAGCAGGCTCTGGCCCGGGAAGTGCCAGACGATCCCAGGGTCGAACAGCTCGCGCAGGGTCTCCATGTCGCCTTTGGCGAACGCGTCGTAGCCCCGGCGGATCAGGTCCTCGTTGGGGTGTGCCATCGCTGCCCCCCTTGTGCGTCACCCAGCGCCCGCAACCTACGCCGTCGTCGGCCGGCCGACAAGACGCGATCGCTCGACACCACAGGTCCAGCGCGACCTTGTCGTTGTAAGGAAACCTCGGGCCCTCCAGCCGCCCCGGCCAGCCCCTTCAAGACCACCCGCTCACCTGCGGATCGACGGACCGCCAGTGTCCGAGGTTGACCGCCGGTTACCGACCGTCCGCGGCCCCAGCGCGGCCCGGGGTCACGAGCTTGGAAGGCATGCTCGAGGCGAACGGCGGGTGCTGCTCTGACGCCGAACGGCCAGGTCACGCCCGATCCCAAGGAGCAGCGATTGACCGCGGGTGGCCGTTCGTGTCCGGCGGCTAGGGCACACCAAAGGGCACGGCCGGTGGGGACAGGATCAGGGTGATCACTTCCGGTTCCTGACCGCACGCTAGCCGGCCTTGGTTTGCTCACCGCCGCCTAGAGTGCCTGGCGAGGTCGCCTGTTCGTCGCTGGAAGCGGCCAACGGCAAGGTCACGACGGGTAGGTTTGCTCCCGTCTGCTGCCGAGCCCGCTCGTGCTCCGGCTCGCGTCCACCGGGCGGTAGACTGCGTGCATGAGCGCACAAGCCAGCCCGCCCGGCCGGGTGGAGCCGCCAGAGCGAACCCCGGCGGCGATCCGCGCCGAGCTGCCGGACAGCCTGCGTGGCCAGTTCGACGCCGAGTACCAGGCGGCGCTGGAGGAGGCCAAGGCCACCTACCGGCTCGACCGGCTGAACGACGTTGTCCAAGCGTGGTGGCAGCTTGCGTGGGCCCGGCGCAGCCCTCGACACGAGCAGGCGATCGAGACTGGGCACCGGCTGCTGCGCGGCGAAGAGGTCGAGACGTTCCCGATCGATCTGGACGCGCTGCACCAGTAGAGCGTGTACCCGATTGAGTGGAGCTGGGCGGCTCGCGCGCAGGCCGACAGCCTCTCAGCGGCTGGCAGACGGGCGCTCGCCGAGGCGATCGAGCAACTTCGCCGTGATCCCTGGCAGGGGCAGCGTGTCCCCGGCTACCCACCCGAATTCCACACGTGGTCGTTTGGCGACTGGAGCCTGGTCGTCTATCTGATCCACGAGCGCCGCGTCATCGTGCTCGACCTCATCTGGGCCGGGCCGTAAGCGTCGCCTCGGCGCTGCCTGCCACGCGTCGGTACGTGACCGCGAGTCGCCTCCCTCGTCGAGGATGAGGATGATCGCCGGGCGCCATAGTGTGCGCATGACTGCCAAGCCACTCTGGCCGGCCAGGTCGAGTCACCGGGCGCACAGTGGCGGAACTTCGCGAGGAAGGGTGACCGCTACTGGCAGCCCTCGAAGCGACCCGAGCGGGGCACATGCGCAACTTCCGCCGCCCGAGGAGAGCAGGGCGATCCCCCGGACGGAGTCTGTGACCTGGAAGGGGACCGCTGGCTGGGTGAGCGAGGGTTGACCGCGATCCTACGGCGCTCGCGGCCCTTGGGTCGTCGGGTTCAGAGCAGGTGGGTCCCTACGTGCGGTTCGGGGCCATGAGCCCAGCGCGCCCAGACCAGCCGGTGGTCGCCACGGTGGGTGTGTCGGTCCCGGCGGCTCCAGTGGCGAAGCCTTGGAGGTGGGTGATGCACACTCAGTTGCCGCGGTTGGGCTGGCAGGCCGCGCCGACGGTGAGTGACCTGGCGCCAGCCGACGCCGACCGGGAACGAGTACTGCTGGCCGGTGTTCGCGTGAACGTGACGCTCGGGGACTCCTGGCTGCCTTCTGCCGGACCAGTGGCCATGTGCTTGCCGAGGACCTCGACTGCGAAGATGATCAGCGCGCAGCCGACAGGAAACACCAGCTCGTTGACGCCTTGTGCCACCAGCTTGGCAGGCGGCGGCGTGGGGGCCGACTGCGCCGCAAGCAGCAGCATGGCCGATCCGAAGACGATTCCCGTGATGAGCCCCGCCGCCGCGTGCGCGAGTGCGCCTCCCCACGCCCGCCGGCCAACCCAACCAAGCGCCGCTCCCAGACACCCGTACTCGGCCGCCTTGATCACCATCACCCACAGCGACGTGGCGCCGCGGGCAGCCCCGGCCACCTCCAGCGCCTCCGCAATGCCCTTCTGCAGCATGTTGGCGGCGTTCAGCGCAAGGGGAGCTGCCAGTAGGCCGGCAAGGCCCATCAGCGGCACGCGACCCTTGGAGGCCCCCCGCCCCAGCGCGATTCCGGTGCAGACCAGCACCGACCAAGCCACGCTCCTTACGGTGTCTGCCGCCAGCGGTCGGAGACGAGCAAACCCCCCGAATTCGGCCGCCGCGAGCAGCAGGGCAAGCTGTAACAGCAGCCCAAGCAGGATCGCAAGCCACGCGACCCGCAGCAGCGTCGCCAAGAAGTCGGCCGACACCCTCAACGTCGGCCCGGCGCTGGGCTGAGCGTTGTCCAATGCCGATGCGCTCCCGTTCGCAGACTCAGGCGCATCCTTCCCCAAGCCGGCGGTCGCGCCCCCGAGGAAGACTCGCAGCCGCCGCTGGCGCGAGCCCGCCAGCATGAGCCCCTGGACAAGGAGGAACAGGCCGGCGCACTGCGTGACATCGCCGACGGTGACCACCGTTCGGACCGGGGGGACGGGCACCCGAGCCCCCAGGACTGCCAGATGGGTTTCGGGCCCCTCAAGGACGTACTTGCGGCCGAGGTCGCGCGGGTCAACGCCCGTCGTGGAGATCCCGGCCCGTTCCAGTGTGGCCGTGGACACCGGCATGGCGCCGTTGAGGCCGACCACGAGGAGGTTGGCCAGCAGGCCAAGCGCGATCAGCGGCATCCCGGGTTCGCGCCGATTGGCCCACACCGCGATGAGCGCAAGCACCAGCGACACGACGAGCAGCACCGAGCCGATCAGCCGGGGGGCCCCGTCTAACCGCAGCCCGGGTAGCCCTAGGAGCAACTGAAGGACCGGGGCCGCCACGGCGAGCGGCAGAGCTTTCATGCGCGCGGCCCGAAGGCCGTCCAGGTCGCCCCCGCGCAGCTGGCCCACGGCCAGGCCGCTGGCCACCACCAGCACCAGGATGGAGAGAGTTCCGAAGATCATGGGGCATCCCGCCGCAACCGGGCGATCGCACGCCTGCACGCCACGGCCATGGCATCGGTCTGGGCTGATACCGCGAGGGTGTCAAAGACCCGTTCTGGGGAGGTCTTCACATTCGACCATCTACTCCTTCGAGAAGCCCCAAGCCTGCCGGCAAGTGGGCCGCTCGATTAGCTGGTTGAGACCTCATTGCCTCAAACGACAGTATGTAGAGACTCAAGGGGCTCGTCTTGATACGTTCACGTCGCCATGCGGCGAGCCCCGGCTCCGGCCGCCCGCCCACTGTCATGCCGCGCCCACGCAGTCCAGACACCGCATCCACCCTGGACGGACGCTGCCGATAAGCATCCCGAGCGCCACCGGGATCTCGGCATCGCCGAGCGTCGGATCGGGCCATGAGCAGGCGTAGCAGGGCCTGGCACAGCCCGGGGAAGCGACACAGAGGCTTGCTACAGCCCAGCCTCCTGCTCGCGGCAAGCAGCTCTACCGCAGCGGGCGGCACCCACTCCAGGTCGGATTCGTCGACAACGGGGACCTCACGGCCGCGCAGCCCGAGCATGCGCGAGGACTCGCAGCTGGCGGTAGGGACCGATGCCCCAACAATGCCCCAATCCGGAGGCTCGTTCAGCCGGGGAGTCTCAGCAGCTAGGCCGCTGAGCTGGACATTCCTGGTGGGCAGGGACGGGATCGAACCGCGGACCTTGCGGTTTCAGCAGGGTTGGCCTCGTCCGGGATGGTCCGCCTGAGCCGTGTTCATCCCGCTCAGCAGGCTGGATGCGGCTTTGGTCGTCCAGGTTGATCCGGGCCTGTACGGGTCGGTGCGGATAGTTCTGGCAGAACGCTGGCAGAATCGCGACGGCTCCGTCAGTCCGCCGATCCATGGCCTTCATGGCCCCCTGACCCGCCGGCGGATTACGATCCTCCGCATGGCGATGGTGCAGTACGACTCCAAGGAGAACGCGGGCCACACGTTCTGGACCGCCCGCTACGGCCGCTACGCCATCCGGATCGACGCCAACCGCCCTGGCGTCTTCAAGTGGCTCATCAGCCTGGAGCGCAACTCGGTCCGCAACGGCGTCGCCCCCAACCGTGACAAGGCTGCTGCGGCAGTGAGCGACGCCCTGGACGAGTTGCTCCACCAGATGTCGTAGACGTGATGCTCGCTGATCGCAAGCTGGTCCGCTGCCGGTCAAACTACTGCTGACCTGTAGATTGACCTTCTGCCGTTGCCGTCATCTTTCGCCAATCATCGACCTCGGACGGCCTGGCGACAGCTTGGGCAGCCCGCACGGGCCGCGCCCGCCCTCGGGCTCGGGTAGGAACGCATTTCGTACCCCGATGGCTGGCTACCGGATGACGCGCAGCTTGGTGAGGATGTTCCCGCCGATCCCCCGGCCGCGGTCCCACCGACCCGTGGTCATCCGGTAGTCGCGGCCGACGGCTCCGATGCCAAATAGCCCGCCGGTCGGCGCCGCGCCGTACTCCGGCGGTGAGAGGTCAGGTAAGGGACCATAACTGCCGGGTCCGGCCGGGCCTGACGGCCAGTTCCGGTACGGACGATCGACCACCCCACAGCGCAGGCACATCTGCGCGACCTCCTGCCGTCCTGCTCACCCGAGGTGCTGACGCGGACTGCCGACTGCGCCGGGGCCAATCAGCTCGGCGCTGCCAAGTCGTGATCGGGTGGTAGGCCATGGCTGGTCGACCGGCTCGGCCCGCGGGGTGAGCCAGTGCTTGCTCAGGCAGTTGGTCTGGAGGTGCTGGATGGGGCCGTCGGTGGAGTCCAGCCAGAACCGCTGGGTCATCTCGGCCGGGGCGCCACACTGGGGGCAGGGAATTATGTCGAGCATGGGTACGCTCCTATCTCGTCGCCTTCGTAGACCCTGGAGGCGACTGCTACCAGCGAGGATGCGCGGTACAACGGTGAGCAAGCAGTGCTGTAGGACACATGACCGGCGTGCCACGGATCACCCTGCGGCGGTGAATGCGAGGCGGCGATTCGTAGGCCCTACCTGCGGCTCTCGGGTGCGCAGGTGCCGAACCGTCGCCCTAAAGGGGTTCGCTTGTTCCGGTGACGGGCACGGCGGGTATCTGGCGCCATTGAGCTGCACCGCCTCGGCGTTGTCATCCTGGAAGTGGGAGCCTCTGCACTAGGGTGAGTCAGGACACCAACGTGATGGCAGAGCACCAAGGGACCTGATGAGCGAAGACGTGATCGACCGTCTGGTCAGCGACGGTGGGTGAGCTCGATGACCCGGTCGTCGTGGAGCTTCCCCTCCGGGGCGAGTGGTCGGTCGAGCGGACCCCGGCGGACCGGATCCCCAGCCACGGCACCGACCTGCTCGGGCAGCGCTACGCCTACGACCTGGTCCGCACCGACCACCGTCGCGGGTTCCACCTGCACCCCGCGGGGACCCTGCGCTGGTTGCTGATTGGGGGGCGGACGCGGGACTGCTACGGCTGGGGGCAACCGGTCCATGCCGCCCTTGACGGTGTGATCGTCCAGACGGTGGATGGCGTGGCCGAGCGCCAGTGGCTCCACGTGGTGCGGGAGTCCTGGTCGGCGGTGAAGACCACGGTGGCGTTCGCGCGGCGGGGGCTGGATGTTGCCCGGCTTGCCGGCAACCACGTGATCACGGAAACCGCAGGGACCTACGCGCTGTATGCGCACCTGGCGCCGGGCAGCGTCGCCGTCACCAGCGGGCAGCGGGTCCGCGCCGGCGAGCTGCTGGGACGGGTCGGTCACACCGGGAACTCGACCGCCCCGCACCTGCATTTCCATCTGATGGACTCGGCGGACCCACTCCGGGCGAAGGGCATCCCATGCGCCTTCGCGGCGTACCTGGTGGAGCGCGATGGGCACTGGCAGCGCGTCGAGCGCGGCATCCCTCACCGACGCGAGCGCATCCGCTGGGTCTCATAGGGCCCTGGCTCGCCGAGGCCTGCTGCAGCTCACGACAGGGACAGGCCGCAGTGCCGCAGGAACGAGAAGGCCAGATGGTGGGTGGCCCGGATCCGCTGGATGCCACGCTCGGCGGCCGCGATGACCTCCTCCAGGGTGTCACCGGCCAGGTTGGCCAACTCCACCCCCCTTGAGGCTGGACCACAGGCGCTCCACCGGGTTCAACTCGGGCGCGTAGGCGGGCAGTGGCTCCACCACCAGCCAGGACCGCTGCCGCCGCAGCCAGGCACCATCGCCTGGCTGCGGTGGGCAGGCAGCCCATCCCACAGCAGCGTCGCTTTCTGCCCGCCGAGGAACTGGCGTAGCTGGTCGAGCGCGCCGATCAGGGTCTGGGTGTCGTAGGCGCCGACCTGATGGTGGAAGGCCAGCCGGGCGCCGCCGCCACGGGAGCCGTAGCACAACCCGGCGGCCATCGAGGCTCGCTTCCAGTTGAAGCGGTGGCGGATCACCGGGGTGCAGCCCCGTGGCGCCCAGGTCCGCCGCGTCACCGGCAACAGCGAGGCGCCCGACTCGTCCCAGAACACGATCGCGGCCCGGCGGCGGCGAGCATTGCGTCGGATTCTAGGGCCAGTCCTCGGCCACCCAACCCGCGATGGCCCGCTCGTCACGCTCGACGGCGCGGCGCGCGGGCCGCAGCAGGCGGTAATGCAGCCGGTGGCGCAGCAGCTTCCAGACGTGGCCGGGATGGTAGCTGACCCCGGTCAGCCGCTGGATCACGGTGGCCACGCGGGCGAGGGTCCAGTGGTCGTTGTCGAAGCCGTGCGCACGGGCACCCTGCCGCAGCGCCTGGTCGATGCGGTGCAGTTGCTGATCGTCAAGGTGCGGGGCGTACCCGGTCGGGCCGGCGCTGCGCAGCGCCGGCAGTCCGCCTTGGCGCCATTGGGCGTGCCAGCGGCTGACGTTTTGCCGGGCGACCCCGAGGGTGCGGGCGACCTGGGCTTGGGAGTGGCCGGCGGCAAACAACTGGCCGGCTTGCAGGCGGACGCCTTCGAAGGCCTGACGGTCGCGCAGACCGCGGGCGTTGCGGCGATAAGCGGTTGGTCTCATACCGCCATGCTGCCAGGACAGCCCCCAATCCTGTCACCGGAAGGGGCGAACTTCTTTAGAGGGCTACGTAGTCGCGGTCGCGACCTGCGGCGCAAGGTCGCACATGCCGCCCTGCCAAGCGATCTGCTTGCTGCGAGTATCCGGTGTTGGCCCATGCATGCCGGTGGTCTGTGCCCCGATGTGCCCAGCGGTTATCCGGTCGCAGTAGGTAGCAATGCCGATTCGGTTCGAACGTGTGTCCGATAACCTGGTTCAGTGGGACCTGGCACGACCCAGACCTGGGCCGGCCAATCGCGGCGCCGCTGGAGCAGTGCGCGCAGCTGCTTGGGGTCGACCTGGTGACCATCCAAGAAGCGGCCACCAACGTCGAGCCCTACATCCGCGCGGACGGCACCAGGGTCTGGAGCCTGATGCAGCTTGAGCGGCAGCTCCGGCCGGAGGCATACCGCACGCGCCGGGGCGGCTACATCGACCGTCGATGGACCCTGGCTGGCGACACGTGAGCGCACAACGCGACGCTATATGACCTTCGGGACCACAATCCGAGTCGCCCCTCCGCGCTATCGCAGGTACAGGAGCTGGAGGGTCGATGATGTGCTGTTCCTCTGGACCGTTGGCGACCGCTGGTGACCGCCAGTGCCCATGCTCGACTGCTACGACACGGACCCAGCGCGGACCGAGGGGTTCGAACCATCTTCGGCGGTACTTCGCCGGCCGAGGCTCTGGGCGTGAAGGTTCGGTGACCTGCCGTTTCTCATAACTGGTTGTGACCGCTCGTGCCCGCCGGGATCCCCGCGTGACCAATGAGGTACGACCCAACGCAGACCGGCCCGACCATGACCGCCACTGCTTCGGCAATTGCCCTGGTGTTACGCCTCTGTACTGCTGGATGCCGGCGAGAGCATCAAGGCGCTGTCGGAATACCTCGGGCACAGCGACCCCGGCTTCACCCTGCGGACCTACACCCACCTGCTCCCGACAAGTGAGCAGCGAACAAGGCAGGCCGTCGACCGCGCCCTGTCGGGAGGTGCAGCAACGGCCGACGGCCTGCCCACGGCCCAGGAGCACGACTGACCAGCGTTTCCGCTCCCATGGGGTCGGGCCCTGTCAAGGGGCGCAAGCGAATCCGGTCCCGGTTGTGGGACCTGTTGGCTGGCTTCTCGTGATGGCTGTGTCCGCCGGCCGCCGCCGGGGTCAAGGTGGAGCGCCCTGGGATGAACGATCTGACGCCGGCGAGGACCGGCGCAGGATCGGGTGGCGAGAAGACCCGGACGGCGTCGCGGAGTTGGCTCACACGCACCCATTCGGGCCCCGAGGTGGGGTCCGCATGACGATGGCATCCGGGCCGGGCTGCTCAGTCAGGTCAACGGCCGTGTTGCAGGCTCAAGCGGAAACACGAGCGCGCCCGGTCTGGCCTTCTCCGGTGGTGGTCTGGACCTCCTTTGAGGAGATGGAAGCAGCGGGCCAACAGCCGACGGGCGATCGCCACGGTGGCGACCTGCTTGCCCCGGCGGCGAGCCAGCTGGCCGTAGGTGCCGGCAAACTGTGGGCTGCGCTTGGCCGTGTGGGCGGCCTCCTGCAGGATCCACCGCACCCATACCGAGCCCTGCTTGGTGATGTGGCCGTGGCGGACCTTGCGGTCGCAAGTTGCGCACCGTCGGGGTCAGCCCGGCCCAGGCGCACAGCTTGCGGGCGGTCGGGAAGCGGGCAATGTCGCCGATCTCGGCGACCAGGGTCATGGCCGTCAGCCGGCCCACGCCGGGCAGAACCATCAGCGCCTGAACCCTGGGATCGGGCTTGGCCAGCGCGGCGATCTGGCGCTCCAGCCGGCCGATCGGGGCGGCCAGGGCGTCCAGCAGCCCACAGCATTCCTCCACGATCGCCCGCGGGATCGGCGGCAGCTCCAGGCTGGCCAGCCACGCCCGCCCCAGACCGGTCCAAAGACCCCGGTCCTCGCCGAACCCTCGGTCAGCGAGCACGGCGTGCACCCGGTTCTTCAACAGGTCGACAGGCGGACCAGGGCGGCCCGGTGGCGCAGCAGCGCCCGCAGATCGCGGACCTGCTGGGGGCGATCCAGGCCTCGGGCAACAGATCGGCCCGCAGCAGCTGGGCCAGGGTGGCCGCATCCACCTTGTCGTTGTTCAGCCTGGCCGCGGCGATCGCCTTGCAGCGGCTGGGATGGACCAGATGCGGCTCCAGCTCCAGCTCCTCCAGCAGCTCCACCAGCCAGCCCCAGCCGTAGGCCGCCTCGAACGCCACCGGGGTGCCCGGCGGCAACACGCCAAGGAGCGGCACCAGCTTGGCCGGATCGTTGGGAGGTTGCGGTTGCGCTGGGCGACGCCGGCATCGTCCACGATGGCGACCTGGGAGCGCTTGCGGTGCACGTCCATCCCGACGCAGATACTCATCAGGGCCTCCTTCCTCGAGCTCGACTGGTCCCCGAAGCCTAGGCTGTCGGGCTGAGCAGGAGACGGGGACCCGACCCACATAGCGTCAGGTCAGCGGCGGGCTTCCCCTAGATGTCGTAGTACAGGTGGAACTCCCAGGGGTGGGGGCGCAGGCGCACGGCGTCGACCTCGCGCTCGCGCTTGTAGGCCAGCCAGGTCTCGATCACGTCGGCGGTGAACACGTCGCTCTCCAGCAGGAACTCGTGGTCGGCCTCCAGGGCGTCCAGCGCCTCGTCCAGCGAGCCGGGCACCTGCGGGACCTTGGCGAGC
>Ga0081538_10002390_pt1 | contig 18435 bp, 17 predicted proteins | sample TabmetS5T2R1_FD_71022 | JGI IMG/M metagenome (GOLD analysis project Ga0081538, IMG submission 71022) | Tabebuia heterophylla rhizosphere microbial communities from the University of Puerto Rico - S5T2R1 | ecosystem: Host-associated > Plants > Roots > Rhizosphere ... | reverse complement strand
CCAGTTCACCGGGGTCGCGACGGTGTGCTTGGCGGTGAGCTGGCAGGAATCCAGCAGCCGCAGCACTTCGTCGAAGTTGCGGCCCGTGCTCATCGGATAGGTGAGCATCGCCTTGATCTTCTTGTCCGGGCCGACGATGAAGACCGAGCGCACGGTGGCGTTGTCGGCCGGGGTCCGGCCCTCCGACGTGTTGCCGGCCGCGGCGGGCAGCATGTCATAGGCCTTCGCGACGCGCAGGTCGGAATCGCCGATCAGCGGATAGTTCACCTTCGCGCCCTGCGTCTCCTCGATGTCCTTGGCCCACTTCTCGTGGTTGCCGACCGGATCGACGCTGAGGCCGAGGATCTTGGTGTTGCGCTTGTCGAACTCCGGCTTCAGGCGCGCCATGTAGCCGAGTTCGGTGGTGCAGACCGGGGTGAAATCCTTGGGGTGCGAGAACAGGATGCCCCAGCTGTCGCCCAGATAGTCGTGGAACTTGATCTTGCCCGCGGTCGAGTCCTGCTCGAAATCCGGAGCGGTATCGTTGATGCGTAGCGACATCTCTTCCTCCCTTTGCTCTGAAATCGTGTGGCGGTTATTCGCTGGCGGCGCGCATCTGGCTCAGCGGCCGCTGGAACTCCCGATCGTGGCGCAGCGCCGGCACCATGGAGCGCGCCTTCTGCACCTCATCGAGATCGACGTCGGCGATGATGAAGCCCGGCTTCTCGCCGCCATCCGCCAGCACCTCGCCCCACGGCGAGACGATCAGCGAATGCCCGTAGGTAAGGCGCCCTTCGGCATGCTCGCCGGTCTGCGCCGGGGCGAACACGTAGCAGCCGGTCTCGATCGCGCGGGCGCGCAGCAGCACGTGCCAATGCGCCTGCCCGGTCGGCACCGTGAAAGCCGCCGGCACCGTCAGCATGACCGCGCCGGCATGCGCCAGCGCGCGATGCAGATAGCCGAAGCGCACGTCGTAGCAGATGGTGAGGCCGAGACCGCCCCAGGGCGTCGAGGCCACCACCGCCTGCTCGCCCGGCCGCACGCCGTTCGACTCGCGGTACGTCTCGCCGTTCGGCAGGTCGACATCGAACATGTGAATCTTATCGTACCGAGCCGTCACCGCGCCATTCGGATCGAACAGGAAGCTGCGGTTGGCAATGCGCTTCTCGTCGGCGCGTACCGGCATGGAGCCGATCAGCAGCCAGAGGCCGAGTTCCTTGGCCAGCGCGGCGAAATGCGGCACGCCGGGATGCGCCTCCTCGGGCGGCGTCTTGGCCAAAGCGCGGGCGCGGTTCGGCTCGATCAGGGTCGTGTTCTCCGGCGTCATCACCAGCTGCGCGCCGGCACCGGCCGCGGCCCGGATCAGCGTGCTCGCGCTCTCCAGGTTCGGCGCGATCTCAGGCGCCGAATTCAGCTGCACGCACGCCGCCTTGAAGGTCTTGGTCATGGTCGTTCCGTTCAGGTCGCCGGCTGTTCCAGCATCGGCGTCAGCTTGCCCGCGCGATCCAGAGCATACAGGTCATCGCACCCGCCGACATGTTGCCCGTTGATGAAGATCTGTGGAACGGAGGTGCGTCCGCCGGCCCGCTGGCGCATTTCGTTGCGCAGGTTGCCGTCGCACATCACGTCGACTTCCTGAAAGGTCGCGCCCCGCTCCTCCAACAGTTTCTTGGCACGCCAGCAAAAGGGGCACAGCATCGTGGTGTAGATCTCAACGCGTGCCATCAGCCGGTCCGTGCATCTGATTCTCTCGGGCAGTTGCCGTCAGGTCAGTACTTTTGGCCGGGTACCGCCAATTTGCAAGTGGGTAGCCGCCCTAATATTTCCTAGGTCGCCTGTACCCTGACAACCCGCGCCAAAACCAGCAAATCGACGGCCTTTGCCCCTGCACTTCGCAGGGTTCTGGCGCAGGCTTCCGCCGTCGCGCCGGTCGTCAAAACGTCATCGATCAGCAAAATCCGAGCCCCCGCCAGCACTTGCAACCGGCGTGGGTGCAAAGCGAAGGCGCCGGCCACGTTGCGGTGGCGCTGGCTGCGGCCGAGATGGCCCTGGGACGGCGTGGCACGGCGTCGCACCAGCAGGTCCGGGACGACGATTTTTCCTCGCAAACGGCCGATCGCGTTGGCAAGGATGGCCGCCTGGTTATAGCGCCGGCGCACCAGGCGCCAGCGATGCAGCGGCACCGGCGCGATGATGTCGGCGCTCGCCACCAGATCGGCGCCGGCCCGCGCCATCCAGCCGGCGAAGGTGGCGGCGCCGTCGATCCGGTCGGAATGCTTGAAGCGCAGAACCAGGTCCCGGCTGGCATCGTCATAGGTCAAGGCCGCCCGCGCCCGGTCATAGAGCGGCCGGTCCGCCGTGCAGGCGCCGCACAGGCTGCCCTCGCCCATCTCGAACTCGAACGGCAGGCCGCAACAGGCGCAGCAGGGGGCCGTGAGGAACTTGAGCTCCGGCCAGCAGCGCGCGCACAGCGACCCGGAATCGGCAACGATCTCGCCGCATTTCAGGCAGCGCGGCGGCAGGATCGCGTCCAGCAGCCAGGACGCGGACTTGCGCAGGGTGGGAGCGAGGCTCATGCCGGCAGCTTGCGGAGGCGCGGCCATTGCTGTCAATTGGCGTCCGATTGGATAGGTTAATGGTTCAGGACACTGTAGCGCCCCAGGCTCGCATCTTCGATCGTCGCTTGTTGCGTGAGCGTCGCGGTCGCGCGGCTGGCGAACTGCACGCGCACGATTTCCTGCTGACCGAGATTGCCGAGCGACTCGCCGACCGGCTCAGCGATATCGCGCGCCGCTTCCCGTTGGCGCTCGATCTCGGTGCGCGCGATGGCATCCTGGCGCGCACGCTGCAAGGCCGCGGCGGAGTCGAAACGCTGATCCAGTCCGATGCATCGTTCGTCAATGCGCCACGCCTGCAGCGAGGCGCGGCGCTGGTGGCCGACGAAGAGCTCCTGCCGTTCAAGGAGCAGTGCTTCGATGCAGTGCTCAGCAATCTCGCCCTGCATTGGGTCAACGACCTGCCCGGGACGCTGGCGCAGGTTCGCAGCAGCCTGAAGCCCGATGGCCTGTTCCTCGCCAGCCTGTTCGGCACCGGCACGCTGCAGGAGCTGCGCACCGCGCTGATGGAAGCGGAGCTGGCGGAGACCGGCGGCGCCAGTCCGCGTGTCTCGCCCTTCGCCGATCTGCGCGATGCGGCCGGATTGCTGCAGCGAGCCGGCTTCGCGCTGCCGGTGGCCGATGCCGATACCGTGACGGTCACCTACGGCGACTTCTTCGCGCTGTTGCGCGACCTGCGCGGCATGGGCGAGACCAACCTGCTGCTCGACCGGCTGAAGCACCCGACCCGCCGCACCGTGTTCGCCCGCGCCGCCGCGATCTACCAGGAGCGCTTCGCCGATGCCGAGGGCCGGTTGCCGGCGACGTTCCAGGTCCTCTTTCTCACCGGTTGGGCGCCCGACGCATCACAGCAACAGCCGGCGAAACGCGGTAGCGGCAAGACCAGCCTCAAGGACGTGTTCAAGAACTGATGCCGAAGACGGAATCAGCGCTGGTGATTCTGGTGCCTGAAGCCGAGCCGTTGGTTCAGGCCTACCGCGAACGTTTCGATCCTTCAGCTGCGCTGGGTGTGCCCGCGCACATCACCTTGCTCTATCCCTTCATCGAGCCGGAGAAGATCGACTCGGATATCCTCGGCAAGGTAACTGAGTGCTTCCGCGGTTTCGCGCCGATCGCGTTTTCACTGACGGAGGTCCGTCGATTTCCCGCCGAGACGCTGTATCTGGCCCCACGCCGGATGAGCCATTCCGGGAACTGACGATGGCGATCTCGGATCGGTTTCCGGACACGCCGCCGTATGGAGGAGCTTGGCCTGATATCGTTCCGCACCTATCGGTGGGCCGATTCGCCGATGCAAGCGAGCTGGAAACGGTGGCCGAAGAGTTCGACCGGGTTGCCGCGACAGTTTTGCCTCTTCGAGCGCATGCGAGCGCAACCGTCTTGATTGTCAATGCGACTGGCCGATGGGTGATCAGAAACACCTTCGAGCTGGGCGACTGAGGCCTAGACTTCGAGTCGCCACGGCTTCTGCGTCTCGAACCAGTCGAACAGGCGGTCATAGCGGCTTCGCCAGCCGACCGCTTCGTCCATCGCCGCCCGCAGCCTGGCGAAATCCTTGAACACCGGGATGTCCACGCCGGCGGTCGCGACGATGCCTTCGATCTTGTGCGTGTTGCCGGCGAGCGCGAGGAACGGCACGCGCGCCTTGCAGGCGGCGTAGACTGCGTGGTGTCGTCCGGTCAGCAGCAGGCGCGCGGTCTTCAGCGAGCGCACCAGGGTCGGCCAATCCATCGCGCGCATGTCGACGAACGGATAGCGCTCCGCCCAGCGCGAGCGCAGGCGCACGAAGCAGCCGAACTCCCGCGACAGGAAGTCGGTCATCACGATGCCGCCCTTGAAGTCGACGGCGTCGCCCTTGCCGACCGGTGCGAAACAGGAGAGGTCCGGCATGACCTGGGCCGTGACGCCATGTCCGGCGATCGCATCGCGCGACAGCACCTCGCGCACCACCACCTGCCGGCACTTGGCCAGCGCGGCGTCGAACTGGTGCGGATTGTCCTGCCACACGCTGTTGATGAGATAAGCAGGCCGACCCTGTACGATCGCCGCTTCGACCAGCTGCATCTTGTCGCGGAAGGCGCCGCCGCCGTGATGCATCGAGCCTTCGCCGTTCACCACCAGGACGTCGTACGAATCATCGGTGACGATTTCGCCATGCCGCCGCAGCTCCGCCGCGATGACCTGCGTGACGGCGGCAGACCCGCAATGATAGCTCGAATGATCGCCGGCCAGCCTGATTCGCATGATCCCCCCGAAATTGTCGCGCCAACTGTGGCGGAGCAGGCCCGGGCGGTCAACGCAATCGGTGATGGTCACGTCAGATCGTGCAGGGCCTTATCGATCGGAGGCGTCACCCTGAAGTCGGAAAAGGCCACATCGAGGCCGGCGCGTTCCGGCGAGCAGCACATCGGCCCCACGAAATACGATGTGGCCTGCGGAAACGGGCAAAGGCGGATGAAAGGCCAATGCCGGCCGTCGGATGACGCCTGGATCTTCAGCACGCCATCCTGGACCGTCGCGCGAATCCGGAAATCGCCCGGATCGCCGGCGAAGCTGCTCAGCGCCCAATCGGACTTGCCGACGGTGAGGACGCTGGAGAGGCTGCTCTGCCCATCGGAATGCTCGATGCCGGCCTTGATCCAGGTGCGCTCGTCGAGCAGCACCATGATGCCCGCCTGGTCGTAGAGCTCGCGGAATGCGCCGCGCACCCTAACGCCGGCAGTGAAATCGCCGCTGGCTCGATAGCCGAAGACGTGGCCGCTGTGCCGGACAAAGCCGTAGTGGGTCTCTCGCCAGAAATCGGTCTTGAGATCGGTGCGGACGTGCAAGGTTGCGCCATCGAGGCGCCAATGCGCGGGCTCGTTCAGCCAGGTGCAGTGCTCGAACATGCTCTTCCGCTCTAACGAGCGAACACCACCGACCGGCGGGCGGAGAAATCATGCTCCGACAAGAGAGCGGCGATCGCCGTCGCAATCTTGCCGCCGCCCTGCACCGAGGGTTCGATGGGATTCGCGAGATCGGAATCCTCATTGCACACGACACGCAAGTCAATCAGCGGAAGATTGCGCGCCACCAGCTCGCGAAAGATGCAGTCGTTGATCGCGGCCAACGCCGTGGTCGCCACGCGCCGCTGCACAGGGTCGGCATAGCGCGGATCGTAGATCGTGCAGAAGGCCGCCGGCAGCTTCCGGCTCAGCACCGCCTCGACTGTCCGGACGTAAGCGGAGCGGAACGCCGTCTGGATGTCGGCGAGCTTCATGAGCGTATCGGCGACCGAATGCGAGGCAGCGCCCAGGATCGCGGACTGGCCGAGCGCGTCGTTGCCGCCGATGCTGACGACAAGATGCGTCGCGTCAGGCGGCAGCCGGTCCAGTTGGCTGTCGATGTCCGCCATGACGCTGCCGTCGACGGCTCCGAGGGTCGCTCGCCACCCCGCCGGCAGCTTTCCCCGGAGCTGCGTGATGACATCCGGGCCGCCGGCGATATAGGCGGCATTGTCGAAGATCGAATCACCGAGCAGAACGACATGCGGCATGACCGAATCCTCCGCGCGCGCCTTGCCTGCGAGCGCAAGCGCACTGGCGCTCGCGACCAGGAACGCCCGCCGGGACCATGGTGCATCATTGCAGCTCATTCGGCTGCAAAGCTGCCTTCCGAATGTGGCTTTATCTTGTCGCGCAAACAAGAACCCGGGCGCTGTGGAACGCCCGGGTCAAGGATGGCTGAGAGGTCGTTACGCTGCCTGCTTGGCGCCCTGATCACGGTAGCGACGGGCGAGCGGGCTCTTGGGCTTGAGCGCCAGCCGTTCGTTGGCCAGTGCCCGCACCAAGCTGGTTTCGCCGGCGCGATGGGCCGCCTCGATCAAGGTGAGATCGATGAGGTCGCGCTGCGCGTGGCTGCCGCCGAAGCGCTGGGCGATGTTGCGCAAGGGGCGCAAGAGATCGATGGTCGCGGCATATTTGCCGTGCTCGAAGGCAAGCAGCGCGCGCGCCAGCGGCAGGCCGACGTCGCGGCTCATCAGCGCGTTGTCCGACTGCTTGCGCGCGGTCTCGGTCAGGATCGAGACGGTGCGCTCGGCTTCGCCGATGCGCCCGGCGCCGAGCAGCGCCATCACGGCATGGCAATCGTTGAAGGCATAGAGCTTGTCCTCGATCAGCGGCTGCCAGCGGTCGGCGATCGCGTCCCAGCGGTTGCCGAGGTCGACGCCGCGCAGCTTCAGCCGCCACAGCAGGGCCGACGCGTCCACCATGTCGAGGACCATCGAGGACTGCCCGCCACGGATCGGACCGTCATAGAGCTTCAGCGCCTCAGCGGTCTGGTCTGCTTCCAGGCGGAACAGCGCCAGATGCCACCAATTGTGCACCTGGAAGAAGGATTCCGACGCCCAGCCGTCCTCGTTGTCACGCATGTAGGCGGCGCCTTCTTCGTAGCGCCCCATCATCTCCATGACATGAGCGATCGCGTGATGAGCCCAGCCGTCGCGCTTGTTGAGTTGGAGGGCGCGGCGTGCGCTATCCTCCGCGCGGGCATAGTCGCCAGTCTCCTCGAGCCCGAAGGCATGCATGCCGAGCAGCGTGTGATAGCCGGGCAGATGCTCGTCCCATTCGGCGAGCACGCGCGCCACGCGGTCGCGCAGGTTGCGGCTGTCGCCGCGAAAGAAATCGAGCAGATGGCCCATCTGCAGCGCGACGATGTCGTGCGGGTCGTCGATCAGGATGTCGTCCAGCCGCTCCGACGCGCGGTTGAAGGCGCCGTCGATCAGGCAGGCGATGGCGGCGGCGTGGCGCCGCTCGCGCTCGTTGAGCTTGAGGGTGCGCAGCCTCGCCAGCAGGTCCGCGGCCTGCGGCACCGGCCCGCGCTCCATGCCGGACAGCAGAAGATAGGCCTTGAGTGCGATCGCCATGGCGAAATCGGGGCTCTCGGCGATCGCGTTGTCGACCGTGGCGACCGGATCGCCGACATAGCAGTTGAACTGACAGATTGCGGTCTCGTAGAGCTCGACCGCGCGCGTGTCGGCGCCGCTGAGCGGCGCGCCACGGTGATCCTTCACGACCATGGATCCTCTCCCTCCCCACGCCGCGCGCATCGCGCGGCCAGCCACCAATGATCTAAGGCAGCGGCGCGGTCACTGCTGTGAGGCGCTTCACACCGGATCGATGCGATCGATCGCGGCGTGCGCCCGCAGCTTGCCGAGATCGAGAATGGTCAGTCCTCCGTCCTCCGTGCTGACGATGCCCTTGTGGCTCCAGGCCGCCAGCTGCTTGTTGATCGCCTCGCGCGAGACGCCCAGCATCTGCGCCAGCTCGGTCTGCGAAAAGCGCCGGCCCAGCCGCGCCTCGTTGCCGTCGATCTCGCCATGCGCCATCACCAGGTCGCCCAGCTTGCGCGCCAGGCGCACCGGCAGGTCGGCGAAGGCGAAATCGCTCAGCAGGTCTGTCTTCAGCCGCATGCGCTCGCACAGCAGCTCGATGATGTGCCGCCCCAGGGTCGGCTCGTTCTCGAGCACCGAGAGGAAGGCGGAGCGCTGGATCACCAGCAGCACGGTCGCTTCCTGCGCGGTCGCGTTCGCGGTGCGCGGCAAGCCATCCAAGAGCGCGATCTCGCCGAACACGTCGCCCGGCTCCTGGATGGTCAGGGTAAGTTCCTTGCCGCTGTCGCTACCGACCCAGATACGGACCAGTCCCTCCACGACGGCGTAAAGGGCGTCGCCCTCATCTCCGCGGTTGAACAGGGTCTCGCGCCGATCCAGATGCTTGGTGACAGACAGGGTGGCCAACCGCTCCAGAATCGGCTGCGGCACGTCCTTGAACAGGAAGCTCCGCCGGATGAGCGCCTGCCGTTCGCTTTGGTCCAATCGCCCCATGATTTGTCCTAAATTCGCCCTGGCGGCTGCCCCACCGCGGAGCGCCGCGAAAGTTAAGATGGCATTCGGTTAACCGGGGACTGTGAACCCCTTCACTCATCCCATCACATTCACGGCCAATCTATTTGACTGCGAACGACCGAACCCGGCATTGCTGCACAAGGCGAGACGCCGGACCCGTTATTATTGTATCACCCTAGGCAGGGGACTTTGAATGGAATCGAGTGAAGCAATGGGTAGGGCATATTCCGTGACCAATGCAGGCCGTTGGTTGCCGATCCTGGCCGGTGCTCTGGTCCTGGCCGCGCAACCGGCGGCAGCGCAGCAGCGGACCTGCGAGGTGGCCGAGGTTGCCGGCGAAGCCTCCCTGAGCCACGACGGCAGCCGCAGCGATGCGCAGGTGGGGGCGGATCTCGCGCCCAGCGACCTGCTGCATACCGGCTCTTCCGGCCGGATCGACGTCGCCTGCAGTGACGGTACGCGCGTGACCCTCGGGCCCGATACCGACATCAATCTCGGCTCGCTGGTCGGCGAGCAGGATGCGAATGGTTCGATCGGCATGAGCCTGCATCGCGGCATCGCGCGCTTCCTGGCGCCGGTGCGGACCTGGGGCACGTTCAACGTGTTCGGTCCGGTGGCGGTGGCATCGGTGCGTTCCACCGAATGGATCATGGAGACGCCCAAGCTCGGCACCAATGTCTTCGTCCTCGACGGCGTGGTCGCGGTGCAGAGCAAGCGCGGCGACCATGTGGAGCTGTCGCCGACCTTCGGCATCGACGTGGCCGCCGACGGCACCATGGCCGAACCCAAGAAGTGGGGCGCCAAGCGGGTCGCCGACGTGCTGGCGAGGCTCGGCCTGCAATAAGCGAGGTCGCGCTTGCGCAAAACCATCGGCAAGCTGCCCTGGTACTGGGTGTTCCTGTGCCTGATCGCCGGGATCGCCATCGGCTGGTGGCAGCCGGGCCAGCGGAGCGCTTTGACCGCTGCGATGGAAGGTCGCCTGCTCGATCTGCGCCACGTCGTGCGCGGGCCGATCAAGGCGCCCGATGAGTTCGTCATCGTCGCTGTCGACGACAAGACACTAGGCCCGCGTTCATCCTTGCCGCGCGGTGCTCTCGCCGCTGGCGTCGACTGGCTGACGGAAGCGAGAGCCAAGGTCGTGGCGATCGATATTCTGCTGCTGGACCATGAAGCCGCCGCCGAAGGCATGAGCGTCTCACCGGGCGATGCCATGCTCGCGGCCGCATTGACGCGCCAGGGTCGCGCCATCCTGGCGACCAGCGAGGCGGCTGACGTGCCGGTCGATCCCCACCTCGTCCTCCGCAACATGTTCGGCCGCGTCAACTTCGCCGGTGGCGCTGCGGAACGGCCCAAAGACCCTGTCGGGTTCTATCTGCCGATCAAGGAATTTGCCGAGGTCGCATCCCTGGCGCATGTCAACCTGTTGCCCGAGGCCGACCGAGCGGTCCGCCGGATCGCGCTGGCGATGCCGATCGACACATCCTCCTATTTGCCCGCAATGCCGCTGGAAGCGGTGCGCCTGCTGCACGATATTCGGCGCAACGAGATGCATCTGAATGTCGGCGAGAGCGTCGTGCTGGGCGATCAAGCCATTGCAACCGACGCCCATAACTCGATCGGAATCAATCACTACGGCGGCGAAGGCGCGATCCCGACCTACTCCTTCGTCGACGTGGTCGAAGGCAAGGTGCCGCCTGATCGATTTTCCGGCCGCGCCGTGTTCGTGGGCTTCACCGCATTGGCGACGGGCGACGTCTTCCTCTCCCCCTATGCCCCGCGGCTGCCGGGAGTCGAGGTGCTGGCGACGGTAGCGGCCAATATCGCTCACAACGAGTACCTTCAGCGCGCGCCTTCGACCTGGGCGGTCGATATCGTCGTAGCGGCGCTGCTTGGCGCCCTGGCCTTCATTGCGGCCAATCAGCGTTCGCTGATACTGGCCGCCGTCGTGACCGTCGCGCTCTGGGGCGTGACGTTTGCCGGCCTGCAATACGCCTTCGCCTCATTACATCTCTGGCTCGACGCCACGACCTATATTGTGGCCTTGTTCATCGTGGGCTTCTTCACCTTCTCCGCGCGCATTGGGCAGCAGCGGCAGATCTCCGGCCAGCTGCAGCACGAGCGCGACAACCTCGCGCGCTATCAGTCGCCACTCCTCACCGAGTTCCTGGCCGAGCAGGAGAGCCCGAGCTTTGACCAGCGCGCCCAGGAGGCGGCGGTGATGTTCGTGGACGTCGCCGCCTTCACCCGCCGGGCCGAGCGCCTGGGCCCGACCGCGACCGTCGCCTTCCTGCGCGAGCTGCACGGGCGGATCGAGCGCTCGGCGCTCGCCAACCGCGGGGTGATCGAGCAGTTCATGGGCGACGGCGCCATGATCATCTTCGGCCTGCCCGAGCCCAAGCCGGACGATGCCGCCCGCGCGCTGGCGGCCTCGCAGCAGCTGCTCGACATCCTTGCCGACTGGAACCTCGACCTCGAGGCCGCCGGGCACGAGCCGGTCCGGCTGCGCATCGGCCTGCATTACGGCCCCGTGATCGCGGCCCTGCTGGGCGGCGAGCGCCAGGGCCAGATCACGGTCGCCGGCGACACCGTCAACGTGGCCAGCCGGCTCCAGGAGATGGGCAAGGAGCACAAGGCCGCCATCGTCGCCTCGGCCGAGTTCGTCGCCAGCGTGCGCAAGGCCCACCGCGACGACATGCTGGTCGGCATGCGCCGCCTGGCGGACCAGCAGGTGCGCGGCCGGGACGAGACCATCGACCTCTGGGTTTGGCCCTGACCTGTGTGGGGGGTCGCTGACGCGACACTCTGCGTCGCGGTGGGTGTTCCATTTACACCATCGCGTTCATATGGTCTTCTGACTAACCAATAAGAAAAATCTGGGAGGCGGCCGCGCCCTGGCAGCGCGAGTCCCGCCGCACAAATCGGAAGGGGACGGATGCTTGCTTTCTTCATGAAGCGGCTGGCGTCGCTGGTTTTCACGATGCTGGTCGTGTCAGCCCTCGTATTCGCCGCCTTCGAGTTCACGCCCGGCCAGGTCGCGACCAAGATCCTGGGCCCGTTCTCGACCCAGGACCAGCGCGACCGGCTGATGGAGGAGCTTGGCCTCAACCGCCCGGTCTATGAGCGCTATCTCGAGTGGCTGGGCGTGCTGCCGGGCTGGACCGCCACCTCGTCGGCGGACGGCAAGCCGACCGGCCGCTGCGTGAAGCCGGGTGTTCCGCCGGAGGAAACGCCGACCTTCTGCGGCGTGCTCCAGGGCGAGCTCGGCTATTCCACGCTCTACAAGATGCCGGTCAACGACATCATCTGGGACCGCCTCGGCAACACCTTGCTGCTGGCGGCGATCGCCTTCGCGGTGATGGTGCCGCTGTCGATCCTGTTCGGGATCACCGCCGGCATGCGCGAGGGTTCCAAGCTCGACCGCAGCATTTCGGTCGCCAGCATCGTCACCACCTCGGTCCCGGAATTCGCCTCCGGCGTGTTCCTGGCCTCGATCTTCGTCATCGGCCTTGGCTGGCTGCCGGGGACCGCGCCGCTCGATTCCAGCGCGGGCTGGCCGATCGCGGCGCAGCTGGTGCTGCCGGTGGCGGTGATCGTGCTCTACGACCTCGGCTACGTGGTGCGCATGGTGCGCGCCTCGATGGTGGAGGTGATGACCCGGCCGTATATCCGGACCGCTGTGCTCAAGGGCCTCACCTTCCGCGACGTGATCATGAAACACGCGCTGCGCAACGCCATGATCGCGCCCTTCACGGTCATCCTGCTGCAGATCAACTACATGATCACCGGCGTGGTGGTGGTGGAAGCGGTGTTCGCCTATCCCGGCTTCGGCCGCATGCTGCTGGATTCCGCGCTGTCGCAGGACGTGGCGACGGTGCAGGCCGCATCCTTGTTCGCCGTGCTGGTCTCGGTCTGCACCCAGATCGCCGGCGATCTCGGCTACATGATGCTGAACCCGCGCATCCGGTTCAGCTGAGGAGAACGACGGATGGCAATGTCCGACACCGCTGGCGCAGTCTCCCGGACCTGGGCACGGATCAGCCTGCTGCGCGAATCGCCGGTCGGCATGGTCGGCGCGGCGCTGGTGCTGTTCTGGATCCTGGTCGCGATCTTCGCGCCGTGGATCTCTCCGTACAATCCGAACACCAACGACATGGACGCGCTGATCGATCCCACGCCTAACGCGGTGCACTGGTTCGGGACCGATATGCAGGGACGCGACATCCTCGCGCGCGTGATCTGGGGCTCGCGCACGGTGCTGACGGTGGCGCCGGTCGCCGTGGCGGTCGCCTATGCGATCGGCAGCCTGCTCGGGCTGCTCGCCGGCTACTATCGCGGCTGGGTCGACAACGTGATCAACCGCATCTCCGACATCATCCTGTCGTTCCCGGCGATCGTGCTTTACATCATCGTCATCATGCGGTTCGGGCCGAGCGCGCTCAACATCATCCTCGCGGTCATCTTCATCGCCTCGCCGCAGATCATGCGCATCGTGCGCGGCATGACGCTGGAGTTGCGCGAGCGCGAATATATCGCCGCCGCCAAGATGCGCGGGGAATCGGCGTTCTACATCATGTTCGTCGAGATCCTGCCCAATGCGCGCGGGCCGCTGATCGTCGATGCCTGCCTGCGCATGGGCTACACCACCATCGCCATCGGCGTGCTCGGATTCCTGGGGCTGGGCCTGCCGCCGCCGGACCCCGACTGGGGCGGCATGGTCAAGGACAGCTATGCGCTGATGTCGATCTATCCGCACATGTCGCTGTTCCCGGCGGCCGCCATCAGCTCGCTGGTGGTCGGATTCAGCCTGCTCGCCGACGGCATGCGCGAAATCAGCATGCGTGACTAGATGGGAGTGACGATGCAATACGCCACCGCCACCCAGACCAATACGCGCCCCGCCAGCGGCACTGAAAAAGCGCCGGTCCTGGAGCTGCGCAACGTCTCGATCTCCTACTTCGTGCGCGCCGGCCAGATGAAGGTGGTGCCGAACATCAGCTTCAAGCTCGGCCAGGGCGAGGCGCTGGGCCTGGTCGGCGAATCCGGCTGCGGCAAGTCCACCGTCGCGTTCGCGGTGATGCAGTATCTCGGCAGCGTCGGGCGCATCACCAACGGCCAGGTGCTGTTCGAAGGCAAGGACCTCGCCAAGATGTCGCCGGCCGAGCTGCGTGCCATCCGCGGCCGCAAGATCTCCATGGTCTACCAGGACCCGATGAGCAGCCTCAACCCGGTCATCCCGATCGGCAAGCAGCTGATGGAAGTGCCGATCATCCATTTCGGCCAGAGCGAAACGGAAGCGCATGGCCGCGCGCTGCAGATGCTGCGCGAGGTCAACCTGCCCGACCCCGAGACCATGATGACGCGCTATCCGCACCAGCTGTCGGGCGGGCAGCAGCAGCGCGTCGTGATCGCGATGGCGCTGATGGCAGAGCCCTCGCTGCTGGTCATGGACGAGCCGACCACCGGCCTCGACGTCACGGTCGAAGCCGCCGTGCTCGACCTGGTGGCGCGGCTGCGCGAGAAGCACAACACCGCCATCATCTTCATCAGCCACAACCTCGGCACCGTGGTGCGCATCTGCGACCGCATCGGCGTCATGTATGCCGGCGAGCTGGTGGAGGAAGGGCCGATCACCGAGGTGTTCCGCAATCCGCGCCATCCCTATACGCGCGGACTGCTGAGCTGCATCCCGACATTGGGCGCCGACAAGAACAGCCGGCCGCTGACCGCCATTCCGGGCCAGGTGCCCTCGATCCTCGCCCGGCCGAAGGGCTGCGTGTTCCAGCCGCGCTGCAAGTTCGCGCAACCCGAGCGCTGCAGCCAGGATCCGCTGCCGACCCTCGACATGAGCGAGCGGCATCACGTGAAATGCGTGCGCGCGAACGAGCTGCCGGAGCATGAGAAGTTGCCGCAAGGCATCGAGGCGGTCGCGATTGGCAAGGCGCCGGTCGATGCGGAAGCGGTCTTACAGATCGCGCGGCTGCGCAAGACCTATCATCAATCGACCGGCATGTTCGGCGGCGCCGGCTACGACGTCCACGCGGTCGACAACATCGATCTTGCAGCCAATCGCGGCCAGACATTGGCGATCGTCGGCGAATCCGGCTGCGGCAAGTCCACCCTCGCCAAGGTGCTGACCGGCATCGAGCTCGGCACCGAGGGCATGGTGACGCTGTCCGGCAAGGAGATCAGCCAGATCCCGGTTGAGGACCGCCAGGCCGAGATCAAGCGCGCGATCCAAATGGTGTTCCAGAATCCGGATTCGACGCTCAACCCCAGCCATTCCATCGGCTATGTGATGGAGCGCGCGATCCGCAAGCTGCGCGGCCTTGGCTCGCGCGAGGCCGAGCGGGAAGCGAGCAATCTGCTGAAGACCGTCAACCTGCCGGTCGAGTTCGCGCAGCGCATGCCGCGGCAATTGTCCGGCGGCCAGAAGCAGCGCGTGGCGATCGCCCGCGCCCTCGCCGGGGAGCCTGACCTCATCCTCGCCGACGAGCCGGTGTCGGCGCTGGACGTCTCGGTCCAGGCCGCGATCATCAACCTGCTGGTCGACATCCAGTCCAAGCGCGGCGCAACCCTGGTCTTCATCTCGCACGATCTCTCGGTCGTGCGCTATCTCGCCGACTATGTCGCGGTCATGTATCTCGGCCAGGTGATGGAGTTCGGGCACACCGAGGACGTGTTCACCCCGCCCTATCATCCCTACACCGAGGCCTTGATGTCGGCGGTTCCGATCGCCGATCCGGACGTGCATCAGCGCCGCATCATCCTGGAAGGCGCGATTCCCAGCCCGCAGAACCGCCCGCAGGGCTGCCCGTTCGCGACCCGCTGTCCGCGCAAGGTCGGCGCCATCTGCGACACCACCCCGCCGCCGACGCAGACCACCGCCAGCGGGCACCGCATCTTCTGCCACATTCCGCTGGAAGACCTGAAGAAGGTCGACAAGGTGGTCGAGGCCTAACCAGCGACGACGTTGCGCGACACTGTGCGAGGGCGCAGACTGTCGTTGGCCCATTTGGGTTCATTGCACGCCAAACCGTGATGCGGTACTGACTCAACGTCGGCAAATTCCCGAATGACGGAGGCTGTGATGGCGCGCATGTCTCTCCTCGCTCTGGCAACGGCGGTGTTTGCCGCAGGTGCCGCCTCCGGTGCCTCCGCGCAACAGGCGGACCTGCTGCTGACCAACGGCAAGATCTATGTCGGCGGATCGGATCCCACGACCCCGACTTTCGCAGAGGCGGTGGCAGTGAAAGACGGCGCCATCCTGTTCGTCGGCACGATGAACGAAGCCCAGGGCATGCAAGCTGCCGAGACCGTCGATCTCAAGGGCAAGCTGGTGTTGCCTGGCTTCGTCGATGCCCATGTGCACGCGGCCGAGGGCGGCATCGCGGCCGGTCAGTGTTCGTTGTCCGAAGCAGGCGACCTGGCCGATGCCGACAGCATCATCCGCGAGTGCCTGGCCGCCAAGCCGCCCAAGCCCGGCGAGTGGTTCGAGGTCATCCAGGCAAGCTTCGTTGGCCAGCACATCCCGATCAGCCATTGGGACGAGCTGCGCAGCGACGGGCCGATGATCATCCGCGGCCTCGACTATCACACCATCTATGTCAATAGCGCTGCGCTGAAGGCCGCCGGCGTGACAGCGGAGACGCCCGTTCCGGAGGGCGGGTCCATGGACCTCAGCCAGGGCTTCTTCGCTGATGCGGCCATGGACGTCATCTTCAAGGCCATGCCGGAGGCGACTGAAGAAGAGACCGCGGCCTCCTATCTGGAAGGCGCTGCCTACGCGATGCGGTACCTCAACGCGCTCGGCGTGACCTCGATTCGCGAAGCCTATGCGACCGAGCCGCAATTCGCCGCCTATGCCAAGCTGGCGGCCGAGAGGCGCATGACCTTGCGCGTCGAGCAGTCGATCCATGTCGATCCCAAGGCCGATCCGAAGGCCGAGATCGCCAAGGCGGTTGCGCTGCGCGACCAGTTCGCGGACACGCCGTTCATGACGGCGAATTCGATCAAGATCTTCGCCGACGGCGTGATCGAGTTCCCGGCGCAGACCGCTGCGCTGCTGGCGCCCTATCTCGATCCGGAGACCGGCAAGCCCGGAGCGAAGAGCGGCGAAGTCCTGTTCGATCCCGCCACCATCGGCACCCTGGTCGCCGAAGCCGACCGCCAGGGTTTCGACATCCATGTCCATGCGATCGGCGACGGGGCCGTGCATGCCACGCTCAACGCCTATGAGGCGCTGCGCAAGACGGCAGGGCCGGACCAGCGCCATCTGTCGATCGTGCACCTGGAATTGATCGATCCCGGCGATTTCCCCCGCTTCGCCGCGCTCTCGGTCAGCGCCAACTTCCAGCATCTGTGGTCGGAGCCGGACAGCTACACGGTCGAATCGCTGCTGCCGTTCCTGGGCGAGCAACGCCACCGCTGGCTCTATCCCGCCGGCAGCCTCTATGCGGCCAAGGCCCCGCTGTCCGCGGGCAGCGACTGGCCGGTCAGCACGCCCAATCCCTTCCCGGCGATTCAGAACGCCGTGCTGCGCACCAATCCGGACGAGGCCGACTACAAGTTCGACATCGCGAATATCGGCAAGCCGACCGACTACATCCGTACCTTCGACGGCCGCCCCTTCCCGGTGCTCGCCGAGGAGGAGAAGCTGCCGGTCAAGGTCGTGATCGACTCCTACACCATGGGCTCGGCACGCGAGATTCGCCTGGACGACAAGGTCGGATCGATCGCGGTCGGTAAGCGGGCCGACATGATCGTCCTCGACCGCGACATCTTCGAGCTCGCCACGTCAGCACCGGCGGAGATCGGCGCGATCCATGTCTGCCGTACCTATTTCGAGGGCAAGCAGGTCTATTCGAACAAAGATGCGCAGGAGATCCTGGGCGAGGCACCCAGTGCGAATTGCGAGTAAAGGATGCCGATCGCGTCCCTCCACACACCTGTCATCCCGGCCGAGCGCAGCGAGAGCCGGGACCCATGCGATCCATCGGCATCACGGCACGTCAGCATAGGTCCCGGGTCGCGCCGCTTTGCGGCTTGCCCGGGATGACAGTATGAAGGGCGGTGATAAGCGCGCTTAGCGTTTCCCCGTCAGCGCCCAGCGCAAGAGGATGAGGCGGTCGTTGCCCCAATAGACCTCGCCATCGAGCACGAAGCTCGGCACGCCGAACACGCCGAGCGCGACCGCGTCGGTGATGGCGTGGTGCAGCTGCGCCTTGGTGTCGGAGTTCTTGGAGGCTTCGATCAGGCGCCGCGGATCGAGGCCGGCGTCGTGCGCTGCCGCGGCGATCACCGATTCGGTGTCGCGCTCCTCGCGCTCGCCCATGGTGAGAGCGAACACCGCTTGCGCGAACTTGGCGCAGCCCTCCGGCTGCGCCGCCGCTTCGGTCGCGGCGAGGTTGAAGCGCAGCCAGTCGTATTTCTCCCATTCCACGATCCGGAGCGGGATGTCGTAGTACTTGGCCCAACGCGAGACGTCCTTGCGCCGGTAGGTGATGTCGTACTGGCCGGAGGTCGGCGCGCCGGAGAACGGATCCCACTTGCGCGCCACCATCAGCAGGTCGAAATCGAGCGGCCGCCACGTCACCTCGGCGCCGCACTCCTTCTCCAATGCCGAGATCTGGCTCGCGGCCAGATACGAGTAGCGGCTGTTGAGCGCGAAATAGAAATCGACATGCTTGGCCATGGAGAGGGGCATCCATCGTCGGGCAAAGCTCTCGCGGAACATTAAAACACAGGCTCCGCTCGCTGTCGCGGGCGGACCTATGCACGTCAGGATTGCTCGCCCCGCCCCGACTGCAAAGCCGGCGCCACGAATTCGCGCAGCGTCCGCATCAGGCGCTCTGCCCATGCCTCCGCTTCGGCTTCTGTCTCGCCGAGCGCGGCGAACTCGATTACCGGAGACCACGCCTGCTCCGCCCCGCCGAGATCGGCGTCATTCACCATCGCGAC
>Ga0081538_10002389_pt1 | contig 18436 bp, 22 predicted proteins | sample TabmetS5T2R1_FD_71022 | JGI IMG/M metagenome (GOLD analysis project Ga0081538, IMG submission 71022) | Tabebuia heterophylla rhizosphere microbial communities from the University of Puerto Rico - S5T2R1 | ecosystem: Host-associated > Plants > Roots > Rhizosphere ... | reverse complement strand
GCTCGCGCGCCTGGTCGCGCTCGTAGCCGACGAACACCAGGTTGACCGGGACCTTCTCGCGGTAGCGAGCCGGGCCGCCCGGGTCGAGGTGCTGATAGCGCGGGGGCGCCCCGCTGGCCGGCGCGGCCCCTGCCGCCAAGGCCGCCACCATCGCCCCCACCGCCAGCACGGCCAGAGCCTCCGTCGCATGCGCTGCCCCTCACGCCCGGGATGGAGCTCGCCCCACCGACCCGCCAATACTGCGCAACCCATCAGATTCGGTCGCTGCCTGTCTACCCGGAAGCTCCGTAGTTTCTGAACCAGCTGACCGTGCGGGCCACCGCCTCGGCGTGCGGGGTGGGGGTGAAGGGGGCGAAGGCGCGCTGGAACTTGGATCCTTCCATGTTTGGTTCGTGTATACTCCGGCTGCCAGGCATGCCAAAACGCAGGATTGGAGGCCGCAGCCGATGACAATACGGGCCGGAATTTACTGCAGAATCTCCCGCGACTGGGAAGGCAAACAGCTTGGCGTTGAACGACAGCGACAGGACTGCCTGCAGATTGCTAAAAGGCGAGGATGGACCGTCGTCGAGCATTACATCGACAACGACGTCTCGGCAGCCAAGACCAGTAAAAAGGTCCGCAAGGAATATCGTCGACTGCTCGGCGATATTGAGGCCGGCAAGCTCGACGCGGTTGTGCTCTGGATGGAGGATCGCCTACAGCGCCAGGTAATTGAGCTGGCCGAGTTCCTGAAGGTCTGCGACGCGGCCAGCGTGACCCGGATCGCCAGCGTGGGCGGCGAGTTCGACCTGTCGGACCCCGACCAGCGGACCATGCTCTACATCAAAGCGGCGATGGCCGAGGCCGAGATTGAGAAGATGCGCGCCCGGATGCGACGGAAGAATCTGGAGCGAGCGGAGAACGGTGACCGCCACCCTGGAGGGCTCCGGGCGTTCGGTACGGTCGGCTCAGGGAAGCACCGAGTGTCGGAGGGACGAGCGCAGGTTGAGCGTGCGCTGATCGCCGAGGCCGCCCAAAGGATCATCGACGGCGACAGCCTGCGCGGCATCGCTACCGACTGGAACGAGCGGGGGATCTGGACCCCGACCGGCAGGCGCTGGAGCAACGTCACCTTGAGGACCATGCTGCTGAGCCCCCGCTTGGCCGGCTACCGCGAGCACAACGGCCAGCTCCACCCGGCGACATGGGAGCCGATCCTCCCCCGGGAGCAGTGGGAGGCCGTGAAGGTGATCCTCGAGGACCCCGAGCGGGTGACCAAGGGTCGCGGCGGCATCTACCGGCATCTACTCTCCGGGCTGGTGAAGTGTGGGCTCTGCGGCACCACCATGACCGTCCGGAACAGCAGGTCTGGGGCCCGTCAATACCGCTGCTCAACCGCCCAGCAAGGCGCCTGCGGCCGGCTGGAGCGCTCGGCCGTTCACGTCGAGCAGCTGATTACCGAGGCGCTGTTCGTGGCCGTCGAGGAAGGCATTGAGCCCCACCGCGCCGCCGCGAAGGATGATCCGACCCGTGAACTGTACGAGGCCCTGGCCCGCGATCAGGGACTCCTCGATCGCCTTGAGGACAAGGTTGCCGAGGAGCTGATCCGGCCCGAGGTAGCCAAGCGCAAGCGGGCTGAAATTGAGCGCCGGATGGAAGCGACCAGGCGCCGACTCGCCGAGCTCGGGGATGCCCGGGTCGCGGCGCGCATCCCGCGGAACCTCCGCACCGTCTGGCAGGACTTCTCACTCGACCGCAAGCGCGCCATCATCGCGGTGGTCGTGGAGCGGATCGATATTCACCCACAGGGCATGTCCCCGGTGTTCGACCCCAAGGCTGTCAAGGTGACGTGGAGGGCCTAGGCGCCATGAAGACCACGCCCCACTACCCGACCCTGATCGTGTGCTGTCGTGTCTGCCAGCAGGCCGGCGACCCCAACCCCCCCGTGGTGGCCCGGTTCGAGCGGTACCCCGACGGCAAGGTCGAGCCGGCGCCGTCCACACTCAACCGGGCGGCGCGCCGCAGGCTCTACCCCTGGATGCTGGCCACCCCCCACCAGCGGCCCGACGGTGGCGTGACCTGGCAGCTGCCCCGGTGCCCACAGGGGCACTACCGGCCAGTCCGGCACGAGCGGCTCGTCGCCGCGTTCGAGCGCATTCCGGACGGCCAGAGCGACGTCCGGGTCTGCCTTTGACCGCCGCCCAGCGCCGACCCTAGAATCTGCCGTCAGCAAGGGCTGTCGTACGGGCCACGCGTGCGAGCCGGCCCGCCCCGCAAGGGCGGGCGGTTTCGTATGCAAGGAGCCCGCACATGCCCGAACCCCGCCACCCGCGAGGCCAGACCCGCGAGCAGTGGCTTCGACGCACAGAGAACGCCCGCCGCGAGGCCCGTTTCCGGTTCGCTAGGGAGCGTATCGGCAAGATCGTCGCTGGTGTCCCGCCGCTGACCGCAGAGCAGCGCGCCGAGCTAGCCCGCTTGCTCACACCCGGTGACGCAGCATGACCCCGGCCGAGGTCGCCGACTGGACTACCGCCAGCCGGCGCGCTCAAGGGCTCCCCGAGCGAGTGACGGATCAGGAGCTGCTGGCCCGGATCGCTCGCCTGGTCGACGCTGGCGAGAGGGGCGGAGGCGATGCTCGACCCGCGGCGTAAGCGAACGCCGGGGCTGGAGCCAATGGGGCGAACCCCTAATGCACGGTAAGTCGATCGCGTGGGTCCGGGACCGCTGCCGCGTCGAGATCCCGGCGAAGCGCTCAGCGCTCTATGCCATCGCCACCATCGGCGACAAGTACACCGGGGCTACCAAGGCCAACGCCAGCACGCTCGCCCGAGCAGCCGGCTGCAGCTCTCGACACATGGAGCGGCTGCTGCCCGAGCTTGTTGAGGACGGCCTCATCGAGCAGCTTGACGCCGGGGCGGGGCGGCGGCCGGCGTCCTACCGGATCAATCCGGCGCTGTTCGTCGAGGGGGATCTCGCCGGGACGAACATCGTCGAGGGGGATCTCGCCGGGACCGGCATCGTCGAGGGCGACGTGTCCGCGGTCTCCCGTAACTCCGACATGGTGTCGGCACTACGGGGTGAGGCCAAGGACCGTAGATCCGACATGGTGCCGCCCAAAGATTCCGTAGCTCCGACATCGAGAATCCGTAGCTCCGACATGCCATGGCCTCTGAGTAGCACAGATGCCCGACAAGATAAGAACTTGAAGATAAGAACTGAAGATAAGAACGCCGCGCATCCTCGCTCGCTCGCGCTTGGCGCTCGCTCGGCTGCGCGGAAGAACCCGGCCCCGGTCACGGGCCTCGACGTCGGCACCCTCCTCCAGGCGGTGCGGGAGCACGATCCGGGGGCGACGCTCGATCCCGGCACGGAGTACTCGCTGTCGTGCATCACCCTGTCGGACAACAGCACCCTGCCCAACCCGACGAGGGTGCGGGAGTGGTTGGACACGAGGGGGAGGCCGGACGCTCCGTCCAGTCCGGCGCCGGCCAAAGGCGGGCCGGCTGCTTCCGGACTGGACGGTGGGCAGTGATGCGCTCGGGCGCCACGGTGCCCGGGCGAGCAGGGTGGCCAGTACGCCGGGGGTTGCACCCCCGGCACCCCCCACAACCCGGGCTAGAGGTAGATCCCGACGCGGACGGTGCCGGCGAGGGCGGCGGCTCGGTCGTGGGCCATGACGGCCGCCACGGCGGCGTCGATGCGGCGGGGACTGTCTTTCCGCTCTTTGGCGAGCCGGGCGCCGCGGGCGTCCTCCTTGAGGATGGCGTTGCCGACGTGGCGGGCCAACCGGGAGTCGCCGGAGTGGGTGATCTGCTGGTTGACGACGGCTTCGTAGAACCGGCTCGTCGCCGGCATCATCCGCCCCGGTGACTGCGGGTACTCCACCGCCGGGAGCCCCTCGGCGTCGAGCAGCTGGAGCGAGCGGGCCCAGCGGAAGGGGTCGGCGGCGATCTCCAGCACCCGCCAGCGGCGGCATGCCTGCCTGATGGCCTCCTCGACGTCGACGATGGGCACCTGGGCGCCGGCCGCGTCCCACAGCTCCACCAGGTCGATGTGGGGCCGCTCGGCCACGGTGGCCACCACCAGCACCGTGGTGTCGCCGTTGAATGAGCCGTCGAACCCGAGCACCACCTCTTGGCCGTCGACGATCACGCTGGCGGCATCAGCACATGCGGCCCAGGCGCCAGGAGGGAGCCAGGCCTCCTCCAGCTGGTCGGTCAACTGGCACAGCCGCGCCCGGCGGAACGAGGCCTCGCGCATCTTGGGGGGAGGCAGGCCTCCAGGCCATCGACGGCCAGGAAGTCCCCCAGGGCGGGATTCGCCAGTTGCCAGCAGTGGCGGCAGTCGACGGGGTGGTGCTCGAACCCGGCGGCAGAGTGCTCGCGCCAGACGACGAGGGGGTCGTCGGGGTGCTCGAGGACGTAGGCGCGGAGGCGGCCGAGGACGGTGTCCTCCAGCTCGGGGCCGGGGGTGCCGATGGCCAGCACCATCGATTGCTGCTGCTTGCCGGTGGCCAGGGCCACCACCTCGTACACCTCCTGGTCGACGCGGCCGGCCTCATCCACTAGGGCCAGGGTGTAGTCCAGCCCCTCCAGGCGCTTGGGGACGGCCGGGAGCGCGGTGAAGCTGGCGCCGCGGGCGGGGACGGTCATGTGGTCGTGGTACAGCTGGACGCGGGCCTCCAGCTCGGGGTGGAGCTCCACCATGCGCACGGCGATCCGGAACGTCAGCCCGGCCTGCCGCTCGTCGGTGGCCACCACCACGACCTGGGCGCCCTCAGCGCCCGCCAGCAGCTCGTACAGGGCGAGGACGGCGGTCAGTGACGTCTTGCCCTGTCCTCGGGGCAGCATCCACCCGGCCAGCCGCGGCCGGGGCCGCTGATCCCAGGTGGCGGCGATCAGGGACCGCTGCCAGGGCCGCAGACGCAGGGGCTTGCGGACACCATGCCCACGCGGCACCCGTACGTAGTCGCTGGCGAACCGCGCAACTCCCAGCTCGCGGCGTCTGGAGCCGCGCAGGGGCAGCGGGGACCTGTCGACGGCGGGCTTAGGGCCGGCTCTCATTGCATAATGTTTGCGCAATGAGTGAGCAGTATTCGACCCGCGGCGCCGACATCCGCATGGCCGCCGAGTTCCTGCTGGTCCGGATGGAGCTGAGCAAGGAGGACGCGGCCATCTTCACTGACGCAGTCCTGAACAACCCGAACGGGCCGGGCACCGCCAGTATCATCGCCGGCCTGCTCGATGTGGGGACGGCTCTGGCGGAGATGCTTGCCGAGGAGCGTGGCGCGGTGACGGACGACGACAAGAGGACGATGGCCGGCGAGATCCTCCGGGGCCTGCCCGAAAGCTCCGCTAAGTAGGAGCGGCGTCACGCAACCACCGGCCCCGGGTCGTCGCGGTGTGTAATCGGCCGTTCGGCTGGGCCGGGGTGTACGGCCGGTTTCGCACTCAGGAATCGGAGGAGGTTGGCGGATCGTCGGCTGTTCTCCGATCGGCACAGCACCCGCAACGGCCCGGTGGCGAGCCCGCCGATGGCCACCTCGACGACGTGGTCGGCGACGAGGTCGGCGGAGGGGTGGGCGGGGTGGTCTTCCAGCCCGGGGCACCAGTCGCCCACGGTGGCGCGGTGCTCGGCGACGACGCGGCGGCGCCGCTCTCGCTCTTGGCGGTTGTTGAGGTCGGGTCGCTTGGCTGCCTTGGCTCGGTCGTGGGTGGTTTGGCAGTCGCGGCATCGGGTCTTGCCGCGTACTGGCTTGCGGCAGTCGAGGCAGGGGCGGGTGAGGGTCCTGCTCATCGGCGCTTGCGCTTGCGGTTGACGGCTCGGGCGCGGGCCTGGTTGGCGCAGGCGGGGCAGCGGTCGCCGTACATGATGGGGCGCTGGCAACCGATGCAGCGGGCCGGTCTGCGCCCACCCTTGGCGGGGCCGAACAGGACGCCGCGGGGCCCGGCCTTACCCATGGCGTCGGAGGAGGGCGTACAGGAGGGTGGGGGGCGCGGCCCGAGAGGGGAACTCGCGCACCCCCACCACTCCAGCCCCGGCGTAGGCCGGCACCCGGACGACGGCAACGTGGTCGAGGGCGGCCCTGGTCCTGGTCACGCGGGCCCTGTCCGGTGTCCAGCGACTCCCGCCGGGGACTTCGGCGAATCCGACGCTCAGCCCGAGGGGCACCCCGTCGCGGGCGAGTTCCAGCACCTCGTCGCCGAGGGCGGTCCTGCTCACCCGCCACGCGCCCCAGGCGGCGTCGGCTCTGTCCTCCAGGTCGGTGGTGACGCCGATGGGGAGGGTGCCGGCGTCCCTCGGGTGGGTGGCCGTCAACGGCACCCGGGCGGGGTCGGTGCCCTCCAGGGCACCGCGCTCGAACGTCTCGACGACGAGGCGGCCACGGTCGACAACCTTCGCCTCGACACCCCACGGGAGGACGGGGCCAACCAGGGTCCGGCCGTCACCGTCGTCCCGCACGGCGAGGGAGGTCGTGAGGTTGCGAACGTGCACGATCATGCGACTGCCGGTCCTTCCTGGTCGTCGATGCCGGCGACGGGTGGGAGGTCCTCCAGCTCCCGCACCTCGGAGCGGAGCTTCCAGCCGGCCCGGATCGCGGACTCGTGGGCCTGGTAGCGGGTGAGCAGGTCGGTTCGCACCAGCCCCGCCGCGTTGAACTTCACGGTGGTGGTCGACGACAGCAGGGCCGACAGGGCCAACTCGGTCCGCACGATCCAGGGGCGGAGGCAGAACTGGAGGAAATCCAAAGCCCGCTGCTCGACGTTGGCGTAGGTGAGGCTCCCGCCGGACTTCCCGCCGATCAGCTCGGGTTGGACGCCGAAGTAGCGGGCCACAGTGGCCACGTTCGCCCGGGTGGCCTCCAGGAATTGGGCTTCCTCGGGGGGGATGGTGACGGCCCGGAAGCGGGCGCCGGAGCCGAGGACGGCGATGCGGCGGTTGCCCTGGTGCTTGTTCTCCCAGCGCTCCTGGAGCGTCCTCGCCATGTCGGGCTTGATGTCCTGGTCGCTGGTGAGGACGCCGGAGGGGATGGCGCTCTCGCCGAAGAACTTGGCCGCGTACCGCTCGGCGGCGATGCCCAGCCCGACGGCCTGGCGGGCGTGGCCGATCGGGGACAGCCCGACGACGTTGCCGGCGGTGGTGAACGCCCGGACGTGCCAGATGGAGGCGGTGTCGACACGCTGGCCATCCACCCGGTACTCCACGGCGCCGTTGGGGACGGCGACGGCCACCCGGTTGGGGTCGAGCAGCTCCACCTGGGAGGGCAGGAGCCCGGCGCCGGCGCGGTCGACGATCAGGCCGTAGGCGTTCCCGCGCACCAACAGGCTTTGCAGCAGGGCATACAGGAAGTCGGGCAGGGTCCAGCCGGCCGAGGGCGCCCGCAGGATCGGCGGCAGGGTGGGGAGCGGATCGCGGTCGCCGTCGCGGTAGGCGGCGAGGGGGAGCGTCGAGATGCTGCCGGCGATCAGGTTCACCGCGGCCCAGACAGCCGAGTGTTGCATGGCCACGGTCGGGTTGACGGCCACCGCGGCGTAGGTGCTGGAGACGGGGAGGTCGCCGATCTGGAACAGCACCCGGTCATGGCGTGTCCAGGGCCACTGCCACGGCATCGGTCTAGGTCTTCCGGCGCGTCGGCTTGGGCTCAGGCTTGGGCTTCGGGGCCGGTTCCACCCTCGCCCGCGTAGCTCCCGCATTTGGGGCAGGCGGGCTCGTTGGGCGGGTAGGTGGCCTTGCACCCGAGGCAACGCCGAACGTCGTCGCTCATCGGCTTAGGTGGTGCCCACGAAGGTCTTGACGGCGGCGGTGTCGATGAGGGCGCCGTCAAGGCGGATGATGCAGCGGAAGGCGATCAGGTCATTCTGGAACCGGAACTCGTCCGAGCGCTCGAAGCGGATGCCGTTGACGATCCGGATGAAGTAGCGGTCCATCGCGCCGAACGCTATGTACTCGGCGCCGTTGGCCGCGGCCGGCATGAACGGGTCGGTGAACACCGGGTAGCCCAGGATGCTCCGGCGGTCGGTGAGGCCGTTGACGGGCTGGCCGGAGGTGTCGCGGAGCTTGCGGATGCCGACGTTGACAGCATTGCGCATCAGGAACGACGCCGAGGCTGCCTCGGCGTAGGGCTCGGCCACGCTGCCGATGAGGTCCAGAGAGCATCCGTTCCTTGGTTTGCTGTTTCCTGGGTGCCCAACCCGGCCGCGGTCCCGGCGGGGCCGGTCACCCCGGTCCCGGCGTCGAGCAGCAGCCCGCGGGGCTGGCCGGAGCCGGTGCCGTTGATGAGGTCGTCGCCGTAGCCGGTCGCCCCGAGTCCGAGGGAGAGGGCGGCTTGTCGGGCCAGGAACGACATGAGGTTGGTCGGGGTGTCGTTGGCCAGCTCCTGGGACACCTCGAAGTAGTTGGCGTATTTGTAGGCGCCGAGGGTCACGGTCGAGAGGGTGGGGTCGCTCTCGGTGATCTGCTGGCCCTCGGCCGTGATCGCCGAGGTGACGAACCCCGCCGAGCGGGGCACCACCAGGCTCTCGCCGGTGTCGGTGGTCACCACCGTGGCGCCGGCCCGCATCAGGGCCGAGGTTTCCACCAGATGCATCACGATCTGGCCATAGACGTCGGTGCCGAGGGCCTGGGTAGCGGTGGTCGTGAGCAGGTCACGGGTGTGGACTCTCACCCGGCCGGAGCGACCCTGGATCGGCTCGGGCACGTCGTCGGGCCACTCGTCGGCGAGCTGCTCGGAGTACACCTCGATCGGCGCCGGGTTCTTGGCGAAGATCGCGGAGCAGAACTGCCTGGCCACCTCGGCGGCCTCACGGCTCAGGGTGGGCTGGCGGCCGCGGGTGGCCATCGCCCGCACCTCGGCCAACTGACGGGCGTGCTCGCGCTCTAGGGCGTCGTTCGCCTCCCGCTCGGCCGTCACCTGGGCCTGGTAGGCCGTGAGCTCGTCGGCGCCCAGGTCGCGGCCCTCGGCGCTGGCGCGGGTGAGCACTTCGTCGGCGGCAGTCCGGGCCGCGGCCCGCTGCTCCCGGAGGTCGTCAAGCAGCGGCATCGGGCCTCTCCTCGAGCATTCCCAAGCTAGGCAGTAGAGATACCCGGGATAGTACTACGCGGCGCGTAATAGAGGATACTCTGAGCAGGGCGTCAACGTCACCAGGGCGGCGCGGAGGCGCCGGGTCGCCCTGGAATCGAAGCGCTGGGCAGGGTCGTCAACCATCCGGCCCGCGGGATCCTTCTACCGGGCCCGGCGCTGCGCCCAACGCGAAGCGCCCCCGGCTGCTGCTCCCCGGGGGCGCCGCGCTGGAGCGGGTCAGATGGTGCCGAACCCGCGCTCCTCGGGTGGCGGTGGGTGCTCGGCCTCCAGGAGGTCGACGGCGACGGCGAGGTCGGCGAGGACGTTGATGATCGCTGTGTCGAGCAGGGTCGACTCTGGGTCGAGGGCGGCCAAGGTTTTGAGGTGGGCGGCGTGGTCGGCCAGGCTTATAGCTACTTCGGCTCAATCAGAGCGCGCTGCTGGTGCCAGAACTCCTCGTAGGGGGCGGGTGACCGGTGGCGGGCCAGCAGGCGCCGAAAGGCGAACCACTCCCAGGAAATGACGCACAGCAGGGCGCCGATGACTGCCATGGCGGTCAACACGACGACGAAGGTCCCGAAGATCGTCTCTAGGGTTTCCATACTTCATCCTCCGCGAGCTTCCACTGAAGCTCCATCGACGCCAGATCGCGCCGGGCCTCCGCGAGCCGCCGTTCACGGCGCTGATCGCTGTCGTCAATGCCCAGCAGCGCCAGTAGCTCGGCGCATGCCACTGGGTCGAGCAGCACCCGCCGAGCCTGCGCCGCATTGCGCTTGATCCACTCCTCCCGCTCGTCCAACCGACTCCTCCGGATGGAACGGGGAGGGTCCGGGGCCCGCACCGCCGGACCCTCCCCGAGTCGTTACCGCCACTTCCCCTATTGACTGACGGGCACGACTTCTCCTGCGAGGAACCGGCAGGAGCGGCAGGCGTCGGGAACCAACGTGAGTAGGTGCATAGGACACGCCACGTCCGATCGGGGCGAGAGCCTCACCACTCGATCCTCGGTCCCTTCGACGCCGACGAGATCTCCGACTCCGAACGCCGCGAACACGGCGACTTGATCGGCTGTCACGAACTCGGGCAATGGAGGCGGCTTGCTTCGGTCGATGCGTTTCACCCCCTTTCGGGATTGGAGGAGGCCGCTTCTCCGACGCCCGTTGGTAGCCGAAGAAGCGGCCTCCTGGCCGAGGGTCTTCGATGCTTATGTACTTAAGTACACATATGAATGGGACGGGAGTCAACCCCTGAGCGGTAGAATTGCTGCACCAAAGGTGCTCAAGGACACGACGCTAAGGGGCTCGATGGTCACTCGGTCGGGACGGCCGGCATATCTCCAGATCGCCGACGCGCTCCGCGAGCAGCTCCGCACCGGCCACTACCCGCCGGGGGCCCGGCTGCCAAGCGAGCGGGAGCTGATCGAGCGGTGGGGCGTCAGCTCACGAACCGTCCGGGTCGCGCTCGACCAGCTCCGGGCCGAGGGCCTGGTCGTCTCCTACCAGGGCCGCGGCGTGTTCGTGCGCGAGCAGACCGTCCCCCGGCGGCTGTCGACCGACATCGCCACCTCGCTCGGCTGGTACCACACGCTGGCCCGCCAAGGCCTCCAGCCGGCCGGGCAGACGACGGTGACCCAGGCGCCAGCCCCGCCCGAGGCGGCCGAGTGGCTGGGTATCGACCCCGGGACCGTCGTCACCGTCCGTGACCGGGTGCTCGGCACCGAGGGCGAGCCGCCGGTCATGCTGGCCGCGTCTTACTTCCCCAAGATGGTGACCGACAAGGCGCCCGACCTGGGCGATCCCCACCGCGGCGGCATGCCCGAGCTACTACGGGACGCCTTCGGCGAAACCTACTCGCACGACGTCATCACCACCAGGATGCCCACGCCCAGTGAGCAGCAGCGGCTCGACCTGCAACCAGGCACGCCGGTCCTGGTCATCAAGGGCGGGACCTACGACCAAGACAACCGACCCCTCCACTTCATCGAGGTCATCGCCGCTGGCGGCCGGATCGAGTTCGCCTACCTCTACGGCACGATGCCCACCGACAGCTAGTTCTCCCTGAACCAGGCGACGGTGCGGGCGACCGCCTCGGGGTGCGGGGTGGGGGTATAGGGGCCGAACGCCTGACCAAACTTCGACCAGTCGACCACGTACGGGGCCTGGAACTCGTACAGGACCTCGCCGACCTCGCGGATCATCGGGGAGAAGAGGCCGGCCAGGCGGGTCATGGCGGCCGAGTTGGTGGCGATGCGGGAGCGGCCGCCGCTGGCCGCCACGACCAGCTCCAGGAACTGGCGGCCGGTCAGGGGCTCGGCCGCGGGCAGGTGCCAGGCCTGGCCGTCGGCCTGGTCGCGCTCGCCCAGGGTGGCCAGGCCGGCGGCCACGTCCTCGAGGTAGCTGAGGGTGTGCGGCTGGTCGAGGCGGCCGACCCAGCGGACGGCGCGGCCGGCCACGGCCGCCTTGAACAGGCGCTCGCCGGTGACGCTGGCCAGGCCGCCGGGGCCGTAGTAGTTGGAGGCGCGGCCGATGGCGACCCGCAGGCGGCCATCGCGGTGGGCGGCCAGCAGGCGCTCGGCCATCCGGGCCCGGGTGCGGCCCTTGGGGCCGGTGGCGGCGGCCGGGAGGTCCTCGGTGAGCGGGCCGGCGTGGGGGCCGTACAGGTAGAGGTTGTCGGCGAGGACCAGCTTGGCGCCGGCGGCGGCCGCGCCCTCGGTGATGGCGTCGGTGAGGGGCGGGAAGGCGGCCGGCCAGTCGGTGTAGGGCGGCTGGGCGCAGTGGTAGACGACGGCCGCCCCGGCGGCGGCCGCCTTGGCCCCGTCGGCGGTGGCGACGTCGGCGGCCAGGCGCTCGACCCCGGCCGGGACGTCGGCGTCACCGGCCCGGTTGACGGCCCGGACCCGGCGCCCGCGGCGGGCCAGCTCGCGGACCAGGGCGCCGCCGGTGGCGCCGCTGGCCCCGACGACGACGTGCAGGTCGTTCCCGCTCTCGCGCATGTGGACGCTCCTTCTGATAGTGCTTCACTGTTGTTAACGGTGTTTACTCTACCGTATGCTGTCAACATGACGGAGACGGGGACGCGGCTGTCGCGGCGGGAGCGGGTCCGCCAGGCCACCGTGGAGGAGATCAAGGCGGTGGCCAGGGCGCAGATGGCCGCCGAGGGCACGGCCGGGGTGACCCTGCGGGCCATCGCCCGGGAGATGGGCATGACCGCCCCCGCCCTCTACCGCTACTTCGGCTCCCGCGACGAGCTGGTCACGGCGCTCGTCATCGACGCCTATGACGCGCTGGCCGACGCCATGGAGGCGGCCGTCGAGGCCGCCGGCCCCGGCGGCCACGCCGAGCGGGTGCGGGCCGCCTTCGGCGCCTTCCGGACCTGGGGCCTGGAGCACCCGACCGAGTTCGCCCTGATCTTCGGCAGCCCCATCCCCGGCTACGTCGCCCCCGAGACCACCCGCCCGGCCGGCCTGCGCTACACCGACCTGCTGGGGCGGCTGCTGGCCGAGGCTCTGGCCGACGGCGCCCTCGACCCGGCCCGGATCGATGTCCAGCCGTCGCCGGCGCTGGCCCGCCAGGTCGAGGAGTTCCAGCGGCGGCGCGGCGGCGCCGGCCTCCCGGCCCCGGTGATGGCCTTCGGCCTGGGCGCCTGGGCCCGCGTCCACGGCCTGGTCGCGCTGGAGGTGTTCGGCCACCTGGCCCCGGCCATCGGCGACGGCGCGGCCCTGTTCGAGCAGGAGCTGGATGCGATCATCGCGCAGTCGGGCCTGCGCGGCTGACGCTCAGGTCGAGGCCCGCTCGACCAGGTCCACGTCCAGGATCAGGTGCATGCCGCCGGTCTCGCCGGCGATCTTGGCCAGCAGCATGCGGGTGGCCTGGCGGCCCATCTCCTCGATCGGCTGGCGTACGGTGGTCAGCGGCGGCTGGGCGTAGCGGGCCACGGCCGAATCCTCGAAGCCGACCACGGCCACGTCCTCGGGGACCCGCCGGCCGGCCGCCCGCAGGGCCCGCAGGGCGCCCGCGGCCATCAGGTCGGAGGCGGCGAAGACGGCGTCGACCGGCGGCCCGGGCCGGGCCAGCAGCCGGGCCATGGCCGCGGCCCCGCCCTCCTCGGTGAAGTCGCCGGTCTCGACCAGGTCCTCGTCGGCCGCCAGCCCGGCCGCGGCCAGCCCGTCCCGGTAGCCCTCCAGGCGGTCCAGGCCGACCCCCATGTCGAGCGGGCCGGTGATGGTGGCGATCCGGCGGCGGCCCCGGCGGGCCAGGTGCTCGACCGCCTTGCCGGCGCCGCCGCGGTTGTCGGCGTCCACATAGCTGGCCAGGTCCCCCGGACCCCCCCGGGCCGGCCGGCCGACCAGGACCGCCGGCACCCCGGCCCGCTCCAGGGCGCCGGGCAGGGGGTCGTCGCCGTGGAGGGAGGCCAGCAGCACCCCGTCGACGTGGCCGCCGACCACGTACCGCTGGAGCCGTCGTCGGTCGGGGAGGTCCTGGGCGATCAGCAGCAGCAGTTGCACGCCGGTCTCGGCCAGGGCGGCGCTCACCCCCCGGACCATGCCGGCGAAGAAGGGCTCGGAGAAGAAGCGGGCATGCGGCTCGGACACCACCAGGGCCACCGAGTCGGCCCGCCGGGTGACCAGGCTGCGGGCGGCCCGGTTGGGCACGTAGCCGAGCTTGGCCACGGCCCGCTCGACCTGGGCCCGGACCACCGGGCTGACCTTGGGCGAGCCGTTGACCACCCGGGAGACGGTGGCCCGCGACACCCCGGCCAGCGCCGCCACCTGCTCCAGGGTCGGCGGGGAGCTCATCCACCCTTCCCGTTCGGCGCCGGCGGCAGCCCGTCCAGGCCGCCGCGGGCGATCGCGTCCCGGTACCAGAGGGCGCTGTCCTTGGGCAGCCGCCGCTGGGTCGCGAAGTCCACGTAGACGATCCCGAACCGCTTGGCGTAGCCCTCGGCCCACTCGAAGTTGTCCAGCAGCGACCAGACGAAGTAGCCGCGCAGGTCGACCCCGCCCTGGATGGCCCGGTGGGCGGCCCGCAGGTGCCCGTCCAGGAACCGGATCCGGGCCTGGTCCGGGACCAGGCCGCGGACGTCGGGGACGTCCTCGAACGCGGCCCCGTTCTCGGTCACGTACAGCGGCAGGGACGGGTAGTCGCGGTGCAGCCGGCGCAGCAGCTCGTCCAGGCCCGAGGGGTCGATCTCCCAGCCGAGGGCGGTCCGGGGCCGGTCACTGGCCACGAACTCGACGTCGCCGGCCCCGACCCACGGCGACGGCGGACCGCCGAAGCGGGGTCGCTCCGGCCGGGCGGCGACCACCCAGCGCCGGTAGTAGTTGACGCCCAGGAGGTCGAGGGGCGCCGCCACCGCGGCCAGGTCGGCCTCGGCCACCCGGTCCAGCCCGCCCAGGCCGGCCAGGTCCTCGAGCACGTCGTCGGGGTAGCGGCCGCGGAACAGCGGGTCGAGGAACAGCCGGTTGTAGATGCCGTCGATGCGCCGGGCGGCGTCGGCGTCGGCCGCGCCGGCCGAGGCCGGGGTGACCGGGTCCAGGTTGAGGTTGATGCCGAGGCGGGGCCGGGGGTCCAGGGCCCGCATCGCCCTGGTGGCCTGGCCGTGGGCGACCAGCAGGTGGTGGACGGCCCGCACGGCGGTGTCGGGGTCCTGGAGCCCCGGCGCGTGGATGCCGGCGGCGTGGCCCAGGAAGGCCGCGCACCAGGGCTCGTTCAGGGTCGTCCAGTTGGCCACCCGGTCGGCCAGGGCCCCGTAGACCGCGGTCGCGTACTCGGTGAAGCGGTCGACCACCTCGCGGCCGGCCCAGCCGCCGGTGTCCTGGAGGGCCTGGGGCAGGTCCCAGTGGTAGAGGGTGACCCAGGGCTCGACCCCACGCTCCAGCAGGCTGTCGGCCAGCCGCCGGTAGAAGTCGAGGCCCGCCTGGTTGGCCGGCCCGCGGCCGTCGGGCTGGATCCGCGGCCAGGCGACCGAGAACCGGTAGGCGCGCAGCCCCAGGTCGGCCATGAGGGCCGCGTCCTGGCGGTAGCGGTGGTAATGGTCGGCGGCCACCTCGCCGGTGTCACCCCCGGCGACCCGGCCGGGGGTGCGGGCGAAGGTGTCCCAGATCGAGGGGCCGCGCCCCCCCTCGCGGGCCGCCCCCTCGATCTGGTAGGCGGAGGTGGCGGCGCCCCAGACGAAGCCGGCCGGGAAGCGCGCTTCGGTGGTCATCCGACCGGCTCCTTCCGAGTTGTGAGAGCGCTCTCTCAGGCGTGTCCAGCATGAACTCGCTTGCTGGGCGCGGTCAAGGGGAAGCGGTTGCAGCCTGGTAGGGTACGGCCATGGCAGACCCGAGCGGCCGCCGGCGGATCCCCTCCGGCTCGCCCTACGAGCCGGTGGTCGGCTTCAGCCGCGCCGTCCGGGTCGGCAGCCGGGTGCTGGTCTCGGGCACCGCCCCCATCTGGCCGGACGGCTCCTGCGACCCCGAGCCCGAGGCCCAGGCGGCCCGCTGCCTGGAGATCATCCTGGCCGCCCTGGCCGAGGCCGGCGCCGGGCCCGAGCACGTGGTCCGCACCCGCATGTACCTGGTCGACCCCGCCGACTGGGAGGCGGTCGGCCGCGCCCACGGCGCCGTGTTCGCCGAGGTCCGCCCGGTCGCCACCATGGTGGTGGTGGCCGCCCTGCTGGATCCGCGCTGGCGGGTCGAGATCGAGGCCGAGGCGATCCTCGACGGGGCCGGCTAGACCTCGATTCCCGACACCGGATGGGGCAGGTAGGGCTCCTCGAGCCGCGCCATCTCCCCGTCGGTCAGCGAGAGCTGCTCGGCCGCGAGCGCGTCCTCCAGGTGCTCGAGCCTGGTCGCGCCCACGATGGGCGCGGTCACGCCCGGCTTGTGCAGGAGCCAGGCGAGCGCGACCTGGGCGGCGGGGACGCCGCGCCCGGCCGCGACCTCGGCGGCGCGGTCGATCACGCCGACGTCGAGGTCGGGCCGGTACAGCGAGTCGAGGTAGGGGTCGGTGCGGGCCCGCGTGGTCTGCCGCTGGCCGCGCCCGGCGCCGCCGCCCGCGAGCAGCCCGCGGGCGAGCGGGCTCCAGGGCAGGATGCCGACGCCCTGGTCGAGGCACTGCGGGATCATCTCCCGCTCCTCCTCGCGGTAGATCAGGTTGTAGTGGTTCTGCATGGAGACGAAGCGGGTCGCCGCCACGCGCTGCGCCTTCGCGAACTGCCAGGCGTACATGCTGCTGGCGCCGATGTAGCGCGCCTTCCCGGCCCGGACGACGTCGTCGAGGACGTCCATCGTCTCCTCGATCGGCGTCAGGGGGTCCCAGCGGTGGATCTGGTAGAGGTCGACGTAGTCGAGCCCGAGGCGCTCGAGCGAGGCGTCGATCGAGGCGAGGACGTGCTTGCGGGACAGGCCGCGGCCGTTCTCGCCGGGCATCGTCCGGCCGTGCACCTTGGTGGCGACCACGTACTCCTCGCGCGAGCCGAACAGCTTGCGGAGCAGCCGCCCGGTGACGAGCTCGCTCTGCCCGCCGTTGTAGACGTCGGCGGTGTCGAAGAAGCTGACGCCGCCCTCGACCGCCCGCCTGACGATCGGCTCGGCCGCGGCCTCGTCGAGCGCCCACTGGCGGGACTCGTGCCGGCCGAAGCTCATCATCCCCAGGCACACCCGCGAGACGCGCAGGCCGGTGCTACCGAGGTTCACGTGCCGCATCACAGCCTCCTTCGTGCTAGCCGTGGGCCCGCAGGTAGGTGACCAGGTCGTCGTAGGAGCCGGGCTCGGCGGCGAAGCGGGCGTAGTCCCGGGCCAGGTCGAACCAGGGCGGGGTGCTGGGGCGGATCTCGTGCAGGCCGCGGGTGAAGTCGGCCAGGGCGATCGGCCGGGAGCTGTTGCTGACGATCGAGGCCTCCAGGGCGGCCGCGGCCGCCGACTCGCACAGCTGGGCCAGGTCGGCGGCGCTGTACTTGTCGGTCCGGGCGGCCAGGGCGCCCAGGTCCAGGTCGTCGGCGAGCGGGTGGCCGGCCAGCACGCCCCCGATGATGGCCTCGCGGGCCTCCAGGTCGGGCGGCAGCACCAGCAGGCGGTGGTCGAGCCGGCCTGGCTGGCGCAGCAGGGCGTCGACGTCCCAGGGATGCTCGGTGGCGGCGATCACGAACACCCCCTCGTGCTCCTCGCTGGCGCTGTAGAGCTCGGCGACCAGCTGGTCGACCACCCCGCGGCCGATCGAGTGGCGGCGGCCGGCCCGGCGCGGGCCGATGGCGTCCAGCTGATCGAGGTACAGCAGGCAGGGGGCGCTGGCCCGGGCCGTCTCGAAGATCTCGTGGATGCTGCGGCGGCTGTAGCCGAGCCACATGTCGACCACGTGGGCCAGGTCGATGCGGAGGAAGCTGGCCTGCAGCTCCCCGGCGACCGCCCTGGCCAGGAACGTCTTGCCGCAGCCGGGGGGCCCGTACATGAGCAGGCCGCCGCGGAGCGAGCGGCCGAACAGCCGGCGCATCTGCGGGTCACGCAGCGACGACAGGAAGGCCGTTCGCAGCCAGCGCTTGAGCGCCGGCATGCCGCCCACGTCGGCCAGGGTGGTCCTGGGCTCCTCGACCTCGCCCAGGACCCACTGGTCGACCGAGGCGCCCCGGTGCTGGGGCTCGGGGACGACCGCCGGGTACGGGCCGGCGACCGGGAAGGGGCTGTGGGGCAGGGCGCCGGTGGCCCGCTCGGCCAGCTCGACGGCGTCGCGCTGGCCGGGGACGAGGGCGAGCACGGCCGAGCTGTGCTCCAGCGACTCGGCCGGCCGGCCCGCCTCCAGCAGCAGGGCGGCCACGTGCAGGCGCAGGGCCAGGTTGTCGGGCACGGCCTCGACCGCGGCCCGCAGGCCGGCGAGCAGCTCAGGGTCGACCGGCATGGCGCAACAGTATGGCGCAACCGTCTGCCAAGGCGGACATCCGCGCCGCCGCCCACGCCGGCGGCGAAACGTTGATTACAGGATTACGATGTCTGCAGATCGACCTTGGGGAGGTGGCGACGGTGAGCTCCATCCAATTCGTCGACGCGTTGCTGGCGGACGCCGACCGCGACCAGCGGACCGTGCCCGGACCGTCCGACGACGAGGCCCTCGACGCCTACTCCCAGGTCGTCTCGGGCGTCGCCGAGCGGGTGATCGGCTCGGTGGCCAGCCTGCGGATCAACCGCCGGCTGCCCGGCGGGCGCCAGGCCCAGGGCTCGGGCTCGGCGGCCGCGATCACCCCGGACGGCTTCCTGGTCACCTCGGCCCACGTGGTCGAGGGGGTCGCCAAGGGCCGGGCCTCGCTGGCCGACGGCCGCGAGCTGCGCTTCGAGGTCGTCGGCCGCGACGCGCTGTCCGACCTGGCGGTGATCCGGGCGAGCGGGGCCGACCTGGAGCCGGGGTCCCTGGGGAACGCCGA
>Ga0081538_10002388_pt1 | contig 18442 bp, 20 predicted proteins | sample TabmetS5T2R1_FD_71022 | JGI IMG/M metagenome (GOLD analysis project Ga0081538, IMG submission 71022) | Tabebuia heterophylla rhizosphere microbial communities from the University of Puerto Rico - S5T2R1 | ecosystem: Host-associated > Plants > Roots > Rhizosphere ... | reverse complement strand
CCCGTGGGGGAAACCATGTTTCCCCCACGTGCCCCCTTCTTTGAGACAGTGAGGGAACCTCCCGGTTCCCTCACACACCCTCCACGCTCATGGGCCAATGTTTGGCCCATGAGCCACCAGGGGCACGCTTGATCGTCGCCATCGACGGCCCGGCCGGGTCCGGGAAGAGCACCGTTGCCCGCGGTCTCGCCGCGCGCCTCGGCTTCCGCTACCTCGACACCGGGGCCATGTACCGTGCGCTCACGTGGCTCGCGCTCGAGGACGGCGTCGACCTCGAGGACGCGCCCGCGCTCGAGGCGCTCGCCGTCGCCAATCCCGTCGCCTTCGAGGGCGACCGGGTCTTCGTCCGCGGTGGAGACGTCACCGAGGCGATCCGCGAGCCGCGCATCGACCGGGTCGTTTCGTCGGTCGCGCGCCATCCGGCGGTGCGCGCGGTCATGAAAGAGCGGCAGCGCGAGCTGGCCGAGGGCGGTGACGCGGTCATCGAGGGCCGCGACATCGGGACCGTCGTCTGTCCCGACGCGGAGGTGAAGGTCTACCTCGTCGCCGACCCCGGCGAGCGGGCGCGCCGCCGCCAGACAGATCATCCCGACATCGGCGCCGAGGCGCTCGCCACCGACCTCCGGCTCCGCGACGAGCGCGACTCGGCTCAGATGCAGGCGGCGCCGGACGCGGAGGAGATCGACACCACCGAGCTCACGATCGACCAGGTGCTGGACCGGATCGAGCGGCTCGTCGAGGCGAGGGCGAGCGCGTGAAGGCCGTCGACCTCTTCTACTTCCCTGTCGGCAAGGGTGTGCTCGGGAACATGACTCGTGCGGCCACGTCGATTCGCGCGTACGGAAAGGAGCGGGTCCCGCGTGAGGGCGGCGCCGTCCTCGCCATGAACCACTTCAACTTCATCGACATCCCCGTCTTCGGCACCGTCTGCCCGCGGCGGATCGTCTTCGTGGGCAAGAGCGAGCTGTTCGAGACCCCGGGGCTCTCGGAGCTCATCCGGCTGCACGGAGCGCTTCCGATCCGGCGCGGCGAGTCCGACCGGGACGCCCTCAGGCGCATGCGCGAGGCGGTGCGCGACAACGACGTGCTCGGTCTCTTCATCGAAGGCACGCGCCAGACAAGCGGCGTGCCCGGCAAGCCCATGCCGGGGGCGGCCATGATCGCCATCTCGGAGGGCGTGCCCGTGGTCCCCGCCGCGATCCACGGCTCGCAGACCTGGAAGCTCGGGAACCGCGCCGCGGTTTCGGTCGCCTTCGGCGAGCCCATGCGCTTCGCCGAGCACCAGCGCAACTCCAAAGGGTACGCGGCCGCTTCGGAAGAGATCATGGCCGAGATCAGGCGTCTCTGGGAGTGGCTCGTCCGGATCAACGAGCTCGGCCGGCCGCGGCACGCGACCCCGCCGCGCCGCGAGGAAATCCCTGCAAAGATCCCATAAATGAGCGGTCCGCCGCTCCTCGGCGCGGTCGCCGTCGTCGGCTTTCCCAACGTTGGGAAATCGACGCTCGTCAACCGGCTGACCGCCACGCGCGAGGCGGTCGTCTTCGAGACGCCGGGGGTCACGCGCGACCGGAAGGACGTCGTCTGCGAGTGGGCCGGAAAGCGGTTCGTCCTCGTCGACACGGGCGGCGTCGACGTCGTCGATCCCTCCCCGCTGACGCAGCAGGTGGCGGAGCAGGCGCGCCGGGCCGTCGAGGAGGCCGACCTCGTCGTCTTCCTCGTCGACGCCAAGGTAGGCGTGACCCCGGGGGACGAGGACGTCGCGGACATCCTCCGCCGCTCCGGCAAGCCGGTGCTCGTCGTCGTCAACAAGGTCGACGATCCCCGCCGGGACGACGAGGCGCTCGAGTTTCACCGGCTCGGCCTCGGCGACCCGATCCCGATCTCCGCCCTGCACGGGCATGGGACGGGCGACCTGCTCGACCGCGTCGTCTCGCTGCTTCCGGGTGAAGGGCCTCGGGAGGTGGGGGAGGAGGCCATCCGCGTCGCGGTGCTCGGCCGGCCGAACGTCGGCAAGTCGAGCCTCGTCAACGCCCTCGTCGGCCAGGAACGGGTGATCGTCTCCGACCAGCCGGGGACGACGCGCGACTCGATCGACACCGTCCTCCGGCGCGGCGACGTCACCTACGTCCTCGTCGACACGGCCGGGCTCCGGCGCAAGCGCCGCCACCGGCAGGGGATCGAGTACTTCTCCGAGCTGCGGGCGATCAAGGCCGCCGAGCGCGCCGACGTCGCGCTCGTGCTCGTCGACTCGACAGAGGGGCTCGTCGACCAGGACCTCGCCGTCGCCGACGTCGCGCGGACGGCCGGCAACTCGACCCTCGTCGTCCTGTCGAAATGGGACTCCGCCGAGGTGGGGATCGAGGACGTGCGTCCCCGCATCGAGAGCCGGTTGCGGCAGCGCCCGCCCGTCGTGGCCGTGTCGGCGAAGACGAATCGCGGCGTCGTCAAGCTCCTCGACCGGGTCGAGGAGCTCTACGCGAAGCACACCGCCCGCGTCGCCACCGCCCAGCTCAACAAGATCCTGCAGGAGTTGCGCGAGACCCGGCCGGGCCCGAGCAAGAACGGCAGGCGCCTGAACCTCCTCTACGGCACCCAGGTCTCGACGCGGCCTCCGCGGTTCCGCGTCTTCGTCAACGACCCCGGCCTCGTGACACGCGACTACGGCTACTGGGTCGAGAACCAGCTGCGCGACCGCCTCGGCCTTCAGGGCGTGCCCGTGATCATCGACTTCGTGCGGCGCTCGTGACGACGGCCTTCCACACCGATCGGCTCCTCGCCGAGCCGCTCGATCTCGCGGCCCACGAGGAGGAGCTCGCGGCCCTCCACGCCGACCCGCGCGTCATGGCGACGATGGGCGGCGAGGCGACCGCTGCCGAGAGCCGCGCCTGGATCGAGCGCAACCTCCGGCACGGCGAGGAGGCGGGGCTCGGAATCCTCGTCTTCCGCGAGCGGGCCGGCCGGCGCTTTGTCGGCCGCGGGGCGATTCGCCGGATCGAGATCGGCGGCGCCACCGAGGTGGAGGTCGGCTACGCGCTCGTCGTCGAGGCCTGGGGTCAGGGGTACGCGACCGAGATGGCCGAGGCGCTCGCCGCCCATGGCGAGGCCGCCGGGCACGGGCCTCTGGTCGCGTACGTGGAGCCGAGCAACGCCGCCTCGCGCCGCGTGCTCGAGAAGGCCGGCTTCCGCTACGAGCGCGACCTCGTCCACCACGGGCGGGACCAGATCCTCTACCGCAAGCAGGCTCCGTGAGAGTCGTCGTCGTCGGCGGTGGCTCGTGGGGCTCCGTCTTCTCGGCGCTCCTGGCCGAGAGAGGGCACGATGTCACGCTGGCCTGCCGGGATCCCGAAGAGGCACGCTTCATCGCCGAGTCAGGCCGGAATCCGCGCTACGTGAAGGACGTCGACCTCACGGGCGTCGCCGCCGCCCCGGTCACGGAGGCGCCGGTCGCCGGGGCGGACCTCGTGTGCCTCGCCGTCCCGAGCCGCGCCTTCCGCGAGGTGTCCGGGAGCCTCCCAGGATCGGCGCCGCTCCTCAGCCTGGCGAAGGGGCTCGACCCGGAGACCGGCTCGCGCCTCTCGAGCGTCGTCCAGGGCCGTCCGGTCGCCGTGCTTTCCGGCCCCAACCACGCCGAGGAGATCGCGCAGGGCCTGCCCGCCGCGGCCGTGATCGCGAGCGAGGACCGCGGGCTCGCGGTCGAGCTTCAGCACGCGATCATCTCCACGCGCTTCCGCGTCTACCTGAACGACGACCTCGTGGGCGTCGAGCTCTGCGCGGCCGCGAAGAACGTGATGGCTCTCGCCGCCGGCGGCGTCGACGGCTTCGGCTTCGGCGACAACGCCAAGGCTGCGCTGATCACCCGCGGCCTGGCGGAGATGGCGCGGCTGGGTGAGGCGTGCGGTGCGCGCGGCGAGACGTTCTCCGGCCTCGCCGGCATGGGCGACCTGATCGTCACCTGCTTCTCCCCCTACAGCCGCAACCGCAGGGCGGGCGAGCTGATCGCGCAGGGACGCTCGCCGGAGGAGGCGAAGGAGGAGATTGGGATGGTGGTGGAAGGCCTGACGACGGCGCCCGTCCTCCGGGATCTCTCGAGGCGCCTCGGCGTCGAGCTCCCGATCACGGAGGCGATCTGCGAGGTGCTGGCCGGGACGAGCGCTCTCGACCTGGTCTCCGGTTTGATGAGCAGAACGCCGACAGATGAGTAACGTGAGCTCGATGCGTTTCATCCCTGTTGCGCTCGCGGCCGTGCTCCTGGCCGTCTCGGCCGGCTGCGGCGAGAGCGGCTCGGCGGGCGGATCCGCCTCGGCCGTGCCGGAGGAGGTAGCCGTATACCTCTCGGTGGACACCACCTTCGAGGGCGACCAGTGGCAGGCGGCTTCCGAGCTCTTGGCGCGGTTCCCCGAAGGTGACGGTGCGCTCGAGGAGATCCTCGGCGAGAAGGATCTCCGGGACGCGCTGGGGCCGGAGGCGGTCGTCGCCGTCCTCTCCGGGCCGGTGGACGTAGACGGTGAGCCGCCGGTCGTCATGCTCACGCAGCCCGACGACCCCGACGCGTTCGACCGGCTTCTGGAAGGCAGCGATGCAGCCCGAGCGGAGGTGCGCGGCTGGCAGGTCGTCGCCGACGGCGAGGAGATGCTCGACCGCTACCGCGAGGCACTCGAAGGCCCGTCCCTCGAGGGTTCGGAACCCTTCGCCGAGGCGATGGACGGCCTGCCCGAGGACGCGCTGGCGCGTCTGTACGCGAACGGCGAGACGCTCCTCGAGGCGCTTCCGCAGCTGTCTCCCGGGCTCGGGCGATCCCCGCTCGGGCTCCTCCAGGGCGAGGCCGGCGGCTCGATCGGGGCTACGCTCCGCGCGGAAGACGACGGCGTCCGGGTCGAAGGCCGGCTGGTTGCGATCGGGGAGGAGGCGGCGGCTCCGGAAGCCTACGAGTCCGAGCTCGCCGGCGAGGTCCCCGCCGGTGCGATCGCGTTCGTCTCCTTCGACGACCTCGGTAGCGCGCTCGAGCGCTACGAAGAGCTGCTCGGCGGCGGTGCGCTGGTTCCCTTCGGCTTCGGCGAGCTCGGGGCGCTCTTCGCCGGGGAGTCGGCGATCTACCTGGGAGCTAAGGGCGACGCGACGCTCGTCACCCAGGTGGAGGACGAGGCGGCCGCGCTCGAGACTGCCGAGACGCTCCTCGGCCTCGCTGGAGAGAACGTGCCCGTCGCCGTCGACGCCTTCGACGGCCTCCTGGCCGTCTCGAGCTCCGAGCGAGAGCTCGCCGCGCTCCGCGGCGACGGCCCGCGCCTCGCCGACGACGACCGCTTCCAGGAGGCCCTTGCCGCCGCCGGCATGCCCGCCGAGACGACCGGCTTCGGCTATCTCGACGTGGGCCCTGCAGCGCCGCTCGTCCACAAAGGGCCGGCCGAGTTGCGGGAGTACCTGGAGCCGCTCCACGGCGCGGTCTTCTGGAGCGAGGCTTCGGAAGACGGGCGGCGCTTCTCGCTCTTCCTGGGCGTCTACTAGTCGGTAGCCTTCCCTGCCATGTCTGCGCGCGAGTTCCTCTTCACCTCAGAGTCCGTGACCGAAGGCCACCCGGACAAGGTCGCCGACCAAGTCTCCGACACGATCCTCGACTGCGTGCTCGGCGACGACCCCCGTGGGCGCGTCGCGTGCGAGACCCTCGTCACGACCGGCCTCGTCGTCGTCGCCGGCGAGATCACCACAGAGACGTACGTCGACATCCCGCGCGTGGTCAGGGACAAGATCAAGGAGATCGGCTACGACCGCGCCAAGTACGGCTTCGACGCGGACACCTGCGGGGTCATCGTCGCCCTCGACGAGCAGTCGCCGGATATCGCGCAGGGCGTGGACATCTCCTACGAGATGCAGCACGGAGACGACGACCCGCTCGACCAGATCGGGGCAGGCGACCAGGGCATGATGTTCGGCTACGCGTGCACCGAGACCGAGGAGCTGATGCCGCTCCCGATCACCCTCGCGCACAAGATCGCCAAGCGGCTCTCTGAGGTGCGCAAAGCGCAGATCCTCCCGTATCTGCGGCCCGACGGGAAGACGCAGGTAACGGTCCGCTACGAGGTGGACGAGCACGGGCGCCAGCGCCCGGTCGAGGTCGTTCGCGTGCTCGTCTCCACGCAGCATCGCGACGGGCTCGACGAGGAGGCGCTGATCAAGCCGGACCTGATCGAGCACGTGCTCCATCCGATCCTGCCGCGGGACCTCTACGACGAGCACCGCTTCGAGGAGCGCGACTTCGTCCTCGTCAACCCGACGGGCAAGTTCGTGGTCGGCGGCCCGATGGGCGACACGGGCCTGACCGGCAGGAAGATCATCGTCGACACCTACGGCGGCGCGGCCCGCCACGGCGGCGGCTCCTTCTCGGGCAAGGACCCGACCAAGGTCGACCGTTCCGCCGCCTACGCGGTCCGCCACGTGGCCAAGAACGTCGTCGCCGCCGGCCTGGCCGATCGCTGCGAGCTCCAGGTCGCCTACGCCATCGGCGTCGCGCACCCGGTCTCGATCGAGATCGAGTCCTTCGGCACCGAGCGGATCCCGCTGGCGCGCATCGAGGAGCTCGTCCGCGAGCACTTCGACCTCCGCCCGGGCGCGATCCTCCGCGATCTCGACCTCACGCGCCCGATCTACGCGAAGACCGCGGCCTACGGCCACTTCGGCCGGGCCGACCACGACTTCACCTGGGAGCGGACGGAGAAGGCTGACGCCCTCCGCGCCGCCGCCGGTCTCGCCGCCGAAGTCCCGGCGTCCTGAGCGGAAGCGGACCCGTCTCCGCGGGCCGGAGGGGACGGGTTTGCCTGAGGTCGCTGGCTACGCCGCCGGCCTGACGAAGAGCCCGGCCGCGGCCTTCTCCCCGATGGCGCGCTCGTCGCCGTCGACGGTGAGGGCGAACTGGCCGGCGGCAGGCTCGGCGCGGCGGAGCTCGACGCGCGTCCCCGGAACGAGGCCCTCGTCGTAGTACCAGTGCAGGAGGTCGCCGTCGTGCTCGGCGAGACGGACGATCTCGGCGCTCTCGCCCTCCTCGAGCTCGTTCAGCGGCTTCAGCTCGCGGTTCTCGGCTTGCTCGACGTTGACGTCGACCGGCCAGCCGTGCGGGCAGCGGTCGGGCTCGCCGAGCTGCTTGGCGATCCGCTCGACCATATCCTCGGTGAACGTGTTGCCGAGCACGTCGGCCTGCTCGTGCGCCTCGGCGGCCGTGTAGCCCATGAAGTCCGTGAGCAGTCGCTCGATGATGCGGTGCTTGCGGACGACCCGCTCGGCGTTCTCGCGGCCCTGCGCCGTGAGGATCGCCTCCTTGCGCTCCCCGCGCTCCACGAGCCCCTCGGCCTCGAGCCGCTTCAGCATCTCGCCTGCCGACGCCCGCGAGACGCCCAGCATGTCGGCGACGCGGACGGCGAGCGTGGGCGCGCCCTTCGTCTCCGGCTTGTACTCCCCGATGGGGAACGCCAGGAAGTAGATCGTCTCGAGATAGTCGTCGACGGAGTGCCCAGCCGCCATGTCCGCGATGATCTTACCGTGGCCCGATTTGCCTCAGTCGTGCCGCTCGTCTCGGCGCGCGCCGTCGCGCGGCCGTTCACCTACCTCGCGGACGGTCTCGAGAAGGGCGCGGTCGTCTCCGTGCGGTTCGGCCGGTCGAGCCGGCGCGGCGTGGTCGTGGGGCTCGAGGACGAAGCGCCGCCCTCGGTCGAACCGGTCGCCGTCGAGGACGTCCTCGGCGCCGTCCCGGAGCCGCTCGTCGACCTCGCGCTCTGGCTGGCGGAGTACTACGGCTCGACGCCCGCCCGCGCGCTCGGCCTCGTCGCGCCCGCCGAACGCACGCGGCGTGTGGGTGCGCGCCGGCGACGCCGCGAGGAGGAGCTCCCCGGGGACGAGACGCCGGCCGAGCCGAGCGAGACCCAGATGACCGCTCTCGCGCGCATCCGCGAGGCCGTCGCCGCCGGCGGGGGGGCATTCCTGCTCTACGGAGCGACGGGAAGCGGCAAGACGGAGGTCTACCTGCGCGCCTGCGAGGAGGCGGTCGCCCGCGGGCGCGGAGCGATCGTGCTCGTCCCGGAGATCGCGCTCACGCCGCAGGCGCTGGGCCGCTTCCGCGCCCGTTTCGGAACGCACGTCGCGGTTCTCCACTCGGCGCTGACCGAGGCGGAGCGCCGCGACGAGCGCGAGCGGATCGCCTCCGGGGAGGCACCGATCGTCGTGGGAGCGCGCTCGGCGGTGTTCGCGCCGGTGCCCGCGCTCGGCCTCGTCTGCGTCGACGAGGAGCACGATTCGTCCTACAAGCAGGAGTCGGATCCTCGCTACGACGCGCGCACGGTCGCGGCCAAGCGGGCGGCGCTCGAGGGGGCGGTCGCCGTCTACGGCAGCGCCACCCCGAGGCCGGAGAGCTGGGAGCGTCTGGAGCGGCTGGACCTGGGCGGCCGTCTCGCCGGGCCGCTGCCGCCCGTGCAGGTCGTCGACCTGAGGCGCGAACGAGGCTACCCGCTCTCGGCGCCACTCCTCGCGGAGCTGGGCAAGCTCGCCGACCGCGGCGGCAAGGCGATCCTGCTGCTCAACCGCCGCGGCATAGCGTCCGCGCTCCACTGCCGCGCCTGCGGGCTCACCCTCCGCTGCCGCGACTGCGACGTGCCGCTCACGCTCCATGCGGACCGCCTGCTCCACTGCCACCACTGCGGACGCCGTGAGCCGGCGCCCGAGCTTTGCCCGGCCTGCGGCGCGGCCGAGGTGGCGAGGCTGGGCGCAGGGACCGAGAAGCTCGAGGCCGAGCTAGCCGAGCAGCTCCCCGAGCTCGATCGCTTCCGGCTGGACGCGGACGCCGTTCGGCAGCCGAGCAAGCTGAGCGACGTGCTGGCGCGCTTCGCCGCCTGCGAGCGCGGCGTCCTCCTCGGGACGCAGATGGTGGCGAAGGGACACCACTTTCCTGGCATCGCGCTCGCGGCCGTCGTCGACGCGGATACGGCGCTGGGCCTGCCGGACTTTCGGGCAGAGGAGCGGACGTTCCAGCTCGTCACGCAGCTGGCGGGACGGAGCGGCCGGGACGCGCCGGGACGCGTGCTCGTGCAGACCTACCAACCCGACGCGCGCCCCATCGCGCTCGCCGCGCGCCACGATGTCGAGGAGTTCCTCGCCGGCGAGCTCAGTCGCCGCCGCGAGCTCGGCTACCCGCCGTTCCGCCACCTGGTTCGCATCATGGTCACGGGACCGCGGCAAGACGCCCCGGCGCGTGTCCTCACGGAGCTCCGCGACGAGCTCCAGCGCTCGGACGCGGCCCCCGACCTGCTCGGCCCCGCCCCGCTCCTCCGCCTCCGCGGCCGCCATCGAGCACAGATCCTGGTCAAGACGGACGCCCCGCGTCGCGTCGCCGGGCTGGCGGCGCGCCTCCTCGCCGCCGCCGCGCCCGCGATGCGCCGGAACCGGCTCGCCGTCTCGGTCGACGTCGACCCGCAAGGCCTGTCTTAGAACCCCGTAGGGCAGAAACCTAGCGGTCGGGCCGTTGCGACTTCTAGACTTTTCTCCCTCGTGGGTGAGGTCGAAGGACAAGTTCGCAGCGAGCAGCTCGATGCCGAGGCAGAAGCTCGGCGTCTGGCGGCGCTCGCGCAGATCCGGCAATACCCGGATCCGGTGCTGCGCATCCGTGCGAACGAGGTGGAGGACCTGGACGACGCCGTCTCGGAGCTCGTCGCTCGCATGACCGGGCTGATGCAGCAGGCCAGGGGCGTCGGCCTTGCCGCGCCGCAGGTCGGCGTGCTCAGGCGCGTTCTCGTCTACCAGACGGCGGAGGACGTCCCTGTGGTCGCGCTCGTCAACCCGCGGCTGACGACGAGCTCGGACGAGCAGGAGACTGCGGACGAGGGCTGCCTCTCGCTCGGAGCGGCCTCCGTGGTCGTGCCCGTCCCGCGGTCGACGGCCGTGACCGTCGAGGCGGTGACGCCCGGCGGGGAAGAGGTGACCGTGGAGGCCGAGGGCCTCGAGGCGCGGGTCATCCAGCACGAGCTCGACCACCTCGACGGCGTCCTGATTCTCGACCGGACGGGCCCGGACGAGCGGCGGGCCGCGCTCGCGCAGCTCCGTCCGCAGCCGGTCCTCGGGCCGCTCGTGTGAGCCGCGTTCCCCTGCGGCTAAAGGTCGGAACATGAGCATCGCGGTCGCCGCCACCGGTTCGTTCGGCGCGGGGATCCTCGACGGCCTCGCCGCCCGTCGCGAGATCGAGCTCCTGCTCACCAAGCCCGACAAGCCGCAGGGCAGGGGCAGGAAGAGGCTTCCCCCGCCCGCCAAGACCGTCGCGCTCGAGCACGGGCTCTCCGTGGAGCAACCGGACCGCCTCTCGGAGTTCCCCGGGGACGCCCGCATCGTCATCGTCGCGGATTACGGCGTTCTCGTTCCCGAGAAGCTCCTCGCCGACCGCCTCTGGCTCAATGTCCATCCGTCGCTCCTGCCGCGCTGGCGTGGGCCCGCCCCGGTCGAGCGCGCGCTCATGGAGGGCGATCGCGAGACCGGGGTGACCATCCACCGGACGACCCCAGAGCTCGACGCAGGCCCGATCGCCGCGCAGCGCCGCTTTCCGATCGGGCCGGAGGACGACGCCGGCGTCGTCTTCGACCGCGCGACCCGTGTAGCGCTCGAGCTGCTCGACGAAGTCTTCTCCGAGCCGACCTTCGTCCCGCAGCCGGAGGTCGGCGTCACCTACGCCGACAAGATCACCGCGGCCGACCGCGAGCTGGACTGGTCGCTCCCTCCCGAGGTGAACTTGAATCGGATCCGGGCGCTCTCCCCGCACATCGGGGCGCGGGGGCTGGTCGAGGGCCGCCGGCTGATCATCTGGCGGGCGCGGCCGGCGCCGCCCGAGGCGACGTTCGTGGCCGGCGGCATCGAGCCGCTGGAGGTGCAGCGAGAGGGAGGGCGTCGCATGTCCGTGGAGGAATACCTCCGCGGCCTTCGCAAGTGAGTGCCGGCCCCCGGGCCGTCGCGGCGAGGATCGTCCAGCGGGTCTTCGAGGAGGACGCCTACGCCGACCGGGCCTTCCGGAGCGCCGCGGAAGCGCTCGACACGCGGGACCGCGCGTTCGTGCAGCAGCTCGCCTACGGCACCGTCCAGCGGGTGCGGACGCTCGACCACGGGATCGAGACGCTCGGGCGCCGACCCGTGCGGAAGCTCGACCCGCCGGTTCGCGCCGCGCTCCGCACCGGGGCGTACCAACTCGCGTTCATGGACGCCGTTCCGCCCCACGCGGCCGTGCACGAGACGGTCGAGCTGGTGCGCGCGGCCGGGCTCGAGCGCGCCGTGCCCTTCACGAACGCGGTCATGCGGCGCCTGGCGGAGGGCCTGCCCGGCCTGCTCGCCGGCCTGCACGAGGAAACCCCGGGCGCGGCGGCGCTCCTGTACTCCTATCCGGACTGGATCGCGGAGGCCTGGTGGCGGGAGGTCGGGCCGGACGCCGCGCGCGCGCTCATGCGGGCGCAGAACGAGCCGCCCGAGACCGCGGTGCGCACTCCGGACGGGCCGCTGGTGGTGGATTCGGTTCCGCCGGAGTGGCTCGAGAGCGGCTATGCCTGGCCGCAGAGCCGCGGCTCGCAGCTGGCCGGCGAGGCGGTGGGCGCGCGGCCCGGCGAGCGGATCCTCGATCTCTGCGCCGCTCCCGGCGGGAAGGCGACGCAGCTGGCCGCGGCCGGCGCGGAGGTCGTGGCCGTCGAGAAGCATTCGGGCCGGGCCCGCGAGCTCGAGGCGAACGCGCGCCGGCTGGGCGCCGAGCTGACCGTGGTCAACGCCGACGCCCTCGAGCTCCCTGCCGGCCTGAGTGGATTCGACAGAGCTCTCGTGGACGCGCCCTGCTCGGGCCTCGGCGTGCTCAACGCGCGTCCCGATCTCCGCTGGCGCGCCGAGCCGCTCCCTGAGCTCCAGCTCGACCTGCTCCGCGTCGCGGCGGAGCGCGTCCGTCCTGGAGGGACGGTCACCTTCGCCGTCTGCACGATCCACCGAGCGGAGAACGAGGACGTCGTCGACGCCCTCGGCCTCCCCCTCGAGGACCTCGGCTCCTCCTGGCCCGAGTTCCGACACCCGCGGCGGCCCGAGTTCCTCTTGACGCTGCCGCACGTGCACGGCACGTCCGGGTTCTTCGTGGCGCGTGTCCAAACGTAAGCTTCGGGCGTGCCTTGGCGGGAAGGGATCCGAAGGGTTGAGATCGAGCCGTCCCTGTATGCGGCCGACTTCGGACGGCTCGGCGAGCAGATCCGCGAGCTCCTGGATGCAGGCGCGCGCGTGTTCCACTTCGACGTGGGCGACGGCCATTTCGTCGAGCCGATCACGATCGGGCCCGTCGTCCTCCGCTCGATCGCGCCCCTCGTCCACGACGGGGGCGGCGTCCTCGATGTCCATCTCATGGTCACGAACCCGGAGCACCACTTCCCGCAGGTGAAGGACGCCGGCGGCGACAGCGTTACCTTCCACGTCGAGGCCTGCGAGGAGCCGCCGAGGGCGATCGCGCTCGCGCGCTCCCTCGGACTCGGCGTCGGCGTCTCCTTCAATCCAGAGACGTTGGTCGCCGACGCCGTCGCCGCCTCCGCGGGCGCCGACCTCGTCCTCTGCATGAGCATCCACCCGGGCTACTCGGGCCAGGAGTTCATGCCGGAGGCGCTGCCGAGGATCCGCAAGCTGCGCTCGCAGCTCGACGGCCACGTGATCGTCCAGGTCGACGGCGGCATCACGAAGGACAACGTGCGTTCGGTCCGCGAGGCCGGCGCGGACGCGATCGTGGCGGGTACCGCCGTCTTCGGCGGCGAGGACGTCGCCGGCGAATACGAGGAGCTCGTCCGCCGGCTCGCTGCGGATGACTGACCGGGAGTGCCTCGAGCGCGCGCTCGAGCTGGCCGAGCGCGGGCGCGGCCGGACGGCCCCGAACCCCGTCGTCGGCGCCGTGCTCGTCCGGGACGGGGAGAGAGTGGCCGAAGGGTGGCACGAGCGCGTGGGCGGCCCCCACGCCGAGGTCGTCGCGCTCGAAGCGGCCGGCGAGCGGGCCCGCGGGGCGACGCTCTACGTCACGCTCGAGCCCTGCGCGCACCACGGACGAACCCCGCCGTGTGCGGAAGCCGTGGTGGAGGCCGGCGTGACGCGCGTGGTGGCCGCCGTCGGCGACCCGAACCCGGAGACGGACGGCGCGGGGATCGCGCGCCTCCGCGCGGCCGGGGTCGAGGTCGAGCTCGCCGGCGGCGAGCTCGAATGGCTCGCGCGTCTGCAGAACGAGACCTACCGCGTCTGGGTGGCGGAGGGGCGCCCATTCGTCGTCTACAAGGCCGCGATGACGCTGGACGGGCGGGTGACCGTCCCCGGCTCGCGGTGGGTCACGGGGGAGGAAAGCCGTCGCCGCGTGCACGAGCTGCGCGCCCGGATGGACGCCGTGGCAGTCGGCATGGGCACCGTGCGAGCCGACAACCCCGAGCTCACCGCCCGGGAGGTCGGCGCCGAGCGGCAGCCGCGCCGGCTCGCTTTCGGCCGGGGTCCCCTCCCGGCCGGCTCGGGGCTCGAGCTGCGCACCGGCCCGCTCGTGGAGGAGCTCGGGCGCCTCGCCGAGGAAGGCGTGCAGTCGCTGCTCCTCGAGGGAGGCCCGACGCTCGCGACCGCCTTCCTCGAGGCCGGCCTCGTCGACAAGCTGATGCTCTTCGTGGCGTCGAGGCTCGCTGGTACGGGCCCGCGCTGGCTCGGCGAGCTCCCCGAGGCGATCGCGCTTCTCCGGCCGAGCGTCGAGCAGGTGGGCGAGGACGTCCTGATCACCGCCTACCTCCGCAGTCCCTGAGTATCCTCGGCGCATGTTCACCGGCATCGTGCGGGAGCTCGGCACGGTCGACGCTCTGCGGGAGGAGGGCGGCGGTGTACGGCTCAGCGTCCGCGCGCCGGAGACGGCCGAGGGCGTGGCGGTCGGCGACTCGGTAAGCGTGAGCGGCGTCTGCCTGACGGCGATCGGCTCGGCCGACGGCTCGATCGACTTCGACGTCGTCCCCGAGACGCTTCGGCGGAGCTCGCTGGGACGCCTCAAGCCCGGCTCGGCTGTGAACGTCGAGCCCGCGCTGAGAGCCGGGGAGCCGCTCGGCGGCCATGTCGTGCAGGGCCACGTCGACACGGTGGGGAGGGTCCGCCGCGCCGACGAGGAGGGCCTGGAGATCGAGGCGCCGGCGGCCGTTCTCCGCTACTGCGTCGAGAAGGGCTCCATCACCGTCGAAGGCGTCAGCCTCACGATCGCGCGCCTCGGCGAGGACTGGCTCGGCGTCGCGCTCGTCCCGCACACACGCGCCGTGACCACGCTCGGGGCCGTCTCGCCGGGCGACGAGGTCAACCTCGAGGTCGACGTGATCGCCAAGCACGTCGAGCGGCTGCTGGCGGGTTACGATCCCGGGAGGACATGAGCGTGCAGACCGAGACGGCTACACCCTTCGCCACGATCGACGAGGCGATCGAGGACATCCGCCAGGGCCAACTCGTGGTCGTCGTGGACGCGGCCGACCGCGAGAACGAGGGCGACCTGACGATCGCGGCGCAGTTCGCCACGCCCGAGGCGATCAACTTCATGGCCACGCACGGGCGCGGGCTCATCTGCCTCTGCCTGACCGAGGAGCGCTGCGACGAGCTCGACCTCAAGCCGATGACCTACAACAACGAGACGCCGAACGAGACGGCGTTCACGATCGCGATCGAGGCGCGCGAGGGCGTGACCACCGGCATCTCCGCCGCCGACCGCGCGCACACGATCCAGGTGGCGATCGACCCGACCAAGGGGTCCGGGGACCTCGTTCAGCCCGGGCACGTCTTCCCGCTTCGCGCCAGCCCCGGAGGCGTGTTGCAGCGCGCCGGCCAGACCGAGGCCGCGGTCGACCTGGCCCGGCTGGCAGGCCTCAACCCGGCCGGAGTCGTCTGCGAGATCATGAACGAGGACGGGACGATGGCCCGCGTCCCTGACCTGATCCCGTACTGCGAGCGCCACGGGATCCGGATGATCACGGTCGAGGACCTGATCGAGTACCGGCGCCGCACCGAGAAGCTGGTGGAGCGGATGACGTCGGTGCGCCTTCCGACGGCGTACGGGGAGTTCACCGCGGTCGCCTTCCGCGAGGTGCTGAGCGGCAAGAACCACGTCGCCCTCGTCAAGGGCGAGGTCGATCGGCGGGAGGACGTGCTCGTGCGCGTCCACTCCGAGTGCCTGACCGGCGACGTCTTCCATTCGCTCCGCTGCGACTGCGGCGAGCAGCTCGAGCTCGCGCTCAGGCGGATCGCGGCCGAGGAGCGCGGCGTGCTTCTCTACATGTCGCAGGAAGGGCGCGGCATCGGGCTCCTGGCGAAGCTGAAGGCCTACGAGCTGCAGGAGAACGGGCTGGACACCGTCGAGGCGAACGTCGAGCTCGGCTTCCCGCCGGACGCGCGGGAGTACGGTATCGGCGCGCAGATCCTCGCCGACCTCGGGCTCTCGACGATCCGCATCCTCACGAACAACCCGCGCAAGATCACGGGGATCGAAGGCTTCGGCCTCAAGGTCGTCGAGCAGGTTCCGATCGAGGTCTCGCCCAACATGGAGAACAAGCAGTACCTGGAGACCAAGCGGGCCAAGTTGGGCCACCGGCTCCACCACCAGGAGCAGCGGTTCGACCCGCCGGGGGACGGATCATGAGCGACAGTCTGAGCGCGCCGGAGCACGCGACCGGGCAGCTCCGCCTGCCCGAGGGCGTCGTCGTGATCGAGGGGTCGCCGAACGGCGCCCGCCGCGCGGTCGGGATCGTCGTCGGCCGCTTCAACGGGGAGATCAGCTCCAAGCTCCTCGACGGGGCGATGGCCGCGCTCGAGGAGGCCGGGGTCGAGCGCGAGCGGATCGACATCGTCCCCGTTCCCGGCGCCTTCGAGCTTCCGCTCGGTGCGATGGCGCTCGCGCGGACGCGCCAGTACTCGTGCATCGTCGCCATCGGCTGCGTCATCCGGGGTCAGACCCCACACTTCGAGTTCGTCGCCGGGGAAGCCGCGAGCGGGCTCCAGCTGGCAGCGCTCGAGACGGGCATCCCCGTCGCCTTCGGGGTGCTCACCTGCGACACGCGCGAGCAGGCAGAGGCCCGCGCCGGCGGCGCGCTCGGCAACAAGGGCGCCGACGCCGCGCGCTCCGCGCTCGAGATGGCCGACGTGTTCGGGCTGCTGCGGACGCGGGCGAGCGCCGGCCAATAGCTATACTCCGCCGCCGATGTCCAAGGTCTGCGCAGCCTGCGGGAAGGGCCCTTCCTTCGGTAACAGCCGGAGCCACTCGATGGTGGCCACGAAGCGCCGCTTCAACCCCAACCTCCAGCGGGTCCGCATCCTCGTGAACGGGACGGCCCGCAGGGCTTACGTCTGCGCCCGGTGCCTGAAGTCGGGCCGCGTCCAGAAGGCCGTCTAGACCTCGCGCGGGCGGCGCTCGCCGCGCTCGAGGCGAGCCGCGCGCGGATCGACGACCTCAACGTCTACCCGGTTCCCGACGGGGACACCGGCACGAACATGGCCCTGACGGTGCGGGCCGTCGTGGAGGCGCTCGAGCGGGATCCCGGAGCCGACATCGGCCGCGCCGTCCTGATGGGAGCGCGCGGGAACTCGGGCGTGATCCTCTCGCAGCTCGTGATCGGCGCCCTGCGCGAGCTGCCGGACGACGCTGCGGTCGACGCGGAAGCCGTCGCACGCATGCTGCGCGGAGCGAGCGACGCCGGCTACGCGGCCGTACGGAACCCGCAGGAGGGAACGATCCTGACGGTTTGCCGCTCCCTCGCCGAGCGGGCCGAGGAGCTCGCGACCGACGCCGTGCCGGTCGAGGAGGCGCTCGCCGAGCTCCTCGCCGCCGGCGAGGTCGCCCTGGCGCGCACGACGGAGCAGCTCGACGTGCTCGAGCAGGCGGGCGTCGTCGACGCGGGCGGCGCCGGACTGCTCGAGATCGTCCGTGGCATCGCCTCGTACGTGCGCGGGGAGGAGCTGCCCGAGCCGGCGCCGCTCCTCGAGCCGATCCCCTTGGAGGCGGTTCACCAGGAGCCGTCGCGGTTCCGGTACTGCACGACGTTCTTCGTGGAGGGCGACGGCGTCGATCCGGCGGAGCTCGAGGTCGAGCTCCTCGAGCTGGGCGACTCGCTGCTCGTCGTCGGCGGTCCGGGGGCGGCGAAGGTGCACCTCCACACGGACGAGCCGGGAGCGGCGCTCACGCTCGCCACGTCTGTCGGCGTGATCGAGCAGGTGGACGTGATGAACATGCACGCCCAGACGGCCGAGCGCGAGGAGCGGATCCTCACGGCCGAGGTGGCGGCGTGCGGCGTCGTGGCCGTGTCCGCGGGCGACGGGAACCGAAGGCTGTTCGAGAGCATGGGCGCGGCGTGCGTCGAAGGCGGGCAGTCGATGAACCCGTCGACCGCCGACATCGTCGCGGCGATCGAAGCTTTGGCGGCCACCGAGGCGGTGGTGCTCCCGAACAACAAGAACGTCATCCTCGCCGCCGAGCAGGCCGTGGCGGCGACGGCGAAGCCGGCGCGGCTCGTGCCGACGCGATCGCTGCAGGCGGGACTGGGCGCGATGGTCGCCTTCGACTCCGGACGGGCCGCCGAGGCGAACGTCGCCGAGATGGAGCGGGCCGCGGCCGGGGTACGCTCCGGGGCGGTGACGCGGGCATCGCGGGCTGCGGTCGTCGGCGACCTCGCGGTCGAGGAGGGTCAGTTTCTCGGGTTGCTCGACGGCGAGCCCGTCGCGGTCGGCCCCGTGCTCCAGCCGGTCGCGCGAGAAGTGCTCGAGCGGCTGCTCGAAGAGAATGCGGACGTGCTCACGATCCTGTACGGCGAGAACGCGGAGGGAGTGGACGACCTCGTCGCCTTCATCCGGGAGGAGAATCCCGAGCTCGAGGTCGAGGTGCTCGAAGGCGGCCAGCCGCACTACCCGCTTCTCTTTGGGGCGGAGTAGGCCGTATCCTGCGCCGTCATGGCGGGCGATCCGATCACCGTCGTCCTCGTCGAGGACAACGACGTCTTTCGCGAGTCGCTCGAGCTCCTGCTGAACACTGTGCCGGACATGCGGGTGGTCGCCGCTGTGGCGGACGGGCGTCGAGCCGTGGAGCTGTGCGAGCGCCTGAGGCCGGACGTCGTCCTCATGGACTACCGACTCGCCGATCTCGACGGTGTCGAGACGACGGCCGCGATCCGGGCAGCTTGCCCGACGAGCGCCGTCGTCGTCCTCACCGCCGTCGCAGAGCGCGAGGAGATCGACGCGCTCTACGAGGCGGGCGCCGTCGCCTGCCTCACGAAGGACCGGGAGCTCGACGAGATCGTCGGCGCCGTCAGGGGCGCCGCAGGGCGCGGTGCAGCTCTCCGCTGAGAACACGGCAATCGTCCTCGACTCGACGGCCGACTGCCCGGACCCTCAGGCGCGGCATGCCAACTGGCGCATGGTGCCGCTCTACGTTCGCTTC
>Ga0081538_10002386_pt1 | contig 18446 bp, 21 predicted proteins | sample TabmetS5T2R1_FD_71022 | JGI IMG/M metagenome (GOLD analysis project Ga0081538, IMG submission 71022) | Tabebuia heterophylla rhizosphere microbial communities from the University of Puerto Rico - S5T2R1 | ecosystem: Host-associated > Plants > Roots > Rhizosphere ... | reverse complement strand
GGCTCCGAGCGGAACAAGGCGCTCGGGATCTGGGGCGCGCTCGGCGGCATCGGCGCCACGGCGGCGTGGTTGATCGGCGGCCCGCTCGTCGACGGCCCCGGCTGGGAGTGGATCTTCTTCATCAACATCCCCCTCGGCCTGGCCGCGCTCGCGCTGTCGCCCCTGCTCCTGCGCGAGAGCCGCGCCACGACGGCGCCCCGAAGCTACGACCCCGCCGGCGCGCTCACCAGCACCGGCGCGCTCGTCCTGCTCGTCTACGCGCTCGTGGAGGCGCCCGACACCGGCTGGGGCAGCCTGCGGACGATGCTCCTCTTCGCCGGCTCGGCCCTGCTCCTCGCCGCCTTCGCGCTGATCGAGTCGCGCCACCGGGCGCCGCTCGTGCCGCTCCGCTTCCTCCGCTCGCGCGCGCTCGCCGGCGCCAACACCGTGATGCTCCTCACCGGGGCGCTCGCGTACGGCATCCCGTTCGTCCTCACGCTCTACGCGCAGCAGGTGCTCGGCTACTCGGCCGTCGAGTTCGGGGTCGGCTCGGTCGTGCTCGCGGTCGGGGCCGCGGTCGGCGCGATCGTCGGACAGGCCGCGGTCCTCAAGGTCGGCTTCCGGCCGGTCGCAGCGACCGGCATGGCGCTCATCGGCGCGGCGTCGCTCCTGCTCACGCAGGTCTCCGTCAGGGGCAGCTACTTCGACGACATCTTCTTCGGGCTGCTCGTCGTCGGTCCCGGGATCGGGCTCGCCTTCGTCACCGCCACCGTCGCAGCGCTCGCCGGCGTCGCCGAGCGGGAGTCTGGGCTCGCATCCGGCCTCAACAACACCGCCCTCCAGATCGGGGGCGCGCTGGGCGTCGCGATCGCCACAACCGTTGCCGTCTCCCGCTCCGACGAGTATCTGGCGGCGAACGAAGGTGCGAACCCGCTCGTCGTGCTGACCGAGGGCTTCCAGTCCGCCTTCCTCGCCCTCGTCGTGCTGGCCGCGGTGGGGCTGGTGCTGGCGCCCTTGCTCCTCGGCAGCTCGCGGAAAGCGCCGCAGGAGCGGCTCGAGACCGTCTCCGTTCATCCGGCACCACTAAAAGGAGAATCAAAATGGGAAAGATCGTCGTAAGCGACAACGTCTCCCTCGACGGAGTCGTCCAGGACCCGGCCGGCGACGAAGGCTTCAGGCGCGGCGGCTGGGTCGGCCTGATCAAGGACCGCCCAGAGATCGGCAAGCTCGCGCTCGACGAGGCACTAGGTGCAGAGGCCCTGCTGATGGGTCGGCGGAGCTACAAGTGGTTCGCGGGCCGGTGGCCATCCCGGAGTGGCGACTTGGCCGACAGGTTGAACGTCATGCCCAAGTACGTCGTGTCCTCGACCCTCGAGGATCCCGACTGGAACAACTCGACGGTACTCAAGGGCGACGCGGTGGACGCGGTCTCGACGCTGAAGCGGGAGCTCGACGGGGAAATCGTCGTCCCCGCCAGCTTCCAGCTCGTGCGCACACTCATGGAGCACGACCTCGTCGACGAGCTGCGGCTGAAGGTCTACCCGGTCGTGGTCGGCGCCGGCGAGCGCCTCTTCGGCGAGACCAGCGACAAGAAACCGATGCGCCTCGTCGACAGCCAGACCGTCGAGGACGACATCGTCTTCCTCACCTACGAGGTCGTCCGGGAGGCCTAACCGCCGTCGGACAGCGCCGACGTTCAGAGAAAACCCGGATGCTCGCCCCGCCGTCGAGCGAGCATCCCGGTCCTTCTAGTGCCGCAGCGGCCCGGTTCTCAGTCGGAAGCCGCGTAGAAGACCACCTGTTCGACCTTTATCTTGTCGTCCTCGTCGAGTAGGTAGAGCCGAGCCGCCGGCAGCGTCACCGTCCCGCCGCCGAAGTCTGCCTCGACGATCAGCATGAGCAGCGCGTTCCGGTCGTCGCCGATGCTCGAAAGCACGCGGCCGCTGCCGGGCACAACGGCACCTGCGAACTCGATCAGCCCGCGCATGTAGTTCTCGACGCCGGTGAGATCGGTCGACGCCATGGTGGGCTGCGTCGTTGTCACCGTGACGTGGACGTCGGCCGCCAAGCCCTCGCGCGACTTCGCCCAGTCGTGGTTGCTCCACGCTTCCACATGAGCGCGCGCGACGGCGACGGCCGGTGAATCCTGCCGAACGGGCGTGTCCTGGACAGACATCTGACTCCTCCTTTGCTCGATCGAGTTTCTCTCGATCGGGTGGACACCGCACTGACTGCAAAGTGGGCGGTGAGGAACGCCCAGTTCCGAGTTCTGCCGGGGTCTACTCGTTCGAGCCCGCGATTCGAAGGCGACTGCACATGAAAAGAGACGGCGATCGAGGGAGGAGGCGGAATGCCAGGATGGCGACTTGAGCACCAACCTGATCTCCAGGGCCACGGCCGGTGACGAAGGGGCCTTCCGCCAGCTCGTCGACCCTTACCGGCGCGAGCTCCATGTGCACTGCTATCGGATCCTTGGCTCGACAGAGGACGCCGAGGACGCACTGCAGGAGACGCTCCTCGCCGCCTGGCAGGGGCTCGCCCACTTCGAGCGCCGCTCCTCGCTCCGCACTTGGCTCTACCGGATCGCTACCAACCGCTGCCTGAACGCCTTGCGATCGGCTAGTCGCCGGCCCCGCGCCAAAGTCCCGCTCGAGGCCGGCCTCCCGGAGCCAACGCGCCTGAGCGAGGTTGTCTGGCTCGAGCCCTATCCGGACATCCTTCTCGAGGGACTCGCCGACGACCCGCCAGGCCCGGACGCCCGCTACGAGGCCAGGGAGGCGATCTCGCTCGCATTCGTCGCGGCCGTCCAGCTTCTTCCGCCCCGCCAGCGGGCAGTCCTCATCCTCCGCGACGTCCTCGGCTACCGCGCCAGCGAGGTGGCGCAGATGCTCGACTCGACCAACGAGTCGGTGACGAGCGCGCTCAAGCGCGCACGAGCGACGCTCGAGCGGCAGATGCCGAAGGGCACCGGGCGGGGGCCGCCGCCTCCGCACTCGGCCGCCGAGCGCAAGCTTGTCGAGCGTCTCACCCGCGCCTTCGAGGCAAGCGACGTCGAGGCGATCGTCGCGCTTCTCAGCGACGACGTCCAATTCGCCATGCCGCCGCTCGAGTATCACGGGCGGGAGCTGGCCGCGCGTTTCCTGATGGCTGTCACTCTGCAGGAGCGACGCAGAAACCGCGTCGTCGCGACCAGAGCCAACGGCCAGCCCGCCTTCGGGCTCTACGTCCGCGACCCCGGCGGCCGCCTGTACCACGCGATGGGGCTGCTCGTGCTCACCCTGGCCGGTGACGAGATCACCGCTATCACGCGCTTCGACAACAGCGTGCTCCCCCGGTTCGGACTACCCCGCAAGCTGCCCGACTAACGCCTCGACGTCAGCGCGCCGCGAGCGGCTCATCTGTTCGCGACGTTCTCTCTTCCGCGCTCATAGTCGTTCTCCCGCTATTGGGAGCCGTCATCGCGCGCTGGTGGAATTTGGTTTTGCCCGTCGTTGTCTGGCCGGTCTACTTCCTCGGCCTCGCGCGAGACTGGTGGGGCTGCTGGGGGCACTCCGTTCTGCTTTGACGGCGGCGATGTCGAGCTTCGTCTTCCCCGCGTGGCAGCTGTCCCAGAGCGAGGATCGGCCGGTGGGCGGAAGGAGGGGCCCTGCCCACCCACTGTCGTCTTTCGCCTAGAGCTTCGGGCTGTAGATGACGGAGGGGTCCGCCTCCACCGAGGCTTTTCCAGCGTACCGCCGCGTCAGTTCGACAAGGTCGCGTCGAAGGCGACATCAGGATCAAGGATGCATCGCGCCTGGTCAGGCGGACTGTGAATCGGCGGCGTCGAGCGACTGGTCCATGACGTAGATCGTGTTTCCGGAGGGGTCCTCGTACGTCGCGAGGTAGCCGCCGGGGATCGCTTCCGGCGCCGACGCCGCGCGCAGCCGACCGGGCCGCTCGGCGTCGAACCGCCTGACGTCGTCGAGCACGAAGATCGGGCCGAAGGCGCTCTCGGCGCCGTCGTCGCTGGCATCGAGCATGAGCTGGACGTCGGACCCGGGCAGCTTGAGGCTCACGGTCGATTCGCCCTCACGCCACGCCTCCTCCCACCCGAGCTCGTCGCGGTAGAGGGCAAGGGACGCCTGCAGGTCACGCGTCGGCGTGTAGATGAACTCGAGCTTCATAGCTCCTCCGTAATTGGATTACGTCACACCGTACGTGCACTATACAGCCATGCGAGAGTGGGTACCAGTCTCGACCTCGGCCAGGGGCCGGCTCGCGCTGCGCGCGCTCGAGGAGTTCGGAGCGCGAGGATTCGACGCCGTCAACGTGGCCGAGGTCGCAACTGCCGCGGGCGTGACGACGGGCTCCCTGTACCACCACTTCGGGAGCAAGCTCGGCCTCTACGGCTTCGTCCGTGACGAAGCCGAGCGGCGTCTCCTCGACCGCATGGAAGGCGCAGCCGCCGCGCGTGCCGCGGACGGCCCGGCGGCCGCGATGCGCGGCGCGCTCTTGGTCGGCTTCGACTTCGCGACGAGCCGGCGTTTCGCGCGCCTCCTCGGGGAGCCCCACCCGGCCCGCGACGTGGACCCGGTTGCGGAGCTGCTCGCCGAGATCGGGAACGGCGGACGGACGCCGATCGCAAGAATGCTCGCCGCAGCCTGGCGGGAGGCACTCATCGCGGTCGCGACCGGCGTTCCCGCGGCACATGCGCGGGCCGGGGTCGGCGCGCTGACCGTCGACGAAGGGATCCTGAGTCCGGCGGCCTGAGCGCGGATTCGCACCGCCGACGTGGCGCTGCTCGCTAATGCGACAGCGCGCACAGCAACGGGAGAGCGCAGCTAGCAAGCAAGGCACCGCCCCGCCTCAACTCCCATCTCCCTGGCTGCTCGTGACGAAGAAGCGTGCTGGGTCACTGGCGCATCCTTGGATCGTGCGTAGGGTCGGCGTACATGGGCGGGCACCACCCATGATCGACGGCTTCGGGGCGCAGTTCGTAGTGCCAGGGCTCGTTGCCGTAGATCTGGCACAGCCCGTACTCGGCGCCGTGTTCGGACAGCCACGCCGTGGCCTCGGAGGGCCCAATGTCGACCGCATCCCCTGACACGTGTGGAGACGTGGTGGGAGTAGCCACCCATCGGGCGGCTTCCTCTTCGGATCCGTACTCGGACATCGCCGCGCGAAGAAGCTGATTCTGGTACTCCGGGGAGCGCCAGCCACTGTCGACGAAGAGCTCGACCCCGTCGCCCGCGGCGTCAGTTGCAGCCTGACGCAGGGCACCGAGCAGGTCACGGTCGAGGTTGGCTACACCCGGAAGCTCGTCATCGAACACCGTCGCGCCGTCGGGGACGGCACCGTCAGCTTCGCCAAGCGGACCACGCTCACTGCGAAGGCCACCGTGCTCACTACGAAGGACGTCAAGGGCTGATGCGTCCGTCGAGGGCGAGGACGCCAGCGACTGGTAGCCGAGGGCTGCGGCGATCCCCGCGATGACGACGAGCAGGCCGGCGACACGGATCCTGCGAATCCGAACCCGACGGGTCGTTGCTCGTGCTGGTTCGCTGTAGGTCACGCCTCCCAGTCAAGGCAGCGGCGTGTTGCCAGCACGTACGTGGTTTTCGATATGCCGACGACATGCGCCGGCCCGTAGCATCGAAGCGTGCGCGTGTTGATCGTCGAGGACGAGCCCTACATGGCAGAAGCCATCCGCGACGGCCTGCGCCTGGAAGCGATCGCGGCAGACATCACGGGTGACGGCGACTCCGCCCTGGAGCTGCTGCGCGTCAACGCTTACGACATCGCCGTCCTCGACCGGGACATTCCCGGACCTAGCGGCGACGAGATCGCCAAGCGCATCGTCGCCTCCGGCAGCGGCATGCCGATCCTCATGCTCACCGCTGCCGACCGTCTCGACGACAAGGCCACCGGGTTCGAGCTCGGCGCCGACGACTATCTCACGAAGCCGTTCGAGCTCCGAGAGCTGGTCCTCCGTCTAAGAGCGCTCGACCGCAGGCGCGCCCACTCGAGGCCACCCGTGCGAGAGATCGCAGGTCTCCGGCTGGATCCCTTCCGCCGAGAGGTCTACCGCGACGGCCGCTACGTCGCGCTAACCAGGAAGCAGTTCGCAGTGCTCGAAGTCCTCATCGCTGCCGAAGGCGGTGTCGTCAGCGCCGAAGAAATCCTGGCACGGGCATGGGATGAGAACGCAGACCCGTTCACCAACGCCGTGCGCATCACGGTCTCGGGACTGCGCAAACGCCTCGGCGAACCCTGGATCATCGCCACCGTGGCGGGCGTCGGATACCGCATCGACTCAGGACCAGACACCGGGGAGGGAGGGAATCGTGGATAGAGAGCCTGGGTTGAGCGTTCGCCTCAAGCTCACCCTCAGCTACGCCGGGTTCCTGATGCTTACAGGTGCCTTGCTCCTCACAGCCGCGTGGCTCGCCGACCGGCACCGGCAATCGTTTGAGTTCCTCGACGGCGCGATCAGCGCCACCGGTGCCTTAGTGCCCGGGAACAGCAACTTCCTCCTGCGCACTTTCGCTCCGCCCGCGGTCATCGTGCTGTCGTTTCTGCTGGTGTTCGGCCTCGTGGGAGGGTGGCTCCTCGCCGGCCGCATGCTCGCCCCTCTGACTCGCATCACAGACGCCACGCGCGTAGCCGCTTACGGGTCGCTCTCCCACCGAATCCGGCTACCGGGCCGCAGAGACGAGTTCCGCGAGCTCGCCGACGCCTTCGACGCCATGCTCGCACAGCTCGAAGCGCACGTCGCCGAACAGCAGAGATTCGCAGCTAACGCCTCCCACGAGCTGCGCACGCCGCTGGCGATCACGCAAACACTCCTCGACGTGGCGCGCAACGATCGGAACCGCGACACCGACGAACTCGTCGACCGCCTCCACGCCGCCAACACCCGAGCGATCGACCTTACTGAAGCATTGCTCCTGCTCAGCCGCGCCGACCAGCGGTCCTTCACCCGAGAACACGTCGACCTGTCCCTCATAGCGGAAGAAGCAAGTGAAACGCTCCTCCCCCTCGCAGAAGAACGCGGCCTCGCCATCGAGACCTCCGGCGACATGACCCCGACCACCGGCTCACACGCGCTCCTGCTGCAGTTGACCTCGAACCTCGTCCACAACGCGATCGTCCACAACCTGCCCCAGGAGGGCACGGTGTGGGTCACGACCAGCGCTCGTCCCAAGAGTGTGGTGCTCGCCGTCGAGAACACCGGAGAAAAGCTGACCCCAGAGATGGTTTCCACGCTTGGCGAGCCGTTCCAGCGCGGGACCAAACGCGTCCGCGCCGACCACGCAGGTGTCGGCCTCGGCCTGGCGATCGTCAAGAGCATCACCGAAGCACACGACGGAACCCTGACCCTCACCCCCCGGGCCGCCGGAGGGCTCCGCGTCACGGTTGAGCTACCCGTCGCGCCACAGAGGCGAACGTCACCCCGAGCACCAAGCGGCGCTACTGCCGCGTCCCGCCCGTAGACGGCGACTCACGTCGGCGGCCAGGGGCCGAGCGGCTTTCCGATCTCCCACTCGTGCCCGAACGGGTCGATGATTCGGCCGAGCCGCCAGCCGTGCTCGTTCCCGACGGGTGACGTTTCCCTCGCTCCGGCCCGGACGGCCTGCGCTGCGACCGTGTCGGGATCGTCGACCACGAGCAGGGTCCGGCTGGTGGCGCCGTCGATCACGCGAGGGTCAAGACGCTTCATCGTCGAGGACGCGGGCGCCACCCAGAAGGCTGCGTCGCCGACCCCGAGCTGGACGACGATCTCGTCGCCCTCGCCGACGAGATGCAGGACGGTCGCGCCGAACGCGGCGGCGTAGAAGGCGACCGCTTCGCGCGCGTTTTCAACCCACAGCTCCGGTTGGATGTTCGTCACGTGGCCTCCCGTGCCGGAGCAGGGATTCTGCCTCGGCCTCCGACTTGTGCGTGTATACTTCGTATAATACCGCGTATGATCAGCAACGGAGGTTCGCAATGACCCATGCACACGAACTACGCCACGTATCGAAGCTGGCACTTCTTCTCGCGCTTGCCGCGTTGGCAGCCACGCTGATGGGGTGCGGCGGCAACAAAGACGATGGTGCGGGCGCAGCCGCGACCACTGCGCGGTCGACGACGACCGCGCCCGCCGATCGGAAGTGGACAAAGGTGGTTCCCGGCGGCGAGTGCAAGTGTGCCGACGGAAGCAAGTTCGCCTTCTGGGAGCGCCGGGCCGACCCGACCAAGGTCGTGTTCTTCCTCGACGGAGGCGGCGCCTGCTTCGACGCCGAGAGTTGCGCATTCACCGGCTTCGGCGTCGGCGGGGAGGAAATCTACGACTGGAAGATCACCGACGATCCGGCGGACGAGGGCGGGATCTTCGACTTCGCCCGCGCCGACAACCCGTTCCGCGACTACAGCTTCTTCTACCTGCCCTCGTGCACCGGCGACGCTTTTCTCGGCGACGTCACCCGCAAGTACTCACCTCAGCTGACCGTCGAGCACAAGGGCTTCGTCAACGGCACGGCGGCGCTCGGCTACCTCGCCGAGAACTATCCGGACGCCGCCCAGGTCGTCGTGGTCGGCAAGACCGTCGGGTCGGTCGCCGCCCCCATCTACGGCGGCCTCGTCGCCGACCGGCTCCCAGAGACCCAGGTCACGGTGTTCGGCGGCCAATCCGGCAGCATTCCCGACGACCCCGACCTCAACGCCAGGTTCTTCGGTCAGCTGTGGGGCGCGTACGACAACATGCCCGACTGGAAGGTCAACGAAGGACTGACGGCCCGCGACTGGGGCGCCCCACGGTTCTGGATCCAGGCCGGCCTCCACGACCCCGAGCTCGTGCTGGCCCGGTTCGACTATGCCTACGACGAATCAGCGGCGCGAGGGGCGGCGTCCATGGGTCGCGACCCGTCGAAGCTCCTCGCGGTGATCGACGCCAACGAGGCGGCGATCGAGAAGGCAGGAGTCGACCTGCACAGCTACACCGCTCCCGGCAACGGCCACGGGATCTTCGAGTACGACGTGTTTTACAAGCTCGAGGTCAACGGCGTGAAGCTGGTCGACTGGGTGCGCAGACTGATCGAAGGGGAACGGGTCGAGGACGTGCACTGTCAGAGGTGCCGTAACGGCTGACCATCAACTTCGGAGCGTGAAATGCCACTCACGGCCCGGCACGATCGGATCACCGTTCGACAATGCGGTCATCGCCGCTCGGCACAAACTGCCATCATCGTGGCGAAATGCCGCTGGTCACGATAGGCACCTTTGCGACGCGAGACGAGGCGGAGGTCGTTCAGGGTCTGCTCGCCACGGAAGGGATCGACTCATCGATCAGAGCTGACGACGCGGGCGGCGCCTATCCGTTCGTGCTTTCTGGAGGGGCTGAGGTGCTGGTCGACCAAAGCGATGCCACTGCGGCTTCGGAGCTCCTCGCCAGCAACACCGACGAGACCTGAGCAAAGCTCCGAAGCCTTGCGAGGCGGCTAAGCGGGCTTCCCGGCTTCGACCCAGCGACGGAATGTCTCTACGCGGTCGGCCGGCCAAGCCTCGTCGCATGGCATCGAGCCCTCTTCCAGACGCGTGAGGATCGCCTGCGAGTTGTCCGCAACATCATCCCGTTTCCAAAGATCGAAGTTCGCAACCCTCAACATCGCTGCCCGATCCCTTTCCCGGAACAGCGGTTTGAGGTCGCGTTCAAAGCTCAAGCCATCGATCATCTCCAGCCTCCCCGATCGACCCTCACGATTCCGGTTTCGGTCGCGTAGGCGAGTCGATGCACACGACGCGCGCCGGCTCGTCGCCGAGCACCTCGTAGCTATGAGCTGTCCCCGCCGGTGTGACGATGACGTCACCCGGCTCGGCGTCGAGGGTCTGGTCCTCCACCGTCCACCGCATCCGGCCGGAGCGCATGACGATGATGTGATCCTGGGGCGGGTCATGGGTGTGCATCGGCTTGACCTGGCCGACGGGGTGCGTCACGAGGTGGACCTCGACGTGGTCGAGCCAGACGCCTTCGTCTTCGCTCGACGGCCGGGCAAAGCGGCTGTAGTTGCTCTTGTCGGTGATCTTGACCATCGCTCCTCCGGTTCTGCGCGCTCAGTCACGAGCCTGCCGTCGAGTCAGGCGGCCGTGGGGGCCACCGCGGCCTCGAGGATCACGTCAACCGTCGCTTGCGGCTGCGAGACGGGAAGCGCATGCGATGCGCCCGGGATCTCGGCTGTCCGCTGCGAGCCGGCGCGTTCGGCCATGAAGCGCTGCAGCTGCGCCGGGATGTTGCGGTCGTCCTCGCCGATCAGGAACCAGGACGGCAGCTCGCGCCACAGCGGCCGCTCGCCGGACGGCGCGAAGAGCGCCTCCTGCGTGACCGGCCGCTGCGTCGCCGCCATCCGCGCCGCCTGGGGGGCCGGCAGGTCTGGGCAGAACAGCTCGTGGAAGCGGTCGCGGACGATGTACAAGTCTGTCGTGCCCTCACTGCGCGGAACCGGCCGCAGCGTCTCCTCGCCGAGCATGCTGCCCGGGAACATCCCGGCGAGCGAGAAGGCGCTCTCGCCGGGGTCGGGTGCGAAGCCGTTCACGTAGACGAGCCCGGTGATCTCACCGGCGTCGGTCGGGACGTTCGAGATCACCGCTCCGCCATAGGAGTGGGCGACGAGCACGACCGGCCCCTCGATCGTGCGGATGAGGTCGGCGACGCTGGACGCGTCGGTGGCCAAGTCGCGCAACGGGTTGGCCGCGGCGATCACCGAGTGGCCCGCTTCGAGCAGCGGGTCAATCACGCCCTCCCAGCTGGCGGACTCGGCGAACGCGCCGTGGACGAGAACGATCGTCGGTTTCATGAGACCCTCCTTTGGGTCGCGAGGTTCGTTTGCGAGGCCTGGCTCAGCCAGTCCTCGAAGTGGGTCGGGGCGATGCGTGCGTTGCCTTCCGGCGTCAGGGAGAAGTAGTTCAGCTCCGCGCCGAAGTAGGGTGCGTAGATGTCGGCCCTCACCCGGCGTGCGTCGTTCCATGCGCTCAAAACGCGCCGGACGAGTTCGTCAAGGCGGAACTCCTCGGGGCCTGCCAGTTCGACGACCCCGTTCGCCGGCTCGTTCGCTGCGAGCTCGGCCAACGCGGCGGCGACGTCGTCGGCCGCCTCCGGCTGGACGAACACCGGCGGCACATGAACGGTGTCGCCTTCGGTGCTCGAGTCGGCGATGCGGCCGATGAACTCGAAGAACTGCGCGGCGCGGAGGATCGTGAACGGCACGGACCCCGCCTTCACCGCCTCCTCCTGGGCGACCTTCGCGCGCATGTAGCCGCTCCCGGGCAGCCGGTCGGCGCCGACGATGGAGAGCGTGACGTGGTGGCTCACCCCGCCGGCCGTCTCCGCGGCGAGGATGTTGCGCGACGAGGTCTGGAAGAAGTCCATCACCGCCGCGTCGTCCCAGGCAGGCGCGTTCGACACGTCGACGACGACCTGGGCACCCTCGAGCGCCTCTTGCAGTCCCTCCCCCGTAAGCGTGTCGACCCCGGTGTCCGGCGACGCCGCAAGCGGGTCGTGGCCCGCCTGGCGCAGCTTCTCGACGAGCTTCGAGCCGATGAGGCCGCTCCCGCCGATGACGACGATCTTCATCCGCTCTCCTTTCGCTTGACGGATCCGACTCGCCCTCTGGCGGCCGGTCTTTCGCTCCGTCGAGGATTGCGGCTAGGAGCACCGTCTCGAATCCGCCAACACGCCAGCGTGCATCGCCAGTTGCGTGACAGCCGACAGTGATCGCTGCGATTTGGCAGCGTCGGCGCTCGGTGTAGCGCCGACGGGCCGGTGAGGCTACCTGCGTTCGCCCTCTGAGGGCTCAGAGATCGCCTCGACGAGCTGACCCGTCTCCTGCTCGTTCTCCGCGAGGGCGATGTCGGCCTGGGCGACGATGCCGACGAGCCTCCCGTCCTCGACAACCGGCAGCCGTCGAACCTGGTGGCGGGCCATGAGCTGGAGCGCCTCCTGGAGATCCTGGTCGGGCTCGACACTGATGAGGTCCCGCGAATAGACGTCCCCCACCGACGTAGTATTCAGGTCTGCGGCCTCGGCGACGACTCTCGTCGTGATGTCTCGGTCGGTGATCATCCCGACAAGCTGGTCGTCGTCGGTTATCGGGAGCGAGCCGATGTGCCCCTCTCGCATCAGTCGGGCAGCCTCGACCACCGACGCCGATGCTCCGATCGAGCGGGGATTCTCGGTCATCGTGTCGCGAACGCTCTTCGCCATCGTGCCTCCTCTCCTCGTCGTTGTGCGATCTTAGACCTGTAGCCAGCGTGAACAAGCCGCGCATCTTCCTCAGGTCGTCGGGCCGGCAGGCCAAGCTGCTCCAGGCGATCACGCGCGGGCTCGAGGACGTCGCCGACGTCGAGGCACAGCTGATCGCGCAGCGCCTCGAGGAGTGGAAGTCGGCCGCGAACGCATTCTGAGCATGGCTGCGCGTGACTCGCCGGTAGCCGTGCTGTACGACATCCACGGTAACTTGGAGGCGCTCGGAGCCGTCCTCACCGAGGCAAAGGGTGAGGGAGTTGAGAGTTACGTGCTCGGTGGTGACTACGCCACGTTCGGACCGTGGCCGCGCGAGACCGTAGATCTGCTCGAGAGCCTTCCGGCGATCGCTCGCATCCGAGGCAACGTCGACCGGTGGCTGCGCGAGGACCCGGAGGCGCCGCCCGACGCGCAGCCGTTGATCACCGCAGCCCTCGAGGCGGCGCGGCACTCCCTCGGTCCTGCTCTCGTTGCCCGCCTCTACGAGCTTCCGGAACATGCGGAGCTGAACGGGACCCTCGTCTGCCACGCGTCACCCCTGTCGGACATCGAGAGCTTCGCCACGCAGGCTGAACCCGGAGAAGAGCGGCTGCTCGCCGGTGCGGCCGGCCGAACGATCCTGTTCGGCCACAGCCATCAGCAGTTCGAGCGGCCTGGACCGAACGGCACCCCGCTCGTGAACCCAGGCAGTGTCGGCGCACCGCTCGACGGTGACACGCGCGCCGCCTGGGCGCTGCACGAGAACGGCCGGATCGTCTTTCGGCGAACCGAGTACGACGTCGAGCGAGCGGCGGCGCAGATGCGAACCTTCGGCGAGTGGGCCGAGCCGATCGTGCGACGCATCGAGCGCGCCTCCGCCTGAGAAGCTACGACCGCGCGATGTCGAAGACGCTGATCGTTGTCGGCCTGGGCGGCTCACTGGCCGAGAGCTCGAAGAGCCGCGCCGCTCTGCGAGTGGCCCTCGACGGCGCCGCCGAGGCGGGTGCGGATACGCAGCTGTTTGACCTCCGCCGCCTCGACCTGCCCTTGTACAACCCAGATGACGATGAGCCGACCGAGGCCGCCGTGACGATGATCGAGTCCGCATACGCGGCGAACGGTCTGCTCTGGAGTAGCCCGCTCTACCAGGGGACGATCTCCGGCGCGTTCAAGAACGCACTCGATTGGCTGCACACGCTCGGCGGTCGTGAGCCGCCCCACCTCCACGACAAGGTGATCGGCCTGATCAGCGCTGCCGGTGGAGTCCAAGGCCTTCAGGCCATCAACACGATGGAGTTCTCGGTGCGGGCGCTTCGAGCCTGGGCAGTCCCGTACGTCGTTCCAATCGCAAGTGCGGCCCGCGTCTTCGACCACACCGGGCAGGTTCGTGACCAAGCGGTCGAGCGGCAGCTGAAGACTCTCGGGCAAGAGGTCGTGCGCGTCGCCGACCGGTTCGCCGCCGACGCCTCGCTTCACCGCCACGCCGAATGCGCAGCGGCGGCCGAGCGCGTCGCGGCAGTCGCCTAGCTCTAGCTGTGTCCCATTCGTCGCGGCGGAGGTCCGGCCGCCCCGCGCATCCGACGACATGCTGCGTACCCGGCTCCGGTCCCGGCCGCCACCACCGGGCCCGGCCGGCGGTGGCGACCTCGATGATTCGACTCACGTCGTCGCGTCGACCGCGGACAGGATCACCTTGGTGACCTCCTTGGGACGCGTGATTGGCGTGAGGTGACCCGCCTTGACAGTGGTGATGTCGGCTCCGGCGCGGCTGGACATCATCTCCAGCAGCGCGGGCGGGATCACGTTGTCCAACGTTCCGTAGAGCGACCACGTCGGGATCGTCTTCCACGCTGGAGTCCCGGAGGGCTGGACAAACTGAGCGACATCCCCGGGCCGCTGCCCTGCGAAGAGGACGGCCGCGTCATCGGGCCGGACTCCGTTGGCGAAACATTCGTTAAAGCCGGGGTAGGTTTCTTTCGCCTCCCAGCGGAGGTAGAGATCCACTCCACCGTCGTACGGCACGGCAATCGTTCCGTTTCCATCGACGCAGGAACCAAAGGGTGCGAGGAGACCCCCGGCGGTTTCGCCTTCGTCGGGCATGAAGCCGTCGATGTAGACGAGCGCCTTGACGTTCGGGTTGCCCGTGGCGGCGTTCGTGACGACGAACCCGCCGTAGGAGTGGGCGACGAGCACGATCGGGCCCGAGATCGACTGCAGGTAGCTGGCGAGGTATGGCGCGTCGGTAGCCGGCCCGCGCAGCAGGTTGGGCGGAGCGACGACGTTGAAGCCCTTGTCCTGCAGGCGCTCGATGACGGGGTTCCAGGACGATGCGTCGGCGAAGTCGCCGTGCACGAGGACAATCGTCGGCCCCGCAGCCCGCGGCTTCGCCGCCGCGCCGGACCCGCCGGCGCCGACCGTGATGAGCGCGATGACAAGAACGGGGACCAAGCCGATCAGGGCTCGGCGCCAACGAGAACGCTTCGATTTCTCCGTGTGCATCGAGTCTCCTTTCCGTGAAGTGACTGCGCCGAGAGTCGCGCGACCGCGTGCGCTCTCGCATCCGCCACCACGCCAGCCTGCTGCGCTAGTCACGTCACGGCCCAGCCGGCAGGCGGGCCGCTCGCCAGAGCTGGCACTCCAGGGGACTAGGCACGGGCTGGCGCTGCGTGTAGCTTCTTGATCGGGCCGATGGCTCCCCTGACCGCGCTCCGAGGTCGCCGTTCAGAGTGCGCGAGGCTCGACCGCGTACTCGACGCGGCGCGCAAGGGAGAGAGCAGCGTTCTGGTGCTCCGCGGCGAACCAGGGATCGGCAAGACGGCGCTCCTGGACTACGCAATCAGCTCCTCACGAGACCTTCACGTCCTTCGGGCCGCCGGCGTCGAGTCCGAGATGGAGCTCGCGTTCGCGTCTCTTCAGCAGCTGTGCCTCCCGCTACTCGATCGGCTCGGGAACCTTCCGGGTCCACAGCAAGACGCGCTGCGCGTCGCGTTCGGGCTGAGTAGCGGGCAGGCTCCGGATCGCTTCCTGGTCGGACTTGCGGCGCTCAGCCTGCTGTCAGACGTCGCCGAGGAGCGCCCGTTGCTGTGTGCGCTCGACGATGCGCAGTGGTTGGACGAGGCCTCGGCCCGTGCATTCGCGTTCGTCGCGCGCCGGCTGCTCGCGGAGCCAATCGCGATCGTCTTCGTGACACGCGAGCCCATCGGACCGCTCGGCGGGCTGCCTGAGCTCGTCCTGGGCGGGGTCGATGACGACGATGCACGCCTGTTGCTCGCCTCGGGAATCCCGGGACCCGTGGACGAGCGGGTGCGCGAGACGATCATCGCCGAGACTCGTGGGAACCCCCTCGCGCTGCTGGAGCTTCCCCGCGCCTTGACGCCGGCGGAGCTTGCGGGAGGGTTCGCGCTCCCGGGCGCACCGCTGGCGGATCGCATCGAGCAGAGCTTCCTCCGGCGGGTTCAGTCGCTCCCGGCTCCTTCGCAGCGGCTCCTGCTGACGGCGGCGGCGGAGCCGCTCGGCGACGTCCCGCTACTCTGGCGCGCTGCCGATCGACTCGGGGTCGGACCCGACGCAACCTCGCCGGCCGAGGCTGCCGGGCTGATCGAGCTCGGCGCCCGCGTACGGTTCCGGCATCCGCTGGTGCGCTCGGCGATCTATCGCGCGGCGGCGGCGCCAGACCGGCGCGAGGTACACCGCGCGCTGGCCGACGAGACCGATCCGGAGACCGATCCCGATCGCCGCGCATGGCATCTCGCCCACGCTGCCGCCGGCCTCGACGAGGCTGTGGCCGACGAGCTGGAGCGTTCGGCCGACCGGGCGCAGCGACGCGGCGGAGTCGCCGCCATGGCCGCCTTCCTGGAGCGGGCGGCCGAACTGACTCCCGATCCCGGACGCCGTGGCGCGCGAGCACTCTCCGCAGCACAAGCGAAGCTGGATGCGGGCGCGCCTGAGGCGGCGCAGGTGCTGCTCGCGACGGCGGAACTGACGCCGCTCGACGAGCTCCAGCAGGCACGGATGCAGCGGCTGCGGGCGCAGATCGCGTTTGCCCTCAGGCGAGGGAGCGACGCTCCCGGATTGTTGCTCGATGCCGCCACACGCCTGGTCCCGCTCCACCCCGGCTTGGCGCGTGAGACGTGCCTCGAAGCGCTTGCCGCGGCGATCTTCGCCGGCCACCTCGGCAGCGGACGGGACGTGCTGCGGGTAGTCCGCGCATCACTCCCGGCGAAGCCCCCAGCGGCGTCCGACCTGCTCCTAAACGGCCTAGCGACGCTGGTCACGCAGGGGTACGCGGCAGCCGTGGCTCAGCTGCGTGCGGCGCTCAAGGCGTTCCAACAAGACGACGGGCGCACCCCGGCCGACGACCGCTGGCTCTGGCTGGCGTGCCGCGTCGCCGCCGATCTCTGGGAGCACGAGATCTGGGAGGAGCTGGCCTGGAGCGGCGTGCGCCGTGCGCGCGAGGCAGGCGCGCTCAGCGTCTTCCCAATGTCGGCCAGTTACCGCGCCGGCGCGCACGTGCACGCCGGGGAGTACGCCGAGGCGTCGGCGCTGCTGGAGGAGGCCTACGCGGTCGCCCAGGCGACTCACACCGCGCTCTTGGTACAGGCCAGGCAGATGGTCGCAGCGTGGCGCGGCGACGAGGCCCAGGCACTGGAGCTAATCGAAGCGGGCCGCCAGGACGCGACCGCTAGAGGCCAGGGCATGGCGCTGAGCATCATTGAGTGCGCAAACGCGGTGCTCTTCAACGGCCTCGGCCGCTACGAGGAGGCGCTCGCCCCGGCGCAGCGGGCGTGCGCGCAGGACGACCTCTCCCTCTATGCCCTCGCGCTGGTCGAGCTCATCGAGGCAGCCGTGCATTGCGATAGACAAGATCTTGCGGCCACGGCACTCGAGCGCCTCAGCGAACGAACACAGGCGAGCGGCACAGAGTGGGCACTCGGGATCGAGGCCCGCTCGCGCGCGCTCAGGTCCGACAGCCCTTCCGCCGAAGCCCTCTACGAAGAGGCGGTCAAGCGGCTGGCCCAGGGCCGCCTCGCTCCTCACCTGGCCCGAGCCCAGCTCGTGTACGGCGAATGGCTCCGTCGCGAGAACCGACGTCTGGACGCGCGCGAGCAACTTCGAGCCGCCCACGACACGTTCAGCCGCATCGGAGCCGAGGGGTTCGCGGAGCGAGCCCGTCGCGAGCTCGCGGCCACAGGCGAGACCGCCCGGGCGCGCACCGACGGGACGCGGGACGTGCTCACACCCCAGGAAGCACAGATCGCCCGCCTCGCCCGAGCCGGTCTCTCCAACCCCGAGATCGGCGCGCAGCTGTTCATCAGCCCTCGCACGGTGCAGTACCACCTGCGCAAGGTCTTCCAGAAGCTCGGCATCACCTCGCGCAACCAGCTGGGCCGCATCCCCTCCGGTTCCCTCGGCTCCGCTTAGCTGTCTCCGCCTCGATCATGCGCGAGGAAGGTGGCCACCTGGGCTCCACTCCTGCTTACTGCTCCGGGCGCGATCATGTGCACGTGCGCAGGCTTCCGAGTGGCACGGTCACCTTTCTCTTCACCGACATCGAGGGGTCCACGCTCCTGCTGCGCGAGCTCGGCGAGCGCTACACGGATGTGCTGGCGGAGCACAACCGCATCCTGCGTGAGGCGTTCTCCCGCCACGGCGGGCTCGAGGTTGGCAACCAGGGTGACTCCTTCTTCGTCGCGTTCGCGGATGCTGGGAGCGCCGTCGCCGCCGCCGGCGACGTTCAGACCGCGCTGGCCGGCGGCCCGGTGCGCGTGCGGATCGGCATCCATACGGGTGAAGCCGTCGTGACCGACGAGGGCTACGTCGGCATCGATGTACATCGCGCGGCGCGCATCATGAGCGCGGGCCACGGCGGGCAGGTCCTGCTTTCGGAGAGCACCCGGCAACTTCTCGGGGAGGACGGAGAGCTCGTCGACCTCGGCGAGCACCGGCTCAAGGACCTCGGCGCACCACACCGGCTCTTCCAGCTCAGCGGCCGGGACTTCCCGCCGCTGCGCACGCTGTACCGGACGAACCTGCCGATCCAGCCGACGCCGCTCGTCGGCCGGCAGCGCGAGCTCGCGGAGGCCGGCGAGCTGGTTCGCTCGAACCGGCTGGTGACGCTGACCGGGCCCGGCGGGAGCGGCAAGACGCGGCTCGCGCTGCAACTCGCGGCCGACACGGTCGAGCAGTTTCCCGACGGCGTCTTCTGGGTTCCCCTCCAGGCGATCCGCGACCC
>Ga0081538_10002385_pt1 | contig 18449 bp, 14 predicted proteins | sample TabmetS5T2R1_FD_71022 | JGI IMG/M metagenome (GOLD analysis project Ga0081538, IMG submission 71022) | Tabebuia heterophylla rhizosphere microbial communities from the University of Puerto Rico - S5T2R1 | ecosystem: Host-associated > Plants > Roots > Rhizosphere ... | reverse complement strand
GTGTTGTGAGGCAGCAGCGGGACGGTCGCGTACTCCCAGGCGGTCATGGCGCTCCCTTGGGCTGTCTTCGGCTACCAGCCTGGGGAGGCTACCGGTCAGCCGGCGCGGCGGGCCAGGAGCTGGCGGCGCTCGTACTCGTTGAGCCCGCCCCAGATGCCGTGGGGCTCGCGCACCAGCAGGGCGTACTCGCGGCACTCGACCAGGACCGGGCAGGTGCGGCAGATCGCCTTGGCGGCGGACTCGCGGGCCAGCCGCTCCTCCTTGCGCTCCAGGTGGTTGGGCGCGAAGAACAGGTTGGAGACCGGGCCCTTGCAGGCGGCACGGTACTGCCAGCCGATCTGGAGATCTGTCGACGACAGGCCGCCGCCGGTGGCGGCGCCCGATGAGGTGGCCATGCCGATGTTTCCTTCCTCGCCCCTATGCTCTCGCGTCACCCTCGGGCCGTCGTGAGCTGGGCACACCGCCCGCGATCTGGTCGAGCGGCTCCGGAACGCAGCGTAACCCACGGCACCTGCGGCCTCAATCTCCTGGCAGTAACGCTTTTGTTGCGGCCCAGGTATCGCATGATCGCCTTCAACTGGGTGTAAAGGGGACTAACCGGGGCGGCCGTTGCCCGGCTCGGGCTGGCGCCCCTCCTCCGGTCCCGGGCTGCTCGAGGACGGGGGCGGCGGCGACACCGCCGGGGGCGCCGCCGGGAGGCCGTTGCCCTGGTCGCCGCCCCGCCCCCCGAACAGGTTGAGCAGCTCGATCGGGATCGGCATGACCAGGGTCGAGTTCTGCTCGGTGGCCACGGCGGTGACCGTCTGGAGGAAGCGGATCTGCATGGCCTGGGGATGCTGGGCCAGGATCGCGGCCGCGTCGGCCAGCACCCGCGAGGCCCGCCGTTCGGCGTCGGACGCGATCAGCAGGGCCTTGGCCTCGCGCCCGGCCTCGGCCTCGCGGGCCATGGCCCGGCGCAGGTCGTCGGGCAGGTCCACGTCCTTGACCTCGACCGAGAGGACCTCGACCCCCCAGTCGTGGGTGACCCGGGCGATGATCCCGTGCAGCTCCCGGTTGACCGCCTCGCGCTCGCTGAGCAACGTCTCCAGGTCGTACTTGCCGAGGCTGGCGCGGAGGTTCGTCTGGGCGGTCTGGCTGACCGCAAACAGGTAGTTCTGCACCCTCACGACCGCGGGGACCGGGTCCACCACCCTGGCGTAGATCACGGCGTCGACCCGCATGGTGACGTTGTCCTTGGTGATCACGTCCTGGGGCGGCACGTTCATGGCCATCGTCTGGATGGTGACCTTGCGCATCCGGTCGATGCCGAACGGCAGCAGGATGATCAGGCCGGGCCCCTTGGGCCTGCCCCGGACGCGGCCGAGCCGGAACACCACCCCGCGCTCGTACTCCTGGAGCACGTGGACCATGGAGATGACGCCCCAGATGATCAGGGCGATCACGGCAATGACGATCAGGACGACCACCCAGGTCTCCATGGGCTGTCCCTCCCGTCCAGGTCGTCCGGTTCCGGAGCGCTGCGCTTAGTTTGTCACAGGATGTGGATCATCGGACCCCTCGCGGCCGAGGTCGGTGACCGGGCCCTCGGTGAGACCGCCGGCCCCGCCGGTGAACAGGCGCCAGAAGGCGTCGGCGGCCAGGATGAAGGGCAGGTAGCCGAGGTAGCCGAGGATCGGCATCTCGAAGATCGGGAGGAAGCCGACGTACGGGATACGGTACTGCCAGAACGGCAGGGCGCCGAAGTTCCACAGCTCCCACAGGATGCCGGTGCCGAGACCGGCCACGGCCAGCAGCAGCACCGGCCCGGCCCGGCCCCGGCGGACCAGGCCGATGATGCTCGGCCGGCCGCGCAGCTCGGCGATCCCGTCCAGGACGGCCAGGGGGACCAGCCAGACCAGCGGGAAGGTCTGGTCGGGGAACAGGTAGAGCAGGGGCACGCAGACCAGGCCGGCGACGACCAGGGCGACGGCGGTCCACGACGGCAGCGGGATGGCCGGCGGATGCGGGAACCGCACGAACGAGCGCAGCAGGTCGCGCGACTCGGCCAGCGCCGGCAGCACGAACAGGAACGACAGGGTCTTGAGGGCGAGGTGGGACTGGCCGCCGTAGATCGTCGTGCCGACGTACTTCCAGTTCTCCAGGCGCCAGTTGGCGACCTCGAACGCCCACCAGAAGGGTGCGCTCAGGGCGAACATGGCCACCAGCCGCCAGCCGCCGCCGTGCAGCAGGGAGTGGCCGGCCCGCGCCCAGACGACCGCGTCGGCGGCCAGGATGAAGCCGCTCCAGACCAGGTCGAACCAGTAGCCGCGGAACGGCTCGACCTCGGCCAGGCTGGCCCCCCAGCCGAAGGCGATCACGGCCAGCCCGGCGACCAGCTGCAGGGCCACCAGCCGCCGGTCGGGCGGGCGGCGCCGCCCGGCGCCGGCGTCCCCCGGACGCTCCCTGGTCCCTTCCCGCCTACTCACGGCCGGCCGGCTCGGCGACGGAGCTGGGACGGCGGCCGCGGCGGCGCGTGGGCCGGACGGCGGAGGGGTCCTCGGGGTCGACCTGGAGGATGCCCTCGACCACCGCCGACACGCGGATCCGCTGCCCGGTGCCCAGGCTGCCCTCGCCCGTGGCCAGCCGGGCCCGCCACATGGCCCCGTCGACGACCACGATGCCGCCCGGGTTCAGCATGCTGCGCACGACCCCCCTGGAGCCGACCAGGGCCTCGGTGCCCATCGGCACCTGGCGCTGGGAGCGCAGGATCACGGTCAGGATGACCACGAACCAGGCCAGCGACCACAGCACCCCGAGGACGGCCAGCCGGCCGTCGACCCGCAGCAGCGGCGAGGGGCTGGAGAACAGCCACCAGGAGCCGGCGGCGGTCAGCCCGGCCGCCCCGGCCGTGCCCAGGCCGAGGCCGCCAACGGCGGCGTCGATCGTGAACAGGGCCTGCCCGGCCAGCAGCAGGGCCAGGGCGAGCCAGTTGGTGGGCAGGATGGCCAGCGCGAACGCGGCCAGCAGGGCGCAGACCAGCCCGGCCGCCCCGGCGACCCCGAACCCCGGCTGGAACCACTCGAAGGAGAGGCAGGCCGCGGCGGCCAGGAGCAGCAGGTAGGCCAGGGTCGGGTTGGCCAGGCCGTGCACGACCCGGTCGAGCAGGGAGCGGGACAGGAACCGGACCTGGAAGCCGGTCACCTCGAGCGGGCGGCCGTCGGCCTCCTGGCCGTCGAGCCGCCGCACGGCGTCGGGCAGGGACTCGGCCTGGTAGTCGGCCAGCCCGGCCGCCTCCGCGGCCGCCCCGGTGAGGGTCGCCCCCCGGACCGCCGGCGGGAGGCCGGAGCGCGCGAACAGCGCCGCCTCGGCCGCGGGGTCGCGCCCCTTGCCCAGCTCGGCCGGGAGCGCCGGCCCGATCCGCGCGTCCCTGGCCACCCCGACCACGTCGGCCCCGGCGAGTGCGAACGTCGCCGCCCCGGCGGCCTCGGCCGACCGCGGCCCGACCCACACCGCCACCGGCAGCCCGGCCGCGGCCACCACCTCCCGGACCTCGGCCGGGTCGACCCCGAGGCCCCCGAAGCTCGACAGCTGGACGAGGAACACCCGCGCCCCCCGGCGCTCGGCCCCGGCCAGGTCGTCCCGGAGCGCCCCGAGCACGCTGGCGTCCAGCACCCCCGACGCCTCGAACACCTCGACCACCGGCCCCTGGGCCTGCGCCCGCGCGGGCAGCAGCCCGACGGTGGCCAGCAGCGCACCGGCAAGACAGAGGAGGGAGGCGGCTCGTCGCATCGCCCCCAGCGTAGCCGACCCCGGGTCGGAGGCGCCCCACGTTCCCGGACCATGACCACCTCGGCGACCCGCGCCTCCCGGTGGTCGAGCGCCGGCCGCCCGGCCCGCGGCCAGCCGCCCCGCGGCCACGCTGGAACCCGACCGGCCGATGCCGGGTCCCCCGGTGGGGGAGGCTACCCCGGACGCAAGAAGGGTGCCTCCGGTTGTCCACAGACCCGGGGCGGCTACGATGGCGCGCATGCTCGAGGTGCTCGAAGGTTCGCGGCTGCTCGTGGTCACCGGCAAGGGGGGGACCGGGAAGACGACGGTGGCGGCCGGTCTCGCCGTGGCCGCGGCCGGTCGGGGACGGCGGGTGCTGGTCGCCGAGGTCGAGGGCCGGCAGGGGCTGGCCGGGCTGTTCGGGCGGCCGGCCCTGGACCACCGGGAGGCGCGGGTCGCCGACAGGATCAACGCGCTCGCCATCGACCCCGACGAGTCCTTGCGCGAGTACCTGGCCAGGTACGGGTTCGCGCCGCTGGCCAGGCTGCTGACCTGGGCGCACCTCAACCGCTTCATCACCGCGGCCGCGCCCGGGCTGGGGGACGTGCTGCTGGTCGGGAAGGTGTGGGAGGCGGCGACCCGGACCGCGCCCGGTGGGTCGGGCGCCTACGACCTGGTGGTGCTGGACGCGCCGCCGACCGGGCGGGTGGTGCCGTTCCTGCGGGCGCCGGAGACGGTGGCCGAGCTGGCCCGGGTCGGGCCGATCCGGCACCAGGCCGACCGGGTCCGGGCCCTGCTCGACGACCCCGGGCAGACCGCGGTCGTCCTCACCTGCCTGCCCGAGGAGCTGCCGGTGTCCGAGACCCTCGAGGGGGTCGCGGCCCTCCGGGAGGCCGGGCTGCCGGTGGCCGGTGTGGTCGCCAACCAGGTCACCGGCGACCGGCTGGGCGGGCGGGCCGGGCGCCTGGCCGCCCTGGCCAAGGACCCGGCGCCGCTGGCCGCGGCCGCGGCGGCGGCCGGGGCCGAGCTCGACGGGGCGGCCCTCGGGACCCTGGTCGGGCAGGCCCGCGACCGCCAGCGCCAGGTCTCGCGGGAGCGCCGCCTGCTCAAGGAGCTCCGCGACGGGCTTGACGGGCTGCCCATGGTCGAGCTGCCCTCCCTGGCCGGCGGCGCCGGCGGCCCCGACGAGGTCCGCACCCTCGCCACCCACCTGGTTCCGGGCGCCCCAGCGGGCGCGTCGACAAGCGCCTCAACGGGCGCCCCCGCGAGCGCCTCACGAAGCGTCACACGGAACGCCTCACGGAACGCCAGCGGGAACGCCTCGGCGGGCGCTGAGCCGGGGCTGTGGACGGCGCCGAGCACCTCGTCCGGCCGCCGGCTACCCTCCCGTGCAGGGGCCCCACGAACGCGGGGTTCGGGTGACGCGCACCCTGAGGCCGAGGCCGGGGAGGCCGGCGGGTGACCACCCGGGCCGCGGGCGGGGCGAGGGCCACCGGGCCCGGAGGCGGGGCGAGGGCCACCGGGCCCGGAGGCGGGGCGAACGCGACTCGGGCCGCGGCCCCGCCAGGGACCACCCGGACCACGGGCACGTCGAACGCCACCCGAACCTCCGGCGCCGGGACGGCGACCCGGCGGAGCCGGCGGGCGGGGAGGGGGGTCGTTCCCGGGCCGGGGTCGCCGTTGGGGGAGCTGGCGCGGGAGGCGCGGATCATCGTCTGCTGCGGGTCGGGGGGCGTTGGCAAGACCTCGACGGCGGCGGCGGTGGCGTTGTGGGCGGCCGAGGCGGGGCGGCGGACCTGTGTGCTCACCATCGACCCGGCGCGGCGGCTCGCCCAGGCCCTCGGGCTGGACCTGCTGTCGAACACGCCACGGCCGGTCCGGGCCAAGGGGCTGCCGGCCCGGGGGCCGGGGAGCCTGGACGCGATGATGCTGGACATGCGCCGCACCTTCGACGAGGTGATCGAGCGCTACGCCCGCGACACCGAGCAGGCCGACCGCATCCTGGCCAACCGGTTCTACCAGCGGCTGTCCTCCACCCTGGCCGGCACCCAGGAGTACATGGCCATGGAGAAGCTGTACGAGCTGCACGAGTCCCAGCGCTACGACCTGCTGGTGGTCGACACCCCGCCGACCCGCTCGGCGCTCGACTTCCTCGACGCCCCCGACAACCTGAACGAGCTGCTGGACGCCCGCGCCTTCCGGCTGCTGATCGCCCCGGCCCAGCGGATCGGGCGTGGCTACCTGCGGGGGCTGAACCTGGCCACCACGGCCATGACCAAAATGGTCCGGCGGGTCACCGGGTCGGAGCTGCTGGCCGAGGTCGGCGAGTTCTTCGCCGCGTTCGAGGGCATGTACGACGGCTTCAAGGAGCGTGCCGGGCTCGTCTACGACCAGCTCAAGCACCCGAGCACGGCGTTCGTGGTGGTGGCCACGCCCGACGGGGCGGCGCTGCGCGAGGCCGCCTACTTCGCCGGCCGCCTGGCCGCCGACCGGATGCCGCTGGGCGCGCTGGTCGTGAACCGCATCCACCGGGCCGGGCCGGTCCCCAAGGTCCCGGCGGCCGCCCGGCGACGGCTGGCCGCCGACGGGGCCGACGGGCGCCTGCTGGCCGACCTGCTGGAGCTCCACGACGGCCTGGAGACGCTGGCCGCGGCCGAGCAGCGCCGCGTCCGCGACCTGCTGGACAGGGTCCCCAACCTTGGCGTGGTCCAGGTCCCCCTGCTCGCCGACGACGTCCACGACCTCGCGGGGCTGCGGAAGCTAGGCGCGCACCTCTTCGCCTGAGGTCGTTCCATCCGGGGGAGAGTCCTCCCCCCCGAGCCCCCCAAGCTGCTGCTCGACCTCGTCCAGCACCTCGCTGCGGACCCGGCCCGGGTCGTGGCTGCGGGTGTCGACCCAGAAGCTGAGGCGCAGGGCGCGGGCGTCCTGGCCCAGGTCCTGGGTGAGCAGACGGGGGGCGGGATCGCCGCTGACCCCCTCGACCCCGGCCGCCGCGGCCAGGACCAGCTCCCTGGCCCTGGCGACGTCCTGGCCGTAGGGGACCTCCAGCGGGACCTCGACCCGGCGGCGCATGGTCGCGGTGCCGTTGGTCACGACCTGGGTGAACAGCAGCTTGTTGGGGACCAGGACCAGCTGGCCGTCGGGGGCGCGCAGCCGGGTCGCCCGGATCTGGATCTCCTCCACCTCGCCCTCGACCTCGGCCATGGCGATGTGGTCGCCCTCGGTGAAGGGATGCTCCAGCAGCAGCACGATGCCGGCGCTGAAGTTGCTGACGATGTCCTGGAGGGCGAAGCCGAGGGCGACGGTGGCCAGCCCAAGGCTGCCGATCAGGACGCCGAGGTTGACCCCGCCGATGGAGAGGGCGACGACCAGCCCGACCGCCACCGTGGCGTAGAAGGCGAGAGTCGCCACCACCACCCGGACGTGGCGCTCGGCGCCGCCGCGGACCAGCGCCCGCTCCATCCCCCGGCGCACCAGCCTGGCCACCAGGGCGGTGAGCAGGAGGACGACCAGCGCGCCCAGCAGGTTGGGCAGCCGGTCGACGATCGCGTAGGCGAACTGGCGGAACGCCTCCTGCAAGCGTTCCAGCGGACGGCCTCCCTCATAACGTTCGGGCGTCGAATTGCCCGTGCCGATCGACCACCCTATATCATCCGATGAGCATGGCCGACGCCCCGATCCCTGCGCCGCCAGCCCGTCTCTCCCGCGGTCGTGCAGCCTCCGTGGTGGGCGGTCGGCTGGTGCTGATCGTTGCCCTGATCACCGGCGTCGCCCTGGTCGCCAGCGCGGCCGCGCTCCCCCTTGTCGTCCCGGCAGGCGGCCTGGCCAGGGACACGGCCAACAAGCTGGTCGACGTGCCGCCGCTCAAGGAGACCCTGCCCGACCCGGCCCAGCAGTCGGTCATCTACGCCGCCGACGGCAAGACCTCCCTGGCCACCCTCTGGCTGGACGAGAACCGCAAGGTGGTCTCCCTCAAGAACATCCCCCATCGGGTCCGCAACGCCGTCATCGCCATCGAGGACGACCGGTTCTACGAGCACGACGGCGTCGACTTCCGCGGCATCGCCCGGGCGGCCGTGACCGACCTGCGCACGCGCCGCATCGCCCAGGGCGGCAGCACCCTGACCCAGCAGCTGGTCAAGCTCACCATCACCGGCAACTCCCGGACTCTCGACCGCAAGCTGCGCGAGGCCATCTACGCGGTCGAGCTGGAGCGGCGCTACACCAAGGACGAGATCCTCAAGTACTACCTGAACCAGGCCTACTTCGGAGAGGGCGTCTACGGCATCGCCACCGCGGCCCAGCACTACTTCGGGGGCAACTCGATCAAGTTCGTCACCCTCGGCCAGGCGGCGTCGCTGGCGGCGACCATCGCCGCCCCCGAGCGGTACAAGCCGACCGCCAAGAAGGCCAACAAGGACCGGCGCAACCTGGTCCTGGACCGCATGCTGGAGCTCGGCATGGCCACCCCCAAGGAGGTGGCCAAGGCCAAGAAGGAGAACATCAAGGTCGAGCGGTACACCCCGCCCCGGCGCCAGCCCTACTTCGAGCGCTACATCGTCAACCAGCTCCTGAACGACCCCAAGTACAACAAGGCCCTCGGCAAGGTCGGCACCGACGAGCGCAAGCGCAAGGTGTTCCAGGGCGGCCTGCGCATCTACACCACGCTCCAGCGCCCCAAGCAGGCCATGGCCGCCAACGCCGTCCAGGGCCAGATGGACCGCTTCGGCCGCGACCCGGCCGGCGCGCTGGCCAGCGTCGAGCCCACCACGGGCCGGATCGTCGCCCTGTACGGCGGCCGCAACTTCAAGAACTCCCAGGTCGACCTGGCGACCGCCCAGGGCGGCACCGGCTTCCAGCCGGGGTCGGCGTTCAAGATGTTCTTCGTCGTGGCCGCCCTGGAGAGGGGCATCTCGCCCGGGCTCGTCCTGCCCGGCCCGGCCCAGATCACCATCCCCAACCGCCGCTGCTACACCGGCTACAACCAACCCTGGAGCCCCGGCAACGCCGGTGACTCCAGTGCCGGGACCTACAACATGTACGGGGCCACGGCCAACTCGGTGAACACCTGGTTCGCCCAGCTGGCGGTCAGGGTCGGCCCCGAGAACGCGGTCGAGGTGGCCAGGAGGATGGGGATCACCAACATCCCGCCCCGCAACAGCGAGGCCTACCGCTCCTGGAACGTCTGCTCGCTGGTCCTGGGGGCCAGGGAGGTCTCGGTCCTGGACATGGCCGGGGCGTTCGGCGTGCTCGCCAACAAGGGCGTCCGCTGCGCGCCATATTCGATCACCAAGGTGGTGGCGCCGGGCGAGCGCAAGCCGCTGATCGAGAACAAGCCCGACTGCAAGCAGGTCATCAACGAGAAGATCGCCACCCGGACCGTGGCCATGCTCCGCGGGGTCATCACCAACGGCACCGGCGGCCGGGCGGCGCTGGCCGGCGGCCGGCCGGTGGCCGGCAAGACCGGCAGCGCCCAGAACAACACCAGCGCCTTCTTCTCCGGCTTCACCCCCCAGCTCTCCACCTCGGTCTGGGTGGGCTACCGGGCCAGGCGGGTGCCGATGCGCAACCTGTACAACAACGGCCCGGTCTACGGCGGGACCTTCCCGGCGATCATCTTCAAGAACTACATGGACGCGGCCCTGGCCGGCCAGCCGGCCCTCGGGTTCCCGACGCCCCCGCCACCCCCGCCGCCCCCCAAGCCGCCGGAGGAACCGAAGCCACCGAAGCCGCCGAAACCGCCCAAGCCACCGAAACCCGATCGGCCTCGCCGTCCCAACGTGATCGTGCCCGGGGTGGTCGGGCTCCAGGCCGGCGTGGCCAGGACGGTCCTCACCCGGGCCGGGCTGAGCTCCGGCCTCGCCTACACCAGCAACGGCCAGCCGGGCCGGGTCGCCGCCCAGAGCCCGGGCGCCGGCGCCCAGCTGCCCAGGAACTCCTACATCACCCTGGTGGTGAGCCGGCGGAGCTAGCCGCCGAGGCGCTCCAGCACCAGGCGGCGGACCTCGTTGCCGTCGGCCCGGCCCTTGACCTGGGGCATGAGGCGGCCCATGACCTTGCCGAGCTCCTTGGGGCCGCTGGCCCCCGAGACCGCGACCGCCTCGTCGACCAGCCGGGCGAGCTCGGCCGGGTCGAGGGCCGCCGGCAGGAACCGCTCCAGCACCGACCGCTCGTAGGCCTCCTGGTCGGCCCGCTCGGCCCGGCCGGCGTCCCGGTAGACCTGCTCGGCCTCGCGGCGCTTGCGGGCCTCCCGCTGGAGCACGGCCACGGCCTCGTCGTCCGACAGGTCCTTGCGGGCGTCGATGGCGGCCGACTTGAGCGCCGACAGGGCCAGGCGCAGGGCGGCCGTCTCCCGCGGCTCGCGGGCCTTCATGGCCTGGAACATCGCCTGCTGCACGTCGTCGATGAGCATGGGCCGAGCCTACAGCTACAATCCTCGTTCATCCCACGCAGACCTCCCAGGAGCGCGACCGCATGCCCGCCACCACGTCCAAGGTTGCCCTGCTGGCCGGGGCGGTGGCCGCGGCCGGGGCGGCCTGTGTCGGCTACGGCGTCCTGATCGAGCGGGACTGGTACCGGCTGCGCCGGGAACGGGTCGAGGCCCTGGCCCCGGGGCAGGCGCCGCTCACCCTGCTGCACCTGTCGGACCTGCACCTGACGGCCGCCGACTCCCGGCGGGTGGCGTTCCTGGAGCGGCTGGCCGGCGAGCGGGTCGACCTGGTCGTGCTGACCGGGGACATGCTCGGCGAGCCCAGGGCCCTCGACCCGGTCCTGGCCACCCTTGAGCGGTTCCGGCCGCGGCTGGGGGCGGTGGCCGTGCTCGGCTCCAACGACTACTGGGCGCCCCGGTTCCGCAACCCGCTCACCTACTTCGTCGGGCCCAGCTCGCGCCGGCACCGCAGCTCGGGCCGCAACCCGTGGCGGGAGCTGGTCCACGGCCTCGAGACCAGGGGCTGGACGGTGCTGTCCAACCGCCGCGGCCGGCTCGGCGACGTCGAGCTGGCCGGCATGGACGACCCCCACATCCGCCGCGACGACCCCGAGGTCGCCGTCCCCCCCAACGGGGCTCTATTGACCGGGGGGCTAGGCTTGAGCCCCCCGGACCCCCCGCGCCTGCGCGTGGGCGTGGTCCACAGCCCCTACCGGCGGGCCCTCGACGCCTTCGCGGGCAACGGCTACGACCTGGTGCTGGCCGGGCACACCCACGGCGGCCAGGTCCGCCTGCCCGGGGTCGGGGCGCTGGTGACCAACTGCGACCTGCCACGGGACCAGGTGCGCGGCCTGTCGCGCTGGGGGTCGAGCTGGCTGCACGTCTCGGCCGGCCTCGGCACCAGCAAGTACGCCCCGTTCCGCTTCGCCTGCCGCCCCGAGGCCTCCCTCCTCACGGTGGTCCCCAGGCCTGGCTGACCGGTTCTGCGGCGCTCCCCGTACCATCTACCTGGAGCGGCAGGGAGTGGGGAGATGGCCAAGGCCGAGACGGAGCGCGAGCCGGCTGGCCGGCTCCGCCCCGACGCGCACATCGAGCGGGCGGTCGGCCGGCTCTACCGCTTCCTGGGCGGCAACCGCTGGACCCGGTTCCCCTGGGCGGTGGTGCAGACCTTCTCCAAGGCCGAGGGGGCGCTGCTGTCGGGCAGCATGGCCTACTACACCTTCCTGTCGCTGCTGCCGCTGCTGATGGTGGCGGCGTTCGTGCTCGCCACCTTCGCCAGCCCCGAGCCCGACGCCCGCGAGGCCGTCGCCGAGGCGCTCAACCAGGTCTTCCCCGGCATCGGCAGCGAGGTGTTCAACGAGGTCATCAACCAGGTCATCGCCAACCGGGCCGCCCTCGGGGTGTTCGGTCTGCTCAGCGTCGCCTACGCCGGCAGCGGCTTCGTCGGGTCGATGACCGCCTGCCTGAACCGCATGTGGCGGCTGCCCAGCGGCCGCAACCCGGTCGGCCAGAAGATCGTCAACATCCTGATCGTGGTCATGCTCGGCTCCGTGCTGCTCGGCTCGGCCCTGCTCACCATCTGGGTGTCGGCCACCGCCCGGCAGACCCTCGACCGGTTCGACATCCCCCGCACGAGCTCGGTGGTGTCGATGATCGAGGAGCTGGCCGCCCCGACCTCGATGATGATCGTGCTCCTGCTGCTGTACCGGCTGCTGCCGGCGCGCCGGCACTCCTGGCTCAGCCAGGTCCCGGGAGCCGTCTTCGGCGGCATCGGGTTCTACGTGCTCAAGCGGGGCTTCGACTACTGGGCCAGCAACTCGGCCGGCATCAGCGCCCTGCCCCGGTCGCTGGTGTCGGTGACCCTGCTGCTGGTCTGGCTCGGCTTCTTCGGCCAGCTGATCCTCTACGGGGCCGCCCTCAACGTGGTCCTCGACCGCCGCCGCCGGGGCGAGCTCGTCTTCGAGACGCCGCCGTTGGAGGACGGCGACCGGTAGATGCCAGCGGCGCCCGGGCCCGATGCTTCAGGGCCGCCGCTCCCGTCACACCGGGAGGCCCGGGCGCCACCGACATTCCTGAACATCGTCGGCTGGCGATGGGCTTGCATAGCTCGACGGGAGGAGATCGGGCTGGCCCGATCCGGCCATGCCCGCTGACCCCGTTCAGAGTCGCCCCGGGCGGTACGCTGTTGAGCACGAGCCGCGACAGAGCAGGGGTCATGGCCACAGAGCTCGAGCCGAACGCCAAACCGGACCTGCGGCGGGTGCCGCAGCCCGACGCCGAGGAGCGCTACCAGTCACTCGGCTACCGGGCCAAGAAGGCCCTGCTCGGCCCGCCGTTCAAGACCGCCCAGCTGGCCCACGAGCGGATCAGCAAGCGGGTCGCGCTGGCCGTGTTCTCCTCCGACCCGATCTCCTCGACCGCCTACGCCACCGAGGAGATGCTGCTGGTGCTGGTGGTCGCCGGGGCGGCGGCGATCGGGCTGGCCCTGCCCCTGGCCGCCGGGGTGGCGGTGCTCCTGTTCATCCTGGTCCTGTCCTACCGGCAGGTGATCGCCGCCTACCCCCAGGGCGGCGGCGCCTACATGGTGACCCGCGACAACCTGGGCGGGTCGTTCGCGGCCATCTGCGCGGCCGCCCTGCTGGTCGACTACGTGCTGACGGTGGCCGTGAGCGTCTCGGCCGGGACGGCCGCCCTGGCCTCGGCGATCCCGTCCCTCCAGGACCTCCGGGTCGAGATCTCGGTCGCCTTCGTGATCCTGCTGATGTGGGGCAACCTGCGCGGCATCCGCGAGTCGGGCAAGATCTTCGCCGTCCCCACCTACGTCTACATCGCCAGCCTGGGCGGGGTGGTCGTGCTCGGCGTCTACCGGGTGCTGTCCGGCAGCGTCGACCCCATCCCCTACGACCCGGTCGAGACCCAGGAGCTGGCCGGCTTCGGGGAGCCACTGGCCGTGGTCTCGCTGTTCCTGCTGCTGCACGCCTACGCGGCCGGGACCACCGCCCTGACCGGCGTGGAGGCGATCGCCGACGGGGTCCCGGCGTTCAAGAAGCCGGAGGCCCAGAACGCCCAGCGCACCCTGGTGGCGATGGCCCTGATCATGGGCTTCCTGTTCATCGGCATCACCTTCCTGGCCATCCAGCTCGACGCCCGCCCCTTCGAGTCCGGTCACCCGACCCTGGTCGCCCAGCTCACCGAGCACGTCCTCGGGGAAGGGCTGGTCGGGCACGCCCTGTTCGTGTTCGTGCAGATCGCCACCCTGTTCATCCTCGTCCTGGCGGCCAACACGGCCTTCAACGGGTTCCCGATCCTGGCCTCGTTCGCCGCCCAGGACTCGCTCATGCCCCGCCAGCTGCGCAAGCGCGGCCACCGGCTGGTCTACTCCAACGGGATCCTGCTCCTGGCCGCCGGGGCGGTCTTCCTGGTGGTCGCCTTCAAGGCCAGCGTGCACGCGCTGATCCCGCTGTACGCCATCGGGGTGGTGACCTCCTTCACCCTGGCCCAGGCGGGCATGACCCGCCGCCACCTGCGGCTGCGCCAGCCCGGCTGGCGCAACGGCCTGCTGATCAACGGCCTCGGGGGCACGGTGACGCTGCTGGTCCTGATCGTCATCACGATCACCAAGTTCACCCACGGGGCCTGGATGGTCGTGGTGGCGGTGCCGCTGCTGGTCTGGCTGCTGCTGCGCACCCAGAACACCTACCGCGGCGAGCTGGGCGAGCTGAAGGTCGAGGTCAGCGACCGGATCGCTCCGCCCAAGCCCCGCCACGAGGTGGTGGTGCTGGTCGAGGCCCTGGACCGGGCCACCATCGGCGCCCTCCAGTACGCCCGCCAGCTCAACCCGCTGCGGATGACGGCCCTGCACATCGCCGTCGACCCCGAACGGGCCAAGGAGCTGGCCGCCCTGTGGGCCCGGGTCAACATGCCGGCCCCCCTCGAGGTGGTCGACGCCCCCGACCGCAACCTGCTGGCCACCACCCAGGCGGCCATCGCCGAGCTGGTCCGCCCCGACACCGAGGTCACCGTGCTGGTGCCCAAGCGCCGCTACGCCACCCTGTGGCGCCGGGTCCTGCACGACAACTCCTCGGCCGGGCTGGTGCGGGCGCTGGGCAGCATGGACGGGGTCAACGTGACGATCGTGCCCTTCCGCCTGGGCCGCCGGCCCCTCCTGCGCCCGGTCTCCTCCGCATGACGCCGGAGTAGAGTGCGGACGACCACGTCCATCTGGAGGGGGGACCACCCTTGGAGCGCCTGTCACACGGCGTGCTCAGTGACCGATCCGCCGCCCTGCTGGAGGGCGACCGGCCTGTCGACGTGCTGGTCGGCATCCCGTCGTATCAGAACGCCCGCACCATCGGTCATGTCGTCAGGGCCGTCGAGGCCGGGCTGCGCAAGCACTTCCCCGACCGCCGCTGCGTGATCGCCGTCTCCGACGGCGCCTCGCCCGACGGGACGGTGGAGGCGGCCATGGCCGCGACCACCGAGGGCGACGAGGAGCTGCTGCTGCTCGACCCCAAGGTCGAGCCCCCCGACAAGCTGGACATGACCTATGTCGGCCTGTCCGGCAAGGGCTCGGCCTTCCGGGCCATCTTCGAGCTGGCCGGGGCCGTCGGCGCCCGGGGCTGCGCGGTGCTCGACGCCGACCTGCGCTCGGTCAGCCCGGCCTGGATCGACCGGCTGGTCGGGCCCGTGCTGGAGCACGGCTACGACCTCGTCACGCCCTTGTACGCCCGGCACAAGCTGGACGGCACCATCACCAACTCGATCGCCTTCCCGCTGACCGCGGCCATGTACGGGCGGCGCCTGCGCCAGCCGATCGGCGGCGACTTCGGGTTCTCGGGCCGGCTGGCCGCCCACTGGGCCGGCAAGCAGGTGTGGAGCACCGACGTGGCCCGCTTCGGGGTCGACATCTGGATGACCACGGTGGCCCTGTGCGAGGGCTTCAGCGTCTGCCAGAGCGTGCTCGGGGCCAAGCTGCACGACGCCAAGGACCCCGGCCGCGACCTCGGGCCGATGTTCCGCCAGGTCGTTGGCAGCCTGTTCGCCCTCGCCGGCCGCTACGTCGACCGCTGGGCCGAGGCCGACGCCATCGCCGACGTCCCCACCTTCGGCTTCCGCACCGCCACCTCGACCGAGGAGATCCGGGTCAACCTGGACGCGCTGATCTGGCGCTTCGTCGAGGGGTACGTGGCCGAGCAGGAGCTGTGGCGCGAGGTCCTGGCCGCCCAGCACTTCGACGGCGTCAAGGACGCCATCCACCAGGCGAGCGAGCGGCCCGAGGGGTTCGTGCTCCCGGTCGAGCTGTGGGCCCGCATCTGCTACGACTACCTGCTCGCCTACAACGCCCAGGTGATCGACCACGACCGGCTGGTCTCGTCGATGATCCCGCTGTACTTCGCCCGCACGGCGACCTTCGTCCGCGAGGCCGCGAACGACACCCCGGAGCAGGCCGAGGAGCGCATCGCCTCCTTCGCCGAGGTGTTCCTGGCCGCCAAGCCCTACCTGATCGAGCGCTGGAGCGCCTCCGGCCGCCCCCGCCGCCTCGGCGACCAGCGCGTCTCCGGTGAGGACCGGCGCAAGGGCGACGACACCAGCGAGTTCCTGGCCATCAAGTCGCCCTAAACCAGGGAGCCCTCCTCGATCGTTCTGCAGTCAGGATGGTCGAGCTGGAGCACGAGATCCGCGGGACCGGCGAGCCGGTGGTGCTGGTCCATGCCGGCGTCGTCGCCGACTTCTTCGAGCCCCTGATGGCCGAGCCGGCCCTGCGCGACCGCCACCGCCTGGTCCGCTACCACCGGGTCGGCTACGGAGGCAGCGACCGGGTGGCCGGCCCGGTCAGCATCGGGCAGCAGGCGGCCCAGTGCCAGGCCCTGCTGGGCCGGCTCGGGATCGGCCGGGCGCACCTGGTCGGCCACTCCTCCGGGGCCAACATCGCCCTCCAGCTGGCCCTGGACGCGCCGGCCACCGTCGGCTCGCTGGCCCTGCTGGAGCCGGCGCTGCTGCCGGTGCCCAGCCGCGCCGCCTGGGTCCAGGCCGTGGCCGTGCCCGCCGTGGCCCGCTACCGGGCCGGGGACCGGGCCGAGGCGGTCGACATCTGGATGCGGGGGGTCGCCGGACCGGGCTGGCGGCGGGTCCTCGACGACGCCCTCCCGGGCGCGTTCGACCAGGCCGTGGCCGACGCCGGCACCTTCTTCGACCAGGAGCTCCCGGCGGTCCAGGCGTGGTCGTTCGGGCCCGAGGAGGCGGCCCGGGTCACCCAGCCGGTCCTGGCCGTCCTCGGCGGCGACAGCCACCTGGTCTCGCCGGTCTGGGGCGAGCGCCAGGCGCTGCTGGAGACCTGGCTGGGCGACGTCGAGCCGTTCGTGCTGGCGGACGCGACCCACCTGCTGCACCTGCAGCGGCCCCGGGCCATGGCCGAGGCCCTGGCGGGCTTCTTCGCCCGGCACCCGCTCACGTCCCCCTGACGGCGAACAGCTGCGGCTGGCCGCCCAGGTGGAACGGGACGATGGTGACGTTGACGTTCTCCATCGAGCCCAGCACCTTGGTCAGCCCGGCCGAGGTCTGGTCGTGCAGGACCCGGCGCCAGAAGCCGACGTAGCGGCGGCGCGGGACCAGGACGGTGACCTCGGTGTCGGGCCGGACCCGCTCGCCGATCGCCTCCTCGACGGTGGCCAGCAGGTTGCGGTCGGGGGCGTCGACCAGCTCCAGCGGGAACGGAAGGTCGACCTTCGACCAGAGCCGGCCCAGCTCGCGGGCGTGGTCGGGATCGACGGCGACGTGCAGGGCGGTGATGCTGAGCGGGTTGAGCTGGCGCGCGTACTGGAGGGCGCTGAGGGCGGCCTGGTCGAGGTCCTCGATCAGCACCACCACCTCGTGGCGGGGCTTGGGCGGGGCCAGGCGCTGGCTCGCCTGGACCTTGAGCTGGACCAGCTCGCGGCCGTAGGTCCGCTGGATGCGGAGCAGCAGCCAGACCAGCAGCGGGATGGCGATCACCACCATCCAGGCGCCCTCGGCGAACTTCCCGACGATGATGACCACCAGGGCGACCATGGTCACGACGGCCCCGACCCCGTTGATCAGGACGCCGCCGCGCCAGCCCGGCTCGCGCAGCCGCAGGTGGCGGCGGGTCATGCCCGCCTGGGCCAGGGTGAAGGAGGTCACCACCCCGACCGCGTACAGCGGGATCAGCGCGTGGGTGTCGGCCTGGAAGGCCACGATCAGGAAGATCGCCACCGCCGACAGGGCGATGATGCCGTTGGAGTAGACCAGCCGGTGGCCGCGCTTGCGCAGCTGGCGGGGAAGCAGGGCGTCGCCCGAGGCGAAGCTGGCCAGCAGCGGGAACCCTGAGAAGGCGGTGTTGGCCGCCAGCACCAGGATGAGCAGGGTGGCCGCCTGGACGAGCAGGAACGCCGGCCCCCCGCCAAGGACCTGCCGGGCGATCTGGGAGATGACCGTCGGATAGCCGCTCTCGAACGGCAGCGCCTCCAGCCGCACGGCCAGGTAGGTGATGCCCAGGAACAGGACCCCCATGATCCCGGCCATCACCATCAGGGTCTTCTTGGCGTTGACGGCCTCGGGGGCGCGGAAGGCGGAGACCCCGTTGGAGATGGCCTCGACCCCGGTGAGAGCGGTCGTGCCCGAGGCGAAGGCGCGCAGGATCAGGAACACGGTCACGGCGCCGACGGCGCCATCGGAATGGAGCAGGCCGGCCTCCTCGGGGGTGTACCGGATCGGCTCGAGATCGCCGGCGGCCAGCCGCCAGACGCCGGCCGCGATCATGGCCGCGACGGCGACCACGTACACGTAGGTGGGGATGGCGAAGATCCGGCCCGCCTCGCGGATGCCGCGCAGGTTGCCCCAGGCGAGCAGGACCACGAAGGCGACCGAGATCTCGACCCGGAGCGGGCCGAGCTGGTCGGGCCAGACCGAGGCCATGGCGGCGACGCCGCTGGACACGCTGACGGCCACCGTGAGCACGTAGTCGATCAGCAGGGCCGCCCCGGCCACGGCGGCGGTGACGTTGCCGAAGTTGTCCCGGCTGACCACGTACGCCCCGCCGGCCGTCGGGTAGGCGTCGATGACCTGGCGGTAGGAGACCACCAGCAGGGCCAGCAGGGCGACGATGGCCAGGGCCACCGGCAGGGCCAGCCCGGTGGCCAGCACCCCGCCGGCAAGGCCGGCCCCGGCCAGCACCAGCAGGATCTCCTCGGTGGCGTAGGCGGTCGAGGAGATCGGGTCGGAGGAGAACACGGCCAGCGCGACCCGCTTGGAGATC
>Ga0081538_10002384_pt1 | contig 18451 bp, 19 predicted proteins | sample TabmetS5T2R1_FD_71022 | JGI IMG/M metagenome (GOLD analysis project Ga0081538, IMG submission 71022) | Tabebuia heterophylla rhizosphere microbial communities from the University of Puerto Rico - S5T2R1 | ecosystem: Host-associated > Plants > Roots > Rhizosphere ... | reverse complement strand
GGACCCAGCCTGCACGAAGCGGAAGATGTTGTCGATGAAGAGCAGCACGTCCTGACCGCCCTGCTCGCGGAAGTACTCCGCCATCGTCAGGCCCGAGAGCGCGACGCGCATGCGCGCGCCGGGTGGCTCGTTCATCTGACCGAACACGAGCATCGTCTTGTCGATCACGCCGGACTCGGTCATCTCGAGCCAGAGGTCGTTGCCCTCGCGCGAGCGCTCGCCGACGCCGCAGAACGCCGACAGGCCGCCGTGCTCCTGGGCGATGTTGTTGATCAGCTCCTGGATGAGCACGGTCTTGCCGACGCCGGCGCCGCCGAACAGACCGACCTTGCCGCCCTTGGCGTAGGGCGCGAGCAGGTCGACAACCTTGATGCCGGTCTCGAAGATCTCGCGCGTCGGGGTCAGGTCCTCGACGCTCGGAGCCGGGCGGTGGATCGGCCAGCGCTCCTCGGCCTTGACCTCGCCGGCCTCGTCGATCGGGTCGCCGAGCAGGTTGAAGATGCGGCCGAGCACCACGTCGCCGACCGGCACCGTGATCGGGCTGCCGGTGTCGACGACCTTCGCGCCGCGTGACAGGCCGTCGGTGGCGTCCATGGCGACCGCGCGCACGCGGTCATCGCCGAGGTGCTGCTGCACCTCGAGCACGAGCCGCGTCGAGTTGCCCTCCTCGGAGGCCTCCTCGAGCTCGATCTCGAGCGCGTTGTAGATCTCGGGGAGGTCGCCCGGGAAGGCGACCTCGACCACGACGCCCTGTACCTCCTCGACGGTGCCCTCGTTGCCCGCGGTGCCGGGCTGCTGCTGCTCGCGGGTCGGTGTTGCCGCTTCCATTCTCAGTGCTCCCTAGTCGTTCCTATTTGAGTCCCTCGGCGCCCGCCACGACTTCCATGATCTCCTGGGTGATCTCGGCCTGGCGCTGGCGGTTGGCGGCGAGGGTGAGGTCGTCGATGAGTCCTCCGGCGTTGTCGGAGGCGTTGCGCATGGCGGTCATGCGGGCGCCGTGCTCGGATGCGGTCGACTCGAGCAGCGCCCGGTAGATCGATATCTCCACGTAGTCGGGCACGAGCCGCGCGAGGATCTCCTCGGGGTCGGGCTCGTAGATCCAGAGCGCGCGCGAGTCGCTCTCCTGCTCCTCCGGCTCGTCGCCGTCGTCGCCCTCGATCACGTCGGCGCTCTGGAGCGGGAGGAGCGTCTCCTCGCGCACCACCTGGTTGACCGGTGAGATGTAGCCGTTGTAGATGATCTCGACGCGGTCGACCTTGCCGTCGACGTAGGCGGCGGCCATGCCGTCGCCGACGGTGCGGGCGTCGGCGAACGACGGCCGGTCGGTGAAGCCCGTCCACTTGCCACCGATCTCGAGCTGGCGGAACTCAAGCGACGAGACGCCGCGCCGGCCGACCGCGTACCAGACGACGGTCTTGCCCTCGCGCCTCAGCTCGCCGGCGCGCCGGTTGCCCGCGCGCACGATCTGCGAGTTGAACGGGCCCGCGAGCCCGCGGTCGCCCGTGATCAGCAGGAGGCCGACCGTCTCGACGTTCTCGCGATCCTGCAGGATCGGCAGGTTCGGGACATTGTCCGCCGCCTTCGAGGCACGCGCAGTCATGCGCCGGATGGCGTCCGCGTACGGCCGCAGCAGCTCGATCCGCTGCTCGGCACGGCGCAGGCGCGCGGCCGAGATCATCTCCATCGCCCGCGTGATCTTGCGGACGTTCTTGACGGAGCTGATCCGGCTGCGGATGTCCTTCAGGCTCGCCATGAGTAGATCCTTGCGCAGCCGGCCGAGCCGGCTGCTCCAGGCTTATGCGGGCGCAGCCTCCTGCTCGGTCTCCTCCTGCGCCGCCTCGCCCTCGTCCGACGAAGGCTCGGCCTCCTCGGCGCCGCGGTCCTCGCGCCCGCGGTGCTCCTCGTCGCGGATACGGTCGGACTCGCCCTCCTCGATCGGGTTGCCCTCGGCGTCGAAGTCGGGGCCGAAGTCGTCGATCGCCTCGGCGATCGCGGAGCTGAGCTCAGACTCGATCTCGTCGCTCCACTCGCCCTCGCGGATCTTGTGCATCAGCTCCTGGTTTTCAGCGTGCAGGCGCCCGAGCATCATCTCGTGGAACTCCTTGACGCGTTCGACCTTGATTCGGTCGAGGAAGCCGCCCGTGCCGGAGTAGATCGCGGCGACCTGATCCTGGATCGGCCACGGCTTGCGCTCGTCCTGGTTGAGCGCCTCGACGAGGCGCGCGCCGCGGTTCAGCGTCGCCTGCGTGTCGGCGTCGAGGTCCGAGCCGAACTGGGCGAACGCCTCGAGCTCGCGGTACTGCGACAGCTCGAGTCGCAGGCGGCCGGCGACCTTGCGCATCGGCGTGGTCTGCGCCGACCCGCCCACGCGTGAAACGGAGATGCCGACGTTGATGGCCGGGCGCACGCCCGAGCGGAACAGGTCTGCCTCGAGGAAGATCTGACCGTCCGTGATCGAGATGACGTTGGTCGGGATGTACGCCGACACGTCGCCCGCCTGCGTCTCGATGATCGGCAGGGCCGTGAACGAGCCGCCGCCGAGCTCGTCGTTGAGCTTGACCGAGCGCTCGAGCAGGCGCGAGTGCAGGTAGAAGACGTCGCCTGGGTAGGCCTCGCGGCCCGGCGGGCGGCGCAGCAGCAGCGACATCTGCCGGTACGCGTAGGCGTGCTTCGTCAGGTCGTCGTAGACGGCGAGCGCGTGCTGGCCGTTGTAGAGGAAGTGCTCGGCCATCGCGGCGCCCGCGTACGGCGCGAGGAACTTGATCGGCGCCGCCTCGTCGGCGGGCGCGGCCACGATGATCGTGTGGTCGAGCGCGCCGTTCTCGTCGAGCTGCTGCGCGACCTCGACGACGGTCGACATGCGCTGCCCGATCGCGACGTAGATGCAGATCAGGTCCTGATCCTTGTTGTTGATGATCGTGTCGATGCAGATCGACGTCTTGCCGGTCTGGCGGTCGCCGATGATCAGCTCGCGCTGACCGCGGCCGACATTCGTCATCGCGTCGATCGGCTTGATGCCGGTGAGCATCGGCTCCTTGACCGGCTGGCGCTGAACTACGCCGGGGGCCTTGAACTCGGCCGGGCGGGTCTGATCGGTGTGAATCTCACCCTTGCCGTCGAGCGGCTTGCCGAGCGGGTCGACGATGCGCCCGAGCAGCGCGTCGCCAACGGGCACCTCCATCAGGCGACCGGTGCGCTTGACTTGGTCGCCCTCCTCGATCTTGTCCCATTCGCCGAACAGCACGGCGCCGACGTTGTCGGACTCGAGGTTGAGCGCGAGGCCGGTCACGTCGTGCGGCAGCTCGAGAAGCTCCGTCGACATGCAGTTGTCGAGTCCGTGCACGCGCGAGATGCCATCGGCGATCGACAGGACGGTGCCGACTTCGGACAGGTCGGCGCCGCCGTCCTCGAGCCCCTCGATGCGCTGCTTGAGGATGCTGGTGATCTCGTCTGGCTTGATCTGCACTTCGAAGTCTCCTTAGGCCGCCCGGGCCACTTGCTTGCGTAGCTGTTCAAGTCTGTTGCGCACGGTCGCGTCGAGAACAAGGTTGCCAACCCGCACGACGAGCCCGCCGAGCACGTTCGGATCGACGTTGCTCGAGAGCTCGACTCGGCGGCCGGTCTGCTCCTGTATCGCGCGCCCGATGTCCTGCACGATGCCCTCGTCGAGCTCGACCGCGCTGGTCACGCTCACGGGCAGCAGCCTGTTCTCGTCCGCCCACATTGCGTCGATCTCGCGGCGGATCCGGAACAGCGCCGGCATCCGGTGCCGCTCCGCCAGCAGCTCGAGGAAGTTGAAGAGGCGCTCGTCCGCGTCCACCACGATCCGCTCGATGCCCTGCTTCTTCTCCTCCGAGGAGAAGTACGGCGAGAACAGGAACACCTGCAGATCGCGGTTGCTGTCGAGCGCGTCGGCGAACTCGCCGAGCTCGTCGTGCACGCGATCGAGGACGCCGTTCTCCTTGGCAGCCTCGAAGAGCGCACGCGAGTAGACCTCGGCGATCTCCTCCATCTAATTCCGCGAGCCTTCCTCGCCCGCGAGCGTCGAGAAGTCGACCTCCTTGAGGGCATCCTCGATCAGGCGACGATGGTCCTCAGGGGTCAGCGACTTGCGCGTGACCTTCTCGGTCGCGAGGACCGTCAGGTCGGCGACCTCCCTGCGGATCTCCTGAAGCGCGCGCTGCGTCTCCGCCTCGATGTCGCGCCGGGCGGCGGCAAGCAGCTCCTCGCGCTGCTTGCTCGCGTCGGCCTTGGCGCTATCGGCAAGTGAGTCGGCCGCCTTGCGTGCGCGGATCGTGATGTCCTCGGCCTGCTCGCGGGCCTCCATGAGGCGTGCGCGGTACTCGTCGAGCAGCGCGTCCGCCTCCTGCTTCGACCGCGCGGCGTCGTCGAGCGACTTCTCGATCGTCTGCCGGCGCCGGTCGAGCGCCTCCGCGATGCGGGGGAAGGCGAGCTTGTTGAGGAGGTAGAGCGTCGCTCCGAAGGCGAGCAGCGTCCAGATCATCAGCCCGACATTCGGGCTGACGAGGAAGCTGCCGCCGCCCTCCTCCTCGGTAGCCGCGAGCAGCAGGATGTCGCTCAGGCCGGCCACTTAGAGGAAGAAGGCGATCAGGCCGAAGATGAACGCGTAGAACACGATCGCCTCGGTGAGGGCGAAGCCGAGCCACTGGATGCTCGTGATCTCCTCACGCATCTCGGGCTGGCGGGTGACCGACTCGATCACCTTCCCGAAGATGTATCCGACGCCGATGCCCGGCCCGATCGTCCCGAGCCCCGCGCCGACTCCGAGCGCGACCGCCTTCAGGCCGTCCGTGGGGTCGGCCGCCTGGGCGATTGGGAGCAGCACTGCAGGGTCCATTGATCCTCCTTAGTGGCCTCCGGCGCTTGCCTCGCCGAAGTAGATAGACGTGAGCGTGGCGAAGATGAAGGCCTGCAGCGTGGCCACCAGCCCCACCTCGAAGATGTAGAAGGCGATCGCCAGGGGAAGCGTGATCCAGCCGAGCGCGGCGATGCCGAGCAGGACCGCCAGCCCTCCGCCCATGAACAGGATGAGCAGGTGGCCGGCGAGGATGTTCGCGAAGAGTCGTACGGAGAGCGAGATGATCCGGACGAACTGCGAGATCACTTCGATGATGAAGATCGGTACCGCGGCAGCACCTGACACCCCGGCCGGCAGCCAACCCTTCAGGTACTTGACGAGCCCGTGCCGGCGGATCCCCTCGGCCTGGTAGATGATGAAGACGGTCAGCGTGAGGACGAGCGGGATCGACAGGTTCGCGGTGGCGGCGTAGATCGCGAACGCGGGGAACTCGATGCCGAAGATGTCGATCGTCTCGTGGGTGTTGGTCGGCAGCGGGATGTAGCCGAGCATGTTCGAGAACCAGATGAAGAAGAACAGCGTCGCCACGAACGGAAACCACTTTGCGGCCGTCCGCTGGTCCATGTTGTTGCGCGTGATCTGGTTGTAGGTCAGGTCGTACGCGCCCTCGACGATCACCTGTGTGCGGTTCGGCTTCTGCTGCATTCGCCGAGCGACATACGCCATCGCCCCGATCGTCAGCAGGCAGGTCAGGAATAGGTAGAACACGGCCCTGTTGATCGAGAGGTCGAGCGAGCCGATCTTGAGCTCGATCCACGGTGTGAGCCGGAACTCCTCTTGCGGCTGGAAGGCGTTGTTCTCACCCTCGCTTCCGAAGATCGCGTACAGCAAGATCCCGACGGCGAGGTAGATCCCGAGGAAGATCAGGATCTTGGCGCGCGTGCTTAGGCCGCCACCCGGCTCGCGGGCCTGCTCGGCGGTGGCGGCGGAGGTGGTCAAGGCCGCTCTTGCTCGAAGGGTCGGGTCATCAGCTGTGAGGTGAAATAGAAGGTGAAGAGGGTGATCGACAGGATCGCCGCGGAGAGTCCGGCCTCGCGCTCGCTCAACCCGACCACGAAGATCGAGCCGGCGACGATCCAGCCGCGCGCGATCATAGACCCGGTCATGAGGCCCGCCACGGTTCGCGGGTCACCCGACTCCTGCGCGCGCTTTGTGAGCCCCGCGCCGATCAGGCGCTGAACGATCCAGCCGACCGCCGCACCCACCCAGCCCAGCAGCGGCAGGTCGGCCGCGATGAAGATCGGCAGGGCTAGCGCCAGCACGTACAGATCGAGGTACCGCAACATGCGCAGCGGCATGGGGTCGGATGCTTTCAAAGCGTGACTCGTCAAAGGGGGGCTCCGCCGGGGGGAGCGATGGGCGGGCGGCTTGGTGCTCCTACCCGGGGGCCAGGAAACCTACAGGAGTCGGCGACTTTGTGACTACTTTGTGACAGTTGGCTCGGGCGGGGTGTCCCCGCAGGAAACAGGTTGCACGAACGTTAGATTCTCGTCCGCGTGAGCGCTTCGCTGCCGACGCTTCCCCAGGTACAGGCACCGGTGTTCGATGCCGATCGCTACGCGCGGCTTGCCGGCCGCGTGAAGCTGCTCTCCTGGTTGTCGCTCGCATGGATGACGGTCGAGGGCGCGGTAGCGATCGTGGCGGGATCGATCGCGGGATCGATCGCGCTGATCGGCTTCGGCCTCGACTCCGTGATCGAGGGCGTCGCAAGCGTGATCATCATCTGGCGCTTCACAGGCCACCGGGTGTTCTCGCAGCGTGCCGAAGAGCGCGCGCAAAAGCTGGTCGCAGTGCAGTTCTTCGTGCTCGCCCCATACGTCGGTTTCGAGTCCGTCAAAGCACTCGTCGGCGGCGAGCATGCGGATGTGAGCTGGATAGGCATCGGCCTCGCAATCGGATCGGTGATCGTGATGCCGCTGCTAGGTATCGCCAAGACTCGTCTGGCGGAGCAGCTCGGATCGGCGGCCACGAAAGGTGAAGGTCGCCAGAACATGCTGTGTGCCTACCTTGCCGCCGCCCTGCTCGTGGGCCTGCTCGGCAACGCACTCGTTGGCGCCTGGTGGCTAGATCCCGCCGTCGGGCTGCTGATCGCCGCCGTGGCCGTCAGGGAAGGCGTCGAGGCCTGGCGTGGCGAGGGCTGTTGCACCTCGTCGCCCCTCGACGGAACCCACAGGTGCTGCAGCTGACCCGGGGTGCATCGACTCCCGATCGGGTAACGGGAGGACACCGTGGACGCCGTGGTCACCATCGCCGACGTTCGCACCTTCGAGACGAGTCGGGGCAACACCCGCTACGTCGTCAGCGACGCTGACGGCAACGAGTACACGACCTTTCGCGAGGCGATCGGGGAGCGCGCCCAGCAACTGGAGGGGCAGCGCGTGCGCATCGAGTACCACGAAAACCAACGCGGCCGCTACACGAACGTCTACCTCGACAAGGTCGATCCGGCTGCGGAGGAGCCGCCCGACGATTCCGCTGCCACCGACGCGGACGAGGCGGCCTGGCGCACGGCGGTCGAGGCGGCCCCCTGGCTGGTGGGCGAGTCCGAGCCACACGAGGAGGTCCCGCCGGAGGAGCTCTACGAGAAGCTCAAGCCCTTCAAGGAGCAGGTCGCGGAGGACATCAAGGAGTCAGAGGGCGACGATTGAACGATTCGTGGGGCCATGACCCCGCGAAGTCTTCAATCGGCGCCTCAGGCGGCTGCCGCTCGCGGCTCGCCAGCCGTCGAGCTCTCGCGGTCGAGCGCACGCAGGAACGCCTCCACCACGTCGGCATCGAACTGGACGCCCGCGCCCTCCTCGAGCTCGGCGCGCGCGGCGGCCTCGCCGAGCGCTCGCCGGTAGACGCGATCGGCGGTCATCGCCTCGAAGGCGTCGGCGACGGCGAGGATGCTCGCCTCGATCGGGATCTCCGGGTGCGCGAGCCCGAAGGGATAGCCGCTGCCGTCGGGGCGCTCGTGGTGGGCGAGGATCCAGCCGCGCAGATCCTCGAACTCGGGCCGCGACAGCAGCCGCGCGGCGATCTCCGGGTGCGTCTTCATCTCGATCCATTCGTCCGCGCTCAGCGGGCCCGGCTTCGAGAGCACCGCGTCCGAAACGCCGATCTTTCCGATGTCGTGCAGGACCCCGGCGACCCGCACGCGCTCGACGTGACACGACTCGAGTCCCAGCTCGATCGCCATCAGCTCGGCGTAGCGACCGACCATATGGGAGTGCTTCGCCGTCCCGGTGTCGCGGATGTCGAGCGCCTCGGCGAGCGCGATCACGGTTGTGAGCTGGAGGTCGCCGGCAACGCCGCCGGCACCGAGCAGCCGCACCGCATCGGCGCTGTAGATGACCGCGCGGTCACGACCGAGTTCCTTGGCCGCGAGCAGCGCCCGCTCGGCTGAGCGCATGAGCGTCGCCGTGTCGGCGCCATGTGTCGGATGGCTCGCGACGCCGAAGCTGATCGTCATCGGCACGTCCCCGTCGGCGAAGCTGCGATGGGTAGCCCGCCGCAGGCGCTCGGCGAGGATGTAGGCGCCACGCTCGTCGGTCTCCGGCAGCAGCAGGGCGAACTCGTCGCCGCCGATGCGGGCGGCGCGGTCGATGCGTCGCTTCCACTTGCCGAGGTCACGCGCGACCCGTGCGAGCGCCGCATCTCCGGCCGACTGCCCGCCGCGGTCGTTGAGCGTGCCGAGGCCGTCGAGGTCGCCGAGCAGTATCGAGACCGGGCGCCCGGTACGCCGTGAGCGCTCCAGCTCGAGCGTGACAAGCTCGTCGAAGGCGCGCCGGTTGAGGAGCCCGGTCGCCGGGTCGGAGCGAGCTGCGTTCGCAATGCGGGCTCGAAGCGCGCGAATACGGCCGTGCTGGAGCACGGCGGTGCCGGCCAGGGCGAGTGCGCAGGCGCTGGGCAGGTAGAGGGTGAGGACCTCGTCAATCCCCATCTGATGCCTTTATCGGAGCGAGGTGCGCGGGTCTTGAAGGCTGGGAGGCCCGCCTTAAACGGCCCGCAGCAGCGCCTCGACCAGTTCTGCCGGGAACTGACTACCGGCGTGGCCCCGGAGCTCGGCAGCCGCGGCCTCGGCGTCGAGGGCCGGGCGATGCGGCCGGTCGCTCGTCATCGCCTCGTAGGCGTCCGCGACCCCCAAGATCGCGGCCTCGAGCGGCACGTTCCCGGCGCGGCGTCCCTCGGGATAGCCGCGGCCGTCCGGGCGCTCGTGGTGGAGTAGGACCCAGGAGCTGATGTCGTCGTGACGCGTCGTCGCGACCATGCGTGCGCCGACCTCGGGATGCGAGCGCACGAGGGCCCACTCGTCGTCGGTGAGCGGCCCGCTCTTCTTGACGAGCGCATCCGGCAGCGCCACGCGCCCGACATCGTGGAGGATCCCCGCGAGACGCACCCGCTCCACCGCATCCGGAGCCAGACCGAGCTCGCGCGCCGTCAACTCAGCCAAGCGACCGACGCGGCGGCAGTGCGTAGCGCTGCCCGTCTCACGCACGTCGAGTGCCTCGGCCAGGCTCAGCAAGGCGTCAAGGCCGACAGCGCCGTTGCCGCCTCCGCCCTGTCCGCGCTCGAGGATGCCGGGGACCTCGGCGCTCGAGATGACCGTGCGATCGGAGCCGAGCGTCTTCGCCGCGTAGAGGGCCTGGTCGGCGGCGCGCAGGAGCGAGTCCGCCGACTGCCCGTGCAGCGGGAACGTGGCGACTCCAAAGCTGATCGTGAGCGGTGGCCGATCGCTTGCGAACTCGTCGTGGAGCACGCCCCGCACGCGCTCGGCGAGCACGTACGCGCCGTGGTCGTCTGAGTCTGCGGCGAGCAGCGCGAACTCGTCGCCACCGACGCGCGCCGCGCGGTCGAAGCGGCGCTTGCCGCTCGTCAGGATGCGCGCGCTGCGTACGAGCGCGGCGTCCCCGGCGGGGTGGCCGAGCGCGTCGTTGACCCGCTTGAAACGGTCGAGGTCGCCGACCACCACGCTCAGCGACGAGCCCGAGCGCCGCGCGCGCTCGAGCTCGGCGTCGAAGGCCTCCTCGAATCCGCGCCTGTTCAACAGCCCGGTCAGCGGATCGCGCCGCGCCCTGTCGGTCAGCAGCGCGAGCTCGTGACGGCGGAAATGGTCATGAGCGATCACGCACAGGGCGCCCAGAGCGCCTGCGACGCCGCTGAGCGCGAGCGCGACCGGGCCGAGCAGCGCTGTCGCGGCCAGGCCGAGCAGCGCGAGCGCGGCACACGCGAGTGCGAGAGTGCGGGCCAGCGCAGCGCGCCCCGCCGCCACTGCATTCAACTTCACCTCCTTGCGAGTCCCTCCAGACCACGGCCACCCTATGGCCGATCTCGCGTGCCCGCCAGAATCTGTAGGCGTGTGGAGCCAAACTCGGATCGAACTTCGTCCGCGCCCGCGCGGGTTTCACCTGGTCACGTCGGAGATCGTGGACGGGGCGCCAGAGCTGCGTTCGATGTCCGTCGGCATCGCGACCGTGTTCATGCAGCACACCTCCGCGTCGCTCACGCTGAACGAAAACGCATCGCCGGACGTGCGCGAGGACTTCCGCACCTGGTTCGACCGCGCCGTCCCGGACGGGGCCGACTACTTCCTGCACACGCTGGAGGGAGCGGACGACATGCCGGCGCACCTCAAGACCACGCTCACCGGCAGCTCGCTCGTCATTCCCGTGTCTGAGGGTCGGCTTGCGCTCGGCACCTGGCAGGGCATCTACCTGTGCGAGCACCGCAACAACGGCGGCCCGCGGAGGGTGCTCGTGACAGCCGTCGGCGAGTGACCTAGGCGGGCGCCTTCGCCTTGGCCCACTCGGCCTTGTGCTCGCGCTTCAGCGCCTCGTACTCGTCGAGCGCTTGCGGCGAGTCGACGTCGCCCAGCGTCGGGTGCCAGGGCACGAGCTCCTGAGCCGCCGCGACGCCGAAGTGCTTGGCGAGTACCGCCCCGAGGACCTTGATCTTCATCTCACCGAAGCCGGGCAGCGCCGCCAGGTTCGCCCGCAGCTCGGTCGAGTCGGCGGCGTCGTTCCAGACGCGCGCGGCGTCGCCGTCGTAGCGATCGCGGATGTGGACGGCCAGCTCGTGAACCCTCTGCGCCATCGACCTCGGGTAGCGATGGATCACCGGGCGCTCGCGAAAGACGGGCTCGAGGTCAGCCGCGGCGAGCGTCGAGGGGTCGATCGAACCAAGGCGCTCCTTGAGCGCGAGCGGCCCCGCGAAGGCCTTGCGGACCGTCACCTGCTGGTCGAGCTCGAAGCCGATGAGCAGCGCCATCGGGTCGGCGGCAATCAGGGCGCACGCGTCGTCAGAGTCAGTGAAGTAGAGGCGATCGGGCACGCTCGGATCGTACCCGAGGCGATTTGACGCCTGGGAGCCCGGTCCAGCCGCCGAATATGCGAACATGTGTTCGTGCGATGGGACAACCTGAGCGTCGACGCCGAGGAGAGCCGAACGCTCCCCGGCTACCGCGAGCCGGCGACTGTCCGGACCTTTGACGCACCGGAAGCGCTCGACACGCGCTTCTACGAAATCCAGGCCAGATCGGCGCTGAACCGCGTGCCTAAGGCGTCGCGGATGCCGTTCCGGTGGACGATCAATCCGTACAGAGGTTGCAGCCATGCCTGTACCTACTGCCAGGCTGGCGACACGCCGATCCTGATCGCGGGCGGCGGGGTCAAGGCACTTGCCGACCTGACCCCCGGCGACCTCTTGTACGGCACCCGTCGAGGCGATACCTACAGGCACTACGCCACCACCCGCGTGCTGGCGCACTGGTCGTCGGTCAAGGAGGCATACAGGGTCACGCTCGAGGACGGCACAGAGCTCGTGGCGAGCGGAGACCACCGGTTTCTGACCAACAGGGGCTGGAAGCACGTCACCGGTACGGAGCAGGGCCGGCTTCAACGCTCCCACCTCACACTCCAGAACAAGTTGATGGGCACCGGCCGGTTCGCCGCCGGACCCCGGCACTCGCCCGAGTACCGTGCCGGCTATCTCACCGGAATGATCCGCGGCGACGGTGCGCTCGGCTTCTACTCGTATGACAGGGCGGGGCGCCGTCACGGGAACGTGGCGCGGTTCCGGCTCGCACTCACGGATCTGGACGGTCTGCGGCGGACGCGTGACTACCTGGCCGAGCTGGACGTCGCAACGCACGAGTTCGACTTCCAGGCCGCCACGAAACATCAGCGCGGCCTCACTGCAATCCGTACGCAAGCCTGGGACAAGGTCGCGTTCATCCAGGACTCGATCCGCTGGCCGATCTGGCCGGACGAGCAGTGGATGCGCGGTTTCCTCGCAGGCATCTTCGACGCCGAGGGAAGCTGCTGCGAGGGCGCCTTCCGGATCTCCAACACCGACCCCGAGATCCTCGACTGGACGACGCGCGGTCTCGCCCGGTTCGGATTCCCCTTCGCGATTGAGGACGTCCGCCGCGGCAACCGCGTGAAGGTGATTCGGCTGCTCGGCGGCCTCCCGGAGCAGCTTCGCTTCTTCCACCTCACCGATCCGGCGATTCGCCGCAAGCGCTCGATCGAGGAAAAGGCGATCGAGACTTCCGCACGTTTGCAGGTCGTCGGAATTGAGCCGCTGGGAGAGATGGAGCTCTTCGACATCACGACCGGAACCGGCGACTTCATCGCCAACGGCGTCGTCAGCCACAACTGCTTCGCTCGGCCAACCCACACCTACCTCGACTTCAACGCCGGCCGCGATTTCGAGAAGGAGATCGTCGTCAAGCTCAACGTGCCCGAGGTGGCGCGCGCCGAGCTGATGCGGCCGTCCTGGAAACGTGAGCACGTCGCACTCGGGACGAACACAGACCCGTACCAGTGGGTCGAGGGCCGCTACAAGCTGTTGCCGGGCATCTGGGAGGCGATGCGCGACTCGCGCACGCCGTCGTCCGTGCTCACCAAGTCGCCGCTGCTGCTGCGCGACGTCGAGCAGATGAAGGAGATCCACGAGGTGGCCGGCTTCGCCGCCAACCTGTCGATCCCGACGCTCGACGAGAAGGCCTGGCGGGCGAGCGAACCGCACACCCCGCATCCGCGCAAGCGCATCGAGGCGGTGGCCGAGTTGAACCGCCAGGGCATCCCGTGCGGCGTACTCATCGCGCCGCTGATGCCGGGCATCAATGACTCGCCCGAGCAAGTGGAGGAGATCCTCGAGCTGTGCGGGGAGGCGGGTGCCGTCAGCATCGGCGGCATCTGCCTGCACCTGCGCGGCGAGGTGCGCCAGATCTTCATGGACTGGCTGGCCTCGTACCGGCCCGACCTCGTCCCGCGCTACGAGCGCCTGTACGCCCGCGGTGCCTACGCCCCCAAGGCCGAGCGCGACCGGATCGCGGCGTTGGCGCGACCGGGTCGGCGCACCGGTCCGGGCCTCCGCGGCGCGGCGGCGGACTCGACCCGTCCCGATCCCGGCAGGGGCACCGACCCGGTGCTGACGCCCCGAGAAAGACAGTCGAGGGAGGAGGTGCAGGGCAAGCTGTTCTGACGAACGGACGCGACGCCCATGGAGGCGCAAGCTTCCTGACTCTTACGGCCTATAGCCGTACAAGTCAGGACGGTGAGGTCAATCCTCCGGCGCCGAGGAGCCCCCTTACCCAGCCGTCGTCTGGGGCGGCCCAAGAGACGCGCACGCCCCGAACGGAACGCGGCCCCCGCCCTACTCCCGCGCGACCGCCTCGAACTCCCCCGTCTCCGGCGGGCGCACGGCCTCGAACTCGCCCGTTTCGACCTCGCGGCCGATCTCGGCATCGATCTCCGCCTCGCTGAGCTCCGGCAGCTCGCCGGTCTCGACCTGGCGCCTGATCTCGCGCTCGCGGAAGCGGCGGAACTTGAGGATCTCGAGCACGACGACGAGGTACACGCTCGCGGCGACCGCCACGGCGGCGAACGCCACGATCACGAGCGTCCAGCCGGCGTGCAGCGTGCCGTCGTCCTCGGAGTACGGGACGAAGCGCATGGCGAGCGCAAGCGCCGCGAGCGAGAGCGTCCAGCCGTACAGGTAGAGGACGGTGCGCCGCTGCGAGAAGCCGATGTTCGCAAAGCGGTGGTGGAAGTGCCAGCGGTCCGCCGAGTAGACCGGCCGCCTGTACTTGATCCGCTTGGCCACGACGAAGGTCGCGTCGAGCGCCGGCACGGCGAGGATCAACAGCGGGAAGAAGAGGGCGACCACCGCGGCTGTCTTCAGCACGCCCTGGATCGCCACACACGCGAGCAGCAGCCCCAGCAGGTTGGAGCCCGCGTCGCCCATGAAGATCGACGCCGGGTGGAAGTTGTGCCAGAGGAAGCCGATCGCGGCGCCGGCCGTGAGGGCGGCGAGGATGCCGGCATCGATCCGGTCGAGCGAGAGCGCGATGATCGCGAAGGTGGCGGCGGCGATCGTGCACACGCCCGCCGCGAGGCCGTCCGCCCCGTCCGTGAAGTTGACGACGTTCATGACCGCGACGATCCCGACGAGCGTCAGCGGGTAGCCCCAGTCGCCGAGGTAGATCGGCTCGATGAATGGGAGCGTCATGTTCTCGACGCGCACCTCCGATAACACGGGAATCGCCGCAGCCGCGAACTGACCCGCGAGCTTCACCGCCGGGTGAAGGCCGCCCGGACGAATGTCGTCGATCGCGCCGACGATCGTGATCGCGATCGCGCCGCCGATGATGCCGCGCGTCTGCTCTCCCGCGGGCATGAAGAAGACCGCGGCCACCAGCACCGCTGCCAGGATCGCCAGGCCCCCCAGACCGGGCACAGGGCGCTCGTGCAGATCGCGCTCGCGCGGGTGGTGCAGCACGCGCATGCGGGTTGCGAGCCGCGCAACCGGAGGCGTAACGGCGAAGGCGACCACCGCGGCGACGAGAAACGCCCACAGGGCATCGAGCTCGTCCATCGGACGTGAGCCTAATGACGCTCCGGCGGAAAGCCGTGCAGAGGGCGTGAAGCGGGGCGCGTCAGCCGGCGTCCGGCAGCACGTAGAACGCCACCACCGCGTACTGCAGCGCGGCGGCCATGATCACGAGCGCGTGAAAGACCTCGTGGTAACCGAAGACGGTGGGCACGGGGTCGGGCCGCTTGAACGCGTACACGACCGCACCGGCGGTGTAGAGCAGCCCACCGGCGACGACGAGCGCGGCGCCGGTCAGCCCGAGCTCGTCGATCAGGTCCGGGAAGGCCGCCACGGCCACCCAGCCGAGCGCGACATAGACGATCGCCGTGAGCAGTTTGGGCGCGTCGATCCAGACGAGCTTCAGCAGGATGCCGCCGAGCGCGCCGGCCCACACGACGACGAGGATCACCGTTGCGATCGGCCCGTCCAGCACGAGCAACGCGAACGGCGTGTAGGTGCCGGCGATCAGCACGAAGATCGCCGAGTGGTCGAGCCGGCGCATCCAGCGCCGCGCCGGCACGGACGCCCAGGTGATGCGGTGATAGAGCGCACTCACGCCGAACAGCACGGCGACGCTGATGGCGTAGATGGTCGCCGCGAGCCGGGGAGTTCCGGCCGGCGCCGCCACCACGAGCGCCGCGCCGATTGCGCACGACACGAAGAACGCCCACTGGTGCGAGACGCCGCGCAGGCGCGGCTTGACGAGCCGCGGGGCGGAGGGGAGGACGGACTTGGGCGCGGCCTCGGTCACCCCAGCCAGAGTAAACCGTGGCGGGGACTCAGGCGACCGCCGGCTCAGCCAGCTGCGGGTAGAGCGGGTAGCGCTCGGCGAGCGCGGCGGTGCGCTCGCTCAGCTCGGCCTTCTTCGCGGCGCTGAAGTCGCCGCCGAGCGCCTCGCCGATCACGCGTCCGACCTCACGGAAGTCGTCCGCCTGGAAGCCGCGCGTCGCGAGCGCGGGCGTCCCGATCCGCAGCCCCGACGAGACGGCTGGCGGGCGCGGGTCGAACGGCACCGCGTTGCGGTTGACGGTGATCCCGACCTCGGCCAGCCGGTCCTCTGCCTGCTGGCCGTCGAGCTCCGAGTCGCGCAGGTCGGCGAGCACGAGGTGCACGTCGGTGCCGCCGGTCAGCACGTTGACCCCCGCGGCGAGCATCTCCTCGGCGACGATTGCGGCACCCGCGCGCGTGCGCCGCTGGCGCTCGCGGAACAGCTCCGTGCCGGCGAGCTTGAGGGTCACGGCCTTGCCCGCGATCGTGTGCATCAACGGGCCGCCCTGATGCCCTGGGAACACGCGCGAGTTGAGCTTCTTCGCGTACTCCTCCTTGGCGAGGATCAAGCCGCCGCGCCCGCCGCCGAGCGTCTTGTGGGTCGTGGTCGTGACGACGTCGCAGTAGGGCACCGGGCTCGGATGCTCCTCGGCGGCGACGAGCCCGGCGAAGTGGGCCATGTCGGCCATCAGCAGTGCCCCCACCGAATCGGCGATCTCGCGGAAGCGCTGGAAGTCGAGCTGCCGCGAGTAGGCGGACCATCCGGCGATGATCAGCTTTGGCCGCGCGTCCTCGGCGATCTGCTGGACCTCGTCCATGTCGAGGCGCGAGTCCTCCTCGCGCACGCCGTAGGCAACGATGTCGAAGTAGAGCCCGGAGAAGTTGATCTTCATCCCGTGCGTCAGGTGACCGCCGTGGTCGAGCTTCATACCGAGGATGCGGTCGCCCGGTTCGAGCAGCGCCATGTACACGGCCGAGTTGGCCTGGGCGCCCGAGTGCGGCTGCACGTTCGCGAACTCCGCGCCGAACAGGTCCCTGGCGCGGTCGATCGCGAGCTGCTCGGCGACGTCGACGTACTCGCAGCCGCCGTAGTAGCGCTTGCCGGGATAGCCCTCCGCGTACTTGTTTGTGAGCACCGAGCCCTGGCAGTCGAGGATCGCCTGCGGCACGAAGTTCTCCGACGCGATCATCTCGAGCGTCCGCTCCTGGCGCGCGGCCTCGTCCTTGAGTACTCCGGCGATCTCGGGATCGACGTCGGCGATGGGCTTGGTGAAGAAATCGGGCCGGAGATCGCTCATCTGGCTCACGCTACCAGTGCCGGGTCACGTCAGAGCCCTCTCGATGTCGGCGCTTGGAACCGCGCCCTCGCGCGCGATCCGGAACCGGCCCCCCTCCTCATACTCGCTCAGATCGACCACTGTCGACGCCGTGCCGGGCAGCTCACCGCCGTCGAGGATCATGTCGACCCCCGCGCGGATCGCCACCTCCACCCCGTCGACGCGGCGGGCGTCCGGGCGGCCCGACGCGTTCGCGCTCGACTGCAGCACGGGCCAGCTCGCCGCGCCGAGCGGCGCGAGCGCGCCCGTCAGACGCGGCACTCGGATCCCGAGCCGCTCCGGGTCCGGCCCGCACGCGAGCGGATAGCGGCGCTCCGGGTTCGGTACGACCAGCGTCACACCTCCCGGCAGCAGCCGCTCCAGCGCAGTGCCCGTCCGCTCGCCGAGCTCCGGCAGCGCGGCCAGAGCCAGTTCGAGCTGGAAGAACATCACGGCCGCGGGCCGGTCCGGCCGCCGCCCCTTGAGCCGGTAGAGGCGCTCGACACCCTCACGCGAGTCGGGATCGGTCGCGAGTCCGTAGACGGTGTCGGCGGGGAACAGCGCGACGCCGCCGACAGCGATGCAGCGCTCGAAGGTCGCGACGTCCTCGGGGCTCACGCCGGGCGGCGCATCAGGGTACGCGCCCGACTGTGATCCGCTCCCAGTTGGCCAGGTCCGGGAACGAGCGCGGCTCATCGAGCATCTCTCGCACCGCGGCGCCCTGCTCGTTGCCGTGCTCGAGCGCGATCTGGGTGCCGGAGGGCGCCGCAGCGATCAGCTCACGAATGGCGTCGAGGCCGTCCTCACCCGACACGAAGGCTTCGCGCGGCTCGTACTCGCGGATCTCAGGCTGGAGCCGGTCCCAGTCGTCGTCGCGCACGTACGGCAGGTTCGCGACGATCAGGTCGTACTCACCCTCGGGGATGCCGAACTCGTCCGTCACCTCGAGCGGCAGGCCGAGCCGGGCCGCGTTCTCGCGCGCCACCTCGGCGGCGGGAGCGTATGGCTCGCTCGCGGTGACCCTGAGGTCGGGTCGCTCGTCGAGCAACGCGAGCGCGATCGCGCCGGTGCCGGTCCCGACGTCGTGGATGCGCGCGCCGGCAGGCTGCGCGGCCGCCACGTCGACGAGCAGCTCGGTCTCCGGGCGCGGGATGATCGCGCGCGGGTCGATCGCGAGCTCGATGTGGCGAAAGCCCTTGCGGCCGAGGATGTAGGCCACCGGCTCGCGCGCGACGCGGCGGCGCACGTTCGTGCCGATCACTCGCGCGGCGGCGGGTGGGATCTCCATGTCGGGATCCATGAACAGCTGCGCGCGGTCGACGCCGAGCGCGTCCGCGATCAGTAGCTCGGCGTCGAGGCGCGGCGTCGAGCAGCCGGCGGCCTCGATGGCGGTGGCCGCCGCGTCGAGCGCGTTACGCACGTTCATCCGCCCACCGGCTCGGCGGCCTCGAGCATGCGCCGCTTCTCCTCCGCCTCGAGCGCGGCCGTGAAGTCGTCGAGCTCGCCGGCGAGGATCCCAGGGAGGTTGCCCTTGGTGAGCCCTACGCGGTGGTCGGTGACCCTGTCCTGCGGGAAGTTGTAGGTGCGGATCTTCTCGGCGCGCTCGCCGGTGCCGACCTGGGCGAGCCGC
>Ga0081538_10002383_pt1 | contig 18452 bp, 23 predicted proteins | sample TabmetS5T2R1_FD_71022 | JGI IMG/M metagenome (GOLD analysis project Ga0081538, IMG submission 71022) | Tabebuia heterophylla rhizosphere microbial communities from the University of Puerto Rico - S5T2R1 | ecosystem: Host-associated > Plants > Roots > Rhizosphere ... | reverse complement strand
CGCCGAGCCCGCTCATCCTCTGCACGGGATCATCACCGCGCTGAGCGAGTCGGGCGGAGCGCCGATCGTCGCGATCGGCTGCGACATGCCGTTGGTATCGGCCGCGCTGCTGCAATGGCTCGCTGAGCTCGACGCCGCGGTCGCGGTTCTCGAGGTGAGCGGACGCATGCAGCCGCTTGTGGCCCGCTACGACAGTGAGGTCGCGCCGAGTCTGCGGGGGGCGCTGCGGCGAGGCGCCCCGCTGCGCGACGCGCTGGGCGAGCTCGGCCCACGCGTCGTCAGCGAGACGGAGCTGAGCCGGTTCGGGGAGCCCGGGCTGCTGTGCATGAACGTGAACACGCCCGAGGACCTCGAACGAGCGGCAGCCGTGCTGCCCGGTGGCTCGACCGCGACGCGTCGCGGCGGCTGATCGGCGGCCGATGAGAATCATTCCGCGCGCGTGCTCAGCTCCGCTCGCTCGCACTCACATGAAGGAGCCTTGCTCGTGAATGGCGACTGCGACGCGCCCGATCGCGCGCTGAGCGCCGGATCCACACATCGGCTAGCGTCGGGACCCGTCCGAGCGAGCAGGAGGTTGAGATGACCGCACGTGAGTGGATCGACAGGTTCGCGGCGGAGCTCGGGGCCGATCCGCCGAGCGACGACGAGTTCAACGCAATGCTCGACCTTGCCGCGGTCGCGGCGCACGACTCCGAGCGGGTGGCGGCGCCCGTCGCGTGCTGGATCGGCGGCGCCTCGGGGCGCTCGCTCGCCGACCTGCAGGCGATCGCGGAGCGGATCGCGCCCTCAAAGGCGGGGGGCTGACCCGAGTCTGGCGACGGACGGCGCATATCGCCGTCCGTGTCCCACTCGTCGCTCAGCCGCAATCGATTTCGAAGTTCGCGACATCGCCGGCCAAGCGTGTCTAATCGAGCAGTGACTTTCGCCGGCGCGGCTCACCTTGGACGGCTCGCGGCAGGGGATTCGACCTAAGCGCTCCCGGTTGCCGGCGGCGGCGTGGCGTTGCTGCCGTGGGTCGCGAGCGCGTGTCAGCGGATTCGGGCCCCCTCGACCACCATCGGCCTGTCCCCTTCGCTCATGTCTACGGACTCGGCCGGGGGCCCGCCTCGCTCCGGCTGCTCGCCCCGCACGAGCTGGTAGGTGAGCGCACCCAGGGCCGCCCCGGTGAGCGGGGCGGCAACGTAGACCCAGAAGTCCGTCCAAGTGCCCGAGGCGAGAGCGGGGCCGAACGAGCGCGCCGGGTTCATCGATGCGCCGGTCACCGGCCCACCGAACAGCGCGTCGAGCCCGACCGCTCCGCCGATCGCGATCGCAGCCGCAGCTCCCGTCGCGCGCGCGTCGGTCGCCACGGCCATGATCACGAACATCAGCATCGCGGTCATCACGAGCTCGTATACGAGGGCGCTTCCAGCGCCGACATGGGGGACTGTGGCGCCTAACTCGGCGGGTCGATCCGTCCATACCGCGAGCAGGAGGAGCGCCGCGACCGAAGCCCCGATCAGATGGGCGGCGATGTAGGCGACCGCCTCGCGCGCCGGGAAGTGCCGCATCAGTGTGAAAGCCATCGTCACGGCCGGGTTGATGTGCGCGCCGGACAGATGCCCGGTCGCATACACCATCGCCATGATCACGAGCCCGAACACAAGCGCCACTCCCACGGTGCCGAGCGCGCCGTCGTACTTGGTGTCGGCGACTATCGCCCCACATCCAGCGAAGACGAGCGCGAAGGTGGCCAGACCCTCAGCCAGCGCGCGCTGCGCGAGGTTAGGACGTCGCACGCGCGGGCGGCGCCACCTCGGCCAGGAGCTGCTCAACGCGGCCTCTGATCTCGTCGCGGATGCGGCGCACGCCATCCAGATCCTGGTCCGCTGGGTCGTCGAGCTCCCAGTCCTCGTACCGCTTGCCGGGGTAGATCGGGCACGCGTCGCCGCATCCCATGGTGATCACGGCGTCGGCGGCCCGCACGACCTCGTCGGTCAGCGGCTTGGGGTACTCCCTCTCAAGATCCACGCCGACTTCCGCCATAGCCTCGCGTACTGCGGGGTTGATCTGGTCAGCGGGGTCGCTCCCGGCCGAGCGAATGTGCACGCGACCGGCGCCCAGTTTGTCCATCAGCCCAGCGGCCATCTGGCTCCGGCCGGCGTTCTCTACGCACACGAAGAGCACCTCGGGGACATGCTTGGTGATCGCTCCCTCGATCTGTCCGAGCGCGCGTAAGCGCTCGCGCGCAAATCGATGCACGAACAGCGGCACGAAGTCCTCAAAGCGCGCCGCCGGGAGCTGCTCGAGCGATTCCGCCATGTATCGGTCCACCGTCTCGCGGGAGAAGATCCCTGCGAACTCCGACTCGAGCGAGTCGAGTCCTTTCTCGAGGTGCCCGCGCGTGATCACGTCGACGTCGAGCTCTTGTATCTGGGCGGCCAATCGGTGCCTCCTCCTGCCCCTCCGCTTGTCTGGAGGCCATCGTATTGCATTGACAGCTGTCGTTTCAATTGATATACGTACATTGATGGCGATCGATTTGGAGTTGGCCCCCAAGCAGAAGAGCCCCGCAGGCCAGCTGTGCTGCGAGCCGATCGCCTACCCGGACATCGAGCGTGAGAAGGCCGAGCGGATGGGCATGGTTGCGAAGGCGCTCGGCGACCCGATCCGGATGCAGCTCGTCGACGTGCTGCAAAAGCACGCCGGGAAGGTGTGTGTTTGCGAGCTGACGCCGCTGTTCGACGTCGGCCAGCCGACCGTTTCGCACCATCTCAAGGTGCTGCGCGAGGCCGGGGTTGTCGACTCAGAGCGCCAGGGCCTGTGGGCCTACTACTACGTCAATCCCGACGCCTTGGAGGAGCTATCCGCATGGCTGAGCAGCTGAGTGAAAAGGACGAGATGCGCGTCTTGGACGAGATTCGCGACGTCGTCGCGGCCAACTACGCGGCAGCCGCCAAGGCGGCATCGGCCGGTTCGACGGGCAGCTGCGGGCCCCAGGGATGCGGCTGTGGCGAGACCGTGCTCCGCGAGGAAGAGCACGAGGTCTACGGCGCCGCTCTGTATGAGGACGGCGAGCGCGAGGTGCTCCCGGACGCGGCGAAGCTCGCCTCGCTCGGGTGCGGCAACCCGACCGCTGTCGCGGAGCTTCGCGCGGGAGAGACGGTGCTCGACCTCGGTTCGGGCGGCGGGATCGACGTCCTGCTCTCGGCGAGGCGCGTGGGCCCGAGCGGAAAGGCCTACGGGCTCGACATGACCGACGAGATGCTGGAGTTAGCGCGCCGCAACCAGCGAGAGGCAGGGGTCCAGAACGCGGAGTTCCTCCAGGGGACGATCGAGGAGGTCCCGCTCCCCGACGACTCCGTCGACGTGATCATCAGCAATTGCGTGATCAACCTCTCCGCCGACAAGTCCCTGGTGTTCAGGGAAGCGGCCCGCGTATTGCGGCCGGGTGGGCGATTCGCCGTGACCGACATCGTCGCCGACGAGGACATGCCCGAGGAGGTGCGTCTTGACATATACGAGTGGTCGGGATGCATCGGCGGTGCACTGACGCCGGCTGAGTTCGAGCGCGGCCTCACCGAGGCGGGTCTCGAGGAGGTGGAGGTGAGCGAGACTCACCGCGTGCACGAGCACGCCGGATCAGCGATCGTCACGGCACGCATGCCTCAGCTTGAGGGGTCCGGGCGAGCCTGAGCCCCCAGGCTACGCCCTGCGACCGGGAGGCCGGCTAGGGTTCCCCAGTGCTGGCCTCGACTCTTCGCCGGCGCTATGCGGCCGCTGTGGAGGCGGCCGGCTACCGAAGGGAGTGCTAAGTGAGAGGTGCGGGTCGGGTCGTGTTCGCAGCAATCGTCTTGCTGATTGTGGGCACGATCAACATCATCTACGGCGTCGGCGCCCTGGACGATGCCAACATCTTCGTCGACGACACGAGGTTCATCCTCGACAACCTCAACACCCTCGGCTGGGTCCTGATCATCGTCGGGGTGATCCAGCTCACCGGCGGCTTCTCGTTGATCGGCGGTGCGGCCTACGGGCGAGTGATCGGAATCATCGCCGGCAGCCTCGGCGCGATCGGGGCCCTGCTGTCGATCGGCGGAAACAACCCCTGGTGGTCGCTCGGCGTCTTCTTCCTGTGCGTGTTTGTCGTCCACGGCATCGTGGTGTACGGCGAGGAGGAGCGAGCCGCGGGACCCTGAGCTGACGGCGGGAGCCCGCTGTTGCACGGCAGCGCGGTCCTCCCCCACCCGTTCGAGCCAGAGGACAACGCCATCCGGGTAACACGTCAGCGAGCTCCTTCGCGCACGCGCGCGCAGTGCCGCGCAGTCGACTGAGCTTCCTGTGCGCACAGATCCCGCGCGTGAGTACGCGCGTCCGCTTGTGGCCTGGTGGCCCCACGGTGGCCCCACATCCCGCATCCCGCTCTGGCAAGCCCGCTCTCCTTTGACCAACGGACTACGAATCCGCGTGTCGGGGGTTCGAATCCCTCCTCCGGCATCGGGAGAAAGCCCCGCTAAGGCGGGGTTTTCTCATGCTCCGATCCGGGCTTCACCTCATGAAGTAATGGCCGGTGGGCAACGGATTGGGCGACGCTCCTCGTCCATCGCCTGAGGCATACCCGGCGCTCGCCACCGCTACTACATCGCCACACCCCGCCGGGATCGGTCGCGCCGTTTTTGGTCGGGCACCCCGCCGGCGAGTACTCGGCTGCGTCCGGCGCTAGGACCTAATCGTCAGTCGGACGGCTCGATCTGCTCGCCTAGCCGGTACCGCGGAGGATCGGTGCCTCCTTCGCGAATCACGGCAAAGACGTGCTTCGTGTCACCCATGCAGTGCACGTACTCCAAGCGTCCCTCAGGTCCAGGCTCACGGACGATGACGAGCTTCGTCCCATCCTTCGGGCAAACGTCGATCGGCTCACCAACCACGCACCGAACCTATCCGATCAAGTGGGCCTGGGCGCTACGCCCGCGCTAGGGCAGTTGGTGGTTTGGACACCCGACCGCACTCCGCGCCGCACCATTCAGCCTGTCGACCGCGCTTTACCTGCCTTCTCCAATGCAGTAGCGGCAATCTTCTTGAGCGCCGCCGGATCGTCGGATGGATTCTCCGCGACCTGGTGCAGCGCCGTTTCGAGTACGTGCATCCGTACCTCGGCGTTCTGAAGCGTCTTCCTCAGCGTTGTTCCGCCTATCTCGGTCATCTCCCACCTCTCTCGTGGTCGTTCCGAACGCTTGGCAATTCGTCTGCCCGAGACGGTCATCCGCGAAACCCTTTCGCCTGCTAGGGCCGAGCGCCGGGCGTTCCACGTTCCTGGCGGTTCGACCTAACTTCGGCCTGAGCCAAGGGTGAAGCAGCTCAGCAGCGTCCTCGATCTTGCCTGGCTGCGCGGCGCCCGGAGGCTGGCTGTTTCATCGAGCGTTCGTCGCCGTGCAGATGGTCATGTTTACCTCGCCTCTAAAGGCGGGAAGAGATAGGCAGCGATGAAGATGCTCAGGGCACCAGGGGTGGATCCTCCCTTCGGGGCACAGATGACGGCCTTTGGGCGGGTGGCATGGGGGCTGGGATTGGCGACCCTCGGGGCTCTGGCGATGAGCGCGACCGCTCGGGCTCTTTTCCGACCCGGGCGCTCGTCACCGGCGGATGGCGCGCGACGCCGCCGAGACCCAGACATCTTCCTCGATGTCACCGAACTTGAGGTCGACAAGCTCAATCTCGAGGTTGACGATCTCAAGGCTCACGTTGCCATACTGGCGGAACTTGCCAACCTGGTCGGGCTATCGGTCGGGGTCGACGCGAGGCTCGCTGGCGTCAAGCTGGAGATAGAGGGGGTTAAGGCGACGGTACTGCTGAAGGCCAGGCTGGAGCACGTGCGCGCCATCCTGGAGAAGGCCCTCGACACCATCGCCGAGCATCCTGAGATCTTGCGGATCTTGGGTCGGCCCCTCCGCGTTGTGGTGAGGGATGTAAGGGAAGCTCAAGCCGCGCTCTCGGAGCTCCTGGAGGGCCTGGAGGTAGGCGAGACGGTGGACGAGCAGCTCAGGGACAGGTTGGAGAAGGTGCGCGAGTCCCTTGACGCGATCTTGGAGCGCCAAGAAGTAGAAAGCGGCGATGAGGTGAGTCGGCGCGCGCTGGGTGGGGATTCCGCCCACCGCACAGCGTCCTCGGCATAGACACGACGACGAGCGAACTGCCAGCCCGGTGTCGTGGTTGCGATTCCCGCTTGTGGACGGGATGGAGGGTGACGCGCGCGATCCTCAGGTGAGGCCACCAGCAATCGGTGATTCTCGCGGGCACTGGCCCGCAGCCCTCCTACCTCGCCTCGTCGAAGATCTGTTGCACCCGACTGGGGCTGAGCCCGACCGCCTCGGTCACTCGGCGACGGGCAGCCCGGCTTCACTAGCTTGGACGATCGCGACATTGCGCCGTCGCCTGGCTTTATCGAGAGCAGCCGTAACTCGCCGCAGTTGCTTCTCGTGCCCGGGCACGTACAGGATCCTAAACGCATGTGAAGGGAAGATCGGGGGGTTGAGCCGTTTCCTATGGGCGGGCAGAAGGCGGCAAGCCGGTCACGAAATCCGGCCACGCACTCGAGAAGCCGCAGCCTCCCGCGGGTGCAAGTTCACCCGACCTTCCTGGGCATTGGGGTTGTCCTCTCGCCCTCGCTCCAAGGACGGCCGCCAGGGCAATGCTGTGCTGTCGTGGCGCTAGTTCGAGCCGGAGGACTTCGGCGCGCCACCCGCGCCGCCGAGTTCCTCGCCACTCGGCTTCGGGTCGCTGTGCTGCTCGCCGGCACCCTTGCTGGGCTTCTCGCCATGAGTGTGTAGCTGCTCGCGGCGCTTACGGGCCTCCTTCTCGACAGCTTCGAGCACGCTGGCTGTGCCGCTCACGAGCCGATCCCTGTATGTGTCGAGCTCCTCGCGCGTTGGGGCTGCCGCATTGGATGCATCCCTTAGCCGTGACATTGCCGACTGGATTCCCGAGCGTACGTCGCCGCCGGGCTTTTTCCTCGCCTCCCTTAGGTCCTCCACCGCCCTACGGAGGTTGTCGGTTATGCGCTCGCGTCTGTCCTGCTCGGTCTTTCCTGCTTCCATCTTTCCGAGTCCTTCGGTAGAGGGTTTTTGTGCGTGATTTGGGGCGGGTTCGCGAGAAGATCAGGCGAAGTCGACGCTAGCGAACCTGCCCCTCCAGAAGGTTCAAGAGATCGACGAAATTGGCGAGGGCCTCGTCACGGGTGCGTCCCTCCGCACCGAGTCGCGCGACATCGTCGGGGCGGTTCCAGAACCCCGGGTATCGCCGGAAGAATTCATTCCTTCCCTCCCCCCGCTTCCACGACCCAGCGTCCCACTTACCATCGCGGCGTCGCTCGACCCGAAACTCCATTCCTTTCCGCTCGGCGCGTTCGCGGAGGAGGGTTTCAAGGTCATCCGTCATACGCGGATCAGGCCCTCTTCATGGGTCATATCTGCCGGCTACCACCGATCGCTGGATTCAAACGTCCGGCGACGGGATGGAACACGATCCCGCTGTGCCGCGATTGCCACCACATGCGACGTTCCCGGCATCTGAGCTCGGGCGACCTCCAGCGGTCCGGTTCACAGCAGCAGCATCCCGACGGCGACCGCGGCGGCGCCGAGCGCGCAGAGAACGGCGGCGGCGCCGAGCAGCTTCCCGGGTGAGCTTGCTCGCTTGACCTCCTCCGCCGCCGAGGAACCCTTTTCGATCCCGCGATCGAGCAGCCGCCGCGCCCACGCGAACTCGAACGAGAGCATCACTAGCCCGAGCGGGATCACGATTGCCGCCGGACCCGGAAGCACGATCAGGGCAAGCCCGCCCAGGATCACGACGACCGCCACGCTCACCCACAGGATCTGCGCGATTCGTGGCCACTCCTGATAGCGCTCCCGCTTCTCCTCGAGTTGGCGGGCGAGCTTCGGCTGCGTCTCCTCGGCCATCGCATGGGGTATACCCCGCGCTCGCTATCGCCACTACATCGCCACAACCCTGGTGTGATCGGTCGCGCCTTTTTGGCCGGCGCCACCAGCGATCGCGATTGTCCAGTCGACAGGGTCCAGCCAGTGCAGGAAACTGATCAGCGAGGCGAAGCGCAGCGGAGCCGAGAAGGAAATCGCTAAGCCGGATATGACGCAGGAGGGAAAGCAGACAGAGGGATCATCTGTCCCTAGGTGCGAATCACCACGCACCAAGTACAGCGCCAGCCACGCCTTGACCGCAAGCACGGTCACCGAGGTATGACTGCCACACAGGCAGGTGTGTGTTACGTACGGATGCACCTAGCCCCACGCGCGGAGGGCCAGGCGATAGGCAGAACACTGCCGTTATCCCGTTTCGCTTCCCGCTGCCAAGGCATGGAGCTCGGGGCACCGGGGGCGGGGTGCGGCCAGCACGAGCGCATCGCCATCCCCTTTCCGTAATCCGATCACGAGGCACGCACAGGTACCCAGGGTACCCACCCCCCGGGGAGAGGGGACGGGTGTCGCCGGTGAGCTGCTTCTACTTAGTACATATTTTACAATTGCCCACACACGCACACCTAAAACGCGCGCGAGTGCTGGCAGCACCGGCATCGGGTCAGGCCAGCTCGGCTAGTTGCCCACCCGTTGCCCACCGTGCGTGGGCCAAGCAGGACACACGGATAGCGAATCAGTAGTGCCTTCGCCCCTCGCCAGGCGGGGGGACGCTAGCTGGGACGCGAGCACGGATAGGTAAGCCCTCACAGTTCCCCGGTTTGTGAATGCCGAATCACGGTGGCCGGAACCCACATACCCAATCACCCTATCCGCCGGGGGGAGGGAGAGGGTCGGCCGCGGCGCTGTTGCAACTATTTACATGCCTCCCACACAGATTTTCGAGTCCAAAAGGGTCTTTCCCGGGCCCGTGTCAGATCCTCGTTTGGAGTAGCCGTTTGGGACTCCGGCTCAGTTTTTTTCTGAGTCCCAAAAGGGATGTCCATCCGCATCCGTCCATAGGCTAAACCGAGTGGGTATTGAGCAATCCGATGCTGCACACGCAGGCGGGGGTCTCCTTCCCAGAAACGCCCATAGCTATCGACGTTATCGACCGCAGAAGGGCTCACAGAACCAATGACGCACAGTTCACCGCACCGGAGCGAGAGACGGTGATCCTCATCAACGACGAGGACGAATTCGCCGAGATCACGACCCATCAGCGGACCTGGGTAACGAAGCTGCGCAAGAATTCCGCCGCCCAGGAGATCGAGGAGCTCAGTTACGGCTCGACCTCGGGAGCTCGCTTCCGTGTGCCTGCGAAGTTGGTGTCGGTGCGGACGAAGCGAGTGGAACTGAGTGAGGAGGACAAGGCCCGCCGCGCCGCGAGGCTGAACTCGACGGTCTAGGCGGACGCGGCCGGCGATCCTGGTCCCGCAGCCCAGCCGCGTCGAGGGCCTACTGCTTCACGAGCTTGATCTTCGTGCCCTCGGTGTTCGGATCGCCGCCGTCGGGGCCGGGCCGCACTCAGTCATCGTGGACGACGATCACGGGACATGAGGCGTGCCTGAGGACCGCGTTCGACGTACTGCCCTCCAGCCTCGCGCGGAGTCCCTTCAGCCCCTGCGAGCCGACGACGATCGCCGCCACCTCTCGCTCGCGAGCAAGCCCGACGATTGCATCCGCGACGTCAACATCCTCTGCCCACACCGTTACCACCAGCACCCGGCGCGAGCCGAACAGCGTGGCTGCCTCGCGAACCGCCTGCCGCGCGCAATCAGAGCCGTCGTAGGCGATCAGAATGGGCGCGTCGGGAGCGGTCAATCCGCCGCGATCCTATATCGCAGCTTGACGTTCCCGCTCTACTCCCGCAGCCCGGCGGCTTCGAGGCCTGGTCCCGGTCGAGGAAGACCTGTCGCCGCGCCCTCGAAGAGCGCCCCTAGCCGGCCAGTAGTGGCCGTCAGGCCATCGTCAGCCCGCCGCTCACCGACAACGTCTGTCCCGTAATGTAGCCCGCCTGCTCGGCGGCGAGAAATACGACTGCGGCCGCGACATCCTCCGGTTGGCCCAGCCTGCGCATCGGCACCGCGCGCTTAAGCGCCGAGATCAGCTTGTCGCCCCGCTCGCCAGAGGCCATTCCCTCCAACAGCGGAGTACGAGTCGGTCCCGGGCATACGCTGTTGGCCGTCACTCCTGAACGGGCCACCTCGCGAGCGATCGTCTTAGTGAACGCGATCACCCCCGCCTTTGCCCCCGCGTAGACCGACTCCGACGACGATCCCACGCGCCCGGCGTCAGACCCGATGTTGACCACCCTTCCCCACCCTCCCTCCACCATCGCGGGCAGGACGGCACGCGTCACGCGCAGGCAGCCCTTGAAGTTGACCTCGATGATTCGGTCCCAAAATGGTTCGTCCGTCTCCAAGAAGGGTGCGAGCTCGTCCCAGCCGGCGTTGTTCACGACGATCTCAATCGGTCCCAGCTCGGCGCGCGCCCGCTCGACGCCCGCGCTGACTGAGTCGCCGTCGGTGACGTCAATCCTCACCGCGTAGGCGCGACCTCCGCCGGAGGAGATCATCGATGCCGTTTCCCGGGCGCCGCCCTCGTCTAGGTCGGCGACGGCGACGACGCGGCCATCGGCGGCGAGGGCGCGGGCGATCGCGCGACCAATCCCCCGCCCACCCCCCGTGACGAGCGCGGATCGCTCCCGGCTGTTCGTTTGTCTTCCGACTGGGGCCACGAAGCAGCTAAGCCGCGATTCTTTCACTGCGCACGACTAGCCTGGGACCAGTCGAGACCTAGGAGGACACGCGATGGATGAGCTGACAGATGTTCGGTATGAGATCGATCAAGGTCTCGCATGGATAACGATCGACCGCCCGGATCGGATGAACGCCTTCCGGGCCCGCACCGTGGACGAGGTGATCAGTTGCCTTAAGCGGTCCTGGGCGAGCCGCGACGTGGGGGTGGTCTGCATCACCGGCGCCGGGAAACGCGCGTTCTGCACCGGCGGCGACCAGAAGCAGCGCGCCGAGACCGGCGACTACGGGCCGTCGGAATCGGGGCGCTTCGAGGTCGAATACTTGCACCGGCTGATCCGCGAGATCCCGAAACCGGTGATCGCCGCCGTCAACGGGTACGCGATCGGCGGGGGCCACGTACTGCACGTGCTCTGCGACCTAACGATCGCGTCGGAGGCGGCGCAGTTCGGCCAGACCGGACCTCGTGTCGGATCGTTCGACGCCGGGTTCGGGACGGCCTATCTGGCACGGGTGGTGGGCGAAAAGCGTGCCCGCGAGATCTGGTTCCTGTGCCGCCGCTACGACGCCGAGACCGCCGAGCGCTGGGGGTTGGTGAATGCCGTCGTCCCGGCAGACGAGTTACGGACAGAGGTCCGCCGTTGGGCGGACGAGATTCTCGCTCTGTCCCCGACCGCGTTGCGATTCCTCAAGCAGTCGTTCAACGCCGACAGCGAGCACATGGCCGGGCTCGGCCAGCTCGCGTTCACGGGGCTGAGCCTCTTCGTCGACACGGAGGAGGCTAACGAGGGCCTGGAGGCGTTCGCCGACAAGCGGACGCCCGATTTTGCCCCGTATCGAGCGCGAGCATCGACGTAGGTGCCCGTGCCGCGAGCATGGCGGGGAGAGTCAGCCCAACACGCCCTGCGCGAAGCATCGGTAAGTCGGAGCGGGCCAGATTTGAGCGGAGATCTTTGGCTCCCAGCCGATAAACAGCGCGGTGTCTATGCGTCCGTGTGCGCTAGATCGTCCCCATGCCTCTGCGTTCTCGACCCTCCCGCGACATCGCCTACTCCCGCAGCCCGGAGCTTCGAGGGCCTCGGCTCGCTCCTGGAACATCCGAAGGCGGGCGATCCGCCGAATAGAACTAGTGAGCACCGAGCGCGTGCACCCCTGCGACGAACGCGAGTGCGAGAGCCACGTTCGAAGTTTTGGGATCGTGCTCGGGATGTTGATGTTTAAGGCTAAGCAGGGATGGGACGATGCTGTGGCGAAGGCACAAGCAGGTTATGCCCAGAATGGCGGAGCATCCGTGGATAATTGCGGGGTCGGGGGCCGCTGCGTTGCTCATCCTGCTGATCGTGCTCTTCGGATGGACAGCGGGGGTCGTCGTAGTCGGGTTCATAGCGGCACTAGTCGCGCTGTTCAAGGACGAGTTCTGGCATTGGCGCCACGCCCCAGGGCTCGATGTCGCGTTGGCCGCGGAGCCATACCCGTCCTTCGGATACGCCGTACGCCTCAAGAACCCGAGTGAGCGGCTCTCGGCCGAGGGGGCGAGCGTCCGTGTCCTGGAGTTCGAGCCGCACCCATTGGAGTACGCCACGGGGCCGAAGTGGTCCAACCACATCATCCAGGTCGACCGCCTTGTGCCTCGGGCCAGTGGGGAAACGACCTTCGTCCTGGCTCCCGAGGCTGAGGTTCGCCTCCCCCTCTTTAGTGTCGGCGGAGCCTGGACCGACGAAGAGCACGCGGTGGCGAGCTTTCCCTGGTGGGACGGAATGACTACGGTCGCGGGAGCGCACAAGGGACTACTCGTCCTCCCGAGCATGCGGTCCCGAGAGGAGTGGATCGACCCCTACCCCGACCTCCGACCGATCGAAGATTGCCCGGCGATGGTACGGCTGGAGGTGAGCGGGACCAACGTCCCCGCCCGCCTCTACACGGTGAAGATCACACGCGACGTCGACGCCTGGCCGGGCGAGGCGCCCCCCGGAAACCCGAGCCTCCATCGCGATACGTTCTCGGTGACTCTCGAACCCGGCTTATCGCCCTACAACCCGACGCCCCACGCGAGTCAGATGACGCCCGCCGAGGAACCCGACGTGGAGGAGCCCGAGGGGCACGAGCCTCCGACACCCCCAGCGGAGCCGAGCGTCGACGACACACAGCCGCTCGACATGGAGGCGGAGTTGGGGCTGGAGATCCGACCCGAGCCGACCCCCGCGGACAACCTCGACCCGACTACGGGAGAAGCTGGATCGCGATGATGGACGCCCGTGAAGACGCGAAGAAGCTGGCGGTGGGTCTCCAAGCTTGCTGGCACGACGCGGCGGGGAGAGCTGGACTTCTAACCGCGTAGTCTCCCCCGTGGGGGCGTTCGCCGTTGACGTCCGCTCGACATGCGAGCGTGGCTGGGTACGGATGGTGGTGGTATGAGCGAGCGTGCTACTCAAATGGTGATCGTGGGACTCGCGCTCGAGCTCGTCGTCGCGTTCGTCGCGCGCGTGCTCGGCGCCCGCCGCGGTTCTGACGCGCGATAAAACACCGTCGCAGTACCGACATCGTCCAGCGTCGCCAACACTTTCGCCCGCAGCATCGTTTCGGCGGTCTCTGCGCTGAACACGAGTTCCTCGCCGTCGCGGGCGAGGCGGATCGGCGGGTCGCCGTCCTCGGCGAGCCAGGCTCGGAGTCGGTCGGCGCGCATCTCGCCCACTGTTAGCCGCATCGCCGCCGACCGTTGATGGGCACTGCTGGGCGGTTGCCTTCGAAGACCCCCCGGACGACAAACCCCGACCGCTCGACGTTCCCCCCGACATCGCCTACTCCTCAAGCCCGGTGGCTTCGAGGGCTTGTGCGGGGGCAGAGTAGTTTCGACCCGCACGATCAGCTGCCGCAGGAACGGTCGCAGCTAGAGGTGCGTGCCCCAGTCGACCGAGTTCGGGCAACGGCGTTTGCCGAACTGCCCGCCGATGACGACGTGCTTGCCCGACCCGTCAGGGTTCATCGCCACCAGCTCACATTTCTTGGGCAGGACGCGCGTGTACATGATCTGGGTGCCGCTCGGCGACCAGACGGGATTGTTCGCCACCTTGCCGGGCTCGCGCTTTCGCACCCGCGGGTGGTTGGTCAGCTTGATCCGGCCACTGCCGTCCGCGCGCATGACGCGGATGTTGCCCCCGCTCCCGCCGAACTCCCCGGAGCTGAAGGCGATCCTCTGCCCGTCGGGCGACCAGTCGGGGTGGGAGGCGTTCAGGCGCCACGGGGTGAGACGCTCGAGGCCGGTCCCGTCGATCCCCACCCGGTGGATCCCCGACTTGCGCTCGCTCCTCTTGAACCGCGCGAACGCGATCGGGCTCCCGTCGGGGGAGAGCTGGGGGGCGAAGTCGACCCCGAACCCCGTCGGGAGGGTCGTCACCCGCCGAGCCTCCTCCTGGGTGGCCCCGTCGGGATCGAAGGCGGGGATGATCCAGATCCCCTGGAGGGCCGGGTAGTCGTCCCAGTCGGTCTGGAACGCGAGGCTGTCGGCGTCCGGCGACCAGCTCGGAAATCCCTTGAATCCCGGCCCCGTCGTGAGCTGCGTGACGCCGCTTCCGTCCGCGTTAATCGCGTGGATCTGCGCCGGCTCGTGAACCTCGCCGAAGCTCTCGGTGAAGAAGGCGATCCTCTGTCCGTCCGGGGACCAGTCGGGGGTGTCGGGGATCGAGATCAGCTTCCGGACGTCGCCCCCGTCGGGCCTCGCGGTGAAGATCCCGAAGCTGTCCGTCGTCTTGACGAGGGCATCGAAGGCGATCCGCCCGTCCGGGCCGGGGAAGGTCGCTGACGCTGGCGGAGCCCCGAGCGCGATCACCCCGACCACCGCGATGCCGATCACGATCGGGGATCGCCTTGCCATGTCGTCCTTCTTCCGTGGGCGGGCGCACGCTCGACGCGGGCCTACCCCCGACTCCTTCAAGTACCGGCGCGGAGGGTAACAGCGCACGCGGGTGCAGCGTTTTGCGCAGCGCGGTGGCACAGTGAGCAGGCGGCCAGCCTCTAAGAACTGTCTTCCCCCAGCCCGGCGGCTTCGAGGGCTTCACGCGCTAATGCCCCTTCATGCCCGAAAGGCAGAGGCCCCGGTCATTCCGGCCGGGGCGCCCGCACAGCCCGCTCAGCTGGTTACGTCAGCTCGCGGTTAGAGCGCTACATCGATGTTCAGCTCGCCGACGTGGAGCTCCGGGTCATCGACGTAGACGTCCGGTTCGTCCGACGGCGGACGCCCCATCGCCTTGCCACCGGTCTGGGCTTCCTCAGACTTGCTCATGCTTTCGTCGGAATTCCCTCGATCGCTCTCCCTCGAGCGACCCCCCCGCTTCTGCTTCGAACTTGACTTCCTGGACCCGCTCGATCCTGGTTTCCGTGCCCGTGTGCGTTCCGCCATTCTTCTGCCTCTCGCTAGGCCTTCTTCGCCGCCTTGTCAGCGGTCTCGCTCACCTTCTGGACGCTGCTCGCCACGCTGCTCACCCGCTGCCCGAATCGATCAGCACGCTTCGCCCCGTCGGTAACAGCCCCGGCGATCTTTCGGGCGTCGATCTTCTTGAGCCCGTTACCGCTCGGCATCGTCACACCGAGCACCTTGCGGCGCCGAGAGCGCGCACCCGCGAGCGCCGCGGCCCCGGCAAATCCGGCGACCGCGACACCCCCCGCGATCAGGGGCGTCTTCGCCTTCTTGACGACGCCCACGAAGCCATGGTCGGCATTCTGAGCGCCCGAGGAAACCGTCTCAGCCCCCGCGGAGACCGTCCCGCTGACCGATTCAAGCGTGCTCTCTCCGTTTGCAGAGCGACTGGAACGCGCCCGTGTGCGTCGCGCTGCCTGACCGCTTCGCGGAGAGCCTTTAGTTTTACGTCGCGTGGCTGATCGGCCACTCGAAGAGCGACCCCTCGACGCACGGACTTTCGAACCGGGGCTCGAAGAACCCGTAGTGCGCTTGGATGTCGTCTCGGCCATTTTTTCTTCCTTTGCAGGGAACCCTTTCGACGATCTGCTACCCGCTAGGGCTCGAACTAATCCCTGCTCGCTGTGCATAGATGATCGAGCCGGCTGCCGAGCGGGCGTCAGCTAGTGCACCCGCACCGGTACATCAAACTCCGACCACTGTGCGGCGCCTGGTCCCGTGACCCATCGACTCAGGCTGCCCCGGAGGTTGGAGACGCCAGAATTCCCGTCGCACCGACGCGCGTCGGCACAGCGTGCCCGCCAGAGAGCCTCGAGCTGACGAGGCGCTCCATGCGCTCGCCACAGCGACGTGCGAACTGCTGCTGCTCACGTCGCCCCACCAACCGAAAGCCGAAATTCAAGAGCGGGTTGCGGATCTCCGCCACCTGCGACACGGCGTGGATTCGGTACTCCACCTCCCCCGTGTCCAGCCACTTCCAGACCTGGTAGTCCATCTGTCCGCGCTCCAGGTGCCCCTCTAGGGTTCGATACGCCCAGCCCCACACCCGCGCGCTCCTTACGCCGAACGTGCGAACTTCGTCGAACACGACACCGATGCGCACGCCCACCCGCACCCGCAAGCCGTGATAGCGGATCTCGAGCAGCATGTCTCGGTCCTCGAGTGGCTCGGCACCGCGGTAATAGGCGCGAATTCGCGTGGGGTCGGCGAACTCGTAATTGCAAAGCAGGAGCTTCGCGGTCTCAAACGATCCGCCATGGACGGGCTCGCCCGGCGGCTCCGGCGGCAGCGGGCGACAATAGTCGTCGACGTGCCAGGCATCGCGCGCGATCGCGGGAAGCCCATCGGGATCGAAGTTGAACTCCAAGTAGTGGAGTCGCGCCAGCTGGGCTCGCACGTCCCGCCGGAGCAGCCACGGTGGCCCGGCTGCGAGGCGTCGCTCACTCGTCAAACGCGCTGGCCTCTACCTTTCGAGTGTGGATCTCGATGCCGCCGCTTCTGCGCCCACTCGAGAGTTCCGCGACCCGCTCGAGCGTCGAGGTCCACATGTGTAGCTGGACCTCCTTGCTCATCCGGAGTCGGTCGTAAAGGAGATCCGTGAACCGGTCCTTGCTGCGCGCCCAGCTCTCGATCTCGAAGACAACGACCCCATCTTCGTGGCATGCCCGAAATTCGATCTGCCCCGCCTCCAGATGGCCCCTGAGCGTGACAAGCCTGAACATCGCTCCTTCGCGCTTCGCCACGCGAACTGGGCCGTCCCAGGGCCCCGCCATTCGAACTACGTACTCATCGTTCACGCGCATTTCGTCTCCGGCCCCGGCGAGCTTGCGGAACGTCGCGAACTCTGAGGGCGCGACGGAATCCGGTTGAGCAGCGACTCGCTGCACGAGTTCGTCCGCTGACAGCTTGCTGTCGCGGATCCGGACGCGGTAGCGGCGACGGAACAGCGGTCCGCTGCCCTGCTCAGGCGTTTGGACGTCTGAGCGCTCGAGTCCAGCTGGGAGTGGGGGCGGCGAGTCCCCTTTCAGGCTGCCTTGGACCTCGTCGCGGTAAAGGGGCGTGGTCCGCCATAAGTACCGCCACGACGTGAGGGCGACGCCCACGGGCCAGCGGCTGGCGGTCGCCAAACGTGCGGGTAAGCCCTGCTTGCGCGGCATTCCGCAGTCTTACCCGCTCCCGGTCTACCCCACACGGCGCTCAATCGCTTCAACCCGCGCTGCGGTTAGCCCCAGCAAGATCGGGGATAAGGAAATCGTGCTGATCGATCTGGTCCATCGCGCGGGTGTGCGAGGTTGGCATCTCCATCTTTTGTCCATGGCGTCCGTCTTTCTGTGCGTGGGCCTTTGGATCAGGGCGAAGACCCACGACCAGGGCGAGCGCGGAACGCGGAGCGCCGGGCGCGTTCGTGGGGCTGTGGCCGCCGATGTTATGGCTCATTGGGGATTCGCTTGAGCGCCGAGTCCGTACCGCTCCGCGGTGGCGGCTGGGTCGTCGGTAGGCACAGACGCAGCGGCCTTACGTCGTCGGGACCATTTTTGAGTGTCGCCGTCGGGCGTTGCTCATGTGAACCGCTCAGATGCCGGGAAACGCCTGGCTTGTGGTGGCAATCGCGGCACAGCGGGTTCGTGTTCCGACCCTGTTGTCCGGCCGTTTGTAACCCGGCGACGGTGGTAACCGGAAGCCATGACCCTTGAAGAGGGCCTGATCCGCGAATGGACAGATGACCAAACCTTCCTCCGCGAACGTGCCGAGCGGAAACGAATGGAGTTTCGGGTCGAGCGACGCCGCGATGGTAAGTGGGACGCTGGGTCCTGGAAGCGGGGGGAGGCACGAAATGAGCTCGTCCGGCGATACCCGGGGTTCTGGAACCGCCCGGACGATGTCGCGCGACTCGGTGCGGAGGGACAGACCCGTGACGAGGCCCTCGCCAATTTCGTCGATCTCTTGAACCTCTTGGAGGGCCCGGCCCGCTAGCGTCGACTTCGCCTGATCTTCAGCCGAACCGGCCGCAAAATCACGCACTAAGACGCTCTACCGAAGGAATCGGAAAGATGGAGGCAGGAAAGACCGAGCAGGGCAGACGCGAGCGCATAACCGACAACCTCCGTAGGGCGGTGGAGGACCTGAAGGAGGCGAGGAAAAAGCCCGGCGGCGACGTACGCTCGGGAATCCAGTCGGCAATGTCACGGCTAAGGGATGCATCCAATGCGGCAACCCCAACGCGCGAGGAGCTCGACACATACAGGGATCGGCTCGTGAGCGGCACAGCCAGCGTGCTCGAAGCTGTCGAGAAGGAGGCCCGTAAGCGCCGCGAGCAGCTACACACTCATGGCG
>Ga0081538_10002382_pt1 | contig 18457 bp, 14 predicted proteins | sample TabmetS5T2R1_FD_71022 | JGI IMG/M metagenome (GOLD analysis project Ga0081538, IMG submission 71022) | Tabebuia heterophylla rhizosphere microbial communities from the University of Puerto Rico - S5T2R1 | ecosystem: Host-associated > Plants > Roots > Rhizosphere ... | reverse complement strand
GTGTGGCGCGCCGCCACCTACCTTCCCCAGGTGCTGCTCGGCGCCTTGACGTTCCTCTGGTGGCGGGTCACGTCCGCCCGCCGCAGGCAGCGTGTCACCAAGGGCAGCCAGAGCGGCTGAGGGCGCAGTTCGTTGACGGTTCGCGCATCATAGGGCGCTGAGCGACTCGCTACTCGCGGACGAGGAGGAGATCCTATCGATGCCTTGCGTGGTTGCCCGCCTGAGGCCGTTGGGGTGGCGGTGCTGGGGCTGCACAACGTCCTGGTCCACCGGCTCCTGCCGGCGCCGGTTGACGCGGCGCTGAACCTGGTCTCTGCGGCCGGGCTCACCGCCTTCGCGGCCCGCACCGGGTCCAGCCGGGGCGACCTCGGGATCGACGTCGCGGACGCCAGCAGCGGACTGCGGCTGGGATCGGGTGCCGCCGCGGTCGCCACGGGGATGGTCGCGGTGGCCGCCGTCCTGCCGGCGTCGCGGCGGTTCTTCGACGACCGCCGCGTCGCCGGTGTCGGCCGCGGCGAAGCCGCCTACCACATCACGGTCCGGATCCCCCTGGCGACCGCGCTGGCCGAGGAGCTGCTGTTCCGCGGGGCCCTGCTGGCGCTGTTCCGGCGACGGCGCTCGGAGACGACCGCGGTGCTGTGGAGCTCGCTGCTGTTCGGCGCCTGGCACGTGCTCCCGACGATCGACCACTACCAGGGCAATCCGGCCGGCGAGCTGATCGCCGACCCACGGAAGCGACGGCGCCTGGCCGTGCTGGCGACGGCGCTGTCGACGGCCGGGGCTGGAATCGTCCTCGCCGGGCTGCGGCTGCGTTCACACAGCGTACTGGCCCCGGTCCTGGCGCACGCGGCGGTCAACGTCTCGGCCTACCTGGCGGCGCGTCGTGCGGTCAACCGCCACGCTGGAGCCGAGTGAAGGGGCCCAGGGCAGCCCCCGGCTCGCCCGGCTCGGATGCTGACGGCTCGCCCGTGGCGTGGCACGCTCCGTGCAGGACGGTTGCGGCCAAGGAGGCCGGTGATGCGGCGACTGACCAGCGTGGTGGCTGGGGTGGACGGGTCGGAGGGTGCGAGGCGGCTGGCGGCATGGCTCAACCCGGTGGTGGCCTCGCCGGCGGCCCCGTTGGAGACGGTCACGGCGCTGGAGGCGCTGGGCCCGTCGCTGATGCCGCGGACCTCCCGGTTGGCCGGCATGGCGACAGGTCTCAGCGTGCTGGGGATGCGGGCAAGCGCCAACGCTGCCGAGCGGCTCTGCCGGGCGGCGGTGCCGGCCGACGCGCCGATCGGTCGGCAGCTGGCGGCACGGGCGCTGATCGGCGCCGCCGGGACGGCGCTGGGGTCGCTGCCGGAGCGCGACGAGGAGCGGTTGTGGGTGGCGTCGGTGCGGACGGCCGGACGGCTGCTGCGGGCCGGCGCCGCCGGCGGGGCCGTCCACGTCCTTGGCCGCGTCCTGGAGGGACGCTACCCGGCCCAGCGGGCCATCCGGCCCCTGGCCACCAGCGCCGCCCTCTCCGGTGGGCTGCTGTGGTGGGGATGGCGGCGGATGCGGGCGAGCGAGGCCGTCGTGGGGCGCTGGCCGCTACCCCAGACGACCACGCTGCCGGCCTCCCTGGCCACCGCCTCGGTGGTCACGGCCACCGGGACGGGGCTGACGAGGGCCTTTGCGTGGTCGCAGGGGGTGATGGAGGCCTACTTCGGGCCGGGGCGTTCCAAGCGGGTGCTGGCGCGCCTGGTCAACGCCGGCCTCTGGGGGGCGGGCACAACGGCCCTCTACAACGCCGGCGTGGCCTGGGTCGGCCGCGCCAACGAGCGGGTCGAAGCCGGTTACGCCACCCCACCCCCGTGCCCCTTGGTGTCCGGCAGCCCCCAGAGCCTGCTGCCGTTCGCCGACCTCGGCCAGCAGGGCCGCCGCTACGTCACCGACGTCGTCACCCCCATGCTGATCGGCGAGGTGATGGGCGAGGACGCGGTCGCCCACCCGATCCGCACCTACGTCGGGTTCAACAGCCAGCCGCTGTACCCGACCGGCCGCGCCGAGCTGGCCCTGGCCGAGCTGGACCGCACCGGCGCCTTCGACCGCTCCTGGCTGCTGCTGGTCGCCCCCACCGGCACCGGCTGGGTCGACCACACCCTGGTCGAGACCGCCGAGTTCCTCACCCGGGGCGACGTCGCCACCTGCTGCGTCCAGTACGGCCGCTACCCCTCGTTCCTGTCGGTCCAGAAGGTCGCCCTCGGCCAGCGCCAGTTCCGCCTGCTGCTGTGGGGCATCAGCCAGCGGCTGGCCGGGCACCCACCGCAGCGGCGGCCGCGGGTGCTGGTGTTCGGCGAGAGCCTGGGCGCCTGGGCCAGCTCGGACGTGGTGATGTTCCAGGGCGTCGAGGGGTTCGACCACTACGGCATCGACCGGGCGCTGTGGGTGGGGCTGCCGTGGCTGGCCAAGTGGTCCCGCATGGGCATGGTCCGCGGCTCCAGCACGCTCGTGCCGGCGGGGACCGTGGGGGTGTTCGACCGCCACGAGCAGTTCGCCGCCCTGGACGAGGAGCAGCGGGCACGGCTGCGCGTGGTGATCCTGTCGCACGACAACGACCCGATCGCCGTGCTCGGTCCGGAGCTGCTGGTGCAGCGGCCGTGGTGGCTGGCGGACGGCCGGCGGGGCCGCGGGGTGCCTGACGCCATGCAGTGGCGGCCGCTGGTGACCTTCATCCAGACGGCCATGGACGCGGCGAACGCGATGGTGTCGGTGCCGGGTGAGTTCGGTTCCTTCGGCCACGACTACCGGGCCGACATGGTCCGCTTCGTCCAGGACGCCTACCGGTTGCCACGGGCCACGGAGTCCCAGCTGGGACGCATCGAGCAGACCCTGCGGTCCCTGGAGCTGGAACGCGCCCAACGGATCAAGGCCGCCCACGCACAGGCCGCGCCACCTGCACCCGTACAGCGCACTCCCGACCAGTACACGCCCGCCGGCGTGCCCCTGCGCACCCGACGCACCCCTGGCGCCCGCTGGTCCCGAGGGCGACGACGAGCCCTGTCAGGTGACGATCCAGCCCGTAACCGATAGCCCGCCAACCCTTGGTCACAGGCGTCGCCCTTCCGCAACCGTGCACGAGCTCCTGCGATCGCACGCCGTCGTGGCACGGGAGTCCTCGCAGGCGGTGGGGCGAAGGCTCAGCCCGACCGCGACCTTGCGGCCCCCGATCGCCGCTGCCGGCGCTGCAGGTGCTTGGCGCGGACGACGTCACCGTCTCGAGGGTCCAGGGGGAGCACCGGCTCCCGCCACCGGCCCCGGCGGGCGGCGCCGGCCGTCCGGTGCTGCTTGGTGATCCGCACCTGCGGCATTCCGCACTCCCGACGGTTGGGTGAGGGCTGACCTTCACCGTCGAGGATCGCGCCCCAGCGGCCGGGTGTCTGCACGGCCAGCCTCCGTCGGTGCCCCCTGCGGGCGGTCATCTTGGGATACCGGCCAGCCGGAAGGCGCCCTGTCTGGTCGTCGCCCTCCGGCGCTCCCGCTGTGGGGTTGCAGCTAGCGGCCATGCCGGGAGTCCAGCCGTTCGGGGCCAACGACGGCCGCTGGCCGGGTAGACGCGCGCGGCTCGATGCTCGAACCTCGCCCCATGACCGCGGAAGGGAACGACCATGGCCATGCGACCGGCGGGCCCACCGTCGGCGGCCTGCGCGCCGAGCGACCGGCGCTGCCAGGACGGTGGCATGCGCTGACCGTCAGCCTGGCCGCGTCGTTCATGACCCTGTTGGACGTCAGCATCGTCAACGTGGCCCTGCCGTCGATCGAGCGCGACCTGGGCGCGTCGGCGGCCAGCGTGCAGTGGGTCGTCTCCGGCTATGCGCTCGCCTACGGGTTGGCGCTGGTGCCGGCCGGCCGGCTGGGCGACGTCCTCGGCCGGCGCCGGATGTTCCTGATCGCCCTGTCGGCGTTCGTGGTCACCAGCGCGCTCTCCGGGGCGGCGCCGAGCACCGGGCTGCTGATCGCCGCCCGGCTGCTCCAGGGCATCGCCGGCGGCACGCTGTACCCCCAGAGCTCCGGGCTGATCCAGGAGCTGTTCGGCGGCGCCGAGCGGGGCCGGGCGTTCGGCTTCCTGGGCGCCACGGTGGGGCTGGCCACCGCGGCCGGTCCGGTGATCGGTGGGCTGATCCTGGCAACCTTCGGCGGGCCGGACGGCTGGCGTTGGGTGTTCTACGTCAACCTGCCGATCGGGCTGGTCGCCCTGGCCCTGGCCGCCCGGCTGGTGCCGGCCACCACCAGGGGCGGCCTCCGCGGCGTCCACCTGGACCTGGTCGGGTCGCTGCTGCTCGGCGGCGGGGTGCTGTGCCTGCTGCTGCCGCTGGTCGACGCCAGCGACGGCGGCCTCAACCGGCTGTGGCCGCTGTTCGCCCTGGCCGTGACGCTGCTGGCCGGCTTCGCCCGGTGGGAGACGAGGACGGTGCGCCGCGGTGCCCAGCCGCTGCTGGATCCGCAGCTGTTCCGCATCCCCGGCTATGTCCCCGGCCTGGGGATCGGGCTGGTCTACTTCGTCGGCTTCACCGGCATCTGGCTGGTGATGGCGATGTTCCTCCAGAACGGGCTGGGCTACTCGCCGCTGCGGTCCGGCTTGGCGGTGACCCCCTTCGCGCTCGGGGTGGCGGTCTCGGCGGTGCTCGCCGGCCGGCTGGTGGCCCGGGTGGGGCGCTGGCTGACGGTAACCGGGCTGACCACGACCACGGTCGGGGTGGCCGCGACCGCGCTGGTGCTGCGGGACGTCGGCGGCGACCGGGCGGCCTGGGCGGCCGCGGGGCCGCTGCTGCTGGGCGGGCTGGGCGGCGGCATGGTCACCTCGCCCAACGTCACCCTGACCCTGGCGTCGGTCCCGGTGCGGATGGCCGGCGCGGCCGGCGGCGCGCTCCAGACCGCGCAGCGGATCGGCTCGGCGATCGGCACCGCGCTGCTGGCCTCGGTCTTCTACCGGGTCCTCCAGGGCAGCGGCCACGACTACCCGACGGCGATCTCTGCCGCCCTGCTCTGCGCGGCCGGGCTGATGCTGCTGGCGCTCCTGCTGGCGATCGCCGAGATGTGGCACCGGCGCTCCGGCCGCCGCGACCAGCCCGTGCCCGCCCCACAACCCGAGCACCGCCATGTCGGACTCGCCTGACTGCCGCGCCGCGGGAGGCCGGGGCCACGAGCATCGGGGCGCCCAGGCGCCGGTCCCGGTCGTGGTCGTGCCGCGCGGAGGCGGGTAGCCGTGGACCCCGCGACCTCACGGGAGGGCGCATGACCGAGCGACCGTACGAGCTCCTCAGGACGCCCGAGGGGCCGGTGCTGCGGGTGCGGGCCCGCGGTACCTCGGTGCTGGCGATCCCGCTCCTGAACCGGGGCACCGCCTTCACCCCCGAGGAGCGGCGGGCCCTCGGCCTGGTGGGGCTGCTGCCCGAGGGGGTGTCGACCATCGACGGGCAGGTCCGCCGGGTCCACGCCCAGTTCCAGCGCCAGCCCGACGCGCTGGCCAAGAACGTGTACCTGGCCAACCTGCGCGACCGCAACGAGGTCCTGTTCTACCGGCTGCTGTCGGAGAACCTGGCCGAGATGCTGCCGATCGTCTACACACCGACGGTGGGCAAAGCGATCGAGCGCTACAGCCACGAGTACCGCCGTCCCCGCGGGGTGTTCCTCTCGGTCGACCACCCGGACCTGATCGAGGCGTCGTTCCGCAACTACGGCCTCGGGCCCGACGACGTCGACCTGATCGTGGCCACCGACGCCGAGGGCATCCTCGGCATCGGCGACTGGGGCGTGGGTGGCATCGAGATCGCCATCGGCAAGCTCGCCGTCTACACCGCCGCCGCCGGGATCCACCCGCGGCGGGTGATCCCGGCGGTCCTGGACATGGGCACCGACAACCCGCGGCTGCTCAACGACCCCATGTACCTGGGCGCCAGGCACGCCCGGGTGCGTGGCCAGCGCTACGACGACTTCATCGACGCCTACGTTCAGACCGCGACCAAGCTGTTCCCCCACGCCCTGCTGCACTGGGAGGACTTCGGCGCGGCCAACGCCCGCCGGATCCTGCAGCGGTACGCCGACCGGTGCCGCACCTTCAACGACGACGTGCAGGGCACCGCCGCGGTCGTGCTGGCGGCGGCGTTCGCGGCCGTCAAGGCGAGCGGGACCCGCATGGCCGACCAGCGGGTGGTCATCCACGGCGCCGGCACGGCCGGCCTGGGGATCGCCGACATGCTGCGCCAGGCCATGGTGGGTGCCGGGCTGTCACCCGAGGAGGCCACCCGGCGGTTCTGGTGCCTGGACCATGAGGGGCTGATCACCGACGACCGCCTGGCCGACCTGCTCGACTTCCAGCGGCCCTACGCCCGGCCGGCGGCCGAGGTCGCCGGCCGGAGCCGCACCGGCACCGGCCAGGGCCCATCGCTGGCCGACGTGGCCGGCCACGTCCACCCGACCATGCTGATCGGCACCTCGACCCAGGCCGGCGCGTTCACCGAGGCGATCGTCCGCCAGATGGCCGCCCACGTGGAGCGGCCGGTGATCATGCCGCTGTCCAACCCGACCTCCAAGGCCGAGGCGGTGCCGGCCGACCTGATCGCCTGGACCGACGGCCGCGCGCTGGTCGCCACCGGCAGCCCCTTCGATCCGGTCCTCCACGACGGGACCACCTACCGGATCGCCCAGGCCAACAACGCGCTGGTGTTCCCGGGCCTGGGCCTGGGGGTCACGGTCGCCAGGGCCCGCCGGGTCAGCGACCGCATGCTGGCCGCGGCCGCCGACGCGGTCGCCGGGCTCTCGGACGCCACCACCCGCGGGGCGCCGCTGCTGCCGCCGGTCGACAACCTGCGTGAGGTGTCGGCCACGGTCGCGGTCGCCGTGGCCATGGCGGCCGTGGCCGGCGGCCTGGCCGAGGTCGCCCTGGACGACCCCATCCAGCAGGTCCACCAGGCCATGTGGCAGCCGGAGTACTCCCGCGTCGAAGCCGTGTGAGGAGGAAGCGATGGCGATGGGGCCGCGGCTGCTGGTGCTGGACGACTACGAGGGCCGGATCGCCGGCGCGCCGGCGATGGCCCGGCTGCGTGAGCTGGCCGAGGTGACCGTGCTCGACCGGCCGCTGCGCGACGGCGACCTCGGCGGCCTGGCCGGGGTGCGGGTCCTGCTGGCCATCAGGGAGCGCACCCGGCTGGACGGCGCCCTGCTGGAGCAGCTGCCGGACCTGGAGCTGGTGCTGCAGACGGGCGGCCACGCCTACCACGTCGACCGGGAGGCGGCGACCGGGCGGGGGATCGTGGTCGCCCTCAGCCGCCGGGCCGAGATGGCCACGGCCTCGGTCCCAGAGCTCACCTTCGGGCTGATGCTGGCGGTGCTGCGCCGCATCCACCCGCTGGCCGCCGAGATGGCCGCCGGGGCCTGGCCCCCGGCCACGGGCCGCACCCTGGCCGGGCGGACCCTCGGCATCCTCGGGCTGGGCCGCCACGGTCGGCCGGTGGCCCGGATCGCCGGCGCCTTCGGCATGGTGGCGCTGGCCTGGGACCGCGACCCGGGCCGCGACTACGCCGACGACGAGCCGGTGGCCGAGCGGCTGCCCCTCGACGACCTGCTGGCACGGTCGGACGTGGTCTCGGTCCACCTCAGGCTGTCGCCGGAGTCCACCGGGCTGCTGGACCGGGACCGCCTGGCCCGCCTGCCGCCGGGAGCGATCCTGGTCAACACCGCCCGCGGGGCCATCGTGGACGAGCCGGCCCTGATCGACGCCCTCCAGAGCGGGCGGCTGGCCGGGGCCGGCCTGGACGTGTTCGCCTCCGAGCCCCTGCCGGCCGACCACCCCCTGCGGACCGCCCCCAACGTCGTCCTCACCCCCCACATCGGCTGGAAGGTCGAGGAGGTCTTCACCGAGTGGGCCGAGATCGCGGCCGAGCAGCTCGCCGCCTGGCTGGACGGCCGCCTCCCCGCCGCCGAGGTCCTCGACCCGGCCGCCGCCGAGGTCCCCAGGGACCGCCTGGGCGGCCTCGGCGACCTCTGACAGCAGATGACGCCCTCGGGGTTCTAGGCTGCCGGCCCGCCGGGCCTCGGGTCGGCTTGCGTCGTCTCCGCCGGCACCGAGGCCTGGTCGAAGGCGTAGTAGAGGGCGTTCGCCGCGTGCAGGGCCAAGGCGAGCGGCGGCCACACGAAGGCCAGCGCAAGGGCAAGGCCGTAGACGACCGCGCCGATCATGAACCGCAGGCGCGACGCGCGGACGGCCTGTGGTGGCGGGAGCCGGCCCAGCAGCCGGTCGTCGCGGGTGACCCAGGCGAACAGGCCGCCGAAGGAGAGCGCGACCAGGAGGAACACCGCACCGTAGAGGGCGACCGCGGTCTGGGCCGGCTCACCGCCCTCGCCCAGGTGCTCGGCGACCACCGCGGTCGGGAACGGGATCAGGGCCGTCCACAGCAGCAGGTTGAGGTTGAGCACCAGCAGCGGGCCGTCGACCCGGTAGACCTGGGTGAAGATGCGGTGGTGGTTGAGCCAGATCACCCCGATGGTCAGGAAGCTCACCAGGTAGGCGACGTAGCTGGGCCACTGGGCCCACAGGGCAGAGGCCAGCGTCCCGCCCTCGTGGATCTCGGGTGGGTGGATCTCGATGACCAGCAGGGTGATCGCGATGGCGAGCACCCCGTCGCTGAAGGCCTCCAGCCGGTTCTTGTTCACCCGGCGACGGTAGTCGCCTCGCCGATGGGCGGCCAGCCCGTCCGGCAGGTTGCTCCGGACCCGTCGGTGGGTGGGCTCAGGCGCGGGCGGGGACCAGCTCGGCCAGCAGGGCCTGGACGCGGCGGTCGAGGTCGTCGCGGATGCGGCGCACCGCCTCGACCGGCTGGCCGGCCGGGTCGTCCAGCTCCCAGTCCTCGTAGCGCTTGCCCGGGTAGATCGGGCAGGCGTCGCCGCAGCCCATGGTGATGACCACGTCGGCGGCGCGGACGAACTCGTCGGTGAGCGGCTTGGGGAACTCCCTGGACAGGTCGATGCCCCACTCGTCCATGGCCGCCACCACCGCCGGGTTGACCCGGTCGCCGGGGTCGCTGCCGGCGGAACGGACGTGGACGCGGCCCTTGGCGTGGTGGTCGAGCAGGGCGGCGGCCATCTGGGAGCGGCCGGCGTTGTGGACGCAGACGAACAGCACCTCGGGGACGTCCTTGGCGATGGTGCCTTCGGCCTGGGCGAGGGCGCGGAGCTGCTCGCGGGAGAAGCGGTGGACGAACAGGGGGATGAAGTCGACCACCCGGGCGCCCGAGAGGCGGTCGACCGACTCATCCACGTAGCGCTCCACGGTCTCCAGCGAGAAGATGCCGCGGAACTCCTCGGCCAGCGCCTCGATCGAGCGGGTGAAGGTCTCGCGCGTGAGCGGGTCCATGGGGGTGTCGCGGAAGGGCATGGGCCGGCCTCCTTGGGGCTCGGCGGGACGGGCGGCAACCGGTGGCGGGCTGGTGGCGCCGGGGACCTGGCGGCGGCAGGCGGTCCCACTCGGCGCGGAGCGGGCAACCACCCCGAGGGTGGCGGCCAGGCGGACCAGGGCGCCAGGGCGCAGCCGGTAGTAGGTCCAGTAGCGGTAGCGGTCGGTCTCGACCAGTCCGGCCGCTTTCAGGACCTTGAGGTGGTGGCTGACCAGCGGCTGGGCGGTCTCCAGCTCCTCAGAAAGGTGGGCGACGCACAGCTGCTCGGACGCCAGCAGCTCGGTGATCCGCCAGCGCAGCGGGTCGCCCAGCGCCCGAGCCAGCTCCACCGGGACGGCTTGGGGAGCGGCGGGCGGGGCGGCAGGAACAGCCGTGGTAGCCATCTGCATCAACATAGATTGATCGCAATGCAGGAGCAAGTCCCGGCCGGGTAGTGTTGCCACTTGACCGCTACCAACGGCGACCCGCTCGACGTCCTGGTCGTCGGCGCCGGGCCGACCGGCCTCACCCTGGCCGCCCAGCTCCGGGCGTTCGGGGCGACCGTCCGCATCGTCGACCGGCAGCTGGACCGCGTGCACGAGTCGCGCGCGCTGGGTGTCCAGCCACGCACCCTGGAGGTCCTGCGCGGGCTGGGGGTTGACCAGGAGCTGGTCGCGCGCGGCAACGACGCGGCCTGGATCCACCTCCACGCGGCAGGCCGGGTCGTCCGGGTCCGGTTGTTCGGGCTCGGCCTGGACGACACCGCCTACCCGTTCCTGTTGCTGGTCTCCCAGGCCGAGACCGAAGAGGTGCTGGGGAACCACCTGGCCGGCCGTGGGGTGCCGGTCGAGCGGGGCACCGAGGTGGTCGGCTTCCACGCCGACCCCGACGCCGCCACCTGCACCCTGCGCCACCGGGACGGGCGGACCGAGCAGGTGCGCGCTCGCTACCTGGCCGGCTGCGACGGCGCCGCCAGCACCGTGCGTCGCGGCGCCGGGATCCCGTTCAAGGGCGGCGCCTACCCCCAGACCTTCGCGCTGGCCGACCTGGAGGCCGACGGGCTTGATCGCGACGCCGCCCACGCCTTCCTCGGTCAGGACGGCATCTTGCTGTTCTTCCCGCTGGGCCGGCCCGCGAGCTGGCGGCTGCTGGCCATGCACCCTGGCCTCCAGGGGCGGCGGGAACCGGCACGGCCGTCGCTGGGAGAGCTGCAGGCCCTGGCCGACGCCTTCACCGGCGGCCGCATCGCGCTGCGCGACCCGGTCTGGCAGACCTACTTCGGGCTGCAGCACCGCCATGCCACCCGCTACCGGGCCGGCCGCGTCTTCCTGGCCGGGGACGCCGCCCACGTCCACAGTCCCGCCGGCGGCCAGGGCATGAACACCGGCATCCAGGACGCCTGGAACCTGGGCTGGAAGCTCGCGCTCGTCGGCCGCGGGGTGGCCGAGGATGCGCTGCTGGACACCTACGACGCCGAGCGCCGCCCGGTCGGCGGCTTCGTCGTCCGCTTCACCGATCGGGCCTACTGGGTCACGACCTCCACGAACCCGCTGCTGCGTACGCTCCGCACCCAGCTGGTCCCGCGGGTGCTGCCCCTGGCGCTGCGGTTCGACCGGGCAGTGGCCTCCGGCTTCCGCACCGTCTCCCAGCTCAACATCAGCTACCGGCACAGCCCCGCCGTCCAGGAGGGCCACCCCACGCTGCGCCGAGGGCCGCCGGCCGGCGACCGGCTTCCTGATGCGCGCACCGCCCGGGACGGCCAAGCGTGCTGGCTCGGTGAGGCACTGGCCGCGCCAGGCTTCCACCTCCTGCTGTGCGGCCCGCCGGGCGACTGGCACGCCAGCCAGCTCAGCGCGCTACACCACCGCTACCCCGACACGCTGACCGTGCACCACCTGACCCGCGAGGCAGCTCCCGGCGCCCTGCAGGACCTCGACGGGCAGGTGTTCGCGCGCCTCGGCGTCGACGGCACCGCCCAGTACCTGGTCCGCCCCGACGGTCACATCGGGTACCGCTGTGGCGGCGACGACCTGGCCGGGCTGCAGCGCTACCTCGCCCGCTGGCTCCCCAACACCCCGCCACGGCCAGCCTGACCAGGCAGACGCGCTACGGCGCTCCCAGCGGCCGTCGTCGCTCCGCGTCGGGGACGCCATGACGCTCCCTCTCTGCCCAGGACCAATCGGCCACGTTGGGGAGCACGGCGCCGGCCGGGCAATCGCGCGTGCGCGGCGCTACCCTGGCCCGCGGGAAGACCTACGCTGTACTCCGGCCACCACCCGGGGGGTGGGCCATGGAGATCCGGAGCTCCACCCAGGACGGCTGCCTGATCGTCGCGTTCACCGGCAGCATCGACATGCTCAGCGCCTCCCGGATCCAGCGAGCCCTGCTCAAGGACCTCGCCGACGAACCGTTCGCGCTGATCTGCGACCTGTCCGGGGTCGACAGCCTCGATCCGGTGTGCGCCACCGTCTTCTCGACGGTGGCCAACCACCCTTCCAGCCGCTGGCCCACCACCAACTTCCTGCTCTGTGGTGCCCAGCCGCCGGTGGCCGAGATCCTGGGCCGGCTGCAGGTGCCGCACTTCCTGCAGCTGTTCGCCGATGTCGACGAGGCCATCGACGAGGCCATCTCCCGCCCGCCGTACCTGCGCGACGAGCTGCGGCTGGCCCCGACGCCGACCGCCCCGGCAGCGGCCCGCGCCTTCGTGCGGGACGTACTCCGGTACTGGGAGCTCGCCCTCCCCGAAGCAAAGGTGATGGAACGGACGGTGTTGCTGGCCAACGAGCTGGTCACCAACGCGGTGGTCCACGCCCACACCGAGATCGTGGTACGGCTGGAGCTGCGCGGCGACCGCCTCCACATCGCCGTGCGGGATGGCAGCCCAAGGCTCTTGCGCCTGGTGGCCCTCGACGGCCAGGCGGAGGCCGGGCGTGGGCTCTTGCTGGTCGAGCAGCTCGCCCATGCCTGGGGCGTCAACCGCCGTCCCGACGGCGGCAAGGTCGTGTGGTGCGTCCTCAGCCTCTGAGGACTTCAGCCGGTCGCTGGCTGCCGGTTCGGCTCCTCGACCACGATCACGATCACCCCGCGGAGGGTCTTGTCGCTGTCGAGCAGGGGGCTGCAGGTGACGCGGCAGGTCACGGTCCTGCCGCGCCGGTTGGTGGCCTGAACCACGGTTGACTGGGTGCCGTTTTCGTCGCTCATGGCCGCCCACAGGGCCGGCCGGACCTGGTCGAGGGGCAGTCCGATGTCGAGGTTGAGGAAGTGCTGGCCCTGGACCTCCTCCTGGCGGACGCCCCAGAGGTCCTCGGAGCCCTGGTTCCACACCAGCACCCGGAGGTCCTCGTCCAGGACGGCGACGGCGCCGTCGAGCCCGGCCCAGATCGATTCGAGGAAGGCGTTGAGCTGGTTGAGCTCGATGGTGCGCTCGCCGAGCTCGTCGTTGATGGTCTGCAGCTCCTCGTTGGTGGCCTGCATCTCCTCGTTCATCGTCTCGAGCTCTTCGTTGGTGGACTGGAGCTCCTCGTTGGTGGTCTCCAGCTCCTCGACCGTCGACTGGAGCTCCTCGTTGGTGGTCTCCAGCTCCTCGTTGGTCGACTGGAGCTCGGCGTAGGCGTCCTCCAGCCCCTGGTTGGCGTGCTCCAGCTCCTCCTTGTACCGGCGCGAGCGGGTCACGTCGGTGAAGTTGATGCTGGCCCCGAGCAGCGCCTGGGTGTCGTCGATCAACGGGACGACCTGCACCTCCAGGTGGGCGACCTCGCCCGAGGGCAGCGGCCATTCGACCTCGTCGATCTGGGACGGGCGCCGCTCGGCGTAGACCTGCTGGATCTTGGACCGCAGCTCCAGCGGCCGGTAGGAGACCTCCAGGTCATGGAACGGGCGGGCGAGGTCGTCGGCACTCAGCTTGAACATGGCGCGCGCCCGTTCGTTGGCCAGCATCAGGGAGCCGCCGGCGTCCACCACGATCTGGGCCTCGGGGCTGGCCTCCAGGGCGGCGGTGCGGACCCGCTCCTCGCGCCCGCGTTGGTTGCCGGCCGGCCCGCTGGCCTCGGTGAGGACCATCAGGCGTTCGCGCAGGGTCGCCCCGGGGACCTTCCGGAACACCCGGCGCTTGAGGTCCAGCGAGGTGAACAGGTTGGTGTGGGCCAGCAGCATCTCGGCCTTGCCCAACATCAGGTACCCACCCTCGCGCAGGGCAAAGCTGAAGCGGGCCAGGACGTGCGCCTGGGTCTCGGAGTTCAGGTACATCAGGGTGTTGCGGCAGACCAGCAGGTCGATGCGGGAGATGGGGGCGTCCTGGATCAGGTCGTGACGGCCGAAGATGACCGACCGCCGCAGCTCCTTCGAGAAGACGTGGCCGTCCCCGTCCCCGTTGCGCTCGAAGTACCGCTCCAGCAGCTCCGGCGGGACCCCTTCCACCTGCTTGGTGGTGTAGCGGGCCTGGCGCGCCTGGCCGAGCGCGTCCTCGTCGACGTCGGTGGCGTAGATCTTGACCCGCTCGCGCACCGCGTCGGCCCCCAGCGTCTCGGCGACGACCATGGCCAGCGTGTACGCCTCCTCCCCCGACGCGCAGCCGGCGCTCCAGATCCGGAACGGCTCGTCGTCGCCCTTCTCGGCCAGCAGCCTGGGCAGGACCTCGGCGCCCAGGTAGTCCCAGACCGGCGGGTCCCGGAAGAAGCTGGTCACGTTGAGCAGGATGGTGTTGAACAGCTGGGTGAACTCCTCGGGGTCGACCTCGAGGTGGTCCAGGTAGCTCAGGTAGCCGTCGGCCCCGACATCCTGCATGCGCTTGCCTATCCGCCGGATCAGGCTGGCCCGCTTGTAGCCGGTGAAGTCGAACCCGCGGGTGCGCCGCAGGTAGTCCAGCAGCACCTCCAGGTCCCGGTCGGCCGGCGGCTCAGCCATCGGTCGCCTCCGTCGACGGCGGTTCCACCGACCCGTGGCGCTCGCCGGAGAGCGGCCACGCGGTGGCGAAGGCGTCCCGGTTGAGCAGCAGGTCACGGACCAGCCGGGCGGCCTGCTGGGCCTCGGCCGCCTGCTCCTCGAACCGCGTGGCCGTGATCGAGTGCCCGCGGCGCCGGGCGGGCTCGGCCAGCCGTCTGGCCAGCGCGGCGCGCTCCTCCAGGCTTCGCAGGGCGACCCACAGGGCCGCCTCCAGGGCCTCGCTCTGCTGGGTGAGGAGGCTCTCCGGCGACCAGGCGTGGCCGACCCGGCAGCGGTACCGCTCCAGGCCGCCGTCCCGGATCTGCCAGAGCACACCGTGGCAGTCCGGGCACGAGAACCCCGAGGGCCGTCCCGGATGGTTGCCCTCGAAGGCTTCCATTGAGAACCCCTCCATTTCGACCTCCACCCGCATGCCGGTCGGGGCCGGGCCTGCTCGCGTCTCGGCCAGGTCGGCGGTGAGCCTGGCCAGGAGCTTGCCCATGGCCGCCGCGGCGACGACGTGATCGACCTGTACGTGCTCGAGCGCGCTGCCCGGCATCCCGGGGTACAGCGCGTCCGTGGGGTCCTGGACGGCGGCGATGCCACCGCGCGACTTGATCGCCAGGAGCCCGGCGGTCCCGTCGTCCAGGGCGCCCGAGAGAACCACTCCGATCACCCTGTTCGCGTACTCGCGGGCGGCGCTGCGGAACAACGGGTCGATGGCCGGCCGGTGGCCGTTCTCGCGCGGCCCGCGGGAGAGGTGCACGTGGCCGGTCCGCAGCAGGGCATGGTGGTCGGGAGGGGCGACGTAGAGGCGCCGGGGCCGGATCGGCTCGCCGTCCTTGACGTGGGTGGCCGGCAGCGGGCCGTGCCGGCGCAGGATGGCGGGCAGGGCGCTGGTCCCGGTGGCCGGCAGGTGGAGGACCACGAACACGGCTGCCGGGAGGTCGCTCGGCAGCGAGGCGGCCAGGTCGACGAGCGCTTCCACACCGCCGGCCGAGGCGCCGACGACCACGATGCCGTGGTCGGGCATGAATCGCCTCCTGAGCACTGGGGTGGGCGGGTGGCGGCCGGCGCCCGGCAACCGAGGATCGATCCCGCGGCCGGACCGGCCTGGGTGCTGTGGTCATGATGCGCGTCTTGGCGGGTCGCCGTCCATGGCGAGGGGTCACCGGTCCGCCTGGCGGCGCTCCAGGGGGGCGTTGAGCACCACCCGGGTCGGGATCGGCACCGGCCACCTGGCCTCGGGCGGCACCCACGCGCCCCAGACGGCGGCGGCCAGCAGCGCGAGATCACCTCCTGCGGGTGAGGCCCGCTCACCCGGCCGGCGGCGATACTGCTGCCAGGTCCGTTCGTGTGCCTGGAGGTGAGGTCGGTGGGGGAGGGCGAGCGGGCGCTGGTGCCGCTGACCCCCGACGCGGCCGGCGGCGCCGGCCTCGAACCGGCCGACGCGGTTCGCCGCGCCACCATCCTGGCGCTGGGCGCCGCCGGACTCGCCCTCGAGATCCTGCGGGCGATCCTGGAGCGTTCCGGTCCCGCCGCCGCCACCGTCCGGGGCGCCGTCGCCGCCGCTCCGCCCGGGGGACCGCACGGGGCGTTGCGCCAGCTCTCCGGCGCAGTGCTCGGCCTGGGGCTGGAGGCGCAGCGGCGCTCCCTGGATGCCGCCGCGGTGGTCGCTGGCCGGCTCTCGCCGCCGCTGCGGACCGCGGCGCGTCCGGTCGTCGCGGTCGCCCGGGCGCCGATGGCGGCCGCCTGGCGCCGGCTCGACCTCGACGGCTGGGCCGCGCGTGGGCTGGCCGAGCAGCGCCGCAACCAGCAGGCCGCGGCCGACGCGACCCGTGCGTTGGTTGGCGCGATCGCCGCCGCCGTGCTCGACCAGGTGGACCTGGACGGCGTGGTGGCCCGCGTCGACCTGGACCGGATCGTCGAGCGGCTGGACTTCGACCAGCTCGCCGCCCGCATCGACGTCGACGCGATCGCCGCCCGGATCGACCTCGACGCCGTCATCGCCCGCGTGGACGTCGACGCCGTGGTCGCCCGCGTCGACCTGCCCGGTCTCACCGAGCAGGTCATGGACGAGGTGGACCTCGGCGAGATCATCCGCGAGTCGAGCAGCACCATGGCCAACGAGACGGTCGACACCCTGCGGGTACAGGGCATGCGTGCCGACCGCCTCGTCAGCCGGGTGGTCGACCGCATCCTGCAGCGGCGGGACGACCGGCAGACCGGCCCCGCCGGCCGCCATGAGGGAGGCACGGGACCGTGACCCGGCCGATCCGTCAGCCCGAGGCCAAGGTCCTCCAGGGCCACCGGGCCGGCTTCGTCTCCCGCATCGTCGCCGACGCCATCGACCTCGGGGTCATCTGGGCGCTGAGCCTGTCGGGGCTGCTGTTCGCCGGCGTGGTCCGCTACCTGCTGACCGGCCCCCCATACCGCACGCCCGTCCTGCCGAGCTGGCTCGCCGCCGCCGCGGGCACGGCGATCGGCGTCGCCTACCTCACCTCCGGGTGGGCCGCGACCGGGCGGACGGTGGGCAAGCAGGTGGCCGGGCTGCGGGTGACGGACCGTTCCGGAGGCCGGCTCAGCCTGCGTCGCGCGCTCGTGCGGGCCGTGCTGTGCCTGGCCTTCCCCGCCGGGCTGCTGTGGATCCTCGTCAGCCGCCGCAACGCCTCCGTCCAGGACCTCCTCGTGGGAACCGTGGTGGTCTACGACTGGTCCTACCACCCGGCCGACGAACCGTCCCCGTCGCGTGACGCTGCCTAGGCGTCCTGGCGCCGCAACCGCCAGGCGGCGAGCGCCAGCAGGACGGCCGTGTAGAGGCAGAACACGCCGAGCCCGGTCCACGGCGCGAGCGACGCCGGGTCCTGCCGAACGCTGGTGACGGCGATCCCGGCCGGGGCGGGCAGGTAGCCGTAGAGCTGGTCCGACCAGGTCGACGGCAGGAGGCCGACCAGGATCTGCGGGGCGAACAGCAGGCCGAACAGCGCCCCGACCGCCGCGGCGGTGCCGCGCAGCAGGGCGCCGAGGCCGAGACCCAGCAGGCCGACGGCGGCCAGGTACAGCCCGCCGCCGAGGACGGCCCGCGCCACGCCCGGCTGGCCGAGCGTGGTGCCGAGCTGCTCGGCGGACAGGATCGACTGCCCGACCAGGAACGCCGCGAAGCTCGCCGGCACGCACAGCGCCAGCACCGCCAGCGCGTACCCGACCGCCTTGCCCCACAGCACCGGCAGCCTGGCGGGGACGGCCGCGAAGCTGGTCCGGATCATGCCGGTGGCGTACTCGCCGGTGATCAGCAGCGCACCGAGCACCCCGATGGCCAGCTGCGCCAGCTGGAGGCCGCTGAGGCTGACCGCGGTGGGGTCGAAGCTGGCGACGGCGGCGGGGTCCTGCGGCGGCCTGGTGACCCGGACCCCGGAGTACAGCGCGCCGAAGCCGACGATCAGCACGGCGGCGACGAGCAACGACCAGGCGCTCGACGGCAGGGTGCGCAGCTTGGTCCATTCCGAGCGGATCACCCTCGCCTGGGTCACCCGCTGGTCGCCACGGTAGGCCGGCAGGGCCGGCGCGGTCGGCTCGGTCATGGTGGTCATCCCCTCGCTGGTGCGGTGGTGGGCGCGCGGAACTCGACCGCGTCGCTGGTCATGCCGATGAAGGCGTCCTCGAGCGAGGCCTGGCGCGCGGTCAGCTCGAGCAGGGTGATCCCGGCCGCTGCCGCGTGCCTGCCGACCTCGTCGGTGGTCAGCCCCGAGACGGTCAGCGCGCCGCCCTCCCCGCGCGAGACCTCGGCGGCCTGCGACCGGAGCAGCGCGGCCAGCGCGTCCGGGTCGGTGCTCCGGGCCAGCACGGCGCCGCGCGTGGCGCCGGCGATGAACGCCTCCACGCCGGTGTCGGCGATCAGCCTGCCCCGACCGATGACGATCAGGTGCTGCGCGGTCAGGCCCATCTCGTTCATCAGGTGCGACGAGACGAAGACCGTCTTCCCTTCGGCGGCCAGCGCCCGCAGCAGCGACCGGATCCAGCGGATGCCCTCGGTGTCGAGGCCGTTGACCGGCTCGTCGAGGACCACCGTGTGGGGGTCGCCCAGCCGCGCCGCGGCGATGCCGGGCCGCTGGCCCCTGCCGCGGGAGAAGGCGCCCGCCCGC
>Ga0081538_10002381_pt1 | contig 18463 bp, 20 predicted proteins | sample TabmetS5T2R1_FD_71022 | JGI IMG/M metagenome (GOLD analysis project Ga0081538, IMG submission 71022) | Tabebuia heterophylla rhizosphere microbial communities from the University of Puerto Rico - S5T2R1 | ecosystem: Host-associated > Plants > Roots > Rhizosphere ... | reverse complement strand
CCACCCGGGGAACCTCCTTGACCGGACATCGATGCCTGGAACGCCTTGGCTCGCCGTGGTCGACCATATCCTAGAACCCAAGTCTGGGGTCGAGGCTGGCAGCGGATGCTAACCGGTTGGCTCACCCAGGCCCGCTGGTCCGTGCTGGGTCCGCAGCCCATCGGCGAACCACGGACAACAGCGGGCAGAAGCGGTCATCTAACGTCAGTCAGAACCGCAGGTAGCTCCGGCTATAGGCCCCTGACCGCGTGCGACCGGTCGAGTCGCACGGCGAGGGCGTCGAGGTCGCTCGGTTACAGGTGGCCGTAGCGGTCGACCGTCTGGGTCGCCGAGCGGTGGCCGAGCATCGCCTGAACGATCTTCACTGAGACCTTCTCCCGGATCGCCGGCGAGGCCGCGGTGTGCCGAAGGTCATGGACGCGGAGGCCTATGGGCAGCCCCACCCCCTCGGAGCCTTCCAGCGCAAGCCCGCACGGTCGTTGGGCGGTTGCTCCTTGCGCGCCCCCTGGCGGCCCGCATCGCCTGACCGGCGAGCGGCCAGGCCATCAAGGCTGCCCCGGGCCCGCAAGGCGGCGACCGAACCAGCATTCGCATGCGTCGCCTAGGAATGCGGTGTCCTTTGGCGGTGGCGCCGATTCGCTGCCGGTGCGTGGCGCAGATCTGACTGAGTGGCGGTTCCTGTCGGTGTAGACCCAAGCCGTCTTGGCCGCCGGCCTGCTTTCACCTTCCAGGTCGATGCGTCTTGCTCCGGCGCGGTAGGGGCTATCCGACCGCCGGCATCAGCCCGCCGCCCCACAGCCGCTCGCATCGCGGCGCCCTTGCCAGCACGAGGCGATCTCCCGCCCGCTGTTGTCGAGGGCGATCAGCCGCTCAAACGGGTACGGCTCCTGGCCCGCTGACCAGGGGATCACCGCGACGAAGAAGTTGACCGGAAAGTCGTTGCCGCCCTGCAGCGGCGCAAGCTCCAGCGGAGGCCTTCCGCCAGCACGGATGAGCCGGACCCGGGCGGCCTGCTTGGTGACGTAGCCGTCGACGACGACCTTCGAGGGGTCCCCGCCGCTGTTGGCGTGCAGCGTGGTGAGCAGCGGCGGCTCGCCGGCGTAGGCGACCGGGGAGCTGATCCGGTGCTGGTTCCCGTACGCGAACATCCAGCACAGCCGCCGCTCGTTGGGCAGTGGTGGCCGTGCGGCGATCATCCAGACGCCTTGCCGGTCGGGCAGCCGCCCGACCGCGATGATCCGGACGTCGGTTGGCCTGCCACCCTTGCAGGCACCCAGCCCTTCCGACCGGGGGTCGGGGTCGGTCAGCATGCCGAGCACCGCTGCCTCGGCGCTGCCGTTGGCGACCGTGGCGGCGTAGTCCGCCAGCTTGGCGGGGAAGCGCGGCTTGGTGGACGGTGCCGCCGGCGCCTCCTGGCGGTTGCTCAGGCGCAGCTGGCCGGTCCCAACGGCGCCAGCGGCCAGGACGGCGGCGAGCAGCGCGGCGGTGCCGGCAGTGAGGCGGCGGCGTCGTTGGCGGCCACGGCGGATCGCGGCCGCTGGGCCGGCGGTGCGCCCGTCGCGGGCGGCAGCCTCGGCCAGCTCCTGGAGGTGGTCGCGCAGGTTGGTCATGGGGGGTTGAGCACCTCCTGGGCGTCGCTGAGCCGGTTGGCGAGGGCGCGGCGGCCGCGGGCGAGCAGGCTCTTGACGGTCCCTGGCCGGACCCCGATCAGGCGGGACACCTCCTCGACCGGTAGGTCGACCAGGTGGTACAGCACGATCGCTTGGCGTTGGCGCATCGGCAGGGTGCGCAGCGCCTCCAGCAGCGCCAGCGCCTCGGCCGAGGCGGCTGGGACCTGCGGCGGTGGGCCCAGGCGCAGCAGCGCCCGTGCCTGGCGTCGCAGCCGGCGGGCGCGCTCGGCGGCCAGGTTGAGGGCGACGCGGCGCACCCAGGCCTCGGGCAGGTCGTAGTCGCGTAGCCATGCCCAGCGGACCGAGGCGCGGGCAAATGCCTCCTGGACGACCTCTTCGGCTTCGTGGAGGTCGCCGGTGACCAGCAGGAGCTGACCGAGCAGCCGCCCGACCGCGCCGGTGTAGAACTCCTCGAAGCCTTCGGTGGTTGCCATCGCCCTCCCCGGGGTGGCCGACACCGCCATGCATATACATGCCGCAGGAGCGTGCGCGGTGGCAGTCGGCCGGGATCACTACGCAGTTGTTGCCGACGTCCTGATGCCGACCGCCGGTGGCTCCCCGAGCCACTCCCGCCGGGTCGGATGACCGCCGCGGAGTTGGGCGGCGCTGTTGCCGGCCGCCACGCGCGCCGTGGCCTCGGCTGAAGCTGGCCTTGGGCACGCCGACCGCCAGGGTGGTGGGCTGTTCAACGTGGCGGTGACCCGCTGCGAGCAGGAGCTGCCGCAGCCGTCGGTCTACCGGCTGCTGCACGCCGAGCGCGACCGGCTGTTCCCCGATGAGCTGTTCGCCGACCTGTACATCCAGCATGGTCGCCGGTCGGTGCCGCCGTCGATCCTGGCGGTGGTGATGGTGCTGCAACGCTGGAGGCTGCTCGGACCGCGAGGCCCGCGACCGGTTCGCCTACGACCTGCGCTGGCGGTACGCCGCCGGCGTCGACGACGAGATGCCAGGGTGTGCGCACACGGTGCTGGTCGAGCTGCGCGCCCGGCTGCGCCGCTCGGCTGACCCGGACCGGATCTTCCGGGTGACCACCCAGCTGGCCCGCCAGCTGGGGCTGGTCGGGGTGCGTCGGGTGCTTGACTCCGCGCCGCTGTTGGACGCGGTCGCCACCCATGACACCGTGAGCCTGGTCCGCGGCGGGATCCGCGGGCTGCGCGTCCTACCGGGCCAGCTGGCCGCCCAGGTCCGCGCCGGGCGGCAACGCGACGACGACTACGCCGCCCCAGGCAAGCCGGCCTGTGACTGGGACGATCCCGCCGCCCGTGAGGAGCTGGTCGACAGCCTGTTCCGGGATGGCTACCGCGCATTGTTCGCGCTGCGCGGCGCCCAGCTCCGCCCCGACGCCGCCCAAGCCGCGGGGCTGCTGGCCACCGTGATCGGCCAGGACATCGACGAGACGAGCGACGGGCGGTTCGTGATCGCCGAGGGCGCCGCACCGGATCGGGTCATCTCCCTGGTCGACCCCCAGGCCCGCCACGGGCACAAGACCACCGCGCACGGCTTTGACGGCTACAAGGGCCACATCGCCAGCGACCCCGACAGCGAGATCATCACCGCCGCGGATGTCGGCCCCGCCAACGGCGCAGATGCAGCCATGGCGGAGGCGCTGCTGGCCGACCTGCCCACACCCGGGCCCGACGGCCAGTCTGCCACCGAGGCGACCGCCGGCCTCGAGCCGCCCCCGTGCCGGCCGTCTACGGCGACAGCGCCTACGGCACCGGCCAGGTCCTGGCCCACCTGGACCAGTCCGGCATCACCGCGATGACCAAGGTCCCGCCACTGCACGCGCCCGGCGGCCGGTTCGCCAAGGACCGGTTCACCATCGACCTTGCCGACAGGACAGTCACCTGCCCCGCCAGGCGCACCGTGGCGATCACTCCGCGCTCGGGTGGGGGCGGGCTGGCCCGCTGCGGGCTGCTGCGCGTCGGCCAGGACTTCAGGCTGCTGGCTGCCGCGGTCAACCTCGCCCGCCTCGCCACCCTCGGCATCGGCTACCGATCAAGCGGCTGGGCGGTCGCGCCAGCGTAGCTCCAAGACCAGGCCAGCCGGTCAGCACGGCCGGACCACGACCCGCATCCGACCGGCCAGCCCCCATCCCCAACCATCCTCGCCGAGCGGCCTGCCAACACCCATTGGGCACCAGCTACCTAGGTGCGGAATCCGAATACATTTTCGGGATTGACGCTCTCGACGGCTTCCGTACGATGTGCGCAAGCGACGTGGGGGGTGCGCATGCCACGATTCAAAGTCGTCGCGACCGTGACGCTGGCCCTAGCTCTGGCCCTGATGCTAGCCAGCTGTAGCGACTCGACCGACAGCGCCGATCCGAGCAAGGTCGCCACCAGGCAAAAGAAGCTGGAGCAGGCCCACGAAGACGGAAAGCAGGCCCATAAGTCGATGAATCAGTACGGCTTTGACGCCACCGAGAGCGAATGCAAGGCGCACTATGCCGCCACCATGGCTCGTGATCTCGGCAGCGACGACATGGTCGCTCTGGGCCGCCGGTACTTCGTCGCCGGGTGCATGAAGGACCTGGCCCCGACCCAGGTCGCCAAGGGGCCCTAGCTGCCAGCCCCGGCCATCCAGGGCCGCCCGGTGAGGGCGGCGTCCAAGGCCTGACGACGCTGCCAGAGGCCGCCGGCCAGCAGCGCCGTCCCGGCCAGCAAGGGCGCCAGCGCCACCACGTCGACCCGCGACAGCCCGTGTCCCGGGCTGATCGGGACCAGGACCGGCCCCCTCCCGCTGCGGCAGGGCGATCACGCCGCTGACGGCTTCACCCCGACGATGATGTAGGTGGGTCGTGGGTCGGTCCAGTCACCCCGCGCCGCGTCGGCGCGCATGCGCCGCAGGCCCTCCTCGAGCTGGTCGCTGGTCAGGAACCCATAGCGGGAGCTTGCCTCGGTGCGCAGCACACGCTCGACATCAGCGAGGACGAGCCGGCTGTTCCGCAGGTGCCGGTGGGCCGTGACCGAGGTGAAGCCTGCCTGCGCGAGCCACGCCGTGATCGCCTCGACCGAGGGGAGCCGGGCCGCGTCGATGGCCGCCATCCGGGGGATGAAGCGTTGCGGGACCCGGCCGGCCACGTCTTCGGGGGCGATCGTCCGCACCAGCACCAGGCCACCGCCACGCAGGACGCGAACGGCGCCGGCGACTCCGGCGCGCGGGTCGGCGAGCTGATGCAGCACCAGCGAGAGCAGGACGCGGTCGAAGGACAAGGCGGCGAAGGGGAGCTGCTCGGCGTCCCCGACCACCCAGCGCACCGCCCCGGCCGGCGGCCGGGGACGCCGCCTGGCGAAGTCGATGAACCGCGCCGAGCGGTCGAAGCCGGTGACCTCGGCCGGCGCCGCGCTGGCGATCGCCCGAGCGAACCCGCCGGTCCCACAGCCCACGTCCAGCACCTCCAGGCCAGGTGTGATCCGGGCCGACCTGAGGAGCAGCGGGACCCAGAAGGCCAGGTTCTCCTCCGAGAAGCGCCGATCGAAGTGCTCGGTCGGGAGCCGGTCAGAGCGGAAGGCAACCGGGTCAAAGGACACGCCCCACCGGGCGGGCCGGGCGTGGTCTGGGCCGCCTCCAGCACCCCGACCTCCCATCCGGGGATGCTCCTCAGCGCTCGACGAGCTTCCAGTAGGAGTCCTTGCGGGCGATCTTGTCGCCTCCAGGACCGCGTCGTCGGTCAAGAAGCTCATCACCGCGTTCAGGTCGTGGCGTTGAAGGCGTCGACCAGGCGTTGGAGCGTCTCGATGGTCGCCGTGTCCGCGCCGGTCACTCTGAACGCCTCCCTGGCTGCCTGCTCCGGTCGTCCGTAGGCTGCAGGTCGTCGCCGTAGTGGATCACCAGGCGGGTGATCCGCCCCTCCCGCGCCACCAGGACGAGCGCTCCCGCCCGGACGCCGGGACGCCGCCGCCAGGCGTAGGAGGCGACCACCCGGCCCTGGCTGTCCTGCTCGACCTCCAGCAGCTCGATCTCGTCGTCGGGCGGCTGGGTCCGGTAGGCGGCCGCGATCGCCTCGCGCCCGCGGAACGGGCCGACCGGGATCCCCTCGAAGGTCAGCTCGGCATCCTCGCTGAACCCGTCCACCATCGGGCCGAAGTCGCCGCTGCGAACGCCGGCGTTGAACCGCGCGACATGCCCGGCAAGGAGTGCCACCCCAGTCTGCACTGCGCCTCCTCTCGCCGGGATGGATGTCGGCTCGCCGGCAGATACTGGAGCATCGTCGGCGACGGCGCGAGGGTCGGTGACGGGCGTCACGCCGGGCTGGTGCGTTGCGGCACTGCTCCCGACCCATGGCGGGGGCCATCCTGCTGTATCAGCGTGTGGCGGATGTGCAGGATGGGGGTCGGGTCAAGGTGCCTGGGTTGTGGTATGCAGCAGGGAGCGCGAGGAAGGCCGGCCCTGTGCGGCCTTGGCGGTGTTTCGCCTTGTGCTGGTCGTGCGGACGTGAGGCCTCCTCCCAGGCCGGGTCCCGCAGCGAGGTCGAGCGTCCCATGCACTGGTTCTGCTCCGACTGTGACGTGCGCTGGTACGCCTACGCCGATCGGGTCGAGCTGCCGGCCCCAGCGATGGCCTCCTGAGCCGGTCACCAGCTTCCGGAGCTGGCCGCCTTGGCGCCCAGCTCGCGGACGACCTCGACGAACAGGTCGAGGTCGTCGGCGGTGGTGCGCCAGTTGCTGATCGCCGGGCGCAGCGCCGCCCGTCCGCCGTAGACGGTGGCGCCGGCGAACACCCGGCCGTCGTCGAGCAGGGCCTCGCCGAGGCGGCGGTTGACGTCGTCGAGCGCCGGCTCGGACAGGTCGGGCGGGCGGTAGCGGAAGCAGACGACGTTGAGCGGGACCTCGGCCAGGCGCTCCAGGTCGGGCGCGGCGTCCACGGCCGCGGCCAGGTGGGCGGCCAGGTCGCAGTGCCGCTCGACCAGCGCCCGGTAGCCGGCGCGGCCGTACGCGGCCAGGGTGGCCCAGATCGGCAGGGCCCGCGCCCGCCGCGAGGACTCCGGGCCCAGCAGCCCGTAGCCGCCACGGGGGTCGTCCGGCCCCGGCAGATACGCCGCCCCCGGCATGCCGAACGCCGGCCCGAGCCGGCTCGGGTCGCGGACGAGCGCGAACCCGCTCTCATAGGGCACGTTGAGCCACTTGTGGGCGTCGGCGGCGATCGAGTCGGCGCGCTCGATCCCCGCGGTCAGATGGGCGGTGCGCGGCGACACCGCCGCGAACAAGCCGAACGCGCCGTCGACGTGCAGCCAGGCGCCGAACTCCTCGGCCAGGCCGGCCAGGTCGGCCAGCGGGTCGAAGTCGCCGGCGTTGGGCTCGCCCGCCGTCGCGACCAGCACCGCCGGCGCCCCGTCGAGCTCGCCGAGGCGTCGCCGCACCGCGTCCAGGTCCACCCGGCCGACGTCGTCGCGGGCGAAGACCTCGACCGTGTCCTTGCCGTGGCCGAGCAGCTGCAGGGCCTTGCGGGCGCTGGGGTGCACGTACCCGCTGGACAGCACCGGCATCCGGGGCAGCCCGGCCAGCCCCGACGAAGTCGCGTCCACCCCGTGCCGCTCGGCCCACCAGTGGGTGGCCAGCGCCAGCCCGGTGACGTTGCCGAAGGTGGCGCTGGCCGTCAGCGCCCCACCCCAGCCCGCCGGCAGCCCGACCAGCTGGCGCAGCCAGTCCAGGCTCACCGTCTCGACCGCGTCGGCCAGCCGCGACGAGGCCTTCACGAACGCGTTCTGGTCCAGCAGCGACACCAGCCAGTCGGCGGCCAGCGCCGCCGGCGTCGACCCGCCGATCACGAAGTGGTAGAAGCGCGGCCCCGCCGACGCGGTCGCGGTCGCCGTCCCCACCCGCAGCAGCCGCTCCATCGCCGCCCCGGTGCCCGCCCCCTCCTCCGGCAGCGGCCCCCCCAGCTCACCCAGCAACGGCTCGGCCCCGCGGTCGTACACCAACCGCCGCGGCAACCCCTCCAACCACGGCCCCGCCGCCTCCACCACCTGCCTGAGCGCGGCCAGCGCCTCGTCCTGCTCCTTCAGCGGATCGCCCACGTCACCCTCCCCCAGATCGCCGGCGGGCTCAGTGTATGGGTCGAGCCCGTCGCCGAGCGTCCCACGTCACGCGCCCGCGGTGACGGGCGGCACTGCCAGGGGCGGGTCGGCGGCGCAATGTGAGTGAGTACGGCCACCTCCAACGGGGGAGAGGACGATGCATCCGTACATGACCGAACAGCTGGTCCGCGACCGGCGGGCCGCCCTGGACGCGGAGGCTCGCGGTGGACGGCTCGTCCGGCGGGCCGAGCGGCCGGCTCGGGCCGAGCATGGGCGTCGCCGGGTCACCCTGACGGCGCTGGCGTTCGCCCGTCGGGTTCGCGGGCTGGCGGCTCGCTCCGCCTGAGCCGGCGGGGCTGGGCCGAAGCGATCGGAGCGGCGACTGCGCCCGAGGCGATGCGGCCGCCGACGACCTCGTCGGCGTCCGTCACCGCGGCGCGGCCGGCTTGCGCTCGCCGACGCCGGCCGGGATCACCACCACCGGGCAGCGGGCGTGGTGCACGACGGCGTGGCTGACCGACCCGAGCAGCAGGCTGGTGAACCCGCCGCGTCCCCGGGCGCCGACGACCACCAGGTCGGCGTCGTGGGACAGCTCGACCAGGGCCTCGGCCGGGTTCCGGTCCTCCACCACCGTGGGCCGAACGTCGATCCCCTCGATGGCCTCGCCCGCCTCGCCGAGCAGGTGCTCCAGCAGCTCGTCGGCCTGGCCGCGAACCGCCTGCTGGAACTCGGCCTGGAGCTCCGCGGTCCTGGCCAGCTCGTCCTCGGTCGGCCGGGGGCCGGCGGCCGCGTCCCGGCCGGGCAGGGCCGTCTGGGAGGGGAAGTACAGCGGAGCGGCCAGCGCCTGGGCGTGGTAGGCGTGGACCACCTCCAGCGTCGCCAGCCGCAGGCGGGCCTCGTCGGCCGCCCAGGTCAGTGCCCGCAGCGCCCCGGGTGAGGCGTCGACCCCGACCACAATCCTCGCCATCGGTCCACCTCCGCCCCCCTGATGCCAGTGGGGCGATCACAGCACACGGAGCGCTCGCCAACCAAGCGCCGACGCCGGCTTCCGGGGTGGCGACCGCGGATGCGATGCTGGGCCGCCCTGGGTCAACCGGCCGGGACGGCGAGGAACAGGAGGCGCGGATGTCGACACTTGACCGCCTGGTGGCGCGGCTGCTGAGCCGCTGGCTGCGTGAGCCGGTCCGCCAGGCGCTGGCCGAGCAGGACCCGCGGCAGGCCGGCCCCGAGGCCCACGTGGAGATGTACAAGTACCTGGTCCACGGGGACCGGGCCCGGCTCCGCATCCACCCGACCGCCGTGGTCAACAACGCGCTGTTCAACGTGGGCTCGGGCGACATCACGGTGGGGGAGTACGCCTTCTTCGGCCACAACGTCTCGGTCCTGACCGGCACCCACGACATCAACAAGTTCGGCCGCGAGCGCCAGCTGGCCATCCCCCGCGGCGGACGCGACATCGTCATCGAGGCGGGGGCCTGGGTGGCCAGCAACGCCCTGGTCCTGGGCCCGTGCGTGATCGGCGCCCACGCCGTGGTCGGCGGCGGGTCGCTGGTCATCGGCGACGTCGCTCCCTACACCATCGTGGCCGGCTCCCCGGCCAAGGTCCTGCGGACCATCCCCCACGAGGACCGGGGCGAGACCCCCGGCGGCTAGGCTACGGGACCGGCAGCAGGGCGATGCGGCGGCGGGTCTCGCCGCCGATGCGGCTGGTGTCGCTGCCGACCCACAGCCCCTGGGAGGTGACGTAGAGGTCCTTGCCGCCGACCCCGCGCTCCTTGGTCGGGTTCCAGGGCAGGGCCAGCCCGGTGGTCGGGGTGTAGTTGATCCAGGTCGGCCGGGTCGGCGTTGCTGGCCACGCTGCCGCCGATACCCAGGTTGAGGTAGCCGGTGTTGGCCCCGGTGGCCGGGTTCACGGCCCGCAGCTTGCCCGGGAAGGTGCGCCGGCGATCAGCCGGCCGCCGGTCAGGGCCAGTTCGGTGACCTTGCCGGAGGTGAGCTTGGCGTTGAAGGCGGTGTCGACGGCCCCGGTGGTCGGGTGCAGCTTGGCCACGCCGCGCCGGGCCACGCCGTTGACGCTGGTGAAGGTGCCCCGATCCACAGCGAGGCGCCGTCGCTGGCCACGTTCGGGGTGATGTTGGCCGGGTTGGCGCTGACCACCGCGCCGAGCCCGATCGACGCCGAGCCGACGGTCGGGACGGCGGCCAGGGCCGCGCAGAGGCCGACCGAGACCAGGATGGCGCGCAGCGATGGGATGTCGGCGCGGATCCTAACCAGATGCCCCGGCAGGCGGATCATGCGGTTGCACTACGCTGAACTGGACACCGCGGCGCCCGATCGTCGCTGCTCAGGGAGGACCGGTTGCGCATCCTGGTGGCCGCCGTCGAGGCCCAGAAGGACGACCTCGACGGCAACCTGGCCCGGCATCTGGCCGTGCTCGAGCAGGCCAGGGCCCAGGGCTGCCAGCTGGCGGTGTTCCCCGAGTTCTCGCTGACCGGGTCGGTCGACCCCCACGCCCATCCCGAGCGGGCCCTGCCGGTCGACGCCGGGCCGGTGCGGGCCCTGCTGGCGGCGACCTCGCGGGCCGGCGTGGCCGCGCTGTTCGGGATCGCCGAGCGCGACGGCGGGGCGTTCCACATCGCCCAGCTGTACGGCCACGACGGCCGGCTCGGCGGCGTCTACCGCAAGCGCCACCTGGGCGAGGGCGAGGAGGGCTACCGGCCCGGCCGGGACCCTGGGGTGTTCGAGCTGGGGGCGGCCCGGTTCGGGGTCGCCCTGTGCGCCGAGGGCGGGGTCGACTTCCCCTGGGACGACGCGGTGGCCGGCGGGGCGTCGGTGGTGCTGTTCTGCTCGGCCCCGGGGCTGTACGGGCGCCGGACCGACGAGCGGGGCTGGCGCGCCGGGCACGGCTGGTGGGTGTCGGCGGGGCTGGGAGACGCCGTCCGCCACGCCCGCCGGCTCGGGGTGCCGGTGGCCATGGCCACCCAGGCCGGGTCGACCGAGGACGAGGACTTCCCCGGGCTGGCGGCGCTGGTGTCGCCGGCCGGCGAGGTCGCCCGGCTGCCCGACTGGCGGGCCGGCAGCCTGGTCGCCGAGGTCGCCGCCGACGTCACCGTCCAGCCGGTCCGCGAGGCCGTCCGCTGCCTGCTGGTCGACCAGGCCGGGCGGGCGCTGCTGGTCCGCTACGCCGACCACCGGGTCCCGGGCGACTGGTGGGGCGTGCCCGGGGGTGGCCTGGACGCCGACGAGGACCATCTGGCCGCGGTCCGCCGGGAGCTGCGGGAGGAGCTCAACCGCGACGACCTCCAGGTCGGGCCGTGGATCGGGCGGCGCTGCCACACCTTCTGGCTGGGCCGGTGGATGACCCAGCGCGAGCGCTGGGTCCTGTGCCGGGCCGAGCCGTTCGAGGTCGACCCCGGCCACGTGGCCACCCTGTCGGCCGAGGCCATCCAGGAGCTCCGCTGGTGGTCGGCGGCCGAGCTGCGCGCCGAGGCGCCCTCGATGACCCCCCGCGACCTGCCCGCCCTGCTCGACCGGATCGCCCGCGGGGACCTCCCCGACCCCGACGAGGACCTGGGAGTGTAGCCGGGCCACCCGGCCGGTGGACAAACGCCGAATGCTGACGGGGCCGAGGGGTTAGCATTGGCGGCGCCGCGGCGGGGACCGGGCCGGTCCCGGTCCGTCGAGGTGGGAGGAAGCCCGTGAGCTGGCACAGGGACCGGGACGCCGACGGCATCCCCGACTGGCAGGAAGACGAGAACTACGCCGACGAGGCACCCATCCGTGGCCCCGCCAGCCCGCGGGCCCGCAGGGGCGGCATGGGCGGCGGCTGCGCCCTCCCGGCCGCCCTCCTGCTCGCCGCCGCCGCCCTCGCCACCCGCCGGGCGACCCGCCGCCGCGCCTGACCGCGACCCGGGGCCCACCGGCTCGGGCTCGGACCTAGCGCCGCAGCTCCAGGAACGGGACCAGCTGCTCGGCGGGGGTCATGGAGCCGTGGTGGCCGGTGAGGATGGCCTGGGTGGGGTCGACCTCGCGCTGGACGACGCCGATGGGGCCGTGGGCGGCGGCGACCACGTCGCCGACGCGGGCGCGGACCTCGTCGGTGACCTTGGGGCCGAACCAGCCGGCGGCGATCGCCTCCTCGCCCGGGACGACCCACATGGCGTGGCCGAGCAGACCCCGCCAGGCGGCCAGGACGTCGCCGGCGGCCCCCCGGACGGTGTGGACGTGCCTGGCCCTGGCCTCGCCGGACAGCAACCGGACACCGGCGGCCAGCTCCGGCCGGTCGGCCAGGTCGACCCGCTCCTCGGGGCGGAGGTCGACCATGCCGTGGTCGCCGGTGACGAACAGGGCGGCGTCGCCGCCGAGCCGCTCGGCGATGTGGCCGACCAGCCGGTCGACGTGGGCCAGCTCCAGCCGCCAGGCCTCGGCGCCGACCCCGCGCACGTGCCCGGTGCGGTCCAGGTCGGGATGGTAGACGTAGACCAGGCTGCGCCGGCCCTTGCCGAGGCCGCGCAGGGCCCCAGCGGCCTGGTCGCCCAGGGAGTGTGTGCGCCAGTACTCGCCCCCGCGCAGGGCGGCCCTGGTGAAGCCGGAGGCGGCGTACGCGCCCGCCCCGACCAGGGTGACCTCGATCCCGTCGGCCACCGCGACCTCGAAGCCGGTCGGCTCCGGCTGCAGCTGCTCGGGCACGACCCGGTCGCGCAGGTCCTTGGCCCCGCCCAGTCCGTACGGGGACCAGCGCAGGCAGTTGAAGGCCCGCTCCATGCCGGGCAGGGCGATGGTGTAGCCGACCAGGCCGTGGCGGCCCGGCGGCAGCCCGGTGCCGATCGAGGCCAGGCTGCTGGCCGTGGTCGCCGGGAACCCGGTGGTGATCGGCCCGCCCCGCTCGGCCGCGCCGGCCAGCGCCGGGGCGAGCCGGCGGTTGGCCAGCAGCCCCTCCCAGCCGAGCCCGTCCACCACCAGCAGGCAGGCCCGGCGCAGCGGCTCCACCCCCAGCGGGTTGGCGAACCCGGGCACGTCCAGGGCGGCCAGCAGCGACGGCAGCAGGTCGGCGAGCGAGGCCTCGCCATAGCGGGGCAGCGGAGGGGCGCGCATGGCGGCACCGTACAGGAGGCCCAGCCGGCGACGCCTCTCTATCCTGGAGGCGGGCCCACTCGAGGAAGGCGAGGACAGCTATGGCAGAGGTGACGCGGACCGAGCAGGAGTGGCGGGAGCGGCTCAGCCCCGACCAGTACCGGGTGCTGCGCCAGGCGGGCACCGAGCCGCCCTTCACCGGCAAGTACACCTACTCCAAGGAGGAGGGCGTCTACCGCTGCGCCGCCTGCGGCAACGAGCTGTTCCGCTCCGACGCCAAGTACGACTCGGGCACGGGTTGGCCCAGCTTCACCGAGCCGGCCAACGCCGAGGGGGTGGAGCTGCGCCCCGACACCAGCCACGGCATGGTCCGCACCGAGGTCGTCTGCGCCCGCTGCGGCTCCCACCTGGGCCACGTGTTCCCCGACGGCCCCGCCCCGACCGGCCAGCGCTACTGCATCAACTCCCTGGCACTGGACCTCGATACCGAGGGGCAGGCCCCACGCCCGTAACGACGGCCCGGCTCCCGGGGTCGGTTAGGATCGCCGTCCCCGGAGCGAGGGAGGACCACGTTGGCGGAGGACCGCCGCGAGCAGCCCCAGCCGACCTACAACGTGCTCAAGACCTGGGCGTTCGACGACTGGGGCCTGTACGGGCGGGGGGACGAGCTGCTGGCCCGGGCGCTGGCCCGCCACCCGCGGGTGAGCCGGGTGTTCCACGTGCAGCCGCCGACCGACCCGGCCGAGCTGCGCACCCGCTTCCGCGACCCCCGCTGGGAGCAGGACATGGAGGGCCAGCTGCGCCGGCTCAAGGGGGTCGAGGACGACGGGGTGTACCTGTTCACCCCGACCAGCCAGCCCGACCGGCGCGAGGCCGCCCTGGACGGCGCCGTGGCCATGCTGGAGCGCGAGCAGGCCTTCGCCCAGCCGCTGGTGATGCTGCACGGCCTGGCCCACCCCTTCGCCAGCGACCTGGCCAGCCGGCTCGGCGGCCGCGGCGTGACCCGGGTGGCCATGGTCCGCCGCGACGCCCGGGCCCCCTACCCGGTCGACGCCGACGAGCGCCTGGCCCTGGAGGACGTCTACAAGGTCCAGCTGTCCGGGGCCGACCTGGTCTGGGCCGGCACCCGCGAGCTGTGCCAGGAGTTCGCCGGCCTCAACCCCCGGACGGTGCTGCATCCCGTCGGGGCCGACCAGGGCCTGGCCGGCGGGGAGCCCGCGGCCGAGCTGGCCGGGCTGCCCCGGCCGCTGATCATCTACGCCGGCTCCATGCGCGCCTACCTGAACGTCGGCCTGATCAGGGGCACCGCCGACCGGCTGCGGGAGGCCAGCTTCGTGTTCGTCGGCCCGGCCGCCGACTTCCTCCAGCCGTTGCTCTCGGGCCTGCGCAACGTCCACGTCATCGGCCCGAGGCCGTACCGGCTGCTGCCCGACTACCTGGCCGCGGCCGACGTGGCCATCGCCCCCCACCAGGTGGCCCCGGCGACCAGGGCCGTGGTCCCCGAGAAGCTGTTCGGCTACCTGGCCGCCGGCCTGCCGGTGGTCACCACCGAGGTGGCCGGGGCCGAGGAGCTGCGCCGGCTCGTCTGGATCGCCCGGGACCCCTCGGAGTTCGCCCGGGCCATCCAGGGGGCTCTCAAGCGCGACCGGGAGCGGCGCCGGGCCCTGCGCCAGGCCGCCGTCGCCCCCCTGTCCTGGGACGCGATCGCCGCCCACACGGTGGCCAGCGTCGACGCCGTCCGGGCGGGCGCCGAGCTGCCGGCCCCGCCCGAGCTGAAGCTGCCCGCCATCCCCGGGTTCCTGGCCCGCTGAGGAACCCGGCGGTCCCTGCCCAACCAGGGCGGAGATGGCATGCTTGAGCTTCACGACCAAGGAGCCGAACGTTGCCCGACGACCAGGGGCCGTCCGACCGGCCGGAGTGGCTGACCAAGGCCACCGCCCAGACCTACTGCTACCGGCACCCGGACCGGCAGACCGGGCTGCGCTGCTCGCGCTGCGACCGGCCGATCTGCGGCGAGTGCGCCAACCCGGCCCCGGTGGGCCAGCTGTGCCCGGACGACGCCCGGTCCACGGTGCGCGCCCGCGGCCTCCCGGGCTCGGAGGCGCCGCTGGCCACCTGGACGCTGCTCGGCGTCAACACCCTGCTGCTGTTCGTGGCCGCCCTGCTCAGCGGCAGCGCCTTCGGGCTGCTCGAGCCCTCGGCCAGCGCCCTGTGCCGGCTGGGGGCCCTCAACGCCGCCGCCATCGCCGAGTCCGGGCAGTGGTGGCGCCTGCTCACGGTGATGGTGCTGCACGGTGGGCTGCTCCACTGGGCGTTCAACAGCTGGGCCCTGTGGGCGTTCGGGCCGACCCTGGAGGGACTGCTGGGCCGGCTCCGCTTCGTCGCCCTGTATGTCGGCACCGGCCTGGTCGGGGCCGGGGCCAGCTTCGCCTTCAACCAGACCACCCTCGGGGTCGGCGCCTCGGGGGCGATCTTCGGGCTGCTGGGGGCGCTGGTCGCCTACTTCTTCCGGCGCCGCCGGGTCGGCGGGTCGGTCCCCCTCCAGAGCCTGCTGCTGGTCCTGCTGCTCAACCTGTTCATCGCCTCCCGCAACCCCAGCATCGACAACCTGGCCCACATCGGCGGCTTCCTGGCCGGCCTGGTCGCCATGGGCCTGTTCGACGCGGCCGGGCCGCGCAACCGCGGCCTCCAGGCGGCCGCCCTGGCCGTGCCCTTCCTGGCCGGGATCGCCCTGGCCGTGCTCGGGGTGGCCAACTACCCGCCGGGCAGCGGCCTCACCTGCGTGGGGGCCTGAGCGAGCCGTCGTCGGCGTCCACCGGCTCCTGGTCGGCCCTGGTCCTGAGATAGAGGGCGTTGCTCATGCCGATCAGGTAGGGGTCGGCCAGGGCGAGCAGGATCGACAGCCCGGCCAGCAGCCGGAAGTCGACGACCAGGCTGGCCAGCACCAGCCCGCTGGCCTGGAGCAGCCCGATGACCAGGCAGATGGGGAAGTGGGCCGAGGCCACCCGGTGCGACACCGCGGCCGCCTGCCGGACCTTGCGCTCGCCGCCGAGCACGACCCGCTGGTTGAGCACGGCCAGGAAGGCGAAGGCGATGCCGAACAGCGGCCACAGGCCGACCGCCAGCTTGGCCTGCTCGGACTGGGGCAGCGGCGCCTCGTCGCGGGAGCCGAACAGCAGCAGCCCGACCATCAGGGCCAGCAGCAGGTAGCCGGCCCGCAGCAGCCCGGCCCGCACGCCCGGGCCGATGGTCCGGCGCAGGGTGGCCAGGGCGGCCGCGGCCGGCGGCGGCACCGGGTCCAGGGCGCCGGCCAGCCAGGAGACCAGGAACAGCTCGACCAGCAGGCCGGCGGCCAGCAGGGCCACGGCCAGGGGCACGGCCAGCAGGGGGTCGTCCGGCTCCAGGAAGATGGGCAGCCCGCCCACGACCACCGTGATGACGGCGGCCAAGGGACGGCGCCGGTACTGGCGCCAGGCGTCACGCACGACGGCGACGAACATGGGCGGGCCTATCCTACGGGGTGGACCTCACCGATTCTCCGGAGGACCGCCCCGGCGGCCCGGACCCTGCCCAGGAGTGCGAACCCGATGACCTCCGCCGCCGAACTGCCCCGCCTGACCGCCCTCTCCCACGGGGCCGGCTGTGCCTGCAAGCTGCCCCTGGCCACCCTGGAGCGGCTGATGGCCACCGTCGGCCAGGGCCTCGGCGGCGCCAACGGGGACCTGCTGGTCGGGGCGGCCGACGGCGACGACGCGGCCGTGCTGCGGCTGGATGACGAGCGGGCGCTGGTGTTCACCACCGACTTCTTCACCCCGATCGTCGACGACGCCGGCGACTGGGGGAGGATCGCCGCCGCCAACGCCCTCTCCGACGTGTACGCCATGGGCGGCCGGCCGCTCGTCGCCCTCAACCTGACCGCCTGGCCGGCCGAGCTGCCGGTCGAGCTGCTGGCCCAGGTGCTGCGGGGCGGGGCCGAGCTGGCCGCCCAGGCGGGCTGCCCGGTGGTCGGCGGCCACTCGATCGACGACCCCGAGCCCAAGTACGGCCTGGCCGTGGTCGGCATGGCCGACCCGGACCGGCTGCTGACCATCAACCGGGCCCGGCCCGGGGACCGGCTGGTGCTGACCAAGCCGCTCGGCACCGGGGTGGTGGCGACCGCGGTCAAGCGTGGCCACCCCGACCCGGCGGCCGTCGCCGCCGCGGTCGCCGCCATGACCACCCTGAACCGCGACGCCGCCGAGGCCGCCCTGGCCGCCGGGGTCGAGGCGGCCACGGACGTGACCGGCTTCGGGCTGCTCGGCCACCTCCACCGGATGCTGCGGGCCAGCGGCGTCGCCGGCGAGGTGGACGCGGCCCGGGTGCCGTTCCTGCCCGGCGCGGCCGAGCTGGCCGCGGCCGGGTTCGTCTCCGGGGGCACCCGCAACAACGAGGCCTACCTGCGCGACCATGTGGACCGGGAGCCGGGCCTGCCCCCGGTGGTGGCCATCCTGCTGCACGACGCCCAGACCTCGGGCGGCCTGCTGCTGTCGGTGCCCCCCGGTAAGCTCGGCGGCCTGGTGGCCGACCTGCGCGGCCGCGGCGTGGAGCCGGCCGTGGTCGGCCGGGTGCTGGCCGGCCCGGCCGGGCGCATCGGCGTGCGGCGGCTGCCCCCGCGCTGAGCGGCCGCTCCCCGACCACAAGGAGGACGCGTTGGACAAGCTCCAGGAGCAGGTGCAGCAGGCGATCGACCGGCTGGTCGCCTCCGGGACCGAGCGGGGCGTCCAGGCCGCCGTCTACCGCGACGGCGAGCAGGTGGTCGACGCCGTGGCCGGGGTCACCGACCCGGACAGCGGCCGCCCGGTCGACGCCGGCACCGTCTTCTACAACTTCTCGATCGTCAAGGGCGCGGCCGCGACCATCGCCCACCTGCTGGCCGAGCGCGGCCTGTTCGGCTACGACACGCCGGTCGCCGAGCTGTGGCCCGAGTTCGCCGCCCACGGCAAGCAGGCCGTGACCGTCCGCCACGTCCTGAACCACACCGCCGGGGTGCCGGGCATCCCCCTGGACACCACCGTCGAGGACCTGTGCGACTGGGACAGGATGTGCGCGGCCATCGCCGACGCCGAGCTGTGGTGGGAGCCCGGCACCAAGGTCGGCTACCACGCCTACACCTTCGGCTACATCGTCGGCGAGGTCGTCCGCCGGGTCACCGGCAAGCGGATCTCCCAGGTCCTGCGCGAGGAGGTCGCCGGCCCGCTGGGCGTGGCCGACGAGCTGTGGTTCGGCATGCCGGCCTCCGAGCACCACCGCCTGGCCCGGCTGGAGGACGAGCCGGGCGCCGCCGAGCAGGCCGCCCAGATGATGGCCTCGCTCCCGCCCGACCTGCCGATGTTCAAGTCGGCGCCGCCGGAGCTGTTCCCCAACGCCGCCTTCGGCAACCGGCCCGACACCCTGGCCGCCGACATCCCCGCCGGCGGCAAGACCTCGGCCCGGGCCATCGCCCGCATGTACGCCGCCCTGGTCGGCCAGGTCGACGGCGTCCGGCTGCTCCCGCCCGAGCGGCTGGCCGAGGCCACCGCCGTCTCCTCCAGCGGCACCGACGAGGTGTTCGGGCAGCCGACCACCTGGGGGCTCGGCTATGCCATCGGCGGCCCCGCCGCCGACCCCGAGGGGGCCTCGACCGTGTTCGGCTACGGCGGCGTCGGCGGCAGCTTCGCCTGCG
>Ga0081538_10002380_pt1 | contig 18464 bp, 14 predicted proteins | sample TabmetS5T2R1_FD_71022 | JGI IMG/M metagenome (GOLD analysis project Ga0081538, IMG submission 71022) | Tabebuia heterophylla rhizosphere microbial communities from the University of Puerto Rico - S5T2R1 | ecosystem: Host-associated > Plants > Roots > Rhizosphere ... | reverse complement strand
TACGGCTCGGACAAGCTGGCACGGCTCGCCGCGGTGAAGGAGCGCTACGACCCAGACAACATCTTCCACCTCAACCACAACATCCGCCCCCGCAGGCCCGGGGTGTGAGTGCTGGCCAGTAGCGTCGCGGGGTCCAGATCGCTTGCGCCGCGCCCGCACACTCGCCCGAACCGAGCGGGCGCGTATGCGCTGGATGCTCTGACGGTCTACGGGCTCTCCCATGGACGGGCACATGGTGCTGTGGTGCTTGTGTGGCGGTGCCGCGTGGCTCGCGAGCGGTTCATCACCGTCCCTCACACTGCTCGGCACAGGCGCGGTTGCGGCTCCCTCGCGGCCTGCCATGGCGTGGCTTGCACGTGACCGGACCCGCTTCGCTGCATGGATGTGCCGACGCCTCCGGGCCGGTCAGGCAAGCGGCGTACGCAGGAATGCCCATACGCTGCCCGACGACGAAGCCGGGACCTTCGAGAGCACAACTTGATCCGCCGGCTAGCGTTATCGGAGCTGCTTGATGTCGATTGCGGGTGGCATCGTCGCTGCGCTTGGCTAGAGCCAGCGCCGCTTTGGTGGCTGTTGCCTGCTCAGCGCCCGGCCGATAATCGCCGCCTTCTCCTCCTGGCTGAGTTCGCCCTTGGCCAGCCGTCGCCTCGGTATCATCGGCAACATGCCTGGCTGGCGGGCTGGCCCGGCGGCGTCCGTGGCGCCGGATGGTGGCGCCGGGAAGGGTGCGGGGTGGCCGGGGATGGGTGCCGGGCCAGCGTGCCGCGCTTGCAGCGCCGCCAGGGCGCCTTCCAGGGTCTGGATCGTGTGGGCCCGCTCGGCGGCCAGGTCCTCGGCGGCTCGGCGACGGGTCTGCTCAAGCTCCAAGGCGTGCTTGAGCTCTCGAACCCGGTCATCAAGCTGGCCACTCCAGGGCTCGTTCTTCTGTTCCTGGTCGGGTCGGCGGGCCTGGCCTGGCCGCAGCCCGGCTGCGAGCAGGTCCTGTGTCGGGATGCGCCAGAGCCCGCGCTGACCGGGGATGGGGCTTGGCTGCTGGTGGGCGGTTGGGAAGCGCCCGGCGGCCAGGTAGCGGCGGATCGTCGAGACCGACACCCCACATTTCCGAGCTGCCTCAGCGATCGTCAGGCTCGGCCCTGACCACAGGTCATGCTCCGAGCCAAGATGGTGTCCGAGCGGCTCTCGTTGGGGGTGGTCACCGCATTGCCCGCGATCCGGAACCGTCTTGCTGGTACGCATGACGCAAGTTTGTCACGGTCGGTCAGGTCTGTCCCGACAGACCTTGGCGTGGTAGAGCAGTAATCGATGGTGGCGATCGCTTCCGCAGCTCGGTCGGCCGGGACGGATACTCGGAGGGCCGGGGCGAGCGCGACGCGTCGCCTGGGCAGCGATGGTTCTGGCATGCTCTGTCGCGTCGCCACAGCCATGGACGAGGCCTGAAGGCAGCCACTCACAGGTTGACAGCCGCAGAAGAACACCCTGGTTAAGTAGGGAAGTGCTCTCCTGCCGCTGGGGCTGCCCACCGCCGATCCCTGTCCATTACGGGGGACCCATTGGTCTACGAAAGCCCTGCTCAGCACGGCTGTAGTGGGCGCGACAGGGTTAGCACCTGTGACCTCTTCCGTGTCAGCAAACCCCCGGGAACCGCTGTGCTCAGAGCCGTTCGCCCAGGTCGGCTTCGACCGTAGACACGAAAGGGAAACGCTCAGTTGACGTCCGGGGAACCGCTCTCTTTCGCCACCGCCTGCTGCGCTCACGAACCTGGCCGGACCCCGGTTGGTGGTCCAGATCATCACCCTAAGCCGTCCCTAGTATCTAACTCCAGGAACGGACACTGATCCGGTGTCCCGGGTCCGAGAGGGCCGGCCGCACCACCCAAGGTTTCGCGGGCCGCCCGGTGGCCAGCCAGCAAGGGCCCGAACGAGCCTGGAGGTCATCTGGTGTACCGGCGTCCCCGGATCTCTCGCCGTCCCCGTGTGTACCGCTATCCCCGCGTGTACCGGGGTCCCGTCGTCTACCGGCGGCCCCAGCGGCGCGTGCGGGTCTTCGGCTGCTGCCTGCCCATCCCCCTCGGGGGGCTACTGCTGACCGGTGGTGGGCTGGCCCTGGCCGTCAGGCGCGCACGAGCAGGGCCTGCGACTCCCGGGCAAGCAGGTCGGCCGGGGCGGTGGGGCCGCCGGGCAGGGTGACGCCGGAGAGCAGCTCGCGTCAGGGGCCGGGCCGGGCGGGAGGTCGACCAGGCCGCCGAGGTTGATCGGGTCGCCGGGCCGGAGGCGCCGGGCCACCGTGGCCCGTCGGCCCGCGGCAGGAATCTAGGTGACTGCTACAGCCTTCAGAGGCTTGACAACACCAAGCTGGCTGGTCGGATGAATCGGAGGTGGTCGCATGCCTGACTGGGTGGAGGTCGGCTGCTATGCCGGTGGCCGCGGCGAGGAGACACCGCGGGTGGTGATGCTCGGTGGTCGGGAGGTGACGCTGCGGGTGGAGCGTCGCTGGATCGAGGAGCCGGTCGGATCGAGCGGCAGCGAGCGCCGCCGGATCTTCCAGGTCCAGTTGGAGGATGGCCGCCGCTGCCGCTTGGCGCAGGAGCCGGATGGTTCGTGGACGCTCGCGCACGCGGCAGATGGTCGTTGACGCTCGGGGTCGGGATAGGGCCTGTGCTGGGGGGCGGTCGGGCACGATCTGTGGTTTGGTAGTTCGTCGCCTGCCGAATCCTGCGCAGGCCGCCGCGGGCATCGCATTGACTGCGCACCGTACGTGACCGCCTGAGCTGGGCGGCGAAGGGAGGCGTATGAGCCCCGACGAGGCACGAGAGTTCGTGGCCCGCAACCACCGGGCGGTGCTCATCACCCGCAGGTCCAGCGGGGGACTGCAGACCTCGCCCGTCCTGGTCGGGGTGGACGACGACGGGAAGGCGGTCATCTCGACCCGGGAGGCCGCCTACAAGACGCGCAACCTGCGACGCGACCCGACTGCCGTCCTGTGCGTGCTGTCCGATGACTTCTTCGGCCGCTGGATCCAGATCGATGGGACGGCGCAGATCGTGTCGCTGCCGGAGGCGATGGAGGGACTGGTCGACTACTACCGGCGCATCAGTGGGGAGCATCCTGACTGGGACGACTACCGCCGCGCCATGCAGAACCAGCAGCGTGTGCTGGTGCGCGTCTCGATCGACGCGGTGGGTCCCGTCGACGCCGGCTAGCCTGTCCGCCCCAGTCGTCGTCGGCTTGGCGGGCGGCTTGCCGGCGCGCTGGCGAGCGACGCATCGACATGCTCACGAGATCGGCTCGATGTGCAGCCATCGATAGTAGACGGGGTCGGCCATGGCCTGAGATCACGGGAGGCGGCGGCCGGGGGTGCAGTGAGCGGATGAGCAGGAGGAGCGCCAATGGCAAGCGAGGACTTCCCCGCCCCGAGCGAGGGCTTTGTGCTGACCCACTTCATCGTGGCCGCGGACGTGGCCCGCTCTCGGGACTTCTACACCGGCGTGCTCGGCGGCAGGGTCGTGCTGGACGGCGAGCCGACGATCGTCAAGCTGGCCAACAGCTGGGTGATCATCAACGTCGGTGGAGGACCGACCGATGACAAACCCGAGGTCGTGCTGGAACCACCGGCCGATCCCACTCGCGCCAGCGCCTTCCTCAACCTCCGGGTGGCCGATATCGAGGCCACCTACCAGGAGTGGCGCTCCCGAGGGGCCGAGTTCCTCACCCCACCCAAGGTCCACAGCAGGGAGATCCGCTGCTACATGCGCGACCCCGACGGCCATCTGATCGAGGTCGGCCAGACGACCGGCGTGCCCACCTGAGCAGCGTGTCGGGATGGAGTTAATCCAGCACCCGGTGGTCTATGCCGCCCTGGGCGACTCGCTGTCGATCGACGACTACGCCGGCGGGCCGGGCCGCGGAGCGGCCAGCCTGCTGTGGCGCAACCGCGACCACGACTTCCCAGCCTGGGCCGGCCGCGACCTGACCACCCACGACCCCACCGCCCGGCTGGTGCTGTTGGCCAGCGACGGCGCCACCTCGGCCACGGTGGCGAGCGAGCAGCTGGGGCGGCTGCGCCGGCTGGGCGTCATCCCGACGTTGGCCACGGTGACGGTGGGCGGCAACGACCTGCTGGCCGCCTACGGCGCCACCGGGGCCGCCCGGCGGGCGATCAACACGGTCGCCGACAACGGCCGGCGGCTGCTTGCTGGCCTGCGTGAGCTGCTGGGGCCCGCGGCGCCGATCGTGGTCGCCACCGTCTATGACCCGAGCGACGGCAGCGGGGATGCCGATCGGCTCGGCCTGCCATCATGGCCGGAGGCGCTGGAGCTGTTGGCCGAGCTCAACCAGGTGCTGCGGGCGCTGGCCCAGGACCACCAGGCGCTGGTGGCGGATGTGCATGGCCGGTTCCTCGGCCATGGCCTGGCCGCTGGCGATCCCACCCAGCCGGCCGCCCGCCCGTCAGATCCGGGCCTGTGGTACTGCGACCTGATCGAGCCCAACGCCTGGGGCGCCAGCGAGATCCGGGCCGCATTCTGGGCGACCCTGGAGCAGGCGGTCACCGAGCAAGCATGACCACATGAGAACTCGCCCACAGCTCCGCCCGAAAGCAGCTCGTCGACGGCCGGCATACCGTCTGGCCGCCGTGGATCACCCCTGTCGAGGGCCTCGGGCGGCCGGCGGGTCGGGCCTAGGGTGTCCGGCCAGGACTAGGCCTGGGAGGCCGGCGGGACCGCAGGCTGGGCGGCGGCCGGCTGCTGGTCGACCCGGAGCTCATGCACGTGCAGCCGCGTGACCTCAAGGTCCTCGATCTTGAGGCGGCGGACCACCGCTCGTCCGACCGCCAGTCGACCGATCGCCAGGGCGCCGACGGCCCCGGCGCCGACCGCCGCCGCCCCGGCCGCGGCCGCGCCGACCCGGACCGCCGCCAGGAGCGCCACCGGGGGCTGCTGGCGCCGGCCGCCACGCAGCTGCATGGGACGGTAGGAGCGTCGTCGGCTGTTCATGCCCTGTCCTCCTCTGCCTCGACATTGGTGTGTTCTTCCTCACGCCTTGCCTTCTCTAACAGGTCCGACCGGACCTTCCCGCCATGGGGGCGGCAGACAGAGCACAATCGGGCCGCCGCCCGCGCGACTACGCTGCTCGCCCACCGTGGATGCGTTGCCGCACCGCAGCTCATGGCCCTGCCTACGTCCGGCTGAACGCTGCTGACTGCGCAAACGACAACGCTCCGTCGGCTGATCGGATCGTCTGTCGTGGTCGGGCTGGCGAGCGTGTCGCGCCGCCACGAGTTTCCATCTCGGATAGCCGTCAGCCGACGGAGCGGGAGGTCGGGGCCGCCGTAATCGGCGGCCCGGCTACAAGCCAGGGTAGGATCTCGATCCGCATCGCCTCCTTCCGGTCGAGCCGACGAACCTGGCCAGCGCACTGTCTCCTCTGCCAGTTTGGCCTGGCGCGCCTTGTGTCTGCTGGCCGACGCGCCGATGCTCCCAGGTTGGGACGCCCCTCCAGGGGCCATTAGTCCCGACTTCCACTGGACCCTCGGCAGTTGCACCCAGCTCCCTAGTAATACCTTCCAGATGCAACGCATCCGCGGCTACTACCGCGGCCTGGTCCCCCAGGCCAGCCAGTTCTTCGACCCGCCCGAGACCGACGCCCAGTTCCAGGCCGCGGTAGGCACCATGGGCCTGCAGAGCTCGCCGGGGCAGCGGTTGTTCACCGGGGCCAGTCTGGTCGCTGCGATCAACAGCATTCTGGGCGGGGCCGGCCTGGCCGTGCTGGCCGCACGGGTCGCCGACCTGGGGGATGGGCGGCGTTGGCGGTCGGTGCTTCCGTCGCGTTGGTGCTGTTTGTGTGGCACCTGCTGTATCAACAGCGGCGCAGCGCCCATGTCGTGCTCCGGCGTTAGCTGGCCGACCGCCACCGGATAAGAGCGCTGCTCGACCCGGGCGGGGGCCAGGCCGGTGGCCGTCCACGCCGCCTGGCGGACCGACGCCCAGGCCGCGGTCCACGTCGTGCTGGCCGCGACCCGTCGGGCCCGGACGCCAGAGCCCTTGCGCCGCGCCCGCACCCTCGCCCGAACCCGGCGGGCACACAGCCGCTGACCATGCTGGCGCCAGCCAGTGCGGGGCCTAGGAACCGTGCATCGGCGCGATAGCTCAGCCGGGCCGCGCCGCCGCCGGTCGGGAGTGCAGCCAGTCGGCCTCAGTCGAGCGAGCAGTCGTAGGGGCCCTGCGCTGGCGGGTAGGGGTCGCTCCCCTCAAGCGCCCACGCAAAAACGAACGCCAGTGCGTCCAGATCACAGTCCGACAGCACCGGGTCGCCCAGGTCCGGCCAGCCGTAGCCCATCAGGTCGGTGCTCTCCAGCAGGTTGGTGGCATGTCCCAGCCCAAGCGCGTGGCCGAGCTCGTGCATCGTGATCCACCCGAGCAGCTCGGGGCTATAGGGCTCCTGACCCCAGCTGGGCGGCGCCTCCGAACTGACCAGGACATTGGGGCAGCCACCGACCCCGCAGACCGCCATGCCGGAAAAGACCGCCCCGCCGGCGTGGGCCACGTAGTGGAGGACGATGTCGGCCGCCTGCTGCTCGCTCGGCTGGGTGCCAGTGACATTCGTCAAGGTGATCAGGCCGTCGAAGCATTCCTCAAGCGCCGCGGCCCAGGTCGCGATGGCGGCATCGATCGCGTCGAGGTACTCCTGGGAGACGCCGGGCTGGGCCTGGACAGCGACCGTCAGGTCGGTGTGGTCCCAGGTGTAGCGGTTGGGATAGTAGTTGTTGAGGATGACCAGCGCCTCGGCGTCGGACTCGGGCAGATGGCAGGTGGTGCCGCTGGCACTCTTGGGGGCGGCCTGTGCCGACAGGGGCGAGAGGAGCGCCGCCAGTGCCGTGATGGCGACGACGAGGGCTGCTTTGCGAAGCGACATGTGGATGAGGCCTCCTCCCTGCCCCGGCGAGCATCGGTGCAGCCGGTTTGCGATGGGCGTCCAGTATGCAGGCTTATGCGGCCTTTGCCTACCGCTAGACCATCGGCTCGGGCCGACCATCGCCGCGGGCCTGCTGGGTGGAGCCGATCCGCACCACAGGTGGGCTCTATCGCTGTGTGGCTGATGATTGTCGAGCTGGCCGTTGCGGCGCCGGGCTGGCCGACGGCGTGATCCTCCTGGTCCGGAAGCGACCGCAGGATGCGGGCGCTGGCGCGGCCGCGATCAGTCGCTCAGATTGCCCAGAGCCTGATGCTCGACTGCTTACCGCGCACGTCGAACTCGCCCACGTGGACGAGGTCGCCCGGCGGGCGCAGGAGGGCCTGGCGAGTCGAATCCGCGATGAGAACTGATTGCCTCGTAGTCTTCGTCATTGCCTCGATGCGCGACGCCGTGTTCACGGTATCCCCGTAAACCGTGTACTCGAGCCGACGGGCTGAGCCCACGTTTCCGGCAATGAACGGTCCGCTGTTGAGGCCGATGCCCATCTCGAAGCCGTTGCCGAGGGTCCGCTCACGCACACGGCGATTGAACCGGGGCAACCTCACCGCGAGCATCTCACGCGCCGCCGCAAGAGCCCGATCTGCGTGGTCGTGGAGCGGAATGGGCGCCCCGAACACGGCAAGGAGGCCGTCGCCAAGGTAGCCGACCAGAGTCCCGCCGTGGTGGAAGATCGCATCGATCATCTCGCTGAAGTACTCGTTGAGAAGGTCGATGACGCGGTCCGGCTGCGTCCGCTCGGTGAATGCGGTGAACTCCCTGATGTCGGTGAACATCACGGTGCCGACGCCACGACTGCCGCCGAGGCGAAGATCCTGGTCCGTCCGCTCCAGAACATCATCGACGACGTGCTCGGGCACGAACCGGGAGAACACCTCGCGCACCCGCTCGCGTTCAACCTCGTGGAGGCGCTTCTTGGCCAGTGCGGCATTGATCCGAGCGCGCAGGAGGACCGGATTGAATGGCTTGGGGAGGTAATCCTCGGCGCCCATCTCGATGCAGCGGACCACGGTATCGATCTCGTCGACCGCCGAGATCATGATCACGGGCACGTGCTGAAGCACGGGATCGCGCTTCAATCGCTCGAGCACAGAGACGCCGTCCAGCTCGGGCATGACGATGTCGAGCAACACCACGTCGAATGGCTCCTCACGCAGCATCTCGAGCGCCTCCTGGCCGCTCGCCGCCGAGCCGACACGGTGGCCCTCCTGCTCGAGGCTGCGGGTCAGGAGCATCCGGTTGAGCGGGTCGTCGTCGACGACGAGGACGTGACCGGCGGGTACGTCAACGCTCATCGACTCGGCCTCCGAGCGGCCCCGAGCCTTTCCGCCCTGGTCCCACTCCGCCTCCGCCTGCGGCTGCAGCCGGGCGACTTCGTCAGGCGCAGCCTCACCGCTTATCGCCTGGATTCACGACTGAAATCCACAGAGCCCATCTCAGGAATTGGTCGAGGTAGACGACACCGGGCTCTGCTCGACGAAGGCCCGAGATCGCTCCGCTCTCCGAGTCTAGCCGCGAACAGACCGCTTCACCGCCTCGTGGGGTGCTTGGAGCCCGCCGCTGGCCAACATGGGGAGATGCATCGGCCCCCTTGCTGCTTCACCCTGTTCCTGCCTTGTGAGGAACCGGCAGAAGGGATCCCCGATGCCTGACGACGGTCGCGCCGACGCGCCCAACGAGACTGGGTTCGGGAGTCTGGATGAGGCGACGCTCCGGGCGCTGATCGAGCACGTCCCGGTTACCGTCTACATCGACCGGTTGGACGAGACCGGCTCAAACGTCTACACCAGCCCACGGCTTGAGTCCGAGCTCGGCTACACCGCTCAGGAATGGATCTCCGACCGGGAGCTGTACGCGAAGGTCCTCCACCCGGAGGATCGCGAGCGGATCCTGGCCGAATACCGTCGTCTGCGCGACACCGACGAGCCCTTCCAGGCGGAGTACCGCATGATCGCGCGCGATGGGACGGTGCATTGGTTCCATGACGAGGCGGCGGTCATCCGTGACGAGACTGGCCGGCCTGCCTACTTCCACGGCTTCCTCCTGGACATCACCGAACAGAGGAAGCTGGCGGAGGCCCTGCGCAGCAGCGAGGAGCAGCTCCGGCGGCAGCGGCAGTACTTCGAGTCACTCGTGGAGATCAACCCGACAGCCGTCGTCACGGTCGACCGCGACGGGGTCGTCACCTCGTGGAACCTGGCTGCCGAGGAGCTCTTCGGCTACTCGAGGGACGAGGCGATCGGGCGCAACCTCGACGACCTGGTCGTCGGACAAGACCTGCGCCGCCAGGCCGTGAGCTACGACGAGGCCCTTCGAGCGGGACGTTTCCACACCGTCACTCGACGAGCCCGCAGGGACGGCACGCTTGCCGACGTCGAGCTGATCGTCGTGCCGGTGATCGAGGGGAGCGAGGCCACCGGGTATCTCGTCATCTACCACGACATCAGCGAGTTGCAGCGCCAGAAGCAGTACTACCAGTCGCTGCTCGAGGTTAGTCCCACCGCGATCGTCACCATCGACCCCGGCCACAAGGTGACGTCGTGGAACCCCGCGGCGGAGAGACTCTTCGGCTATCGCCGCGAGGAGGCCCTCGGACAAGACATCGATTTCCTGGTGGCCAACAGCGAGGCGGTCCACCACGAAGCCGTGGAGCTGAATCGGCAGGCCAGGGAAGCTGGGCAGGTGCGGCTGACCACGCGCCGCACGACCAAGGACGGGTCCTTGGTCGATGTCGATGTGCGGGCCGTGCCGATTCGCGTCGGGGACGAGATGGTTGGCCTGTACGCCATCTATCACGACATCTCTGAGCTCCAAAGAGCGCGCGAGCAGGCTGAGACCGCCACCCAGGCCAAGAGCGCATTCTTGGCGACGATGAGCCATGAGATCCGCACGCCGATGAACGCCGTGATCGGGATGACGGGGCTGCTGGTGGACACCGAGCTGACCCCTGAGCAGCGCAGCTACGCGGAGGTCATCCGTAGCAGCGGTGAGGCGCTGATGGCCGTCATCGACGACGTCCTCGACTTCTCCAAGATCGAAGCCGGCCGGTTGGACCTGGAACGGCGACCCTTCGACCTGCGTGGTTGCGTGGAGTCCGCCCTCGAGCTGGCCGCGGCGAGCGCGTCGGGCAAGGGGCTCGAGCTGGCATATCTGTTCGATCAGGGGCTTCCGAGCGTGATCGTGGGCGATGCCACCCGCCTGCGGCAGATCCTGATCAACCTGCTGAACAACGCGATCAAGTTCACCGACACGGGCGAGGTGGTCCTCTCGGTGGACGGGAAGGCGCTCGAGTCGGGCGGGGAAGAGGTCGGGCGATGGCACCGGCTCCACTTCGCCGTCCGGGACAGCGGCATCGGCATCCCCAAGGACCGGCAGAGCCGCCTGTTCGAATCCTTCAGCCAGGTCGACGCCTCGACGACCCGCCGGTATGGCGGCACGGGCCTTGGCCTTGCGATCAGCAAGCGGCTGTGCGAGCTGATGGGCGGGACGATCTGGGTGGAGAGTCAGGTCGGAAAGGGCTCCACCTTCCACTTCACCATCCAGGCCGAGCAGGCTCCCGGCCGCGCTCCGGTCGATCAGCAAGGTCCGCCGCCCCAGCTTCAAGGCCGGCGAGTGCTCATCGTGGACGACAACGCCACCAACCGCCGCCTCCTGGTGAGGCAGGCGGAATCCTGGGGCATGCTGGCGCGCGACACCGCCTTCCCCGCCCAAGCGCTGGAGTGGATCCGCCGGGGCGATCCCTTCGACTTGGTGATCCTCGACATGCAGATGCCGGAGATGGACGGCGTCGGGCTGGCAGAGGAGATCGGCCGCTATCGCGACGCGCGTGCCCTGCCCCTCCTCCTGCTGACGTCGCTTGGATCCCGGGAAGGGGTCCCGGGAGGTGCGGAGTTCGCCGCCTCGCTGACCAAGCCGATCAAGCCGTCACAGCTGTACGAAACGCTCATGAACGTCCTCGGTGCGACCCCAGCCGGCGTTCAGGCGGCGGCGTCCCGAGAAGGACCGGTCGAGCGACTGGCCGAGCGAGTGCCCCTCCGGATCCTGGTGGCGGAGGACAACGTCGTCAACCAGCAGCTTGCATTGCTTGTGCTGCAGAAGCTCGGCTACCGGGCCGAGGTGACCGCAAACGGGCTGGAGGCACTCCAAGCGCTCGAACGGGAGCCCTACGACGTCGTGCTCATGGACGTGCAGATGCCCACGATGGACGGGCTGGAGGCCACGCGCCGCATCCACCAACGATGGCCAGAGGGACGGCGGCCGCACGTCATCGCGGCGACCGCCAGCGCCATGCAAGAGGAGCGCGAGGCCTGTCTGGCCGCAGGGATGGATGACTACCTCAGCAAGCCGATCCGAGTGGACGAGCTGGCCGCCGCGCTGCGCCGCTGCCGCCCGCGCGTCGCCCCACGACCCCCGGCTCGGGCGGTCGGATCCGGCAAGGGCGCTCAGGTGCCACCAGAGCCGGAGCCGCAACGGCAGCCTGCGATCGCTGGGGTGCTCGATCCGCCGGCGCTGGAGCGGCTCATGGAGACCATCGGAGACGACCGCGGTCTGCTTACGGCGCTCATCGACACGTTCTTGAGCGACGCGCCCCGGCTGGTCGAGGACGCGAGACGAGGGCTGGAGCACGGTCAGACGGACGAAGTCCGACGAGCGGCGCATACGCTGAAGTCCAACGGGGCCACCTTCGGGGCGACGAGCCTCTCGGAGCTGAGTCGCCAACTCGAGACACTGGCCAGGTCGGGAGTCCTGCAAGGAGCGGACGAGCTCATCGCACGGATCGACGCAGAGTGCGAGCGGGTCAGAATCGCTCTCGAAACGGTGCGGGAGGACCGACCATGATCGCGGGTTCCGGGTCTCGGCGCTCGAGTGCGTCGAGACCTGCAAGGGAAGGAAGCACGATTCCAGATGCTGTTGGCACCGTCCATGATGCGATACTTGGCGTTGATGAGGTGATCGGGTGCTTCTACGGCTAGGAAGATTTCGGCCGACGTAACGGCTCGGGGGGGCAAAGCGGTCTATCTGGTGACCGGTCCACGGCGATGCGGGCGGCTTCCCGCTTGGCCCCCCGGCGGGAGCCGCCCGCTTCCTGCTCTTGGGGCGGCCGTGCGCCCGACCGTCCGGAGGCAACCAGGTGGCGTGCTTCCACGTAGCCAGGGAGGGGGCCAAGGTCAGGCGGGGGAGACCTGTTGGGCTTCCTGTCTGGCTCTAGCCGTCGCTATCGTCCTGGCGGCGCAATGCTGGCGGCGGCGCCGCTGTCGGCCACGAGGTGGATTGATGTTTCATGACTTCGTCCTACGTGCACCTCGAAAGTTGGCCGTCGGTAACGTTGGCCGACTCGTTGAACGGTTGGTCCGCTCGCTCTGCCGGTTGACATAGGTTGCCTCGCTCGAAGAACGGGCCGTGGCTACGATGAATGAGCGATACGGAGACTGGCGAAGCGTGCATAGGGTGTAATGAGCCTGGTCGACTCGAAGTATTGCCCACGCCCCGCACCCACTCCTCCAAGATCGGGACCTACCACCCCTTGCCGTGTTGATCTGCCCAAGGTGCCGGGAAGAGAGCCCGGACCGTTTCCGATTCTGCGGGTACTGCGGAAGTCCGCTCACGGTCGGCGCGATCACGGAGGAGCGGCGGACCGTTACCGTCCTGTTCGCCGACCTAGTGGGATTCACGACCCTCTCGGAGTCTCTCGACCATGAGGACGTCGCCCGCATCCAGGCGGCCTACTTCGACGCGGTGGCGGAGACGGTGGGCCGCTATGGGGGCAGGGTGCAGAAGTTCATCGGAGACGCCGCGGTGGTCCTGTTCGGCATCCCTCGCGCGCGGGACGACGACGCGCACAGGGCCGTACGAGCCAGCCTGGCCCTGGTGAGCTCGACTGAGCATCTAGCGCCTCGGGCGGGGCTTGACCGGACCGGGCTCCGTATTCGGATCGGCGTCAACACGGGGGAAGTCACCTACGTCATCGACGCTGCGGACCCGCAAGGGTGGCGGGTGACGGGGGACGTCGTGAACACGGCGTCCCGGCTCCAGACTATGGCGAAGCCAGGAACCGTGCTGCTGGGCGAGCTCACCGCCTTGGCGGTAACCGAGGCCATCCAGTTCGAGACGGTGGGGGCGCTCCAGCTCAGAGGGAAGGCCGTCCCGGTCAGAGCCTTCCGGGCCATCGGCGTGCGGGCCGAGCCGTCTCGTGAACACGCGCTCGGCCGACTACAGACCTCCACGATCGGACGCGAGCAGGAGCTCCGGCGGCTGGGCGCGGCGCTTGCCCGGGCTTTCCGAGGCCAGCCCGAGCGATGGGTCATCCTCGCCCCGCCGGGCGTGGGCAAGTCCCGTCTGCTGGAGGAGTTCGCTGAACGGGTTGGCGCGGATGATCCTGCCGTTCCGATCCTGCGAGCACGGGCCCGGCCCGACGTGGTGGCCCCGTTCGATCCGGTGGCCCAGCTCGTGCTCTCGGCGTCCCTCGGGTCCGCGGCGACCGGCATAGATCCGGACCGAGTGCTGGCGCGGGTCGTTGAGCGCCTCCTTGCTGCCGGCTCCTCACTGGTTCGGGCGCGGGCGGTGGCCGAGGCGATGCGCCGTCCGCTCGGGATGGAGCGCGAGGGTGGGGAGGAAACGTCCCGCTGGGCCGACCGGCAGGCGGTATTTGCCGCCTGGCTGGAGGGTCTGGACGCCCTGACGGAGTGCCGGGGGAGTCTCTGGTTGGTCGAGGACGCCCACTGGGCAGGCCCCGACATCCTCCAGTTTCTCGCATTCGCAGGTTCGCAGAGGACGGGAGCAAGCCGGCTGGTCCTCGCCACGGCACGACCTTCCATCCTCGAGCGTCACCCCGAGTGGTGCCAGGGCGGTGGGGAGTCGGTGTGGAGGCGCCCCCGCGTCCTCGACCTACAGCCGCTGGCGCCGGTGGACGCGGCGGCACTGGTACGAGCCCTTGTCGGCGAGGCCCTCCCACCTGGGCTGGTGCAGACGGTGGCGGAGCGTTCGGACGGGAACCCGCTGTTCGTTGAGGAGCTGCTCCGCAGCTGGATCACCACCGGGGTCTTGAGCCCCGCGGACGGCGGTTGGCGGCTCTCCGCACTGACCGATGAGATTGTCTTCCCTTCGACAGTCCAGGCGCTCTACTCGGGCCAACTCGACGACCTGGCTCCCTCTGCCCGGGATGCGGTCCGGCGGGTGTCGGTGGCGGGCCGGCGGTTCCCCTTGGCTGCGCTCGGCCCGCTCGGTGTGACGCAACCGGAGGTCGAGGTCGACGCACTGCGACGTCGGGCCTTCGTCACCGGTCCGGAGCCAGACCTCATCTATGGGACCAGTTTCGTGTTCCGGCACGCCCTGCTGCGGGATGCGGGATACGCCAGCCTCAGCCATGCCGAGCGGACGCACCTGCATGTGGCCATGGCCCGATGGCTGGAACACAAGGCCTCCATAGCGGAGGCCGCCGTGGCCGAGCTGGTCGGACGGCACTACGCGGCCGCGCTGAAGACTCTCCCGACGGTGGGCGCGAAGGTGGACGGGCTGGATCGAACTGGGCTGGCGCAGCTGGCTGCCGCGTGGTTCGAACGGGCCGCCCTGTCGGCGCTTCGCCTGGCCGCATACGACGCGTCGGCAATGCTCCTTCAGCGGGCGCTCGAGTTCACCCCGGAGGGCGCATTGGCCGATCGAGCCAGACGGCTCAGGCGGTTGGGCGATGCGGTCCGACGCACCGGCGACCTCGATCGATCCATGGAGGCCTTCTGGGAGGCAGCCCAGGCCGCCAGGTGGATCGGGGACGCCGAAGCCTTGGCCCGGGCGGCGATCGGATACGAGGAAGCGGTGTTCCACACCCGGCGCCCCCGTGAGCCGGTGGGCGACCCTTCGGTGCTCCTGCTGCAGGACAGCGAACGGGTCCTGGCCGGCCATGATTCGGCGATCCGGGCCGAGCTCCAGGCCGCCTTGGGGAGAGCCTTGGCCTATGCCGGTGACGCGGATCAAGGATCGGAACTCGCCCGCCAGAGCAGCGAGATGGCCAGGCGCCTGGGAGACGATGCGGTGCTGGCCCGTGCGCTGCTGTGCCATCGCGCTGGCCGGGCCGAACCTGAGCATCTGCCGGAGCGGCTGGTCGAGGCGGAGGAGATGGTGGAGGCGGCGCGCCGAACCGCCGACCCGGAGATGGAACTGGAGTCCCGGAGACTATGGCTGATCGATCAGCTCGAGGCAGGTGACCTCACCGCGGCCGACCAGAACCGGCAGGCCCTCGAGGCGTTGAACGACGAGCTGGCGGAGCCCCTGTACCGGTGGTACACGGCGATGTGGCGAGCGATGCGGGCCCTGTTCGACGGGAGGCTGGAGGACGCCGAGAGGTCGATCTACGCGTTCCTGGACGAGGGCAGGCGGTGGGGCTACCAGGATGTCGAGGAGGTCTTCGCCTTGCAGCTGCTGATCCTCCGGCGGGATCAGGGACGGATCCCGGAGGTACGGCCCTACCTGGAGGACGTCGCCCACCGTTATCGACAACGACGGACTTGGGGAATCGCGTTGGCCCTGATGTACGCGGAGCTGGGGCAGCTGGAAGCGGCCCGGGCCCAGCTTGGCTTATTCGCCCCTGGGGGGTTCGAGGCCATCCCTCGCAACCTGGCATGGTCCTCGCTTGTCGCCCTGGTGGCCGAGGTCTGCGCGCTGACCGGCCAGGTAGAGGAGGCCGCCGCGCTGTACCCGCAGTTCGTCCCCTGGGCCGGACACAACATCGTCACTGGCTCGGCAGCCCTGTGCTTCGGGTCGGCCTCCAGGTACCTAGGCCTCCTCGCCGCCCAAGCAGGCGACCTGGATCAGGCCGTGGCATACCTAGAGGAGGGGCTGGCGCAGAATCGGTCGATGAGGGCTCGACCTCAGGTGGTGCGGTCCTACCTGGACCTGGCCGAGGCCCTCCTGCGGCGAGGCCGGGCCGCCGATCGGGACCGTGCCCTCGGCCTCCTGGCACGTGGGACCCTGGAAGCCCGATCGCTAGGGATGACGGCGCTGGCCGCAAGGACCGAGGACGCCGGGATCCCGGTCAGGGCTCGGGACCAGGCCGGGTCCGGCTAGCGTCGACACCAAGGAGAGCAGCTCATGCTTGATCTCACCAGGTGCCGTGAGGTCGTGCGCCGAGAGATCGCGGCCGATCTCGCCCGGCTGGAACGGACCCCCCAGGGGAACTGGGAGAGCCCGACCCGCCTGCCGGCGTGGTCGGTGCGGAATCTGGCCCGCCACATCGCGTACGGCCAGCGACTGGAGGCAGAGGCGATGCGCCGGGCTCGTGAAGGAATCCCCGAAGCGGCCGATGTCCCGACCCCTGGACCCGACCGAGGCTCCATCTTGGCGGCGATTCGACGCAACCACGAGCAGCTGCTAGCCGAGATGGATTGGCACACGCCCGAAAGCCTGGGCTCGGCGATCTGCCCCATGTACTACGGACCCGTCCCGGGCCCGCTCGCGGTGAACGTGTGGGCTTTCGAGGCCGGGATCCACGCCAACGACCTGGCCGCCGCCCTCGGAGAGGACCTCCCGCTGGCCCCGGACGTGGTCCAGGCTACGGCAACGGTGCTGGGGGCCTCGCTCCCGCTGCTGGCCATGGCGGCGGCCGAACGGCCAGCCTCTCCCCTCGCGTTCGTCCTTGCCGGCGACACCGTCCGGCTGGACCTCCGCTACGACGGCGCCAGCTGGCTGCCGGGCCCGGGCCCGGGCGAGGAGACCGTCCGGATCTCCGGCGACGACACTGCGGTGCTGCTGTTCGCGCTGGGAAGGATCGTCCTCGATCACCCCGGCCTCGCCGTCTCAGGCGCCCAGGAGGATGCCCGAAGGTTCAAGGACTACACCCCAGGGCCCTAGCGCTACTTGCCCCTGAAGAAGGGCAGGTGATCAGCGGTCCTTGGGGCTGTGGTCGTCGCGGGATGCGTGGGAGGTTCTGTGATCAGGTGATCACCGTCATGCGCTGCAGGTTGTAGGCGAAGATCCCCAGCCCGACCCAGGTGCGGGCGCCGCCCAGTCGGCACAGGCGGGTACGCCGCAGCCCGAAGGCGCGCTTGAGGTGGCTGATGCGGGCCTCGATGCCGACCCGCCAGTTGCGGAGCCGCCGGAACCGCCGGGTCCGCTCCAACGCCAGCCGCGCCTTGCCCGGGGTGCCGGTGCGCTGCAGCCCGATGTGCTTGACGCCCAACGCTGCCAGCGCTTGGTCGTTGGCGGCGGTGCCAAAGCCGCGGTCGCCGACCACCGTGGCTGGTGGGCGGCCGGTGACGGCGATCACCCGCCCGACCGTCGGGATCAGCTGTGGCGCATCCGGTGGGTTCCCTTGCTCGACCTTGTGGTCGGCGATGAAGCCGCGCTCGTCTTCGGCCAGCAGCAGCGTGTAGCCGAACTCGGTGGGGCGGCCTGGCTTGCCCCTGCGGATGGGGCGGGCATCGGGGTCGCTCAGGCTCACCAGCCGATCAGGGATCACCCGGTTGCCGGCCAGCCGCTGGTCGGTCTGGGCCAGCAGCCGCTCGGTCGTACCAATCGTCTCGGCCAGCTCGCCGACCAGCCGACCAAGCCGCCCATCACCGGGCCGGCAGGCAAGCGCCCGGCGGGCGTTGCGCACCACCCTCTGCACATCTCTCAGCGTCCGCCGCGCGATCCGGGCGACGTCACCGGTCAGCCGGTCCACCTCACCCATCGCCACTCCGGTCCGCCGGCGCAGGGTGCGGGCCAGCTGCTTCATCCGCCGCCCCGCCGCCCGACCCCGATCGCGGAACCGGGTCCGGCTGGCCGCCCCACGGCCTCTGACCCGGCGGACCAGCCCACCCAGCTTGCGGACCGCATGCTCCAACAGGTCGGCGTCGGTCGGATAGTCGATGTCGGCCTCCACCACGGTGGTGTCCACCCGCACCTTCCGCGCCCGCAGAAGCTTGTCGCTGGCCAGCTTGTGGAGCAGGGCGGCGTTCAGCTCCTCGACCACCTCGGGGCCGGCGCGGCGGACCAGCTTGACCAGGGTGGTCGGGTGTGGGACCGGCCGGTCCAGGGGGATGCGGCAGAACCGCCGCCAGGAGATCGAGTCGGCGACCTCGCGGCACAGGCTCTCGTAGCCCAGCTGGTAGCGGTGTTTCAGGTACAGCAGGCGCAGCAGCGTGTCGATCGGGACCGACGGCCGCCCCAGCCGGCGGTCGAACAGCGCCCGCCACGGGGCGATGAACCGGTCGTCGTCCAGGTAGGCGTCGATGCGGACAAGTTCGGCGGGCAGCCGCTTAGCCTCCTGAGGCAGCAGCAGCTCCCAGATCGTGGTCTGCGGGTCGGTCTCGCGCAGCACCGGTGACCTCCAAGCAACGCGGCGGCAGGAGAATCACAACGGTGTCATTCAACCACGAACCGGACCTTGCTACCGGCATTTCCGCAGCTCAGCAGCACCCTTTACCGCCCCTTCTTCAGGGGCAAGTAGCTAGCCGAGGGCCTCCGGGTTGAGCAGGTTCGGGGGGCGGCGGCCCTCCAGGGCGGCCAGCAGGTTGCCGGCCGCCATCA
>Ga0081538_10002379_pt1 | contig 18466 bp, 20 predicted proteins | sample TabmetS5T2R1_FD_71022 | JGI IMG/M metagenome (GOLD analysis project Ga0081538, IMG submission 71022) | Tabebuia heterophylla rhizosphere microbial communities from the University of Puerto Rico - S5T2R1 | ecosystem: Host-associated > Plants > Roots > Rhizosphere ... | reverse complement strand
GCCACCGAGGCCTACACGGTCGGGCTGCCGGGCCTGCGACGGGCGGTCGCCCCGGTGTACTCCCTGATGGTCGCCACCGAGCCGCTCCCCCAGTCGTTCTGGGCCGACGCCGGGCTCGCGGATCGGCAGACGTTCAGCGACGGTCGGCACCTGCTGATCTACGGCCAGCGCACCCACGACGGCCGGATCGCGTTCGGCGGCCGCGGCGCGCCGTACCACTTCGGCTCGTCCATCCGCCCCGAGTACGACCGGGAGCCGCGCGTGTTCGCCGCCCTCCGGGACACCGTCGTCGAGCTGCTCCCGGCGCTGCGCGGCGTCACCTTCAGCCACGCCTGGGGCGGTGCCCTCGGCATGCCACGCGACTGGCACGCCTCGGTCGGCCTGGACCGACGCACCGGGCTCGGGTGGGCCGGCGGGTACGTCGGCGACGGCGTCGGTACGTCCAACCTCGCCGGACGTACGCTCGCCGACCTCGTCACCGGACGGGACACCGACCTCGTGACCCTGCCATGGGTCGGGCATCGCAGCCGCCGCTGGGAGCCCGAGCCGCTGCGCTGGCTCGGCATCAACGCCGGCCTGCGGGCCATGACGGTCGCCGACGCCGAGGAGTCGCGGACCGGCCGACCGAGCCTGATCGCCCGCGCGATGGCGCCGCTGCTCGGGCACAACTGAGGCTGGCGCCAGCGACGGCTGTCGGCGGCTGGCTGCTGGCGGCGGCTGTCGGCGGCTGGCTGCTGCTGGCGGCTGCCGCTGCTGGCTGTCCACTCGCCGATCGCTGGTCCACAGGCGCCGGCCGTCGGCCCGCCGTCCACAGCCGCTCCGGATCGTGGCATCGGCTCCTGCCGCCGGACCCACGCTTTCGGACATGAAGCGACGAAACCGCGTCCTACTCATCGTGATCCTGGCCGTGGCGATCTTCGGTGTCGTGCTGGACGCCTTCGTCATGGCGGCACCGGTGCGCTCGCCGGCCGGCGATCACCGCTGGTCCTGGCCGCTCGAGCCCCGGCCCGAGGTCGTGGAGTCGTTCGACCCGCCGGACGACCTCTACGGCGCCGGGCATCGTGGTGTCGACCTGGCGGGCCGGGTCGGTCAACCTGTGCTCGCGGTCGCGGACGGCGAGGTGACCTTCGTCGGGATGATCGCCGGCCGCGGAGTCGTCGTGGTCGACCACGACGGCGAGCGGTCGACGTACGAGCCGGTGGTCGGCACGGTCCGGGTCGGCCAGTCGGTGCTAGGCGGCCAGCCGATCGGCCGGCTCGAGCTGGTCGGCAGCCACTGCTGGCCGCGGGCCTGCCTCCACCTCGGCCGGATCGCCGACGAGACCTACCTCGATCCGCTCGACCTGCTCGGCGGCGGCGCCGTGCGGCTGCTCCCGTTCCACGGTTCGAATCGGCCGGAGCCCCACGAGAGTATCGGTGGTCGGCTGGCGTGGCCCGTGTCCGATCCCTACGTCACCTCGCCGTACGGCATGCGGCTCCATCCGATCCTGAACTACTGGAAGCTGCACGACGGCACCGACTTCGGTGCCGGCTGCGGCACACCCGTGTACGCCGCGGCGTCCGGCACGGTGGTGTCGGCGTACTACGACAGCGCCTACGGCAACCGGCTGACGATCTCGCACGGGCCGATCGGCGGTGTCGGCCTGTCGACGTCGTACAACCACCTGACGAGCTTCGTCGTGGGCAGCGGCGATCAGGTGCGCCAGGGCGACCTGGTCGGCTACGTCGGGACTACCGGCTGGTCGACCGGCTGCCATCTGCACTTCATGGTGTACGAGAACGGCTCCACCGTCGATCCCATGGCCTGGCTCTGACCGCGGAGGCGACGAGCCCGGCTAGGCCCGCGGATGGGCGAGCCGATAGGCCTTCCGCAGTCGCTCGCCGCTGACATGGGTGTAGAGCTGGGTCGTCGCGAGCGAAGCGTGGCCGAGCAGCTCCTGGACGCTGCGGAGGTCGGCGCCGCCCTCAAGCAGGTGGGTCGCCGTCGTATGCCGTAGGCCGTGTGGACCGAGGTCGGGAGCGCCGTCGACGGCGGCGAGTCGGCGATGGACCATCCGGCGGACTGTGCGCGGATCGACTCTCCCGCCGCGGGCGCCGAGGAACATCGCCGGCCCACTGCGCGGTGTGACCAGCTCGGGACGACCGTCCCGGAGCCAGGCGTCCACCGCCTTGGCGGCGGGCGCGCCGAACGGCACTGAACGCTCCTTGCGCCCCTTGCCCATGACCCGCAGCAGGTTGCGCTCGCCGTCGATTGCGTCCAGGTCGAGTGCGACCAGCTCGCCGACCCGGATGCCCGTCGCATAGAGCAGCTCCAGGATCGCGACGTCGCGGCGACCGATCGGCCCTTCCTCGGCGGCGGCCGCAGCCGTCGCGTCGAGCAGCGCTCGCACCTCCGAGTCCCGAAGGCTCGGCGGAAGCGCCCGATGTCGCTTTGGCGAGGCCAGCATCGCACCGGCGTCCTCCGTGGCGCGTCCAGTTCGGCGCAGCCAGCGGGTGAACACTCGGGCCGCCGTCGCCCGGCGCGCCAGTGTGGTGCGCGCTCGCCCGCGGGTCTGCAGCCCGGCGAGCCAGCTTCGCAACACGCCGAGGTCGAGGTCGGCCGGGTCGTCTCGGCCGAGTCGCTGGGCGTGGTCGGCCAGGGCGGTCAGGTCGGTGACGTAGGCCCGAACGGTGTTGGCGGACAGGTCGCGCTCGATCCGCAGATGCCGCTCGTAGGCGGCGATGGCGTCCGCCCAGGCCGCCGAGAGGTCCGCGCCCGCATCGGCGGCGCCGTCGGCGCCAACACCGCCGACAGCGCCGACGCCCGGTCCGGCGGCGGCGTGGTCGTCACCTGCACCGGCGACAGCACCGTCAGTCGGACCGGCGGCTAGGTCGTCGCGACGGGCATCCGCGTCGGCGTCACCTGCGGCGGCGTGGTCGTCCCGGCCACTTGTGCCGGCCGAGCCCTCACCGGTGCCGTCCGTCTCCACGTGGGCACTGTGCGGCGGCCAAGCGCCTGACGACAAGCCGACGCGCCGACCGTCGGCCCGTGATCAGCGGGTACGCAAGGCGCGGGCCGTCTCGCGGGTGAGTCGCCAGCCGTCACCGGTGCGCTCGACGTGCCCGGCGTAGAGCAGGCGACCCAGCATCGCCATCGTCGCCTCCAGGCTGAGATGCGCATCGGCGGCGATCGTCGTCACGCCGGCGGCCCGGCGCGACGGCAGTGCCTCCACGACGGCGAGCTCGTCGGGGGTGAGGTCGTCAGTGAGTCGCCGCTTCCCGGACACCCAACCCAGCGTGTCGACTCCCAGCGGGGCGATCGCCTCGGCCACCTCGCCTCCCGACGTGACCAGGAGCGCGCCGCCGTCGCGGATCGCCTGGTGCACACCCTGCGACGTCGAGCTGGTCACCGGCCCCGGCACACCCATCGTCACCCGACCGAGTCGCGACGCCCAGTTGACGGTGTTGAGTGCTCCACTGCGCCGGGCCGCCTCGACGACGACGGCTCCGGAGGCGAGCCCGGCGATCATCCGGTTGCGCGCCAGGAACCGGACCCGGGACGGCCGGGTCCCCGGGCACAGCTCGCTCACCACGAGGCCCTCGGCGGCAATCCGCTCGATCAGTGGCTGGTGGGCGGTCGGGTAGGCGACGTCGACGCCACAGGCGAGCACGGCGACGGTCACGCCGCCTACCGCCAGCGCGCCGCGATGCGCCGCGGCGTCGATGCCGAACGCCGCGCCCGACACGACCGCGATGCCGCGGTCGGCGCAGTCGGCCGCGATGTCGCCGGCTACCTGGGCGCCGTACTCGGTGCACGCCCGAGCTCCCACGACGGCCACGGCTCGGCCGAGCGTGGCCAGTCGACGCGGCCCGCGCACCCAGAGACCGAGCGGAACTCCCCCGCGCTCCTGGAGCGCCTCGACGTGGACCAGCTCGTCGAGCGGGGGCGGCCACTCGTCGTCGCCGGGAGACACCCATCGGCGATCGGTGCCGTCGGCGGCGGCGAGCTGCTGCTCGGCACGGGACCGGATGTCGCGCCCGAGTGCGGCTCGCCACGTCGGCGTGCCCGGGCCGTCGCCGGCGCGGATCCGGTCGCGAGCCTCGATCGCGCCGTGCGTGGCGACGAGGGCCGCGAGGGTGGGATGGCCGGGCTCGGTCATGAGGGACAGCTCGAGGCGGGCCAGTCGCTCCTCGGCGGGGTCGGCCGTGACCGCCACCGGCAGGGTGGGCGCGCCTCGATCAGTGAGGAAGGCTGGATCAGCGATCGGCGCTCGGTCGACAAGCGACCGGGACTCCGGACTCGGGTCGGCGCTCACGCGGCTCCCTCCCCGGCCCGAGTCCGCGCCACTGGCAGAGAGCCCGACGTCCGCAGCAGCGACGCGACCCGTACGTCGTCGTCGCTGGGACCGGCCCGCGCACCGAGATCGGCCAAGGTCCAGGACAAGCGCAGCACCCGGTCGGCGCCGCGCGCCGTGATCCGCCCGTCGGAGAGGTTGGTCTCGAGCTCGCGCACCGCCGCCCCGCGTATCGACCACTGCGCCCGCAGGACGGTGCCGGGGATCTCCGCGTTGCATCGCCATGGGGTGCCGGCGTAGCGGGCCGCCTGGCGCTCGCGGGCGGCATGGACCCGCGCCGCCACCGACGCGCTGCTCTCGACGAAGGCGAGGTCGCGATGCAGCTCGTGTCGGCTCACCGGCTGCACCCGGCGGTCGATGTCGATCCGATCGCGCACCGGTCCGGAGATCCGGTTGCGATAGCGCCGCTTGGCCGCCGGCGAGCACTCACAGCGATCGCCGCCACCCCAGTCGAAGCCGCACGGACACGGGTTGGCCGCCAGCACCAGCTGGAACTTGGCGGGGAACGTCGCGGTCCGCTCGGATCGGCCGATGCTGATCTGACCGCTCTCCAGGGGCTGTCGCAGGCCCTCGAGGACGTGGCCGGCGAACTCGGGCGCCTCGTCCATGAACAACACGCCGCGATGGGCCAATGACATCGCCCCGGGACGCAGGACCCGGCTCCCACCGCCGACGATCGAGACCAGGCTGGCCGTGTGGTGGGGGTCGAGGAAGGGCGGCCGGGCCAGCAGCGGCCGGTCGGCGGGCAGGGTCCCCGCGATCGAGTGCACGGCGCTCACCTCGAGCGACTCGTCGAGATCGAGGTCGGGCAACAGGCCGGGGAGTCGCTCGGCGAGCATCGTCTTGCCGGCGCCGGGCGGTCCCTCCAGCAGCAGGTGGTGCCCGCCGGCGGCCGCGACCTCGACGCACCAGCGCGCCTCGGCCTGGCCGAGCACGTCCGTCAGGTCGAGGCCGGCGACCCGGTCCTGGCCCGACCAGATCGCTCGTGGCGAGTACGCCAGGGGTGCCACGGGCGGGTCGTTGGGTGGCTCCGCTCCGGTGAGCAGCGCGATCGCCTGACCCAAGGAGCGCAGCCCGACGACCGCCACGCCCTCGACCGCCTCGGCCTCGGCGGCATTCGCCTCCGGAACCATCACCCGCGTGCAGCCCGCCTGCGCGGCCGCGAGGGTCGCCGGCAGGACGCCCGGCACGGCCCGGAGCCGGCCGTCGAGCGCCAGCTCACCGAGCAGCACCGCGTCGCGGAGCGGCTCGGCCGGGACGGTGCCATCCGCGGCGAGCACGCCGAGGGCGATGGCGAGGTCGTAGATCGCCCCGCTCTTCGGCACCGACGCCGGGGACAGGCCGATCGTCAGGTTGCGGTTGGGCCAGCGGTGACCGGAGTTGATCACCGCGGCCCGACACCGATCCCGGGACTCGTTGAGCGCCGCGTCGGGCAGGCCGACCAGGACGGTCCGGGGCAGGCCGGGACCGATGTGCGCCTCGACCTCCACCACAGTCCCCCGGATCCCCTCCAACGTGACCGCCCGGGTCGTCGCGAGCGACACTCAGGCCACCGCCCGCAGATGCTCGACCTCGGGCTCACCTCGATGCGGCACGAAGATCGACACGACGTCGATCCGCACCTCGCGCGCCGACAGGCTGTGCTCGGCCAGCCAGCGTGCCGTGAGCCGCCGCAGCCGGTCGGCCTTGGCCGGCGTCACGGCGGCCTCCGGCGGGCCGAACACGTCGGTCGTGCGCGTCTTGACCTCCACGACGACCAGGGCATCGCCGCTGCGCGCGACGATGTCGATCTCGCCGAGGTCGCAACGCCAGTTGCGATCCAGGATCACCAGACCCGCCTCGGACAACCATCGGGCCGCCAGCTGCTCACCCCACTGACCGAGTGCCCGCCGCCCCTGCGCCGTCGTTGCCATCGCTCCACCTCCGCTCTCAGCATGGGGCGGAGCGAGTCCGATCGGTCGCGGTCGACGGCGGGCTGTGGACAGCGGCACCGGTGCGAGCGGATGGGGACAACTCGATGCGGTTGCTCAGGCGGGTGGGGACAGCTCCTCGACGTTGACGTCCTTGAACGTGAGCACCTTGACGTTCTTGGCGCGCCGGGCCGGCCGGTACATGTCCCAGACCCAGGCGTCGTTCATCGTGACCTCGAAGTACGCGTCACCGCTCTCGGCCCGGACCTTCACGTCGACGGCGTTGCAGAGGTAGAACCGCCGGTCGGTCTCGACGACGTACTTGTAGCGGTCGACGACCTCGCGGTACTCGCGGTACAGCGACAGCTCCATATCGGCTTCGTACCGCTCGAGGTCGTCGGCGCCCATACCGCCATTGTGCCGACGACACCGCGCGCGTACGCGGCACGACATGCCGTACCCGGTCGCGGTGGCTCTACGAGAGGGGCCGCTCGGCCGCGCGTACGTTGACGAAACGGCGCCGGTGCTCCGGGCACGGGCCGTGCGCCGCGAGCGCCTCGTCGTGCTCGGGCGTGCAGTAGCCCTTGTGGGTGGCGAAGTCGTACTCCGGCCAGCGTTCGTGCAGCTCGGCCATCATCCGGTCCCGGGTCACCTTCGCGATCACCGACGCGGCGGCGATGGACGCGCACACCCGGTCGCCCTTCCAGACCGCGAGGGCGGGTACGCCGAGGCCGTCGACGGTGAACCCGTCGGTCAGGGCGTACGCCGGGCGCTCGGTCAGGCGGGCGAGGGCGCGCCGCAGCGCCTCGACGTTGGCGACGTGCATCCCGAGCCGGTCACACTCCGGGGCGGGGATCGCGACCGCGGCCCACGCCAGCGCCCGGGCGACGATCCGGTCGTAGCACTGCTCGCGACGCGCCGGCGTCAGCAGCTTGGAGTCGGCGAGCCCGCGGATCTCGCCGCGCTTGCCGGGCGGCAGGATGACCGCCCCGGCGACCAGCGGCCCCGCGCAGGCACCGCGACCGGCCTCGTCGATCCCGGCGACCGGCGTCAGCTCGGCCCGGGCCAGCGCGCGCTCGTAGCCGTACAGGCCGGCGTCGCGGCGGATCGTGGATCCCTTGGCGAGTACGGTCATCGGCGTCGGTCCCGGTCTAGGCGCCGTCCAGGGCGGGGTTGTCGAAGGTGTCGGGGCGGCTGACGAAGCCGGCTCGCGACGCCGGCCACACGATGGCCCACACCTTGCCGACCACGTCGTCGGCCGGCACGAAGCCGCCGCCCGGTGTGCCGAGGTGGGCCGTCGAGTCGGCCGAGTTGGCCCGGTTGTCGCCCATGACCCACAGACGGTCCTCGGGAACGTGCACCCGGAACTTGCCGTCGCCCATGCCGGCGGCCGCCGCGCACGGCCGGACGTTGTCGGGCAGGTAGCCCTCGTCGAGCGCGACGCCGTTGACCTTCAGCCTGGCGTTCGGGCCGGCGCACGAGACGGTGTCGCCACCGAGCCCGATGACGCGCTTCACCAGGTGCCCGCCGGTCGGGTACAGCCCGACGATCTCGAGGCCGCGCTGCAGGAAGTTGTCGGCGTGCGCCTCGTCGGCGTCGGACAGCCACCCGCCGGGATCGTCGAAGACGACGATGTCACCGCGATGGATGTCACCGTTCCAGTACGACACCTTCTCGACGAGGATCTTGTCGTTGGTCATGAGCGTCGGCTCCATCGAGGCCGACGGGATGTAGAACGCCTGCAGGAAGAAGGTCTTGACCAGCAGGGCCAGGATGAACGCGGTGGCGAGGAGCGCGATCAGCTCCTGCCACCAGGGCATCGGCCGCCGCTTGCGCTCGGCGGTCTGCGGCTGGGTCGAAGACGACGGCTGGGTCGGGGACGAACGGTCGACGGGCGACGGCTCGGTCGCCGGCGTCGTACGCGAATCGTCGGACGTCACGGCAGCTGGGTTGTCCGCCCCCTCGTCGGATACCGACGACCGAAGGCCGGTTCGTGGGTCGGACCGCTGACCGCCGTCGCTTCGTCGCACCACTCGGCGAGCCTAACTCCGTACTCTCAGCTACCGGACGGGGACTCGCGCCGCTCCCGGATCTTGGCCGCCTTGCCCCGGAGGTTGCGCAGGTAGTAGAGCTTGGCGCGCCGAACGTCGCCGCGGCTCGCCACCTCGATCTTCTCGATGATCGGCGTGTGGAGCGGGAACGTCCGCTCGACACCGACGCCGAAGGAAACCTTGCGGACGGTGAAGGTGCGACCGATGCCCTTGCCCTGCAGCCGGATGCAGACGCCCTGGAAGACCTGGACCCGCGAGCGGTTGCCTTCGATCACTCGTACGTGGACCTTGAGGGTGTCTCCGGCCCGAAACTGGGGAATGTCGTCGCGCGCGGCGTCGGCCGCCAACGTGTCGATGGCGTTGGTCACGGTCGTTCACTTCCTCGCCGGTGCCACAGGTCACCCACGGAGCGGATCGCATGCTGTTGGGACGGCGCCTGCGATGGTGGGCGGCCGCTCCCCTGTGGCAGAGAGACCGACGGCAATGCCGACATCGAGCACCAGCCGTCCAGTCTGCCACAGGGACCGCGATCGGCCGAAATCAGGCGTCGTCTCCGGGGTCGCGGGTGCCCTCGTCGAGCAGGTCCGGACGACGCTCGGCGGTGCGCCGCAGCGCCTGCTCCCGGCGCCACTCGGCGACCTTGCCGTGGTGTCCGGACAGCAGCACCTCGGGTACGTCGAGCCCGCGCCACGACTCCGGCTTGGTGTAGACCGGGTACTCCAGGTGCCGCTCGTCGCCGCCGTGGGACTCCTCGGCGAGCGACTCGGGATTGCCCAGGACGCCCGGCAGCAGTCGGGTGATCGCCTCGACGACGACCAGCGCCGCCGCCTCGCCCCCGGCGAGCACGTAGTCGCCGATGGACAGCTCCTCGACCGGCATCCGAGTGGCGAAGTGGTCGGCGACGCGCTGGTCGATGCCTTCGTAGCGGCCGCAGGCGATAAGCAGCCAGGGCGCGGTCGCCAACCGCTCGGCGACGACCTGCGTGAACCGTCGACCCGCGGGCGTCGGCACCAGGAGCGTCGGCGGCGGCGTGGCGGCGCCGACGATCGCGTCGATCGCCTCTCCCCACGGCTCCGGCCGCATCACCATGCCCGCGCCGCCGCCGTACGGGGTGTCGTCGACCGTACGGTGCCGGTCGTGGGTCCACGTACGGAGGTCGTGGACGTGGATGTCGAGTCGCCCGGAGGCCCGTGCCTTGCCGACCAGCGAGAGCTCGAGCGGGCTCAGGTAGTCCGGAAAGATCGTGACGATGTCGACGCGCATCAGGTCTCCTCGAGCAGGCCCGGCCGGTCGTCGATGACGACGTACCCGGCGTCGAGGTCGACCGAGGGCACCAGCGCCACGACGAACGGCACCAGGGCCTCGACGCCGTCCGGCTTGCGCACGACCAGCACCTCCTGCTCCGGCAGGTGCAGGACGTCGATCACGTCGCCGATGCGATCGCCGTCGGGCGTACGAGCGTCGAGCCCGACGAGCTGCCGGTCGTAGAACTCCTCGGCATCGTCCGGGCGCTCGTCGTCGGGCACGTCGACGTACAGCGTGGCGCCCCGTAACGCCTCGGCGGCGGACCGGTCGGCAATCCCCTCGAACCGCAGCAGCAGGCCGGCGCCGTGCGACCGCGCGGTCCGGACCGTCAGGCGATCGTGGCCGCCGCGATCCGGGCGCAGCACCGCGCCGACCGCGAACCGGCGATCGACGCTGTCGGTCCGGGGCTCCACTCGTACCTCGCCGCGGATCCCATGGGCGCGACCGACGCGACCGACGACGATCTCCACCGAACCGGGCGTCCTTAGCCTCTCCGGTCCACGTCGACGAAGTCGACCCGGGCACCGCCGGCGCCGGCGAGCGCGCGGATGACGGTCCGGATCGCGGTCGCCGTCCGACCGGCGCGGCCGATCACCTTGCCCAGGTCGTCGGGGTGCACGCGGACCTCGAACAGCCGGCCCCGGCGGGTGTTCTTCGCTCGGACGCTGACGTCGTCGGGATGCTCGACGATGCCGCGTACGAGATGCTCCAGCGCTTCGGCGACCACGGCGGTCAGCTCTTCGTCGCGTCGGCGTCAGCCTCCGACTTCGCCGGGGCGTCGGCGTCGGCGGCCGGGGCCTCCTCCGGCGATGCCTCGTCCGCCGGGGTCTCGGCCTCGGCCTTCGGCTCGGCGTCGGCCTTGGCCTCGGCCTTCGGCTCAGCGTCGGCCTTGGCGGCGGACTCCTTGGCGGCGGACTTCTTGGCCGACCGCTTCCTCGGCGTCGTCGCCTCGGTCTTCGGCTCGCTGCCGGCGTCCTTGAGCGCCTCGTTGAACGCCTCGTCGCGGTCGCGCCGGCTCTTCGGAACCAGCAGCGGCTCAGGGGCCGGCTCGCCCTTGAACTTCTGCCAGTCGCCGGTCTTGCGCAGGATGGCCCGCACCGGGTCGCTCGGCTGGGCACCGACGCCGAGCCAGTACTGCGCGCGGTCGGAGTCGACCTCGATGTAGGAGGGGTCTTCCTTCGGGTGGTACTTGCCGATCTGCTCGATGAACCGGCCATCCCGCTTGGTGCGCGAGTCGGTCACGACGATGCGGTAGTAGGGCGCATGGACCTTGCCCACGCGCCGCAGGCGAATCTTGACGGCCACGGGTGTGGTGTCTCCTCGTGTCTGGTTGGGTGAGCCGGCGCGCTCCGCGTGGGGGGCGGGTGCCGTCTCGGTGGGCCGGGCCGCGCGGGTGAGAGGGGCCGCACGCAGTCGGACTCAGCGGGCCATTCTGCCAGAGTCGGGCCGCCGGACTCCAACCGAGCAGTTGTCAGCGACTATTCGGGCCCTGGGCCGAACAGTCGCCGACAACTTCGAGAGGGTGGGGGCATGACGTCGAGTACGCCCGATCCACGAAGCCTGTCGAGTTACCACGCGCGGCTCCCGTACGGGGAACGCGTCTCGCCCGACCCGCTCGTCGGGCTCCCGTTCTTCCCGTTCGAGGGCGACGGCCTGACCGTCGTGCCGTTGGACGAGCCGATCGTGCCCGAGCCGCCCCGGGCCGGCGAGCCCGGCGGCGATCCGTGTCGTCGGTGCGAGACGCCCGAGGAGTACGCGATCTGGCGCGACGACCAGTGGGTGGTCCGGACCGGCTTCCAGCCCATGGGGCTCCCGATGGTGGCCGGCCTGGAGCCGCTGGAGCACGTCACCATGCACACGATGCCGCCCGAGCTGACCGCGACGATGGGTCCCGTTATCCAACGCCTCGCGCTCGCGATCGGCCGGATCGACAGCGTCGCGCGATGTCACTTCAACCGCTGGGGCGACGGCGGCGAGCACTTCCACATGTGGTTCCTCGCCCGGCCGCTCGGCATGATGCAGCTGCGCGGCGCGATGATCGCGGCCTGGGACGACATGCTGCCGCCGCTTCCCGACGACGAGCTCGCCGCGAACATCCGTACCGTCGCGGCGGCGATGGCCGAAGGCGGCGGCGAGGCGGTCGGCGCCGGCGCGGCCTGAACCCCGGAACTGCGGGATCGTGGTCGTGCAGACGGCCGCGCCGACCGCCACCATCCCGCAATCGCGACTCAGGCGACGACGCGCCCGCGCAGCACGATCCGCTTCGGGGCCGTGAGGACCGCGAGGTCGGCCAGCGGATCCGCGTCGTAGACGACGAAGTTCGCCTTGACGCCCTCGGCGATCCGACCGGAATGGCCGAGCCACTCCCGGGCCCGCCAGGACGCGGCGCCCAGCGCGTCGTACGCCGACAGCCCGTACGTCGCGAGCTCCTGCACCTCCTCGGCGATCAACCCGTGCGGGAGCACGCCTCCGGCGTCGGTGCCGGCGAAGATCGGGACCCCCGCCTCGTACGCCGCGCGGATCGTGTCGCGCCGCCGCTCGTGGAGGGCCCGCAGATGCCGCGCGTACGCGGGGAACCTCGGCTCACCCTGCGCGGCGTACGTCGGGAAGTTCTCGAGCTGCTTGGCGGTCGGGACCAGCGCCACTCCTCCGGCGACCATGTCGTCGATGAGGTCGGGCGACAGGCCGGTGCCGTGCTCGATGCAGTCGATCCCGGCCGCGATGAGGTCGGGCAGCGCGTCCTCGCCGAAGACGTGCGCGGTCACCCGGGCGCCGCGGCGGTGCGCCGACTCGATCGCGGCGTCGAGCGCGTCGCGGGGCCACAGCGGTGCCAGGTCGCCGACGTCGCGGTCGATCCAGTCGCCGACGAGCTTCACCCAGCCGTCACCCCGCTCGGCTTCGCGCGCGACGTACTCGGCGAGCTCCGGCGGCTCGATCTCGTGGGCGTAGTTGCGGATGTAGCGCTTGGTCCGGGCGATGTGGCGGCCGGCCCGGATGATCTGCGGCAGGTCCTCGCGGTCGTCGATCCATCGGGTATCGGCGGCCGTACCGCAGTCGCGGAGCAGGAGTGCGCCGCGGGCGCGGTCGGCGAGCGCCTGGGCCTCCTGGGTCTCCCGGTCGACCGCGCCGGCGGCGTCGAGACCGACGTGGCAGTGCGCGTCGACGAGTCCGGGGACGATCCAGGTCGGGCCGAGCCCGGCGGCGATGTCGGCCGCGTCCGACGCCGGCTCGAACGTGACCCGGCCGCCGACGACGTACAGGTCACGCCGCTCGCCTTCGGGGAGGACGGTGCCGCGTACACGCAGGGCCTCGGTCATGCCTCGACCGTAGCGAGTGCGGGCAGCGTCGAGGCGTCGCCCTCAGGACCCGGGCCACTCCGCGCGCGTCACCCGACCCCCGACCACGTGGACGCGTAGCCGCACCGGCCCGTCCGGGCGCCGGCACAGCTCGTACGGACCGGCCGCGAGCTCGAAGAACACCGCCGAGTGGATCGCGCGACCGCTCGGGGTCGGCCGGGCGACCACCGCCACGTGGGTGGCGTCGGCGCGGCCGACCGGACGGATGTCGATCTCGACGCCTTCGAGCTCGGCCGGCATCGCGACCACGAGGGCACCGACGTCGCCGCCGATGTCCAGCGGGACGGCCCGGCCCCGCCCGGCATGCGGGTTCTCCGCGGTGACGGCGGTCATCGTCGGCTCCCCTCGCCCGCTCATGCCGCCGGCTGACCCGGCGTGGTCTGGTAACCACCGGCCGGGGTCCCGAGGTACGGGAAGTCGTCGAAGTACCACGCGTTGGTGTTGGACGTGCCGTCCTCGATCGCGCTGGCCGCACTGTCCGGCGTGTACGACGGGTCGACCAGCGGGATCGTCGATCCGGCGACGGCGCGAAGCTCCACCGTGACGACGTTGTCCGAGACCCGTCGGCCGTTGGGGAAGCCGGCCGGGTCGCCTGCGACCAGACCGAGTGGGTTCGGGTCGCTCGACGGCGGCACCGCGAGGTTCAGCCGCAGCATGTCGGACAGCACCGGACCGGTGTAGTTCTGGAAGCCGGGGACGACGCCGTCGGGGATGCCGGTGAGCAGGATGGCGGCCAGGTCGGCTCGCGGCTTCTTGTACCCGGCGAGGTTGGGGAACACGCCCGGGTACAGCACCGGCAGCAGCGTGCCGAGCTCGGGCCGGCGCACGTACGAAGCGAAGCGCTTGTCCTCGCTGGGCGGCAGGCTGTTCCACTCGTCCTTGCGCACCATCGGCACGAGGACCTCGTTGAACAGCGGGTTGCCGAGCCGCGAGACCTGTCGGAACGGCCCGTACTCCTGGAGGCCGCCGGCGTCGTCGACGATCCGGGCCCGACGACGACTGGCCGTCGCCCAGACGCCGATCACGGAGGCGGGGTCCAGCACGTCGTCGGGGACGCGTCCGTCACGGGTGAGCTGGCGGATCGGGACCTGGAGCGCGATCGAATGGACGTTGAGACCCTGCGTGCCGTTGACGCCGACCGCCGCCGCAGACGGGATCAGGTGGAGGTTCTGGAAGGGGCGCAGCGTGCCGAGGTCGAAGATGCTGCCGAGGTCGACGAAGAAGCCCTCGGCGCGCTGCCCGGCGAAGACCCGGTGGCGCCGCCCGATCCGCTGGACGGCCTGCCCGGCGAGCTTGGCGTAGTTCGGCGTGCTGCGCGGGCCGATGTTCACCGGCGGCACCGGCAGGTTCTCGCCCAGCGTCTGGCTGCCGCCGCCGCGCTCGACTCGGCGCACCGAGTAGAACTGCGGCCGGTTCCAGTTGGGATCGTCGATCGACGCGATCGGACCGACGTTGTAGAGGAACGTGTCGTCGTTGCGGACGACGGTTCGGAAGCGGAACTGGTAGCTGATGTCGGCCTGCCCGTCGCCCGAGTTGGAGACGTGGATCTGGTAGAGGACGTCGTCGCCGAATTCGTAGAAGTTCGGGCCACCGTCCGGCTTCTGCAGCGGGATGAAGTTGGCGATCAGGGTGACGGTGTCCGGACGGTCCGGGCTGACGAACGCGTAGACGTCGGTGTTGTCGGCGACCGGATCCTTCGAGATCTCCGGGGCCTCACGGTGTGAAGACATGGCTGTCCCTTCGGACTGGGTAGGGCGTGGGGATGGGGGTACGTACGCCGGTTCCGGCCGTACGTGGGGATCGAGTGCTCGTTGGCGGGGTTCGGGCCGTACGCGGGGATCAGGCGGTGCGCAGCCGCGCCAGGCTCGCGGCCATCGCGCGGTTCTCGACGGCGACCTCGGTCTCGCCGGCGAGGACGGTCATCTTGCCGCGGCGGGCGTCGGTGACGTGGACGACGAACGACCCGGGGGCGTCGTCGTCGAGCGCCGCCACGGCCGACTCGCTCGGGTCGTCGCGACCCAGCGCTCCGGTGCCGATCGCGACGGCAGCGGCGGCGGACGCCGCACCCGCTCCCGCCAACCCGAGAAACTTCCGTCGACTGGACGTGTTCATGGTGTCTCCCTCCACCGCGATTTACCCGGCGTTCGGAGCCCGACCGTGGGTGGATGGGTCACGACGAGAAGTTTCGGGTCGAGGTGGCCCCTACAGCAGGTCGCGCAGCTCCTTCGGGAGCTCGAAGTCGGCCGCCTCCGACGGTGGTGGAGCCTCGCCGGCCCGACGCGCAGCGGCCGCCCGCTCCTCGGCCGCTCGCTTGGCGGGGTTGCCCGATCCGCGCTTGGACCGGCCCTTCTTCGGCCCTTGCTTGGCCCGGGCCCGCTTGCCCCGTCCCGGCATGCCCGGCATTCCTGGCATGCCCGGCATCCCCGGCATGCCGCCGCCGCCGGCCATCTGGGTCATCATCTTGCGGGCCTCGAAGAACCGGTCGACGAGCCCGTTGACCTCGGCCACCGTGGTCCCCGAGCCACCGGCGATGCGGGCCCGGCGGGAGCCGTCGATGACCTTCGGCTCGGCCCGCTCACCCGGCGTCATCGACAGGATGATCGCCTGGATCCGGTCGATCTCCTTGTCGTCGATCTCCGCGATCTGGTCCTTGAGCTGGCCCATCCCGGGCAGCATGCCGAAGATCTTCGACAGCGAGCCCATCTTGCGCACGGCCTGCATCTGCTGCAGGAAGTCGTCGAGAGTGAACTCGCCGCCAGTGCCCTGCAGCTTGGCGGCGGCCTCCGCGGCCTGCTCGGCGTCGAACGCCTTCTCGGCCTGCTCGATCAGCGTGAGCATGTCGCCCATGCCGAGGATCCGCGACGCCATCCGGTCGGGGTGGAAGACGTCGAAGTCGGTGACCTTCTCGCCGTTGGAGGCGAACATCACCTGCCGGCCGGTGACGTGCGCGACCGACAGGGCGGCACCGCCGCGGGCGTCGCCGTCGAGCTTGGCCAACGCGACGCCGGTGAACCCGACGCCGTCGAGGAACGCCTGGGCGGTGTTGACCGCGTCCTGGCCGACCATCGCGTCGACGACGAAGAGGGTCTCGTCGGGCTCGACCGCGTCGCGGATGTCGGCGGCCTGCTGCATCATCTCGGCGTCGACGCCGAGCCGGCCGGCCGTGTCGATGATGACGACGTCGTGGAGCGTACGCCGGGACTCCTCGATCGAGTCGCGGGCGACGGCGACCGGATCGCCGACGCCGTTGCCGGGCTGCGGGGCGTACACCGCCACCCCGGCCTGCTCGCCGACGACCTGGAGCTGGTTGACGGCGTTGGGCCGCTGCAGGTCGGCCGCGACCAGCATCGGGCTGCGGCCCTCCTCCTTCAGCCAGCGACCGAGCTTGGCGGCGAGGGTGGTCTTGCCGGAGCCCTGCAGGCCGGCCAGCATGATGACGGTCGGCGGCTTCTTCGCGTACGTCAGCTGCCGGGTCTCGCCGCCGAGGATCGCGACCAGCTCTTCGTTGACGATCTTGATGACCTGCTGTGCCGGGTTGAGCGCCTGGCTGACCTCGGCGCCCCGGGCCCGCTCCCGCACCGCGTCGATGAACGTCCGCACGACGGGCAGCGCGACGTCCGCCTCGAGCAGCGCGACCCGGATCTCCCGGGTGGTGGCGTCGACGTCGGCGTCGGACAGCCGACCCTTGCCGCGCAGGCTCTTGAAGGTGGCGGCGAGCCGGTCTTGCAGGGTGTCGAACACGAGTGGAGACCTCGAACGTGCGGGAATGGGCTGGTCCGTCCAGCCTAAGGGAGTACGCGAAACGCCGGGCGACTCCCTCGGGGCGGTGGGCGGCGGGGCCCCGACTGTTGGCGCAAACTCGCACCAACTCCGGGAAGGACCTGCGGTATCACGCCAACACTCGGCCCGGACATGACACTCGGCCCGGACATGACACTCGACCCGGACATGACGCGGCCCGGACATGACGCGGCCCGGACATGACACGGCCCGGACATGACACGGCCCGGACATGACGCGGCTCCGGTCTACTCGACGTGGATGTCGAACGACTCGGTCTCGACGTGGGTCGAGCCGTTGCCCACCGGCGTGTCGGCCGTGAGCGTCGCGTCGGCCGGCGACGCGTCGATCGAGCCGCCGACCCGCTCGCCGGGAACGCGGATCGAGCCCTTGGCGGACATGCCCCGCTGCGACAGCACGCCGTCGGCGTCGGCCGCCAGCCGGCCGGCGTCGACCGCCAGCGGTCCCGGCCGCGCGACGGGCACCCGCGGTCCGCGTTGCGACGCGCACGGCCGTCCGGCCGCCGCACACGCCTCCACCCGTGCCCCGTTGGTACCGGCCGCCACGGTGCCGGCGCCGATCGGACCGACGTACATCGCCTGATCACCGATGGCGTCGAGCACGGCTTTGTGGCGGTCGAATATGTCCTTGTCGCCGCTTACCCAGAGGGCGAGCTTGCCGCTCTTTGCACCTGCGGGACCGCCGCTCACCGGCGAATCGAGCATCGCGATGCCTTTTGCGCCGAAACGCTCGTGCAGGCGCCGGACCACGGCCGGCGAGTTGGTCGAGAGGTCGAACCACGCCGTCCCGCGCCGCATGCCCGCGAGTAATCCATCCTCCAAGAGCGCCACCGCTTCGACTTCCTTCGGCCCCGGAAGCGAAGTGAATACGACATCAACCGCCTCGGCCACCTTGCGAGCCGACTCAGCCCATGACGCGCCAGCCTGCAGGTGCGGCGCGCCCGCCTCGCGCCGGATATCGTTGACAACCAGATCGTAGCCTGCGGCGCATACGTTGAGCGCCATATTAGAACCCATGGTGCCTAACCCAATAAAACCCACTTTCATGTTCTGTCTCCTTCCGGCAGTGATGCTAGATATATCTGGTATATTTCACGGTTATGGCGATGCTAATTTGCTGCCCTTGCCGTCGCGTGACTCTATCACTATGGGTTTGAAACAAAAAAGGCCCGACCTCTCGCGAGGCGGGCCTTTCGTCTCTAAATCTGGCACAGTCCTCCGTGCCCTCGCAAATCGCGCCGCTGTTCTACGACCGCTAGTGCCCCGCGCTCGCTCGTTGCGCCGTCGTCAGGTTCAATCCGACGATGAACGATGGGTTCAGGGTGCACATTACGTAGAGTTCGTTCGGCGTGCAGCCAAAAGCCGCCATGTGACCACGCAGCAGACGCAGCGACTCGACGGAGTTGGGAAACAACGGCTCGCCCGCGTCCGACGAGAGCGTGCAGTGCTCGGGACCGACCGTACGAATAGCTCTATACATGTTTGCGGGATCGATGCCGAGCAGCGGCGATAATTCGTCGTAGGTGAAGTTCAGCCATAGACCGGCCGCGGCCGCCTCTTTCATTTCCTCGATGGTCAGGTTGACAAAGGGGCTGAAGGGATGGTCGACGACGCCTTTTTTGAAGCCGATCTTCTGGCTGAACTCCGCCATGGCGCGGTACTCCTGCTTGGTCGGATGGCCAAAGAAGATCGCCGCGTCCCGGTCGTGGGC
>Ga0081538_10002378_pt1 | contig 18471 bp, 16 predicted proteins | sample TabmetS5T2R1_FD_71022 | JGI IMG/M metagenome (GOLD analysis project Ga0081538, IMG submission 71022) | Tabebuia heterophylla rhizosphere microbial communities from the University of Puerto Rico - S5T2R1 | ecosystem: Host-associated > Plants > Roots > Rhizosphere ... | reverse complement strand
CGCGAGCAGCGGCGCCTGCTGGCGGCCTTGGCGGCGGCCGACCGTCACCTGCTGTGCGCCCCGCGCGGCGACCTGCGGTCGAGCAGCGAGCGGGTCGCGTCGCGCTGGCTGGTCGACCTGCCGGCGTGGTCGCCGGCCCTCGGCGGCGGGCCGGAACACGTGCCGTCGTTCGCCTATGCGGTGACCCACACCGACTTCCCGGCCACGGAGCAGGAGTACCGGTTGCGGGCCGGCCCCGGCGACGATCCGGTGGTCGAAGCCGGCAGCCGGGTCGTGCGGGCGCGGCGTAGCCACGACTTCACCCGGTTCGACGGCAACCTCGCTGGCGTCGCGGTCCCGTCGCCGATCGACGAGGTGGTGTCGTCCACGCGGCTCGAGTCGTGGGCCGAGTGCCCGTTCGCCTACTTCGTCAACCACCTGCTGCGCGTCGAACCCGTCGAGGACCCGGCGCAGTTGCTCACGATCTCGGCCTGGGATCGGGGATCGCTGGTGCACGAGATCCTCCAGTCGTTCGTCGACGATGTGCTCGCCCGCCCGCCGGCGGACCAACCCCTTCCCGACCGGCCGTGGTCGCCGACGGACCACGCCCGCATGCGCCAGCTCGCCGAGGGGGTCTGCAACGACTACGAGGCTCGGGGGCTCACCGGTCGGCCGGTCTTCTGGCGCCGTGAGCGGTCGCAGATCCTGGCGCTGGCCGACCGCTTCCTGACCGAAGACGACGCCCACCGCGCGGCCGATGGCACGCGCCCGGTCGCGGCCGAGCTGCGCTTCGGCTACGGCGACGATGGTGAGCGCCGCGGGCCGGTGGTCCTGGCGCTCGCCGACGGCCGGGATCTTCGCTTCCGCGGCTCCGCCGACAGGGTCGACCTGGGCGAAGACGGCACCATCCATGTCGTCGACTACAAGACCGGCAAGTCCGAAGACTTCCGCCGCCTCGGCCCCGACAACCCCGACGAGCGTGGCACCAAGCTCCAGCTGCCGGTCTACGGCATGGCCGCCCGCCAGTTCGTCGGCCGCGGCGACGCGCCCGTGCGGGCGCACTACTGGTTCATCTCCGAGCGCGAGGGCTTCAGGCGGATCGGCTACGCCGTCGACGACCAGGTCCTGGCCCGCGTCGGAACCACGCTGGCGACAGTCGTCGAGGGCATCGAGCGCGGGGTCTTTCCGGCGCGGCCCGACGCCTCGGGCACACCCTGGGTCACCTGTCCGTACTGCGACCCCGACGGGCTCGGCGTTGCCGACCTGCGGCGCGACTGGGAGCGCAAGCGCAACCACCCGGCCATCGCCGCCTACGCCGGGATGGCCGAGCCGTGAGCGTCGACGGCGCTCCCATCGCCTTGGCCGACGCCGGGCGGCAAGACGCGAGCCAGCCCGACGGTGCGGCACGTGGCCGCATCGCCGAAGCGCTGGGCGACACGCTGTTCGTGGAGGCGGGCGCGGGATCGGGCAAGACCCGGGAGCTCGTCGGACGCATCGTCAACCTGGTCACCACGGGCACGGCCGGCATCGACGCGGTCGCGGCGATCACCTTCACCGAGAAGGCCGCCAGCGAGCTCCGCGACCGTGTGCGGCGCCAGCTCGACGGCGCGCTCGATCGGGCCCGGAGCGCCGGCGACTCGACGGCGGCCGAACGCTGTGCCCGCGCCTTGGACGACCTCGACGGCGCCGCCATCGGCACGCTGCACAGCTTCGCCCAACGGTTGCTGACCGAGCATCCCATCGAGGCCGGGCTGCCGCCGCGCCTCGAGGTGCTCGACGAGGTGGCGTCGACGGTCGCCTTCGACGATCGCTGGGCTGGATTTCTCGACCAGCTGCTGGCCAACGATGCGATCGAGCGCCCGCTGATGCTCGCCACGGCGGCCGGGGTGCGGCTCAATGCGCTCCGCGTCGTCGCCCTCGCCTTCAACGCCAACTGGGACCTGGCCGCGGCCCAGGCGCCATCGGAGCCCGTCGAGCCTCCCGAGTGGACGCCGCGGCTCGACGCCCTGATGGACGAGCTGGTAGGTGCCTGCGACGAGCGGCACCACGCCGATGACGACGACACGCTCCACGAGCGCCTGTGCCAGCTCGAGGAATGGGCCGGCCGGGTCCGGGCGGCCAGCGACGAATACACCAAGCTGGGCCTCCTCGGCAGCGACAGCCGGCCCAACGGCAGGGGGCGCGGCGCCAAGGCTCGCTGGCCCGACGACTACGACCTCGGAGGTCTACGCGAACGCATCGAGCGGGTCCGCACCGGCTGCGACGAGCTGCGCACCGAGGTCGGGCTCGCGGCCGTCACGCGGCTGGCGGTCGACCTGCGCCGGTTCACCCTCGAGGCTGCCGCCGAGCGCCGCAAGGCCGGTCAGCTCGAGTTCCACGATCTGCTGGTGCTGGCCCGCCAGATGCTGCGGGGCCCCCACGCAGGTTCGGTGCGCGCCGCGCTCCATCGCCGCTACCGCCACCTGCTGATCGACGAGTTCCAGGACACCGACCCGATTCAGATCGAGCTGGCGGTGCTGATCGCCGGGCCTGAACCGGACGCGCACGACACGGCGTGGGAGCGCGTCGCTGTCCGCCCCGGCCACCTGTTCTTCGTCGGCGACCCGAAGCAGTCGATCTACCGCTTCCGCCGTGCCGACATCGCCCTGTTCCTGAGGGCGGCCGACCGCTTCGGTGGCGACGGGGGAATGTTGCGGCTCACCACCAACTACCGCTCGACGCGATCGATCATCGCGGTTGTCAACCACGTGTTCGGGCAGCTGATCCAGCCGCAGGACCACGGCGGGGTCCGCTCCCAGCCGGCGTACGAGGCCCTCGTCGCGGTGCGCGACGACGCGCCGGTCGGCCCGGCCGTCAGCGTCCTCGGACGCAGGCAGCACGGCGAGGACGCTGCCCAACCCGAGCCGAGCGGCGACACCTCCGGCGCCGGCGCCGCCCCGGCGCCGAGGTCCCCCCGCCTGTACGCCGAGGACGTCCGCCGACTGGAGTCGGCGGAGGTCGCGGCCACGATCCGCCGCGCCCTCGACGAGGGCTGGCTGGTCGACCGCTCGCCCGACGCCGACCGCCACGACTGGCAGCCCGCCCGGGCCGGCGACGTCGCCATCCTCGTACCCACGCGGCTGTCGCTGCCGGCGCTGGAGGACGCGCTCAGCGATGCCGGCATCTCCTACCGGGCCGAGTCGGCCTCGCTGGTCTACGCCAGCCGGCTGGTCCGCGATCTGTTGCTCACGCTGCGGGCCATCGACGATCCGAGCGACGAGCTGAGCGTCGTCGCCGCGCTGAGGTCGCCACTGTTCGGATGCGGCGACGACGACCTCTTCCGGTTCCGCCACGACCACGGCGGCCGGTTCGACACGAGCGCCGACCCGCCCGACACGGTGCCCGACGACGATCCGGTGGGGTGCGGGCTGACGTACCTGCGGCGGATGCACGACGTCCGGTCGTGGCGCTCGCCCAGCGAGCTGGCCGACGCCGTGGTTCGCGACCGGCGCCTGCTCGAGCTGGGCCCGGCCGAGGGTCGACCGCGTGACCTGTGGCGTCGGGTGCGCTTCGTGCTCGACCAGGCCCGCGCCTGGACCGATGCCACGAACGGCTCGCTGCGGCAGTACCTCGAGTGGGTGCGCCAGCAGACCGCCGAGGGCAACCGCGTTGCCGAGGCCGTGCTGCCCGAGACCGACGACGACGCCGTGCGCATCATGACGGTGCACGCCGCCAAGGGGTTGCAGTTCCCGATCACCATCGTCGCCGGCCTGTCGACCCGGCCCCAGCGCCGCAGCGTCGGGGCCGAGGTGGCGTGGCCGTCGGAGGGCCCGGCGATCATCCGGATCGGCAACAAGGTGCGTTCGGCGGCGTTCGAGGCGTGGCTGCCGATCGACGAGCAGATGTCCCACGACGAGCGCATCCGGCTCCTCTATGTCGCGTGTACGCGGGCGCGTGACCACCTCGTCGTCTCGCTGCACCGGGCGGTCCGCGGCACCGCGCCCGACGAGCACGCCCGCTTCACCAGCGCGGAGCTGCTGACAATGGCGCTGGATGAGTTGCTCGACGCCCTACCCGACGCCGCTCCCCCGCCGCACGCGGTCGCGGCGGAGGTCGGCGATGCGTCCGACGTCGCTGCCGATCCGCCCCTGGCGGTGGGCGGCCCGCCGCCCGCCGACCCGCTGCCGGCGTTCGACGACTGGCGCCGCATCCGCGACCAGGCCCTCGCCACCAGCGGCCGCCCCCGGACCTTGGCCGCCACCGCGCTCACCGACGACGGACGTCCCGACGCGCTCGACGACCCGGGCCTGCGCAAGCGGCCGCGCGACCTCGACCTGCCGCCGTGGCAGAAGGGGCGCTACGGCACCGCGATCGGGCGAGCGGTACACGGTGTGCTGCAGACGATCGACCTCTCCAGCGGGGGCGGCATCGCCGAGTCGGTGGCTGCCCAGGCGGCGGCGGAGGGCGTGAGCGGCTACGAAGCACACGTCCGGCGACTGGTCGAAGCCGCGCTGCGGTCGCCATCGGTGGTCGCCGCCGCCGCCTCACCCCACTGGCGCGAGGTGTACGTCGGCGTGCCGGTCGGCGACGGCCGCACGCTCGAGGGCTACGTCGACCTGCTCTACCGGCAGCCCGGCGGCCTGGTCGTGGTCGACTACAAGACCGGGCCGCAGGGCGTCGATGCCGACCTCACTCCGCTGGTCGAGCGTTACCGCATGCAGGGGGCGTCCTACGCCCTGGCCATCGGCGATGCCACCCGGGAGCCGGTGCTCGACATGGTCTTCGCGTTCCTGACACCCGAGGGAGCGGTCGAGCGCTCCATCCCCGATCTCGCGGAGGCCGCCGCCGAGGCCCGCCGCTTCGCTGCGGTCGCCGATCCTCGGCTGGTGGCGACGTGACCGCCGTTCTCGACGCCGGCCAGCCCCGGCCCGGCGCCACGCTACGGTCGCCGGCGATGCCGCAGCCCGAAGTCGAGCAGGCGCCAACCGGCCAGGTGCCAGCGACCGACGACGAGAACCACACCGCCGCCGCGCTCCGGCGGGTCGTGGCGGCACTGCCCGGCGGCGGGGAGGGCCGTCCGGGACAGATCGAGATGGCCGAGGCGGTTGCCGCCGCCGTGATGGCGGGACGGCACCTGGTCGTGCGCGCCGGCACCGGCACCGGCAAGACGCTGGGCTACCTGGTCCCGGCGATCCTCTCGGGCCGCCGCGTCGTCGTCGCCACGGCCACCCGCGCGCTGCAGGACCAGCTCGCGAACAAGGACCTGCCCTTCCTCGACGAGCATCTCGACCACCCCTTCGACTGGGCGGTCCTCAAGGGGCGCTCCAACTACCTGTGCGCGCAGCGCCTTGCCGAGTTGGCGGCGGCCGGCGGTGCGACCGACGAGGCTGCCCCCGCCGGCGGGGAGCAGCTGGGGCTCGACCAGATCGACGGGTTCGCGGAGCGGGCCGACGCCGTCGAACTGGCGCGCCTGTCGGAGTGGGCTCGCACGACGTTCACGGGCGACCGCGCCGACCTCGACCAGGAGCCCTCCGAGGCGGCGTGGGCCGCCGTGAGCACCACCGCGCGCGACTGCCCCGGCGCTCACCGCTGCCCGCGCGGCGACGATTGCTTCGCCGAGGCGGCACGGGCACGCGCCGCCGAGGCCGACGTCGTGATCGTCAACCAGCACCTGTACGGGCTCGACCTGGCCAGCGACGGTGCGATCCTGCCCGACCACGATGTCGCGATCATCGACGAGGCCCACCAGGTCGACGACATCGTCTCGGCCACCGCCGGCGTCGAGCTGTCCGCCGGCCGGTTCGCGCATCTCGCCCGCACGCTGCGCGGCATCCTCGCCGATGCGGGCGACACCATCACAAGGATCGGTGACGCGGGCGGCCTGCTGACCGACGCCCTCGTGAGCCACCGCGACCAGCGTCTCGTCGCCCCACTCCCCGACGACCTGGCCGATACGCTCGTCCGATTGCGCAGTCGGGTCGAGGAGGCGCTGGCCGCCCTGCGCTCGATCCCCGATGACGCCACCGATGACGCCACGGCGCGCGCCGTCCGAGCCCGCCAGGCGGCCTCGTCCCTCCTCGACGACATCGACGCCGTCACCCGACCGGGAAGCGATCACGTGCTGTTCGTGTCCGGCCCGGAGCGGGTCCCCGTGCTCCGGCTGGCGCCGCTGGACGTGGCACCGCTGCTCCAGCGCCAGCTGTGGTCGCGGCGTCCGGCGGTGCTGACCAGCGCCACAATCGCGCCCGGGTTCGGTGGCAGGCTCGGTCTCCCTGCCGGCTCCGACAGCCTGCTCGACGTCGGCAGCCCCTTCGACTACCAGGCGAACGGCCTCATCTATTGCGCGGCAGGCCTGCCCCGCCCCACCGACCCGCGCTGGGCAGAGGCCGCCATCGGCGAGCTGGCGGCGCTCGTCGAGGCCGCCGGCGGCCGGACGTTGGCGCTGTTCACCAGCTACCGGGCCATGGACCGCGCCGTCGTGACGCTGCGCGAGCGCCTCCCCTACCCGCTGCTGGCGCAGCGCGACCTCCCCAAGCCGGCGCTGGTCGAGCGGTTCGCCGGCGATCCCGAGACCTGCCTGTTCGCAACCATGAGCTTCTGGCAGGGCATCGACGTGCCGGGGCCGTCCCTGTCACTGGTCAGCATCGATCGCCTGCCGTTCCCGCGGCCCGACGATCCGCTCCTCCAGGCGCGGCGGGAGCACGTGGGTGCCCGGGCGTTCGAGGCCATCGACGTGCCGCGCGCCGCCACGCTGTTGGCCCAGGGTGCCGGTCGCCTCATCCGCACTGCGACCGATCGGGGCGCCGTCGCCGTGCTCGACTCCCGCCTGGCGACGGCGCGGTACGGGCCCAAGATCGTGGCCACGCTCCCCAGGATGCGTCGCACCAAGGACCGCGCCGAGATCGAGCGCTTCCTCCGCGACCTGCGCGGCGCCTAGAACCCGAGCCGATCGAGGGCGGCCGGGCGGCGCTGCCAGTCCTTGTCCACCTTGACGTGCAGCTCGAGGAACGCCCCCTCGGGCAGTTGCGAGCGCACTGCGGTGCCGACCCGCTTGAGCACCTCGCCCCGGTGGCCGATGACGATCCCCTTCTGCGACTCCCGCTCCACCAGGATCTCGCAGCGGATGCGCGGCCAATCCCATTCGGTCACGCGAGTGGCGATCGAGTGGGGCAGCTCGTCGCGCGCGACCGCCAGCAGCTGTTCCCGCACGAGCTCCGCGACGCGGAACGCCTCCGGAACATCGGTGACCATGTCCTCGGGGAAGTACCGGGGCCCGGGCGGCAGCCGCTCGATGATGTGTTCGACCAGTTCGTCCACCCCCACGCCGGTGAGCGCCGACAGCGGGAAGTACTCGGCGAGGTCGAGCTCGCCGGCGGCTCGCAGTTGCTCCAGCACGTCGGCCGGCTTGGCGATGTCCACCTTGTTGACAACGACCACCGCGTCGGCGGGTACGCGCGCCGCCACCCAGCGGTCGCCGGGCCCCAACGGCTGGGTGGCGTCGAGCAGGAGGACCACGACGTCCACGTCGCCGATGGCCGATTCGGCGGCCGCGTTCAGCCGCTCGCCGAGCGCGGTGCGGGGCTTGTGGATGCCGGGCGTGTCCACGAACACGACCTGCGCGTCGGGCACGTTGAGGACGCCCTGGATCCGGTGGCGCGTGGTCTGGGGCTTGTCGGAGACGATCGCGACCTTGTGCCCGAGGATGCGGTTGAGCAGCGTCGACTTCCCGACGTTGGGCCGCCCGACCAGGCTGACGAATCCCGACCGGAACTCGGCGCCGTCACCGGGCCCCCGGGGATCGCTCGTAGCTTCCCACTCTCGGCCTTCGGCCGGGCCGCTCGGGCTTCGACGTGTTGCGTGTCCACCCCCACGGCCGCTCGGGCCGGGCTGTCCGCTCCCACGGCCGCTCGGGCCGGGCTCGCTCTCTCGCCCTGCGGGACGCTCGCTCACCAAGCGACCCTACCGTCGGCGAGTCGTGGGCCTGCGGGAGCGGCTCACCGGAACCGTTCGATGCGGACCCGCACCGACACGTCGATGTCGTCGAGCCCGGCGACACCGCTCAGCGGCGGGGGCACGAACCGGGGCGGGTCGGCCAGGGCCGAGCCGACCACCACGTCAGGCACCCCGTCGCCGTCGTCGTCCTCCAGGCGCAACAGGATGGTCGTGCGTCCGCCCATGCGTCCCAACGACCGCTCGGCGTCGTCGGCCAGCCGAGCGAGCTCTGCCTCGCCGGCCAGCCCGTTGGCGGCCCGCGACGCGGCGTCGTTCACCGCCCCTCGCACGGTGGAGGTGGCGTACAGGCCATACAGCACCTGCACAGCGAGCAGCAGGAACACCAGGAAGATCACGAACCCGGTGGCCGTGGGCACCAGGCCCACGCCGCGGTCGTCGGTCAAGATGCTTCCCGCTCTCGCAGCTTCGCTACGGGCCGCTCGAGCTTCGACGCGCATCTCCCGCTCTCGGCACGTTTGGCGCCCTGGCCGCTCGGCCCGGGCCCTGGCCTCAGCTCGGTCAGCCGCCGATCTGCTCGATCTGGTCGTTGGTCTTCTGCTCGGTGGTGTCCCACATCGACTTGAAACCGACCCACATCAGCGCCCCGAGGAACGCCATGATCAGAACTGCAATGGCGGCGGAGATCACTCCCTCACCGCGATCGTCCCGAGCGAAGCGTGACAACGACATGTCTGACTCCTTCACGAGTTGGCGAACAGCCTGAGGGCGTCGATGAACGGCACCGCCAGGAAGATGACGCCCGGCACCAGGGCGGCGACGGTCACCGGGATCCACACCTGCTGACCGCGGCGCTCGATGGTCTCGATCAGCTCGCGGTGGACGTCGCGGCGGATGGCCCGGGCCTCGTCGCCGATCAGGCGGCCCAAATCGCCCGACTGGCGGTTCAGCGCCAGGACCCCGACGAGCCGGTGGAGCGCGTCGACGTCGGTCACCGCCGCCCATTCCCGCAACGCCTCGGTCTCCGACAGGCCCTGGCGGATGCGACCGACCACCCGCCGGAGGTCGCGGCCGCACGCGCCCTTGCCCCGGTTCGCCAGCCGGCCGAGACCGGCACCCAGCGAATAGCCGGCCGACAGCAGCATGCCGAGCTGCTCGGCCACGACCGGCAGCTCCAGGAAGACGCGGCGCTGCCACGCCTGTGACTCCGCGGCCAGGCGCTGCTCGACCACCAGGAAGCCGATGAGCGGCCCGCTCACGATCGGGAGCAGCGCCAACGGTCCTGACATCCGCGCCGCCGCGGCGAGGACGCTGCCCGCCAGCAGCCCGACGGCGGCCCATCCCAGCTGCCGGACCCGAAAGCCGGTGACGTCGAGCGGCGAACCGATGCGTTCGAGACGCACCGCCAGCGGTTCGGTCACCCCGACGGCCCGCGCCAGCCGCTCCCCCACCGCTCGTGCGAGCGGGCCGATCACCTGTCCGAAGCTCTCCGCGGACACCAGAGCGCTGGCACTCCGCACCGCCGACCCGCCCGGCACGTACGGCGCCAGGCGGTCGGCCAACGGCCGTCGCCGGAACCAGCGGACGTGGCTCAGCAGCAGCGTCGATCCTGCGAACAGCGCCAGCGCCGCCAGCGCCACCAGCTGCGTCTGGTTCACACCATCCCCCCGTGACGCCTACTCGTAGAAGACCCGCTGCTCTTCGGGCAGCCGGAGCAGCCGGCCGGCCCACGCCCAGCACGCCGCCACCGAGACGATCCCGATGACCACCATCGTCTGACCCCACGCTGTGGCATAGGCCGCCCGACCGTTGCCGACCGACATCCCCACCAGCGCCATGCCCACCGGCACCAGCAGCACGAACCGCCGCGCGAACCGGACGCCGGCCTGCTTGGACATGGCATCCTTGCGGCCCTGGACGTCGATCACGCGGTCCTCGATCAACGCCTCCAGCCGCCGGTCGAGGTCGCTGCCGCCGACCTCGTGGGCCACCAGCAACGTCTCGCAGGCGGCGTCCGCGGTGGGATCCGCCAACCCATCCTTCAGCGCGGACACCGTCCGCTCGAAGTCCGTCGACAGGACCCACTCCCGCTGCGCCGCCGCGAACGCCGGGCGGAGGCTCGCCGGGGCCCGCTCGCCCGCCTCGAACAGCGCCTGTGGCACCGATCGACCCAGCCCCGACGTGCGAATGCGGATCTCTTCGATGAGCCGCGGCCAGCTCTCCATGGCAGTGGCCCGCAGCCGCTGGCGGCGGACCCGGTACGAGGCGAGCGGCGTGGCGGCCACGCACGCGGCGAGGACCAGCGCCGGCACGACCCTGCCGAACATGGCCAGCCCCGCGACCGCCCCGAGCGCCGCCAGCGCCCCGGTGACGAGAGCGAACTGCCGCACGCTCACGTCGCCGACGCCGGCCTGCACGAGCCACTCCGACACGCGCCGCCGGCGTTGTGGGCGCCGAGCCACCGGCGGCGCCGGGCGCAGGCCCCGCCACCCGAGCACCGCCGCCGTGTACAGGTAGTAGGTCCCCGCCGCGGCAGTGAGGCCGACCAACAGCCCCATCATTGCTGCCCGCTCCTGCTGCTTCGCAGCGGGCCGCTCGGGCTCCGCCGCATCGTTCGCCCGCTCCCCCGGCGGCTCGGGCTCCGCCGCATTGCTTGCCCGCCCCCACGGCCCCTCGGGCCGGGCTCGCTCATCCGACCGCTCCCCGAACCTCGAGGCGGGCGGCGTCGGTGTCGGCGCGATCGTCCAGCAGGCGCCGAACGTCGTGGCCGGCGTCGGCCAGCGCCCGGGCGGCCCGGACGGGCAGGTTCCCCGTCCACGCCAACGGCCGATCGGGCGCGGGCCGGCGGAACACCTCCGTGACGGTGAACTGGGTGGCGTCGAGGCCGCCCTGCAGGTCCTCGACCATGACGACCTCGGTCACCCTGGGAACGCCGGCGGTGCGGGTGCAGTGCACGACGACGTCGATGCTCTCGCTCACCAGTGAGTTGAGCGCCGCCAGCGGCAGCCCGCCCGGTGCGTCGGCGAGCTGGCACACGAAGCGCAACCGGGTGAGTGCCTGGCGCGCGGACCCGGCGTGGATCGTCGTGAACCCCGTGACCCCGGACGACAGCGTCAGCAGCAACGGCAACGCCTCGCGGTCCCGCACCTCGCCGACGATGGCCACGTCGGGGGCCATGCGCAGGAACCCGGCCACCAGCCGCCGCAGATCGACCGGCTCGCGGTCGGACCGGGCGGCGCGGGTCTGCATGTGGGCGACGTTGGGCAGCGGGATGTCGGCCTCGAAGACCTCCTCGGCCACCACGACCCGCAGCGCCGGGTCGAGCTCGGCGGCGGTGCACGACAACAGAGTCGTCTTGCCGGCGCCGGGATGGCCGGCGAAGACGATCGAGAGCCGCGCCCGCACGCAGGCGCGCAGGAACGCCGCCACCCGCGCCGTCAGCATGCCCCGCTCCACCAACTCGTCGAGCGAGGCGAACGGGATGCCGGTGAACTTCCGGATGTTCACCAACACGTGTCCGCCACGTGCGACGTCTCCATGGACGATGTGGACCCGAGCGCCGTCGTCGAGCTGCGCGTCCTGGAGGCCGTCGGCCGGGTCCAGCTTGCGGTGGGCGCCCGACGCGTCGTCGAGCAGCTTGGTCAGCGTCCGCACGACGTGGTCGTCGTCGTGGAACACCTCGTCGTGGTATCCGGACGGCCCGCGGTGGCGCCGCACGAACACCGTCGCGGGGTCGTTGACCATGATCTCCCAGACGTCGTCGTCGTCGAGCAGCGGCGTCAGGGGCCCGTAGCGCGCGAGGTTGCGGAACGCGCGCTCGCCGACTCCGTCGGGATCGGCGAGCGCGAACGGCCGCCCGCCCCGTCGGTGCTCGTCCCCCCAGCGCACCACCTCTTCGGCGATGAGCGCCCTCAGCTTCGCCTCGCCCGCCGCCGACGACATCTCCAGCGATACGTCCTTGGCCCGCTCCTGGACCAGCCGCTCGATCTCGACCAGCGGTGACGGGGTCGCACCGGCGAGACGGTCGGACCGCCACGGTGTCGGCGTCACGCCTCGGCCCCCTCGCCGGCCTCGCCGTCCTCGGCGGCCCAGCTGCCCAGGGACCCGGCTGCGACCGCCAGCGGCTCGGCCGCCGGGGGCGGGGGCAGCTCGGGCGTGCGGTCGAGCAGCGCACGCACCGCGCCGGCCAGGGGACGCACGATCTGTGGCGGCAACGGCGCCCCGTCCCGCACCAGGTCATCGAGCCGGCGCCGCTCGGGGACGAATATCGGCGTCGATGCCAGCGTGGCACCGGGGCAGGCCGCCGCCAGCAACGGGCCGGCCAGCGCAGCGCCGAGCTCGGCCCGTGGGCGCGGGCCGCGCGGCGCTCGGTTCACGACGGGCACGATCCGGGCGCCGGGGATGCCGAACTCCACGAGGTCACGCACCACCCGCAGGTGCGCATGGATGCCGCCAACGCCCGGTAGGCTCACCACGAGGACGACATCCGCTTCCCGCAGGGCCGCACGCGCCAGCAGGTTCCGGTCCTCCACGTCCAGCGACCCGCATTCCGCCTCGCCCTCCACGTCGGGATCGACGTCGCTCACGACGATGCGGTAGGCGCGCCGCACCCCGTCGAGGGCGACCGCCAGCGCTCGGGGGCGCAACGCCGTCCAGTCACGGTGCCGCCGCAGGCCGAGCAACAGGTCGTAGCCCCGACCCGCCACCGAAAAGCACATCCCCCGCACCGCCGCGGCGTCGAGGGCGCTGCCTCGGTAGGCGTCGACCAGCTCCACGACACCGGGCACGACGTCGCCGGCATCGTGCAGCAGCGCCTGCTGGGCGTGGAGCGCCAAGTCGGCGAGGACCACCAGGCCCGCATCCCGGGGATCCGCCGCCAGGCCTGTCGCGAGCGCCATCGCGAGCGTGGAGCGGCCGACGCCGCCGGACCCGGTCACGGCGACGGATCTGCCCCGCCAGGGGCCGGGCGCCGGCTCGGCCGGGTCCGAGGCAACCGGCAGGTCGTCGTGGCGGGCGATCGGCCGCGCCACCGCGCGCAGGGCGTCGAGCAGCACGCCGCGGTCCACGTCGGCGGGAAGCACGGCCGCCACGCCGAGGTCGCGCCACGACCGCGCCGACCGCCCGTCGTCGACGGCGATGACCGCGCAGCCATACCGGTCGGCGAGCTGGACCAGGTCGCGGTCGAGTGCGATCAGTCCGCCGTCGACGAGCAAAGCCGAGAACGGTCGACCGGAGCGCAGGCGGGCATGGACCTCCTCGCCCGACACCGCCTTGACGAAGTCGACGGGCAGTGACGCGGCATTGGCCCAGCGCGCGATGTGGCCGAACCAGGGGGCGCGCGCCCGGGCGAGCCCGAGGACGACGTAGCGGTCGGTGGCCATCAGCCACCACTGCCAGACATGTGGGTGCTGCGAACCAGCGTGACCTCTCCCTCGCGCACCGCCTGGATGATCGGCGCCCGCAGTGCCGGATCGGTGACGGTCAGCGTGATGGTCAGTTCGCCGGTGGTACCGAAAGACCCGTCGTCGTGGGCCGTGGCGTCGACGATCTGCACCGCCTCGGCCACCGCCGTGGTGCCGGCGTCGTCGGTCACGAACACGTCGACGAGGTCGCCGCTGCGCAGCCGCCCGTCGACCGCCCGGTCCCTGGCGATCGAGAACGACAGCTCCGCCGCCGGGCTCGCGGGTCCCGGATCACTGATCTGGCCGAGCTGCACCAGCTCGCCATCACCGATCGGCGCCAGCGCCACGCGCCCCTCGAGCGCGGAGGCGTCGGCGAAGGCGGACGCCGCCAGCCCGGCCGGCAGGTCGAGCGGCTCGAAGCGGACGTCGGCGGCGGTGAGCGACTGGCCGGGGCGAATCGAGCGTGCGGCCACTGCGTAGGACGTGTCGGCCGCACCCGACGCCTGCTGCCAGGCCAGGAAGCCACTCACGCCGGCGACCGCGACGAGCAGCCCGCCGACGACGGCGCGGGTACCGGGGAGCCCCGTCCGCCGGTCGACGATCCGGCGTGCGACCCCATCGGGCGCCGGGGCATCGACACCGTTTCCCGGGCGCGTCATGGCCACCGGCTCACCCCTCGTACCGCTCGCGTCACCATCGCGTCCGTGAGCACCTCCCAGCGCGGTCCGGCGCCCCAACAGCCCGATCGCTCGTTTGCTCACGAGGCGTGAGCAAACGACTACACCCTAGCCGACCATTTCGGCTCCCGTGAGAATTAGACCGAAAGATGCCAAAACACCACGCGAGGGAGTAAGGTTTGTGCCGTGAACACCGACGAGACGGAGTGGCTCTCGACTCAGGAAGCGGCGCGTCGCCTCGGCATCACGCCCCGCACCCTGTATCGCTTCATCGATCATGGCGAGCTCCCCGCCTACAGGTTCGGCCGTGTCATTCGGCTCCGGGCACACGAAGTCGACGACTTCATCGGGCGGTCACGCATCCAGCCGGGCGAGCTCGAGCACCTCTATCCCGAGCCGGCCACCCGCGGCAGCGACGACGACATCTGAGCCCCACCTCGCGGTACGTACGAGCGCACCTTCTCGTTCTGGTGCCGGTTGAGCGAGCCTGGCGGGCCTGCGTCGACGGCCACTGGCGATGGCCGACGCACCGTGAGCAGATTGTCCCCCCTGAATTCACAGGCTTGTCCTCTCGAAGCTCACAGCGCGTCCGCCGTACCGTGCGCGGCATGCCGACGTTCGAGGTGATCCTGCGAGACCGGAGCGTCGAGACCATCGACGGCGCGGACGCGTACCGGCAGGAGGGACCGATGACCACGTTCTTCCGCTGCGGCCACGGCCGGGAGGTCATCGACTCCTGGAGCACGAGGATCGCCAGCTTCCGCACGGCCGACCTCCTCGCCGTGCGCCGGTGCGAGGCGGCGGTGGACCGACTCCGGCCCGCCAGCTGATGATGCCAGCGATCAGCCGTTCACCAACACCTCGACGATGGCGCCGACCGGGACGTACGCCGTCACGGCGGCGCCGCCGACCACCCGCACGCCCACGACATCCTGACCCACCGACACGGCTACACCGGCAACGGCGTCGCCGTCCGCCAGCACCAGCACCACTGCCGCCCGTTCCACCGCCAGGCCGGCGAGGACGTCGACCAAGCGGTGTGAGGTGCCAGTGGACCGGTCACCGATCGTCGTCGCCTCGCCGGGAAGGGTGCGCACCGATGTCACGGCGTGCAGGGCGACGATGAGATCGGCGCCGACCGACCTGAGCGCGACGAAGTCGGAGCCCAGGGCCGCGATCTCGCCCCGGTGCCGGCGCCCGCCCCGAACGTGCAGAGCGACCGCGGCACCACGCTCGGCGACGTCCGCGAGCACGCCGGCCAGGCTCCCCTCCTCCTCCGCCTGGTGCCGCAGCCAACGCTCCCGGGCCCGCAGCCGGGCGGCCTCGTCGACGCGCGCGTCGGCCGCCCAGCGGTCGATCCGAGCCGCCAGAGCGTCGCCCAGCAGGCCGGCGACGGTTGCCGACTCGTCCGAGTCGTTGGCCGATGGACCGTCCACGGGCGCGGCACGCTACTTCGGCGGGCCGGGTGGTCCGGCAAAGACGTTTACGCGGAAGAGGGGCCGAGGAACGATGAGGGCATGACACGACAGCACCCAGCAAGAATCCTCGTCGCTCTCTTCGTGGTCGGTGCAGGGGCCGGCGCCCTTGCCGGCTGTGGCGACGACGAGCCGTCCACGGAGGAGGCCACCGCCGATGTGTGCGACGCGCGCGAAAACCTCGACGACACTCTGACGGAACTGGGGAGGCTCGACCCGACCGACCGTTCCGAACTCGCGGACGCCCGGGAGGAGATCTCCAACGACGTGGAGGAGCTCGGCGACGCCGGCAGGGTGCTGGCCGAGTCGCAATGGGACAGCGTTGAGGAAGCCTGGAACAACCTCCGCAACACGGTCGACGACCTCGACCAGGACACGACCTTCGCCGAGGCGCGGGAGCAACTGTCCTCCGCAGGCGAGGACCTGACGAACGCCTGGGACGAGTTCGTCTCCAACGTCGACTGCTGACTCGGGGCCCGAGGACCGGCCCGCGGGGTCGCTGCGAGAGGGCCTAGGCTGGGTTTCTCGTGGCGACCACGCAGGTCAAGATCTCCGTACCCGGCAACCATCTCATGGTCGATCTGCTCGGCCAGCGCGACGAGCTGCTGCGTGTGGTCGAGTCCGCGTTCGAGGGTGTCGAGATCCACGTGCGGGGCAACGAGATCGCCATCGAGGGCGACGAGGCCGACCGCGTCGGCCACCTCTTCGAGGAGCTGGTCCTGCTGCTCGAGCGGGGGCAGCGGCTCGAGCCCGCCAGCGTCGTGCGCACCATCGACATGGTGCGCGCCGACCAGCGTCCGTCCGAGGTGCTCACCGCCGAGGTGCTGCGCTCCTCGCGGGGCCGCACGGTGCGTCCCAAGTCGGCGGGCCAGAAGCGCTACGTCGACGCCATACGCGACAACGTGATCACGTTCGGCATCGGTCCCGCTGGCACCGGCAAGTCCTGGCTGGCGGTGGCCATGGGCGTGCAGGCGCTGCAGGCCAAGGAGGTCGACCGGATCATCCTCACTCGGCCGGCGGTGGAGGCCGGCGAGCGGCTGGGATTCCTGCCCGGCGATCTCGCCGCCAAGATCGACCCCTACCTGCGCCCGCTCTACGACGCGCTGTTCGACATGGTCGAGCCCGAGGGTGCGCAGCGCCTCATCGAACGAGGGACGGTCGAGGTGGCGCCACTGGCGTTCATGCGCGGCCGCACGCTCAACGCCAGCTTCATCATCCTCGACGAAGCCCAGAACAGCACGCCCGAGCAGATGAAGATGTTCCTGACCCGGATCGGATTCGGGTCCAAGGTCGTGGTCACCGCCGACATGACGCAGGTCGATCTGCCCACCGGCCGGAGCGGCATGACGAACCTGGCCCGGACCCTCCAGGGGATCGACGGCCTGGAGTTCGTGTACCTCACATCGCACGACGTCGTCCGCCACAAGATCGTGCAGGACATCGTCGATGCCTACGAACGGACCGACAATCCCGTCGGCCTCGACCGCAGCGCGGGGTCGGAGCCGACACGATCACCCGACGGGCGCCGATCGCCCGGCACCTGATGGGCCCGCCCGACGGCGAGGTGGGCGAGGTGAAGGTCTTCGGTGCCGACGAGCAGGACGCGGCGCCGGTGGACGTGGGGCGCTGGGTCGAGCTCGCCCGGAACGTGCTGATAGCCGAGGGGGTGGACGGGGACGCAGAGTTGTCGCTGCTGTTCGTCGACGTGCCCACGATCAGCGGGCTCAACCGGCGCTTCATGGACGCCGACGGACCGACCGACGTGCTGGCGTTCCCCATCGACGATCCGGCCGACGAGGGGGCCGAGACCGACGCGGGTTCGCCGGGCCCGGGGCCCCTGCTGCTCGGCGACGTGGTGGTATGCCCGGCCGTGGCGGAGCGCCAGGCACCCGAGCATGCCGGGACTTACGACGACGAGCTGGCGCTTCTGGTCGTGCACGGCGTGCTGCACGTGCTCGGCCACGACCACGCCGGCGTCGACGAGGCCGCAACCATGCAGGCCCGCGAGCGCGAGCTGCTGCAGCGCTTCCACCACCGGAGGTGAGGAAGCTGTCGGGCACGATTCACGCTGCGAGCCTGTCCGTAGGCGACCGGTGGATGCTGGTCGCCATCGGCGTGCTGCTGGTCGTGACCATGCTGCTGGCGGGCGCCGAGACGGCCCTGGGCCGCATGCCCCGGACGCGGGCCCAGGTCCTCGACGCGGAGGGCCGCCGCGGCGCTCGCAAGCTGCTCGAGCTGGCCGGCCGCCCCGACCAGTTCGTGAACCCTCTGCTGTTCGCCCTGCTCGTCACCCAGCTGGCCCAAGCCACCCTGGTGGGCATCGTCGCCGAGCGGCTTGGGGGGCTGGCGGGCTTGGCGATCGGCATGGCCATCGACATCGTGGTGGTGTTCGTGGTGACCGCCTCGGCCCGGACCTGGGCGGTCCTCCATCCCGACCGCGCCGCGCTGGCCGCCGCCGGGCCGGTGAGCGCACTGATCCGCTTCCCGCTGCTCCGCCTCACCACCCGAGCACTCATCGGGCTGACGAACGTGCTGCTGCCGGGCAAGGGCCTGAAGCAGGGTCCCTACGTGTCCGAAGAGGAGTTGTTGGCGGTGGCGGAGCTGGGCGTCGAGGAGGGTGTGATCGAGGAGCACGAGCGCGCCCTCATCGAGTCGATCATCGAGTTCGGGGACACAGTCGTGCGCGAGGTCATGGTTCCGCGTCCGGACATGGTGACGGTCGGCCAGGACTTCCGGGTGGCCGACGTGATGGAGGTGGTGCTGCTCAATGGCTACAGCCGCCTCCCGGTCATCGGCGACAGCATCGACGATGTGGTCGGCATCACCTACGCCAAGGACCTGATGCGGGCCGAGCGCGACGGCGAGGAGGACCTGCCCGTGGCCCAGCTCGTGCGGGCCGCCCGCTACGTGCCCGAGACCAAGCGGGTCCCGGACATGCTGCGGGAGATGCAGCGGGACAAGTTCCACATGGCGATCGTGGTCGACGAGTACGGTGGCACCGCCGGGCTG
>Ga0081538_10002377_pt1 | contig 18478 bp, 18 predicted proteins | sample TabmetS5T2R1_FD_71022 | JGI IMG/M metagenome (GOLD analysis project Ga0081538, IMG submission 71022) | Tabebuia heterophylla rhizosphere microbial communities from the University of Puerto Rico - S5T2R1 | ecosystem: Host-associated > Plants > Roots > Rhizosphere ... | reverse complement strand
CCTCGACATCATCACAAATAGTCTGCTTAACTGAGATCTCGTCTAGCGGATGCCGTGGATAGGAAAGACACGCCTTTCGAGGTACGCTATGGCAGCCTGGACCTCAAGGCGCAAGCGGTTGTGACGCGCCTGGCTTATCTGAGAGTCCGGATCACGCAGTGTACGGCTCTCGTAGCTGGCCTGCTGCAACAGCGGTAACGCCCCCTCCGGCAGCGCGTCAGGGACGTCGACATCATTCATGACGCCCCAGGCCAGGGTCCAGGCCCGTGCCACGTTCGTCACGTTATAGCCCCCACCCCCAGTGGCAATCCAGCGTGGTGCCAGGATTTTTAATTGCCGGAGTACGGCAACAAAGCCGGCGGTCGTCACGTTCCCATGTGCCAGTGGGTCGTCATGAAATGTATCAACACCCAACTGGGTCACAACCACGTCAGGTTTGTATGCCTCCACCAAAGGCGGCACAATGGCCATAAAGCCTTCGCTGAACAACGCATCGTCCGTACCAGGGGGAAACGGCAGATTCACCGCATAGCCCCGGCCTTTGCCAACGCCAGTTTCTTCGACAAAGCCTGTACCCGGAAACAAAAACTGTCCGCTTTCGTGCAACGAGATAGTAAGCACCTGATCCGTGTCATAGAAGGCGGCTTGCACCCCGTCACCGTGATGCACGTCAACGTCAATGTACGCCACCCGATAACCCTGCTGTATCAGCTCGCTGATGGCAATGGCCAAATCGTTCACATAGCAAAACCCTGAGGCACGATCCGGCATGCCGTGGTGTAGTCCACCGGCGATGTGAAAGGCCACGTCAACCTCGCCGGAGGTGACGAGCCGTGCGGCCTGCAAGGCACCGCCAGCGCATAACTGGGACCAGGTGTACATCCCGGGAAAGATGGGGTTATCGCCAGGGCCTAAGCCATACCGGCCATAGGGAATGGTACGCTTCCCGGCGTCCGCTGCCCGCAAAACGCCAAGGTATTCAGGCGTATGAAACAGTTCGAGCTCTTCCTGGGTTGCCGGGAGTGTCTCACGTACACTGCTGTGCGGGAGTTGCAAAAGTCCGTAGTGCTGCATTAACTCGTGCGTGAGCCGCAGGCGATACGGCTTGAGCGGGTGCGAGTCGCTATACTGGTACTGCACGTAGGCATCGGTATAGATCAACGCACTGCGCATCCCTACCTCCTTCCTGAGAGCTTTAGCGTACCCGTAGCCCCAGCTCGCGCAACTGCTCGGGCTCCACGGTGTTGGGCGACTGCATGAAGAGATCCTGGGCGCGCTGGGTTTTGGGGAAGGCGATGACGTCGCGCAAACTGTCGCCACCGGCCAGCATGAGACAGAGCCGGTCGAAACCGAAGGCAAAGCCCCCATGGGGTGGTGCACCGGTGTCAAGCGCTTCAAGCATAAACCCGAAACGCTCGCGTGCCTGCGCCGCGCTGTAGCCGAGAATCTCGAGAATTTGTAATTGCACGTCTGAACGGTGATTACGCAGGCTTCCAGAACCAAGCTCGACACCGTTGAGCACCAGATCGTAGTGCGTCGCGCGTACCTGGCGTGGCTGGGTGGACAACAGGCCAATGTCCTCCTCGAGCGGCGCCACAAATGGCATATGCATGTAGGTGAGCTGGCCGTTCTCGGTCTCTTCAAAGAGTGGGAAATCTACGACGAAAAGGAGGTCCCATGGGCGGTCAGCACGCCGCTCCAGACGCTCGCCAAGCTGGACGCGCAGCCGGCCCAGGATGTCACTCGCCAGCGCCGGGCGGTCAGCGATAAAGAGTAAGAGGTGCCCAGGGCGTAGGCCAGCGCGGACGGCAATCTGCTGCTGTTCTGTCTCGCTCAAGTACCGTGTAATGGGGGACTGCCAGGCGCCATCTGGCGTTACGCGCACCCAGGCCATACCTTTAGCGCCCCATTGCCGACTCTGGTCGACCAGGCGATCCAACTCACTGCGTGAGACGGCCTCAGCATCGGGAATGGGCAGGGCGCGCACCACGCCCCCCGCCTGCACGGCCTGCGTAAAGACCTGAAAGGCGCTGCTGGCCACGAGGTCAGTGAGGTCCACCAGCTCAAGGGCAATGCGCGTGTCAGGGCGGTCAGAACCGTAGCGCGCCATCACCTCAGCATATGAAGCACGCGGGAATGGGCGGGGCAGCTCAATACCCTGCACGTCACGGAAGGCACGCACGGTAATCTCTTCGAGGACGTGTAAGACCTCGTCGACGCCAACGAAAGACATTTCCAGATCAATCTGAGAGAACTCGAGCTGGCGGTCGGCGCGCTGGTCTTCGTCGCGAAAGCAGCGGGCGATCTGGAAGTAACCATCAAAACCGGCCACCATGAGCAACTGCTTCATGATCTGCGGTGACTGTGGCAGAGCATAGAAACTGCCTGGATAGATTCGACTTGGCACCAGAAAATCCCGGGCGCCTTCTGGTGTCGAGCGCCCGAGCAGAGGTGTCTCGATTTCGTAGAGCCCTAGATTAGTACACGTCGCTCGCACCGACTGTAAGAGTTGGTGCCGCAGGGCAAGGCGCTGTTGCATAATCGGACGGCGCAAGTCGTGAATGCGATGGCGCAACCGCAGTGCCTCGTCCACCTGCGCGTCGTCCTCCAGCACAAACGGTGGCGTCGTCGCCGTGTTCAAGAGGCGCAATTCGGTCGCCACGAGTTCAACTTCCCCGGTAGGGAGGTTGGGATTAATCGCCTCCTCACCTCGTGGTTCTACTTTCCCTCGTACAGCGATAACGTACTCCGACCGCAGTTCGCCGGCCTTTGCATGCGCTTCTGGCGCCGTATCTGGCTTAAAGACCACCTGCCCCAGGCCCGTGCGGTCACGCAAGTCCACAAACACGACCCCCCCGTGGTCTCGCCGGCGGTGCACCCAACCGCACAGGACGGCTTCCTGTCCCACATGTTCCGGTCGCAGGGTGCCACAATAGTAGGTACGACGCAAACTCCCGAGAGGGTCTAGCTGCTTCACTGCTTCCTCCATTCGCTGGCACGGCGTGTGGGTCCATGCCGAGAAAAAACCTGGGGTGCTGTGGGTGCATTAGGGACAATTCTCGCTCTAATAACGCCGTGGCCTTGGCCAACTCGGTCTTGCCAATGCCGGTGGGACCGAGAAACAGGAAGACCGCTTACCCTGCTTCCCAGCAAAATGGCCAAAATTCGGCGATCTTCTCAAAATCCGTAGCGTTCTTGGTCAACACCGTGAAACCATGACGCGCAGCAGTGATGGCAATAAGGGCATCATTGGTCAGGCGCGTACGACCAACCTGTTCGTAGCCGTATTTCTCTCCGACACGGGCTAACACCTGCCCGGCCACACTCCAATCCCTCTGGATTGGCACCAGCATGCGATGCAGCTTGGTAAATGCTTTCTCCGTTTGCACTAACTGCCGACGGGCCTTCCTATCACTGGCACCAATAAAGAGTTCTGAGAGGACAACGGCGCTCAACCATAAGGGATGTGAGCTGCCGTTGCCCGTCCGGCTCGCGCGGCGCAAGCTCAGAATTGCAGCATGGCCTTGACGCAGGGCCGCAATGTAGATGGATGTGTCAAAAAGTATGCCTGACATTGGCTCACTTGCCATCCAAGCGCCCAAAGACATCTTTGATCTGGATACCGCTCTGCAGCAGTTTTTCGGTGGCAGCCCAGGCGCGACGATTCTTCTCGTCCTCGCTGATTACCTGGTCGAGGGCGCGTTCAATGGTCTCCGTTTCAGTCTTGGCTCCCAGGATTTTCTGGGCTTTTTTCAGCTTGGTTTGGTCCAAAATCAAATGTTTGTTCTTCCGTGTACTCGTTGGAGTTTGCATATGACCCACCTCCATGCACATCTTAACGATTGTTATGTACATTGGCAAGCGGCACGGGGGTCTCCAGAGCCTGGAAAAAGCCCATCACCCTAACCCGCTCCCTCTGGGAGCGGGGCAAGAGGGGGCCAGACAAAATCAACGTGCCGATGCACCAGGGTACACTCCACTGGTCGTGGTCAAACGTCACCCAGCTTAATGATTGTGCTGGCGGCTGCAATGGCTTCACGATATCTTTCCTTAGATGGTGAAGCAGGGTCCTCCGTGCTACCGACTGCGCTATGAGACCAATCGCATGAAGCATCAACCCACGCCCGCCGTACAGCAGCGCTCCTTGTGGCCCTGGGCGCGCGTGCTCCCTCTGCTCCAGCGCGCCTGGCACGTCGGCCGTCGTCAGTGGTGCGACCTCTGGCAACGGGCCGATACCCTCGTAACACCGTTGAGTGAACGCCCGCTGTGGTGTGTGGCGGCCGGTCTACTGGCAGGAAGCCTGCTTGGGACCGCCGTTGACCTCCCCCTGGTGCCGCTGAGCGGTGCGCTGCTGGTCGCGGGGTTGTTATCTCTCCTACCCTGGCCTGCGCCCCAGGTGCAGCGCTGCTGTCGCCTAGGCCTGGTGGGCCTGGCCCTGACCTCGCTGCAACTCGCCTGGCAACCGTACGCCCTGCCTCCGCACCACATCGCGCGTCTCTTGCCGTCCCTTCCCCAACACGTGACGGTTGAAGGCATGCTGGAACGCGCTGTTGATGCGCGTGGTGACCGTCAATACATCTATCTCCAGCTGCACCGCCTGGAAGGCGACCGCAGTGAGCAGCCAGTGACAGGGCGCGTGCGCCTCAGCGTGCATACCACTGCGTTGCCATTTCTCCCCGGAGATGTCGTGCGGGTAACCCGTCTGCGTCTACACCGGGTGCGGGGGTCCCACAACCCGGGCGGCTTCGACTTCGAGCGCTTTATGCGCTGGCAGGGCATTTATGTGATGGGTGGGGTGAGCAATCCGGAGCGCCTGAGCCTGCGGCATCGGCCTGAGGGCTTCCGTCTCGATCGCACATTTGAACAGTGGCGCCAGCGTTTGCGTACCGGAGTGCGGTCGCTCCTGTCCGCTCCATATGATGCGGTCTTTCTGGCAATGGTCATCGGCCAGCGTGGCGACCTCACGCCTGAGGTCCAACAGAGCTTCCGAGCCTCTGGCACAACGCATCTGCTCGTCGTTTCCGGCCTGAACGTGAGTTGTATCGCCATTGGTGTGTTCTGGATCTGGCGCACGCTCCTGCGCCTGGTGCGTAGCTGGCTCCCACGTGCCTGGTGCCCAGGATGGCGTCCAACGCCGATTGCAGCCGTGTTGAGTATCCCACCAGTCTTGCTGTACTGCAGTCTGGTGGGCTGGGAAGTGCCGGCCACACGCGCCGCCCTCATGGTGGGCAGCTATCTCCTGGCCTTGATGCTACAGCGCACACGCGAACCGCTGCATGCCCTGGTGCTGGCCGCAGCGCTCATCCTCGTGATCGAGCCGGCAGCGTCGCGGGATATCGCTTTCCAACTCTCCTTTGTCGCGGTGGCTTCTATCTTTGTCGTCAGTACGACAATGGTAGCGGTGGAATACTCTGGCAGCGCCATACGCCGTTGGAGGAAGCACCTGCAAGTTTACCTCCTCGTAAACAGCGCAGCGTATTTTGGGACATTGCCGATTATTGGCGGTGCGTTTCACACCGTGCAGACGTTCGCAATCCTGGCGAATCTGCCGCTGGTGCCCCTGGCTGGCATACTGACCCAGGCCGGAGTCGCCGCCCTGGGCCTGTTGGTCCTCTGGCCAGCCTTTGCCCCCTGGGTGTTTGCTCCCTTCACCCCTTTGCTCACCTGGATTGTGACGATTGCCGAGACTGTCGCGGCATGGCCGGCAGCGCAACTCTATATCGCCTCCCCCTCAATGCCGATGCTACTCGGGTACTATGGCCTGTTGGGGAGCTTGCTCGTCTGGCGCCGTTGGCGCTGGCGTCTGCCGTGTGCCGGGCTGTGCACCGCGCTGGTGTTGGCCGGTGCCGGCTGGCAATATCTGGAGACACGTACGCCGCAACTCCGCGTGACGTTTCTGGATGTTGGTGCAGGGGACGCCATTGTCGTACAGGTGCCTGGGAATCATACGCTCCTCATCGATGGGGGCGGCACGTATGACGGGCGATTCGACACTGGCATGCAGCTGGTTGCCCCGTTTCTCTGGCAACACTACGTGCGCCACTTTGACCTCATGGCGCTGACGCATATGCATCCTGACCATGCTCGTGGCCTGGTGAGTATCCTGCGTCTGTTTCCGACGCAGCACCTGCTCACGAACGGTAGCCCGGTCACCTCGGATTACGTGCGCGACCTGCTCGCGGCCGGCCAACGCTGGGGTACCCAGCAGCATACGGCCATCAATGGCCCGCGTCACTGGCAGTGGGAGCGCTTACAGATGAGCCTGCTCGCTCCTCCAGAAACGCCTGGGAAGCAACCCCCTACCTGGACCCCGCGCAACGAAAACGACCGCTCACTGGTGCTGCGTCTGCAATACGGGGCTGTACGCCTGCTCCTGCCGGGGGACATTGAGCAGGCTACGGAGCGCTGGCTCTTGGCGCAGGGGACTGACGTGCGCGCCGATATTCTCAAAGTGCCACACCACGGGAGCAAAACCTCAACGTCACTGGCTTTTGTGCAGCAGGTACAGCCGCGGGTTGGGATTATCTCGACCGGTGCCGGTAATCTTTTTGGCCATCCGCACCAACAGGTACTGGATGTCCTGGCGCAACAGGGCGTGGCGGTCTGGCGCACCGACGAGCATGGTGCGATTACTATTACCAGCGATGGCACCGGCTATCGCGTCAAGGCGGTGCGCCCCTATCGGCCAGTCTTGCCCGGGCACGGCCAGGAGGTAGCCTACCAGGCGTTCCATAAGGAGGGATCATGAACCGCAGTCTGCCTTCACGCCGCTTGCGCGTGCGTCGTGAACTGTGGCTGCTGTGCCGTCTGCAGTGGCAGTTAGCTCGCAATAGCCTGGTGTACCACCTCCGTCAGCACTACTGGCGTCTGCTGCTCCTCACTACGATAGCAGGACTCTTTCTCGTCGGCGATTACGCGTTTTTCTTTCGCCTGTTACGGCATATATCCACCATGCCGGGGGAACTCGGGCCGCTCTTAATAGGGCAACTCCTCCATATGATCTTTCTGACCTTCTTCTCCATGTTAATCTTCTCCAATACCGTGACCTCGCTCTCGACCATCTATCTCTCTTCCGACCTGCTCGTGTTGATGTCGTCTCCCCTGCGCTTGACCAATGTCTTTGTCGCGAAATTTGTTCAGACCCTGTTCTATAGCTCCTGGATGGTCCTACTGTTTGGCCTGCCCGTTTTTATTGCGTTTGGCCAGGTGCAGCAGGCGACGTCGGCCTACTATGTCTGGCTCATTCCTACTCTGCTCCCATTCCTGGTCGTTCCCGCGGGTCTCGGCATGCTCGGTACCATGCTGCTGATGCGGTATTTCCCAGCCCAGCAAACCCACAAGGCATTGACGGTGCTGAGCGTCTGTTTCATGGCAGCGCTGGTGATGTTGATCCGCTTCTTGCGCCCAGAGCGCCTGGTACGCGAAGCGCCTGACGAAGTCCTGATGCAGTTTCTCGACAGCCTCAAAACGCCCGATTTACCCTTGCTGCCCAGCACCTGGGCCACAAAGGCTTTGCTCGCTGGCAGTGACGTAACACCCGGTGACGCCATCGGGCATATCGCGCTCCTCTGGGGGAGCGCTGTCGTGATCTTCGCCCTGACTGTCTGGGTTGCCAGTCAGGTGTATTACACCGGCTGGTCTGGAGGCGCCACGGCGATGCGTGGGAACACCCCACGTCGTCCCTGGCGCATGGAGCGCGTCCTCCGGCCTGTGCTGCGTCGCTGCACTGCCGCTACCCGCGGCCTGGTACTCAAAGATCTCAAACTCTTTTTTCGCGATCCGGCCCAGTGGTCACAACTCTTGCTGCTGGGCGCCCTGGCGGTCATTTATCTGTTCAATATTAGGAACTTACCGCTGCACACGCTGTTTCTGAAAAATTTTATTTCTATCTTGAACCTCGCTCTGGCCGGCTTCGTGCTGTCTGCGGTAGCGGTACGTTTTGTCTTCACCAGCACCAGCCTCGAAGGCCGCAGCTTTTGGATCGTGCTGGCCTCCCCCATTGCCTTTCAGGGTTTTCTCCGTGAAAAGTTCTGCATGTATCTTGTGCCGCTGCTCATACTGGCGGAAACTCTGGTCGTGGTGTCCAATTTGCTCCTCAAAGCCGATGCCTATCTGATGCTCTTTGCGGTGGTCGTCATCTTGCTCATCACGTGTGCCTTGACAGGTCTTGGTGTGGGCCTGGGAGCGATGTATGCGCGGTTTGAGTACGACAATATTGCCCAGACGGCGGCGAGCACGGGCGGCGTCCTCTACATGGTCCTCAGCCTGGGGTTTATCGGCATGATGCTGCTCCTGGCAGCTCGCCCGCTCTACGTCCATCTGTATCGTAAATTTTTGTACCAGCAGGTGGGGGGTGTGGAAGTGTACCTGTGCTATGGCGCGATTGTGGGGCTCTGTCTCCTCACCACTCTGCTGCCTCTCCGCCTCGGCTGTCGTGCTCTGGAGCGCCTCGAATTCTGAGCGCGGATACTTTTCCCTTGACTGACAGGGGGCAATTGCGTAAGTTTTTTTGGGTTTCCTGACAACATGGGGAGTCGTCCAACGGTAGGACTCCAGACTCTGGATCTGGCTATCTAGGTTCGAATCCTGGCTCCCCAGTCGCTGTCAGTGTGTGGCCCTATCGTCTAGCGGTTAGGATATCGGCCTCTCACGCCGAAGACACGGGTTCGATTCCCGTTAGGGCTACTGGCAGTCCTGTCTCCCCTGCCTTCTCTCTCATGATCCCTGTTGGCGGGCTTCCTATGGCAACTCTTACGCATCATCCTGAACTGTTTGGTACAAGGCGTAGAGGGTGTGGTAGAGACTTTGGAGTGCGTCCGCTGCCTCGCGCATGCTGGCAGCGCCTCCATGACCGACTTCTTTCACCATCGCGATGGCCTGCTCAAGGCACCAACGCTTTTCCTCGGTGGTCAATTCACGACGCATATGGCCTCCTGCAAAATGCGCATATGATGGCGCACTGTTGGTGGGCTCTTCCCCACGCACAGTGCTCGCCTGTGCTTTGGCATCTCGTTACCGACGTGCGGTCAAGTTTGTGCTATGATCATAGAAGTATAAACAGCCAATGCCAACGAGTGAACTCTCTCCTTTAGTAGGTATCGTATCAATTATGATCACACTACGCATTCGAGGTTTTTACGCTGCGGCCTTGACATCCCTCTTCCGCCAATACTCGCACGTGTGTGAGGTAGTGCAGCCCGATGACGAGATCCAGGCGCGTTTGCGCCAGGCCTGGCGCATGGATTCACCCGATGTCACGATTGACGACCAGCCTGATGCGCGCGGCAGTCGCGACACCATACGGGTTACTGGCCCTGCCGATGCTGTTGAGCAGGTATTGCAGCTCCTGCAGGAGCACTGTTTTGACAGTCTCATCCGCCGTGAGAGTTCCCAGGTTGGGGCAACCTACATGGGGCTGGTGGGAATCGTGAGCCGCGCCCGCCGCCGCGCCGTGGTGTATATGGGTGAGCAACGCGCCGGCATTCTGTTGCTGCGTTACGACGACCGCGACCTGCACGTTGGCTCCTATCTTCCCGTGCGCATCGAAGCCCTGAGTACCGACGGGGATGATCGTCCCCAGCTCAGCACTGTGGTCACCGTGCCTGGACAGTATGCCGTGCTCACATCGTCTCCCTCGGTCAAATTGAGCAAGCAGATCAGCGATACCGAGACCCGTGAGCGTTTGCAGCAGCTGGGCGAGGCTCAATCTACGGGTAGCTGGGGTATCCTGTGGCGCACTGCCGCCCAACATGCCGATGAACAGGTCCTGGTCCAGGAGATTTCGCATCTGACCCAGGTTGCTCACGACCTCCAAGCCCGCATCAGCGCCACCACCGCAGTCGGCTATATCTGTGGCGGCGAGATGGTCGCACACGTGTTGCTGCCAGGCCAGAGCAAAGCGGTCTGTGATACCTTCCGCGCGGAGATCCTGCCCACGCTCCCGGGGCATCATAAGTATAAAGCGCAGGGGGATGTCTACGGTGCTATTGTGGATGCGCTTGAAAAGGAGCTGCCGCCTGAAGTGCTACGCATGCGCACGGCTAGTTTGAATGTCCTCTCCAGTATTGATGCCATGCAGCTGCCGATCCATAATCAACTGCGTTTTCTGGTACGTGACCTGGATGGGCGCGTTGCCGAGGCCGGTGAAGGCCAGCGTCTGGCCTATGATCTGGATGCTGGCTGGGTTGACGTGCGCGAGACCTTAGGACGTCCAGAGAGTTATCCCCCGGATCTGCAACTGGAGCAACAATCCGGGGACTATAGCGTGACGCGCTTTCAGGAAGGCAGTTGGAACTATATCACGCGGTTCTATGGTCGCGATGGCACCTGGAAGGGCGACTACGCCAGTATCACCATGCCCATCGCCATTTTTTCCGATCAACTGCACCTGGTGAATCTCCACGTCACGGGGAAATACAGCCCATCGCAGCCACCGGTATTAATGGGTCTCGAGGCCCTGCAAGACCTGCAGCGGCAACGGGTAGTGAGCGCAGCTCTGGTGCTCAAAGTGCAGGCTGAGGGCGAAGCGTTGCTCCAGCACTGGCGCGCTGCGGCGGCGCCCTAGGAGGGATTGCCGCACTAATCGTCAGAGAGAGTGGGACACTGCTGGGCGAGCCACCGGCAGGACTTGCAGCGCATCGCCCAATAGTCACAGTCTGGTGAGGTCCATTCAAAGGCAGTCCAGCCAATCCACCAGTAAAAGCGCCCGCAATAATCACAGTGCTGGCAAAAGCGCCGCGTATAGAAACCCAGCAGCAGTAAGGTCACGAAGACAAGCCCCAGCGCGAGGTACAACACGTCTGTCAGGCTCATCCTGCACCCCCCTCCGAGTGGCGCGGGCGGCGGGGTGGGCTCGGCAACAACACAGGCACCGGATCGTGCCAGGCGAGAGCTTCTTCGTCTGGAAACAGGATGCGCCATTTACGCCTTAAGGCCTCGATAGCCTCCTGGCGTGTCGTATACGTTTGCAGGAGGTATAGCGTGGGGTAGAGACGGTCGGGGGCAAAGGCCTGGAGTTTGGCGACCCAGAGGCCGGCTTGTTCCTCTACCGTGATTTCGAAACGTCGTGTGTCCCGAAATAGTACCATAATAGTTATGGCGGCCCCGTCACGTCATGAGATGTGGAGGTGGTGATCCATGCCACAGGGGTCACTATACACGCTGTGCGGACCGTGCGCCAGGTATAGGAGCGATAGGCGATGGGAGGCGGCCCCGCTTGACAGTCCTCCCCGGCATGTGGTACGTTCACCACCCACTTTTGGCATAGCTTAGCCAGCGCCTGGTCTGACACAGTGCCTCCAACGACGGCACGGCGAAGGATGAGGTACAATTGCTCTTGAGGGCTAAAGGATAGGATATGTATGCGGTTGTGACGACGGGTGGTCGGCAATATCGAGTGAGTCCAGGCGACACGATTAATGTAGAAAAACTCACGGGTGCCGTTGGTGACACAGTCGCATTGACCAATGTGCAACTTGTCGGCCAAGGCGCCGAGGTGACAATTGGCATGCCGGCCGTTGCTGGCGTGCGGGTCGAAGCCCAAATTACGGCGCAGAAGCGGGGCAAAAAAATCATTATCTTCAAGCATCGACGACGCAAAGGTTATCGTCGCAAGCAAGGGCATCGACAATCTTTGACCTCACTGAAGATTATGGGTATTTATACGCCAGAGCAGAGCATCGAGCATGACGCGTCCCCAGAGCAGAGTATCGAGCATGACGCGTCCCCAGAGCAGAGCATCGAGCACGACGCGTCCCCGTCTCTGAGCGGAGAGGGCATCGCATAGGAGCGACAGTATGGCACACAAAAAAGGGCAGGGCAGCACCACCAATGGACGCGATAGCATCGGCAAACGTCTTGGAGTGAAGCGCTTTGCCGGGCAGACGGTGCGCGCCGGTAGCATTCTAGTGCGGCAGCGTGGGACGACGTTCAAACCGGGGCTCAATGTCGGTGTCGGGCGGGACTACACGCTTTTTGCCCTGATTGATGGCGTGGTCCAGTTTGAAAACAGAGGCAAAAAAAATCGACGCATCAGTGTGCATGCCGCACAGGGAAGTGCTGCCTGAGGCGGTACCTTCCCCTTCCCTATGTCCGCCTGCGCATGCTCCGGTGTACCGCTCGTTAGAGGTGGCAAAGGAGAGAGGTTTCTGAAAGGTCCTGGTATCATTGATCAAGCGAAAATTCTCGTGTGTGGTGGTGGAGGGGGAAACGGCTGTGTCAGCTTTCGTCGTGAGAAGTTTGTCCCGCGTGGTGGGCCAAATGGTGGCGATGGGGGCAATGGGGGTGACGTTATCGTCGAGAGCACTGCTTCCGTACGTACCCTGCTGGATCTCCACTACCACCCCCTCAACTTTGCCGAGCGCGGTGCGCATGGCAAAGGCAAGGACATGCATGGCAAGCGCGGCAAGGATCTGGTCATTCGTGTGCCAGTTGGGACGATCTGCAAAGATGCCGATACCGACGAGGTGCTGTGGGATTTCCAGCACGAGGGCGAGTGTGTTGTGGTGGCCCACGGCGGGCGTGGAGGCAAGGGTAATGCGCATTTTGCGACGGCAACTAACCGCGCCCCACGGCAAGCAACCCCTGGCACTCCTGGTGAGGAACGCCGGCTCCTGGTAGAGTTAAAACTCCTGGCTGATGTGGGGTTAGTGGGTTTCCCCAATGCTGGGAAATCGACCCTGCTGTCCTGCCTGTCCGCTGCCAAACCCAAAATTGCCGATTATCCGTTTACGACCCTGACCCCACACCTGGGTGTAGTGCAATTGGCCGATTATGACACCTGTGTGATCGCTGATATCCCAGGGCTGATTCCCGGGGCGCATGCGGGGAAAGGGTTAGGACTCGACTTTCTCAAACACGTCGAACGCACGCGTCTCCTGGTGCATTTGCTTGACCTCAGCACGCAGGAAGAGGGACGCGATCCGTGGGCAGATTTTGTCGCACTGCATCACGAACTCGCCTGTTTCAGTCCCGCCTTAGCGCAGCGCCCACAAATCGTCGTTGCCACCAAGATGGATCTCCCCATCGCCCAGCAGCGTTGGCCAGAGGTACAGCAGCTCTTTAGCACGCACGGCTACGACATCCTCCCCATTTCTGCCGCCACTGGTGCGGGCCTCCAGGCTCTTCTTGCCCGGCTGGCGACGTCTCTCAAACAACTCTGAGGAGAGGACGTGCCCACATCCACACGCGACCGGAAACGAGTGGTAGTGAAAGTGGGCAGCGCGTTGCTGCGCCATCCGCAGGGGGGGCTGCGGGAATCTGTGGTAGCGCATATCGTGCAGCAGCTCTCCACCCTGCGCCAGCAGGGGCACGAGGTCTTGCTCGTCTCGTCAGGGGCCGTCGCCCTTGGTATCCAGGTGCTCGGCGAACGGGGTATCCCACGGACGATTGTCTATCAACAGGCGGCGGCAGCGATTGGGCAGAGCCATCTCATCTGGACGTATGAGCGCTTGTTTGGTGCCTTTCACCAAAAGGTCGCGCAGATTCTCCTGACCCATGAAGATCTGCGTTCTCGTACACGCTATCTCAATGCCCGCAACACCCTGCTAACCTTGCTGCAGTACGGCGTGATCCCCATCATCAATGAAAATGACACCGTGTCGGTCGAGGAAATCCGCTTCGGGGACAACGACACGTTGTCTGCTATGGTGTGTAACCTCGTGGACGCCGATATGCTGATCATCCTGAGCCATATAGAGGGCCTCTACACCGCTGATCCGCGTCTGCATCCAGAGGCAACCCTCATTCCTGTTGTGGAAAAAATTGACACCCGGGTGGAGGCCATGGCCAGCAGCGCCACGCACCGCACAGGTCGTGGCGGCATGGCGAGCAAAATCCGGGCCGCCAGGATTGCTGGCAGCAATGGCATTCATACTTACATCGCCAACGGTGTCCACCCTGACGCCGTGCTGCGCATTCTGGCTGGAGAGCAGGTGGGTACGCATATCTATCCGCCAGCATCGACCCGCCTGTCAAGCCGCAAGCGTTGGATTGGCTATGCGCTCAAAGCGCGGGGCGAAGTCGTCGTGAACGACGGCGCCAAGGTGGCGCTCACGACCCATGGCAAAAGTCTCCTGCCGGCTGGTATCGTTAAGGTAACGGGCGATTTTCGCTTTGGTGATCCGGTGGTCTGCGTCGATATGGCAGCGAACCACTTCGCCCAGGGGCTGGTCAATTACAGTGCTGCTGAACTCCAGGCCATCAGCGGCCAACAGACGTCGCATATCGAGACGCTTCTGGGCTACAAAGGGGCGGATGAGGTTATTCATCGTGACAACCTGGTCGTCTTTTCCGGTACTGGCCAGGCAGCACTCTGAGGAGATTCTATGGTGTTAACGCTTGCAGAAAAGACCCGGCTCTGTGCGCTCGCAGCAGATAGTAGAAAGGCCGAAGATATCGTCGTGCTGGATGTAGAGCAGTTGTCCTCAGTGGCCGAGCATTTTCTCATTTGCAGCGGTTCCTCTGATCGTCAGGTGCGCGCTATCGCTGACGCCATTGCTGAAGAACTCGCGCAGCATGGCGAGAAACCGCGGGCCATGGAGGGATATCAGAAGGGCACGTGGGTGCTGATTGATTGTGCCGATCTGATTGTGCATGTTTTTGACGACGACACCCGGCGTTTCTATGATCTTGAGCGCCTGTGGTACCGAGCACCGCATGTAGAGGTGCCGGGGATAGCGTTCGCCATGCCCCAGACCGCTGCCTCAGAGGCGTTGCTTGTCGAAGAGGGATAACTGGATCAGGTTGTCCTGCTGGGGCACCTGGACAGGATACTGGCCTGTAAAGCAGGCACTACAGTACGACTGAGCCTCAGCGTGCGCCACGCGCATCATCCCTTCGTAGCTGAGATAGGCGAGGCTATCGGCCTGCATATAGTCGCGGATCTCATCCAGGGTGTGATGTGAGGCAATGAGTTCCTCGGAAGTTGGCGTATCAATGCCATAGAGACACGAGTGCGTTGTCGGCGGCGAGCTGATACGCATATGGACCTCTTTCGCCCCAGCCTGTCTGATCATGTGCACCAGTTTCTGACTGGTGGTCCCGCGTATAATCGAGTCGTCCACCACCACTACGCGTTTGTCTCGCAAAAAGCTCTTGATCGCGTTCAGTTTAATTTTCACCCCAAAATGCCGAATGGCCTGCTGTGGCTCAATAAACGTGCGCCCCACATAGTGATTGCGGATGAGCCCTGTATCAAAGGGAATCCCTGATTCCTCCGCATACCCCAGTGCCGCCGGAATGCCAGAGTCTGGAACGGGAATCACCACATCGGCCTCCACGGGCGCTTCCCGGGCGAGCTGCCGGCCAAATGCCTTACGGATCAAGTGCACGTTGTGGCCGAAGATATCGCTGTCCGGACGCGCAAAATAGATCAGCTCGAAGATACACGGGCTGAGCGGGGCTGGCGGAAAGGGAAAGTAGGATTGCAAGCCGGCCGCTGAGATGCGAATGAGCTCGCCTGGGGCGACATCGCGCAAATAGGTTGCTTCGATAAGGTCCAGTGCACAGGTTTCCGACGCAATCACATAGCCGTCACCGAGTTGCCCAAGGCACAGGGGCCGGAAGCCCCGTGGATCGCGCGCCGCAATGATCTCGGTGTGGTTCATCAGGACCAGCGAATAGGCGCCTTGCACCTGCTGCAGCGCCTCTACAACGCCATCGAGGACATCCTCAGCCCGTGATTGTGCCACCAGGTGCAGGATAACCTCAGTATCTGTAGTGGAGCGAAAGATAGCGCCGTGCGCTTCCAGCTCAGCACGCAGTCGCTGGGCATTGACGAGATTGCCGTTGTGCGCGATGGCCAGGGAGCCGCGAGCATAGTCCACCAACAGGGGTTGGGCGTTGCGCAGCACCGAGGACCCTGTCGTGGAATAGCGATTGTGCCCGATGGCCAGGTGCCCGGGCAAACGCGCCAGCCGCTGTTCGGTAAAAAAGTCGTTGACGCGTCCCATGCCCACTTCTGCATGGATATACTGCCCCTTGGAAGCCACAATGCCGGTGCTTTCCTGCCCGCGGTGCTGCAAGGCGTAGAGTCCCAGGTAGGTCAGTTTTGCCGCCTCGGGATGGCCATAGACACCGACGACGGCACATTCATCGTGAAACTTATCCTCGTGCATCGAGTAAGCCCTCATCGGCAAAGCTCATATAGGTGTCTCGTCCAACGATAATATGGTCCAGGACCTGGATACCGAGCAAGCGTCCTGCCTCGCCCAGCCGTGTGGTCAGAGCACGGTCCTCGCGACTAGGCTGTGGATCGCCACTGGGATGATTGTGCACACAGATAATCGCCGCCGCTGAGTCACGAATCGCCAGGTTAAAAACCTCGCGCGGATGGACCACACTGGCGGTGAGGGAGCCCTGCGACACCATCACATCCTTGATGATTTTATTTTTTTGGTCCAGCAAGACGACCTGGAACTGCTCGCGCTTCAGCCCCGCGAGCAGCGGCATATAGTACTGGGCAACGTCGCGGCTGGAGCGAAATTGTACCAGCCCACCCCCCTGGCGTGCCAGTCGCCGCCGTCCCAGCTCAAAAGCCGCCTTCATCTCACATGCTTTAGCTGGCCCAATACCCTGCACCTGGCACAATTCATTGATACTGGCACTACTGACCGCCTCAAGGTCTTCGTGAAACGTCGTAAGAATACGCCGTGCCAGGTCAATCGCCGTGGCGCCACTGGCATAGTCCCCAGTGCGCAGCACGATGGCGAGCAATTGCGCATCCGATAGGGAGTTTTCACCGTGCTGCTGCAGACGCTCCCGTGGCCGCTCGTCTTCTGGCCAGTCTTTGATCCGCCGGCTGTACTGAGGTTGGTCCATGAGACGCAGACAATTGAGGGTTGTGCCTGACTCACCGATGATCTATCGTCCTTATTGTAGCAGATGAGCCTGCATCGGTTCCATCCTCGGAGTACGTCAATAAGGTTCTTGTACGAAGATGAAAGTGGTCCCCTGTACAATGGGAGCGCTGGCGCCCACGAAGGAGACATGGACATCTTTGACCTGGCGTTCACCAGCCCGTCCTGACGCTTGCAGGGCCCCCTCAATGATATGCCACAGACCATGGATACGTCCTGTGCTCAGGCTGCCACCAAAGGTGTTCAGGGGCAGCTCGCCATCCAGCTCAATGCGTCCGTCCTGAATGAAATCCAGGGCCTCTCCCTCCTTACAGAAACCGTAGGACTCCAGGCCGTAGATGACCGAGGCGGAGAAGCCGTCGTAGATCTGGGCCACATCGACATCCTTGGGGGTGAACCCTGAGCGTTCCCAGGTGAGGCGTGCGGAGCTGCTGCCGCCTTCCATGTAGTTACTCAGGCTGCCGATGCGTCCGGCCACCTCGAAGGCCAGCCGCTGACCGTAGCCAGCAAGATACGCTGGGCGCGGTTTCAGGTCGCGAGCCCGCTCGGCGGTCGTCAGGACGATAGCGACCGCCCCCTGCACCGGGATATCGCAGTCGTACAGGCAAAACGGATAGGCGACCATGCGGGAATTCAGGTAGTCTTCGCGCGTCAGGGGCGTTGTGTAGAAGTAGGCATGGGAGTTTTTGTTGGCGTTTTTGCGCTGCGTCACGGCGAGAGTGGCCATCTTCTCCCGCTGCTGGTTGTGCCGTTCCAGATAGCGCGTGTACGCCACCGCCATGCCCTGTCCGGGACCGCCGAAGCCGTACGGGGCGGTAAACTGCGCCGCCCCCTGGGCGTAGGTGCCAGGCAAGTTCTGGTAGGTGCCGCGGGGGTTGTGCATGGCCCGCCACACCACCGCATACTTGCACACCCCGGCCAGCAGCGCGTTGACGGCCTGCTGCACCGCACCGCCGATATTGACCGTCTCCACCTGCACGTGCCAGCTCAGATTCGGCAGCTTCAACAGCGCCATCATGCAGTTGACCGACACGATACTGATACCGTCCACAATGGCGTGCCCCGTCGCCGGTAACTCCGCATATGTCGCCAGGCCATCGACGTCTGCCATAGCCAGTCCGGAGTCTTCCACAGCGGCCTGGACCGCCTGTAGCGCATACTCTGCCAGGGGGACCTCCGCCGACCGGGTGATTTTGGAAAAACCCACGCCACTTACGGCGACTTTACATCTGTTCTCCCACATACAACCAACCTCCTTTGCGCCACTGCGTGGGCGCAGAGCCTTCTGAGGCCCGTTCCCCGCGACTGCGTCGGCGGAGGGGCGCCAGTTTAACGGCGCCCCTTCCTTTGCGATTACGCCTCGGCTAGCGCCAGCCGGAACTGCGGCAGGGTAATGTCATCGTTGAGCTTCTGGAAGACTACCTCGACGCGACGTCCCACCTTTGCCTCGGTATAAGGCACGTCTAGCAGATTGCCAGCCAGCAGGGCGCCTTTCGCCTCGTCGAGTTCGACAATGATACTGGCATAGGGTATGGCTGCCGCAAAGCGCTGGTCACCGGCGTGGTACATGATGGTGTAGGAATAGATGGTACCTTTGCCCTGTATAGGTTTGAACGTGAGGT